>ENA-ORXR01000008-ORXR01000008.1-marine-metagenome-genome-assembly--contig:-NODE-8-length-380960-cov-8.988422_pt1 | contig 380960 bp, 341 predicted proteins | sample MGYA00237866_ERZ511479 | MGnify/ENA metagenome assembly ERZ511479 | reverse complement strand
CATAAACCATCTACAAAAAATAACACCACCCGATTCTAAACAGTTGACTTTATTAGATTAATGTTGGGACAGCAGTGATTTCGGTTATATAATTCCGTTTCATTTCGTTCAAAAGCTGGTTTGATAATTTTTTCTTCCCATTCAGTATCTATTGTCGGAATTCTGATAATTAATTCAGAAAGGAAAACTCTCCAACCTTTACATTCTTCTGTTATCAGCAAACGTTTATCAAAATAGTCGATTTCAATACACATTTCATCAATGGTCAGTAAATCAACTTTATACGCTATTGTTTTGTCAATAGACGACCATTCCACCAAAGAAATTCTATTATTGTGTGTAACCTTGAATCCGATTTCATTCAGTTCAATTAGCCGATTTTCCTTTTTGGATTTTTGATTTTTCCAGAACATTATTTCTTTCCATTTGTATATTTTTCAAAGTCGTTAAATCCGAAATCCGAAATATCAATTTGAAATGCGGCAGCTTGATTTTCAATAAGGTCGATTATTTCAGAATAGCCACATTCAATTCAGCTATTAAATTCCGTTTTGTTTTTGTCAGATTTTAATTCCGATTCTCTTTCTTTGATTAGGTAAATTAAATCTCTTAAATAATGTTTGAAAGTGTCAGGATTCATTTTTCGTCAAATGTTGGGTAACAACGTTATATTCGGAAGATCCATGGGTAGTACGATACTGACATTGGTATGCATGGCAATTTCTTTTCTGTCCACATAGGTCATACGCCTGTACACCTATCTTTTATCTTGTGACAAGTATTTTAATGTTGATTTTAATGCACTTAAATCGATACAATGTGTTTTTAAACACACCTTATGAAACACCCTATTTCCATACCGGCATCCAGAGCCTTAAGCAATCTGGGCAAAAACATCAACCTGGCACGCAGAAGGCGCCGTATTTCAATGAAACTGATGTCTGAAAGGGCTGGGTTTACACGATTTACATTAGCCAAAATTGAAAAAGGTGACCCAACTGTATCTATGGGCGCATATGCCTCTGCTCTTTTTATTTTGGGTATGGTCGACCATTTGTCTAAGATTGCAGATATATCTAATGATGGTGTTGGCCAGATCTTGGAAGAAGATAACCTTCCAAAGCGCATTCGCATATCTCAAAAAAACAATGGAGAAGATAATGGCACAACATAGGCCCATATATGTCTCTATTGAACTAGAGCAAACAAACCTTTTAGTAGGGAAACTTTTTCATCATAGCAATAAAAGAAAAGTCACAACCAGCTTTCAATATGATCCATCTTGGTTAAATCATCCAGAGAGGTTCGCTATAGACCCTGCCCTTTTAATGACAGGGGGAACATTTCATACCAATGAGGACCAAAAGCTTTTTGGTGCCATAGGAGACAGCGCTCCAGATTGTTGGGGACGTATTTTAATGATGCGTGCTGAATCTTCCCGGTCTTCAAAAATGAATGTGACACCCAGAACGCTAACAGAAATAGACTACCTACTTGGTGTAAATGACGAGGTCAGACAGGGCGCTTTAAGGTTTTCGTATGAAAAAGGTGGGCCATACCAAACACCTAAAGGTCAACATAGCATTCCTCCTCTTATGAGTTTGCCAAAACTACTTTCTGCTACAGATCGTTATCTTGAAGATCAGGAGACAGACCAAGATCTTAAAATGCTTTTAGCACCTGGTTCATCCTTGGGAGGCGCAAGACCTAAAGCATCTGTTAAAGATCAAAATGGGCAGCTGTGCATTGCAAAGCTTCCTAAAAACAGCGATACCCATGACGTCGTACTTTGGGAAGCTGTTGCCCTAACATTAGCTAAAGATGCGGGGATTAGGGTGTGCGATTTTTTTCTTCACACAGTTAATGATAGACCTGTTTTAATTATTAAACGGTTTGACCGAGTTGAAAATAAACGCCTTCCTTTTTTGTCGGCCATGAGTTTGTTGGGAGCCAAAGATAATGAGCCACATTCATACTTAGATATTGCATCTGCAATCACACAATATGGCGCTTCTCCTAACGAAGATATGGAGGAGCTTTGGAAACGATCTGTTTTTGATATGATGATCTCTAACGTTGACAATCACTTGCGAAACCACGGCTTTCTGTATGCGCGTTTTAAAGGATGGCGGCTTTCACCAGCTTATGATCTTAACCCGACTCCAATTGAGAAAAGAGCAAGGCATTTTGCAACCAGCATCGATACAAACCATGGTCTCCCATCTGTTAAACTTGCATTGGATATTGCGCCCCTTTTTCGAGTTGAGCCTAACCAAGCGAGACGTCTTATAGAAGAAATCATAAACGCAGTTAAAGGTTGGAAAAAAGTTGCAAAAGGTGTCGGTCTTAATCAAAAGTCAATCAAGAAAATGGGCACCGCATTTGCTCAACATGATGTTAGGGCCTGTTGACAATTCAAATCCCTGCTGCGAGGTCTATCATAAGGCCAATCAATGCATTGGTCTTCACAAAATAATGCGAGAGCGGCTGCTACGCAAGTACGCCTTGACTTGACCCCGCATTAGAACTCCTAGCTTTGGTCCTTGAACTGTCAACAGGCCGGCCCTAGAGAAATTTATATTTTTTAATCCTGTGCTATAATGGTTATTTACCATTATGGCACTTAAGCGCTTTCAAGATATAGAACAAATTGGGCAAGATGTAGACTTGCTCACCCGCGATATTGAGCGACTTCGAAAAATCTATGAGCAGTACTTCATGGGCCTGATCAAAGAAAATCCGGAGCCCTTGCGGCAAAAGGTGCATCAGTTGGTTCGGAAAAACCATGGCATTCCCATCCAGAATGCGCGTCTAAAATTCAGGTACCAACAGCTCATTTCACGCTTTAATACGTATTGCAGTTATTGGGATCGCATTTTAAGACGGATTGAGGAAGGCACGTATCAAAGAGATGTTTTCAAGAGCAAGCTCAAAAGCCGTGACACTAAAGCAACGGCAACTGCCCCATCACATGCTCCTAAACACAGTGAAGACATGTATCAACTCTACCAAAACTTTCAAACTGCCAAAGACAGCTTGGCACAACCATTAGACCATGTCTCTTTTAAAAAATTTCAAAACCAACTCAATCAACAAAAAAGCAAGCTCCAAGCCAAACACAAAGACCATCAAATCTCATTCAAGATCACCAGGGACAAAGGCAAAGTCAAGATCACACCCGTAGCTGTTAAGAAGAAAACCTAATACTTTGAGAATTTAAATATTTAAACGCCTGGTCCAAGAGCCCGTTTCAAGAAGCGATTCTTTGCATTGATTTCCCAAAAACCTGAGCGTGTTATTCACCAAAAATTTTGGCTATACAAGGTTTATCAAGCTCGTGGTCAGTTTTGTGTTTTGTTGTTTTTCCACTGGGTTAGATCTTGTTCGAATTTTTTTAAATCAATAACATCATCATAATATCTATACGCATGGATGGGGTCGTAGAGTTCGATCATAATTCTTTTGACCGCCGTAAATAATTCATCACCGGGCTCGGCTATATTGTGTCCTACCTCTAGAGCGGTTCCCAAAACGGTACAATAGTCCTTAAGCCAGAGAAACTTTTCTTTTGACACGTTGAGAGCTCTCCTAGATGCTACGCAATAGTAGTTTGCTAAGGCATACACGAAGTCCTTCCACTCCTCCTCCGTAGCCTTGTTGTCTTCTTCAAATCGTTTTAAGAAATTCAGACGGGCATCTAGTTTACTGCCTGTGCTTTCAAATCTTCTTTTAAGCTCTTCATTGGCCCTAAGTGAAAAACCCTTAACACCATTTTTTGTCCATGAAATTATATAGAAAAAACCTAAGTAATCTTGACCCAGCTTGAAGACATCAGAAAACGTTGCCTCATACCTATTAAACACCATAAGCATCCATTCAAATCCCATATCAAACAGGATTGGAAACTTGGCTTCGATTTCTTCGCATAGCTCATCAATCTCACCCCCATGGAAGCAATTGTCGCGGGCAAATAAGGCAATCTTCTCTTCTTCTTCCAGAGTTAAGTTCCGCCGTTTGGTTAAAAGCTCTTTAATCACATTTGGATGAATATCGGTTAAAGCTTGCGTCTGCATATTGGGTATTTTGGAAAAACTGTTCTTAGACAACTTATCCCTCTTGCCTGCCGCGTTATTCAATGGCTTATATATTGAAGTAGGTTCAAAAGCCGTTTGCGCTTCCGGATCTTCATCAAGCGTACCGCTAGAGCTTTGGGCAGGTGCATATAGTATTTCTTTATTTTCATAAACCCACTGACTGTCAATGGCATCAATGAGTAGGTACTCTTTGTGTGCATTGCCCTGAAAAAAACTTTTCATTGTTTTTTTATTCGCAATGATTGCTTTATGTGTCAGCACCCCGCCATTTATCATGTCTTGTTCAACGAGCATGTTCATGCCAAGGTAACTTGCAAGACCCAATGTTTGCAAAAGAGGCGTAAGTGTTCTTGTTGTTTGTGCTGCTACACCTACATTGGATACTAAAAGATCATGCTTGGGAATCGTGAACGCAAATACTTCTGAGGACCCCAAACTTTCATCACCCTTGGCAAAGTAAAGTAGGCGATGTGGGACCGTGTCAATACGCTTACCTTCTGCTTTTATTTTTCTATATTGATAATCATATCCGCTCAGTGAGTAGTTTAATCCTTGGGCACTCAAGTATTGGTAATAACTGGGGATGATATGCAAAACACCTGGATATATTTTATCCTCTGGTGCTGCTAAGTCTGTGTCATCTATTTTTTGTTCAAGTAGATATCCTTGGACAATAAAGCCTGAACGTAGTGCTCTGCTATTATCGTCAGGCAGACCCGTACCCATAACTGAAGAAAATGGCGTATAATTTTTCGCATTCTCTGAATAAGGACTCTGCTCACTTCGGTAATTCCAGACACCTTTTGCTAAAGCTACACCTAGCATTTCATCATCCGCCCACATGTTTTTGACAGACTTTCTCCAAGGACTGGGGCCAATATATACTTTTTCAAGATTGATTGTTGTTCCTTTGACCAAGCCAAAGTTGTTCTTTGAAAACCTTGATGCTTTCATATCTTGGCTCAAAACTGCTTTTTGGCAGAAGCGTACATCAGGCGAGGTATGCCAGGTCAAGCTGCCCATATCTTCATGGTATGTTTTGGATCCATTGACGCTTTGGCAATGAGAAAAATCAACAAAAATTTCTCTAGTCGGTCCGTAGGTAAATTCTCCACCCCATACCGACGATGCTGCAAAACCAAAAAGCAATACACCTGTAAAAGTTATTTTTCGTAAGACACTATTTATTCGCATAATTTCCTATAACAGAAAATTTTATTTTTATACACACGATGCATTGTTTGAATTTTTGTATGCTTCAAGCCTAGGGCCTGTTGACAATTCAAAAACCGTCACGAGAAGTCCTAGCATGAGGTCAAGTCAAGGCGGGCTTTGCCAAAAAAACGAAGGCGTACTTGCGTAGCTACGCTGAGTATTTTTTTGTGAAGACCAACGAAGAGGTGGCCTTGTGATAGGGCTTCGCAGTAGTTTTTTGAATTGTCAACAGGCCCTAATAGCCAGAGTATTTTTTTTGTTATTTTTTGGCCAGGTGAACGATGGCTTCGCCTTTGTGGACTTTGGGGTCAGTTTGCATGCCAATGATGATGCCATTGTGAGATGCGCGAACCTTGGAGAGGGTCTCACCAAAAATATTGGACACCACGCCGATGATTTCCTTTTGTACAACCTCATCACCCAAGTCTTTAAACAGTCGAAAAATGCCGCTGCGATGGGCTCTTACCCAAGCTGAGCTTCTGGAAAGCTTGCTCTCACTATACTTGATTAAACCCTTGGGTGGTTTGAGAATCCCAAGGTGGCCCAAGACGCGCCATGTGCCTTGGAGTGCTTTTTGAATCACTTCGTTGTTGAACTGATTCACCCCACCCCCTTCAAATAGAATAGTTTTGCATCGGTATTTTGAGGCCTCTTTTCTGAGTGACCCTTCCACCCCTGCCGCATGCAGAATTAACCCGGGGCCAAACATATGCGCCAGTTGTGCGACCTTGGTTTGGCGCATATTGGCCCGAATGTGAGGGTGGTTCATGCGTCCAAGGGCAGCTGTGTGAAAATCGATAGCAAAATCAGCTTTTTTCAAAATTTCTTCAGAGAAAATATGCGCCAATCGCGCAGCCATTGAGCCCTTGGCGTTGCCTGGAAAGGAACGGTTCAAATCCCGACGGTCAGGCAGGTAACGCGAATTGTTCAAAAAACCAAAGACATTAACCACAGGCACCATGATGATTCGACCAGATACGTTTTCAGGTAAAATAGACGATTGCAATGTTCGCATCACTTCCATGCCATTGATTTCATCACCATGCACGCCTGAGATCAATGCTAAGCAAGGGCCAGGCTTGATGCCGTTAATAATTTGAACTGGAATTGAAACCCATGTTTGGGTGGGGAGACGGGAGACGGGGATCTCTACTTTTTTTTTCTCTCCAGGCAATATTTTCATACCTGCAAAAGTCATCGGGCCCCAAAGTGTTTTTTTCATCACCCTAATTGATCATGCTTGACCCATGATGACAATGATTCTTTATGGGTAAGTGGTGGCGTGAACAACGTCTGATTTGTAGTGATTATTTTTTCTTATCTGATTGGCCTGCGAGGGGGTGTGGGTAGATTCTGGCCATGGTGCAGGCCATCCAATGATCATATTTTCTGATCACACGCGCTAGCCATCGGGGGTATCTATCCGTGTTTTTAAAAAATCTGAGATCTTTTGACCGTTGAGCTTTTACCAAACATGGATGCCCCTCAACACGTTCAATATAATCAGGCAAATCCAAGTTGGCAACCCTATACGCGTTTACTATTTTGTTTCGGTATGCGCAGAAGGGCCTGATATTGTCACGGGTCTGCGTGGCTTGATAGAAATAAATATCTTTGCCCTCTTTCGTAAACCACGCGACCTTGTGACGATCAAAGATAAGGGCCAGCTCGAACATGTGCATGCGCAACATATCCCACTTGGAGATTTGATAAAGCTTCCCAAATGTTTGCGCGCTGGGGTCACCTTTTAGATCTGCAAATGCTTGCCCCTCAAATGGACCGGGGTGGGTAAAAGAAAAAGCAAAGCCATCAAGAACGAGGGTGTTTTGGCTAAACAGATCAATACCTCGGATTTGAAGCGTCTCAGGATCAACATTGGCGCCATATGCAAAGTGCCAAACACGGGGACCTCTGTTTAAACACAAGGCCTTACCCATGTTCACAATCCAAAATAGTATTTTCCAAACCAATAGACGTATCATTTGTTTTGTAGTCTACACTCACTGCCTGATGTTGAAAGTTCAAATAGAGCATGGAGCGCACCTGCCCATTAGATGAAGGTTAACATAAGTGTCCCATGTCCTCCCGAGACTGCTTTAATATGGCGCAACTTGTATCAAGCCATGATAAATAGTGCTTTAATATCAAATGTTTAGAATTGGCTTTTTTGGCATAAGGATTGTAAATAAGAAGGTATGATGAAGAAATACCTATTTACACTCTTTTCGACCGCATGCCTGCTCCTTGTATTTTCTGCATGTGAAACCCTACCCCCCGTGACTGATGGCTCCGGCAGTGATGGCGGCACCAATACTGATGATTCAAAGGATAGTGAAATTGGTAAAACTGTTAATTTCTGTGATGATGGAACACTCAATTGCCATGTAGATGTTCAACAAGATGGTGACACCTATGAGGAGTTTGTGACAATCAATGAGGGTGGTGTAACTCCAGAGAATGCTTTTGAAGGATGTTTTGAAAGGTGTTTACAGGTCGCTTCTCAATTAGATAACCAGGAAAGCTGTAACTTAACTAGCACAGAATCATGTGATACGGCGGTCCTTAATGCGTGCTCAAATAGTTGTCAAATAAACATACGCACATATACAAGCTCGATGCCCGCATCTGACCCATATGGCATTCCTGAAAATGCGAAAGGCATTTATGTTAAAGTTAAAAGCTGTCTGGATCATAGCAATACTACTTTTCAATTTAAGGGACCAAGTATCGCCACGCGTAAATTTAATGAAGGTCCATTTATAATTGAAAGTCCCAATAGTAAATTTTGGGAGTTTATTTTACCAAGTTTAGATGCACTTGATAAAGACTTTCTTTCTCTACCCTATAAAGTTGGTCAACATCCAGAGTGTACAGAAGATTTAAAAGGACAAATTAAACTTGAATTTAGGCCCCACAAAGCAGCTGGTGAAGTTACTTATACTGTTAATGGCGTAGAAAAACCCATTGCGGGTAGTCGTCCTTTCTCTGGGAATGTCGATACCATTACAAGAGAGTGGAAGGCGCCTCACCTGACTACTTTCCAAATACCCAGTGAGTTTTACAGCGAACTTGATGTATCCCAAATCACGTGGATGGTTGGAAAAATGAAAACTCTAACCAGACTCTGTCAAAAGATTGATCTAACGAGCAATGCAAATAGGCCTGAATATACCACGGTCCCTTGTGATGGAGACACGTCTGATGAAACATTTGCGGCACATGATGAGTATGACTTTAATATTGGCCATTATCTTAATGGCGGTGGGTATGGAGACACAATAGTTAATGTGGCACCAGCTGAAATGATTGATCATGAATTTGAAATGCTTGTATTGATTAAAAGTTCACAAGAGTAGAACGGACTACTGACTTTCAAAAGAAGAGAGTCTCGCAGAGGTGCGGGGCTCTTTTATTTATTGTGCGTACATGTATCGCGCTTTGAAAACTTACCTTCTGAAGTGTTGTTTTTAGGGCTCGCATTTTAAAGCACCACAGGAGGTTCTGCCAAGACCCATTTCTTCCATCTTGAACTGTTATCCCTCTTGGCCCCAGGCATTGCACCTCTCACTTGAGTATGTGAGTCTAAAAATATAGGAATTCCTGTTTTAGTTTTCACTCAAATGACAAATGGACTTTTCTTTTGCAACTCGGAAAATAGTTTGAGGAAAATATGACAACTCTGAAGGCCTGCTGATAAGTGATATTAAAGGAATGCGACCCCAATCGCTAGTTGAAATTAGCGAAACTGGAAAAGCAACAAGAGAACAAGTGAAAAAAGCTGAATGGGATGAACGGACGATCACTAATACCAATCCCATTAAATAATGACGGAAATTTAATCATGATTATTTCCCTCCAGGAAATGGCTCGGTGGTGTGTCATAGCGACACACCAACTGCGCTTGAGTTTCCTTCTGGGAAGCAATCATGCCACCAAAGCATAGTTTTATGTCATGCGCTAAAAAACCGTACTTATTGCCTGCAAATGGTATAATCTGAATTCTGAACAGTTCGTTAAGCTGGCCTTTAAAGGTTCTGACTTTTTTGCGATGTGGAATATGTTACTAATGAATTGGCAATTGTATCGGAAATAAAAATGAGAAAACTAAATGCCAAATAAGATAATTCAAAAATCACACATCAGTAGATTGACAAATAATAAAGAATATAAATATCCTTTTTACTGAACTGAAATTGGAGAAATGGAATTTACTCGAAATTCTAATACTGGATATTTTAAGGATTTGACTTTTAAGAAATTCAAAGGTGGCGGAAAATTCGGAGGGAATTATATCTGCATTGAATTGGATGATGAATATAGAATTTCTAAATATTAAAACTAGGGCCATATGACGTAACCCAAACTTAATTCAGTTACGTCATATGGCCCCAGGTGTTGCACTTCTCACTTGAATATGCGAAGTCTAAAAATTGGAAAGAACAATGATTAGAGAGCGCGAAATATTAAGTCTTTTAAAAGAGATCGAAGAAGGTAAACTGAAAATAAAACCTACACAAAGTCCATCTGAAATATATGCTGGTAATGTTGTCTATAATATCAGTAATGGATGGCAAATTATAATCTACAATGATGCTAATACTTGGGATTATATTGATAGTGTGAAAGCTTTAGACGGAAGAGAAATTAATTTTGATGAAATTGATCAAATACCAAGCTTAAGAAATTATCAACCTTCGAAAGAAGCTTGTATAAGTAGGTATAAACTCGAATTAGAGGAATAGTTTCAATTAGGGGGCGGCGTTTAGAATAGGACTAAAGATCCTTAAAAAAGATACTCACCTTATAGTGTAACGGATTTAAGCTTTGGATGGCAACGTGAGTTCTATTTGAACTTCAAACCATTTTTTTTCTTCCAGAAGATGATCTTGAATGAGGGGATCGTCTTTGGCGCTTTGGAGCTCAATCTCAATATCCTTTAACCGTTGCTCAAGGTTTTCGGATTCCAACTCATGATCAAATTTGACTTCATCAGCAAGCAACGTGATGTGGTTCTCATCATTGACTTCGATAAACCCTTTGCGCACGCAAAGACGTTGACTGCCATCGGCTTTCTGAATGCGTACCAAGCCGGTGCCCATCAATGTCACATACGCTTCGTGGCTTTCTAAAATACCCATTTCACCATCCTCTGCTGGCAAGTATACATTTTGACATGTGATACTTAAGGCCTCTCGAGACGGGGTGACGATGTCCAGTTGTAATACTTTGGTCATGGCTGTACGATTCTGCTCACAGCGCGATTAAGCATCGGCTGCAATTTGCTTGGCCTTCTCAACAGCCTCTTCCAAGGTGCCCACCATGTAAAACGCTTGTTCTGGCAGGTCATCAAACTTGCCTTCCACAATCTCTTTAAATCCTTTGATGGTATCTGCTAGTTTGACGTACTTGCCTGGCGTGCCTGTAAATTGTTCAGCGACAAAGAAAGGTTGCGACAAGAATTTTTGCACCTTACGCGCTCGATCTACAATCAGTTTATCTTCTTCAGAGAGCTCATCCATCCCTAAGATGGCAATGATATCTTGCAAATCTTTGTATTTTTGCAAAATGCCTTGAACCTGTCTGGCCACTTCGTAATGCTCTTTTCCAATGATCTGTGGATCTAGAATACGAGAGGTTGAATCCAGAGGATCAACCGCAGGATAAATACCCAGTTCTGCAATTTGACGAGACAATACTGTAGTCGCATCCAAATGTGAAAAAGTGGTAGCTGGCGCAGGATCAGTCAAATCATCCGCGGGCACGTACACGGCCTGAACTGACGTGATGGATCCTTTTTTGGTTGAGGTAATCCGCTCTTGCAGAGCCCCTAAATCCGTAGCAAGTGTGGGCTGATAACCAACCGCCGAAGGAATTCGCCCGAGCAACGCAGAGACTTCTGAGTTGGCTTGCGTAAATCTGAAAATATTATCAATAAAGAGCAGAACGTCCTGGCCTTCCTCATCACGAAAGTATTCTGAAACCGTAAGGCCCGTTAGAGCAACACGTGCACGTGCACCTGGAGGCTCGTTCATTTGACCATAGACCAGCGCAGCTTTGTCGATAACGCCGGACTCTTTCATCTCTTCCCAAAGGTCGTTGCCTTCACGCGTGCGCTCTCCAACACCTGCAAAAACGGAGTACCCGCCATGACTGGTAGCAATATTGTTGATCAACTCCATAATCAATACAGTCTTGCCAACGCCTGCGCCTCCAAATAATCCGATTTTACCACCCCGCGAATAAGGGGCCAGTAGATCTACAACTTTAATGCCGGTTTCAAAGGCAGCGATATTGGTATCTTGTTCCTCAAATGTGGGGGGCTCTCTGTGAATGGGCAAGAGCTTGGCAGCTTCGATGGGACCACCCTCATCAATGGGCTGGCCAACGACATTCATGATCCGTCCCAAGGTAGGTGCTCCGACCGGCACCCTGATGGGGGCACCTGAATTTTTGACAACCATCCCTCGGACCAAACCTTCGGTTGTATCCATGGAAATAGTTCTCACTGTCGCATCACCAATGTGTTGCGAGACTTCTAAAACTAAATTATCTTTTTGATCATCAATCGATGGATTCGTCACAGACAGGGCAGTAAAAATAGCTGGGAGATCTCCTTTGGAAAACTCGACATCGACGACTGCCCCAATGACTTGTTTGACTTTACCTTCGGTTAGGGTGGTTTTTGCTGACATATGTATTGTACCTTTCTTCTTTACCTTGCGTCTAAAGCCTTACTTTATGGCTTCAGCACCTGAAATAATTTCTACCAATTCGTTGGTAATCGCAGCTTGGCGAACGCGGTTCATTTTGAGCGTAAGCTGGTCAATCATCTCGCCTGCGTTGCGAGATGCGCTGTCCATTGATGTCATGCGTGCGCCGTATTCTCCAGCCAAGGAATGCAAGCAGGCACTATAAAACGTGCTCATGACTGCTTTGGGTAGGAGCTCTTGGAGAATTTTTTCTTTGCTGGGCTTAAATACTGGATCACCAACCTCTGTGTTGGAAGAGCTGTCAGTAGGTGAAAGAGACTTGGCATCTGCAGGTTCATCGTTGGTCTGTACCATGGGCAAAAGTTTTTTGATCGAAGGCTCTTGGGACATCACATTTTGAAATACATTGTAGGCCACGTGAACCTGTTGGATCTCTTGTCTTAAAAATTTCAATTTAACTTCGTCAAAAACATCACGGGCAAGGCTGTGATCAAAAGAGGGCCAAAAATCAAGAACCTGGCGGCTAATGGCAACATCTTTGTTGCCAAAATGTGCGATGGCTTTCTTGCCCACTAGCACCAGCTCTGTTTCAACTGCAGATGTTTTTAAGAAGGCGTGGACGTGTTTAAATAAATTGTTGTTAAAGCCGCCACACAAACCACGGTCAGATGAGATGACAATAAGCACTTGCTTTTCAACCTTGGTTGTTTTCAAGAGTGGATGTTCCATTTCCGCGAGAATAGTAGAAAGAGCTTTGAGCATGGCATCGATTTTTTTCTGATAGGGTGTTGCCCCCATAGCTGCCTGTTGCGCGCGCCTGAGTTTGGCAGCCGCTACCATTTTCATGGCACGCGTGATTTTTTCAGTTGATTTCACACTTTTGATGCGATTGCGTATGTCTCGTAGATTAGCCATAGATAGTTAAAGAGCTATTTTTGCCCCTGGCATTGACGAGCCCCTAGACAATAAGCACCCCTGAGCCGTTGAAAGCCCAGGAGTAAAAGCTGCCTAAGAGCTATAATATTAATACCAAGGGCAAAAATAGCTCTTTCGTTTCCTTCTTTTATGCACATGACTTTAACCATGATTTTACTTGGTCATGGGCTTGAAATTTTCTTTAAACGACCCGATAACACTTTCGAGTGATGCTTTTAGGTCATCGGTCATTTTTTGTTCCTCACGGATAGACCTAAATATTTCGGGATGTGAATTATTGATATAACCCAAGAGTTCATCCTCAAACTGTTTGAGAGACCAAGTGGGATAGGCATCCAAATGTCCAGTGATGGCAGCGTAGATAGTAACCACTTGTTTTTCGATAGCATAGGGGCTGTACTGACCTTGTTTAAGAATTTCTACGAGGCGCTCACCTCGGGCCAATTGTTTTTGGGTTGTGGTATCTAAGTCAGAGCTAAATTGTGAGAAAGCTGCCAACTCACGATACTGCGCAAGCTCTAAGCGCAAGGTACCTGCCACTTTTTTCATGGCTTTAATTTGTGCCGAGCCACCTACACGAGAGACCGACAAACCAACATTGATAGCTGGCCGAACGCCTGAATAAAATAAATCTGACTCCAAATAAATCTGACCATCGGTAATGGAAATTACGTTGGTTGGTACATAGGCCGAAACGTCACCTGCTTGGGTTTCAATGATAGGCAGAGCCGTCATGGACCCGCCACCCAACTCATCACTGAGTTTTGCTGCGCGCTCTAACAGGCGTGAGTGCACATAGAAGACATCACCTGGATAAGCTTCGCGGCCTGGAGGGCGTCTTAAAAGAAGAGAAAGCTGGCGGTAGGCAACTGCATGCTTTGAAAGGTCATCATATACAATTAAAGCATGTTTGCCGTTGTCTCTAAAATACTCCCCAATAGACGCGCCTGTATAAGGTGCCAAAAATTGCATGGGCGCAGATTCAGAAGCATTGGCTGCAACAATAGTTGTATATTCCATGGCGCCAAATTTGGTGAGTTTGTCAACAACCTGCGCGACGGTGGATTGTTTCTGTCCAATGGCCACATAGATACAATAAACACCCTGGCCTTTTTGGTTGATGATGGTGTCGAGCGCAACTGCGGTCTTGCCTGTTTGGCGATCACCAATGATGAGTTCACGCTGACCACGACCGATGGGGACCATGGCATCAATAGCTTTGAGACCTGTTTGCAAGGGCTCATGTACAGATTTGCGAGCTACAATCCCTGGTGCCTTGACTTCGACTCGGCTTCGAAGCTCTGTATCAATAGCGCCTTTGCCATCAATTGGAATACCAAGGGCGTTAACAACACGGCCAACAAGCTCAGGTCCAACAGGAACTTCTGCGATTTTGCCAGTACGCTCAACCAGGTCGCCTTCTTTAATCAAAGAATCATTGCCTAAAAGCGTTGCGCCGACATTGCTTTCTTCTAGGTTCAATGCAATCCCATATACGCCATGTGGAAATTGCAAGAGTTCCCCAGCCATCACGTGATCCAGACCATAAATTCTGGCAATCCCATCCCCAATACTGATAACGGTACCCTTCTCGCTAACTTCCATACGCTGATCAAAGTCACGTACTTGTGAGCGAATAAAGTGAGAGATTTCTTCAGCTTTGATATTCATGGTCATGCTAAGCTCCTAGCTTTGTGGGTCATGGTTTTTTCCATACGATCGAAGTATCCTGCAATGGAGGCATCATAAACCATGCCGCCCACATCTACGCAGATACCACCGATCAGTGATGGATCTATTGTTTGTTCTGTATTTATATTTTTATTAAACATTTTTGAGAGAACAGCTTTGATGCGGTTTTCTTCGTCGATGCTAAGCGCAAAGGCTGTTTTGATCTGAGCCTTGATGTCGTTGCGTTCCTCCAGGACATGGTCCACAAAATAATGATGAATGTTTTTGAGCAAGTGGACGTGTCGATTTTGGTTCAGGGCGCGTACAAAGTTTTGGGTTTCTTTTTCTATGCCATGTTGATCGAATATGTTTTGTAATACTTTGTTTTTTTCTTCTGTCTCAAACAAGGGGCTTTGAAAAAATGTTGCAAGCTCATCATCTGATATGACAGAGAGTGCTTCAAGTGCATCTTGATAAAATCCAAATGATGTTTTCCCGTTTCCTTTGAGTGTAACAAAAAACGCTTTGGCATAGCGACGACTTAATTGGTGCACATCAACGGCCATGCTGATCCTCCAATTGCTTTAAAAAGTGATTTAAAAAAACGGCATGTTCTTTTTCGCCAGCTTGGGTTTTTATTTTTTCTTTGGCTTGCACAATGGCAGTTTTGAGGCAAGCTGCTTGGGCGTTTTTTTCAAGAAGTTCTTGCTCACGCAAAATAGCCCGTTGACCACTGTCTTGAATTTGAAGTTCCATGCGGTCTGCGCGTTGTAAAATGATTTTTTTTTCGGCTTGGCCTTCCTTGTCAGCCTTGCCAAGAAGCTCTTTAATCTCTTGCCCTAGCAAAGATATTTTTTCTTTAAAGAAACTGTATTTTTCACTGGCTTGTTTTTCCAGCGCTTGACTCTCTTGCAAGTCTAGCTCGATGGCCTCGCTTCTTTGTTTTAAAAAAGCTTTGATTGGCTCTTTAAGCAAGTAGGTTAAACCACCTACCAAAAGCGCAAAGTTTACAACGCTAGAGAGGTTGGGTAGGGATTGGCTCATGGGTTTTTCCTTGGCGCGCCCATGATATTCAACAGAATTTCTTTCGAGAGTTGGGGAATGTCTTTTTGAAGATCATTTTCAACATTTTTAAAGCGTTCAAAGAGCAGTGCTTTTTCTTGGTTGACTGTCTCTTCATTTTTTTTACGTGCTTGCACAATACGATCACGCTCTTCTTGCTCTGCGTTTAGTAAGATTGCTTGCTTTGTTGCAAAGGCATCAATTTTGGCCTTCTCTATAGCTTGTTCGTATTCTTTTTCCATCTGGAGGGCCTTGTCTGTTTTCAAGTTGGCCTCCTGCCGCCTACCCTTGGTTTGGGATTGGCGCTCAAAATAGATGCTTACAAAATGCTTGAAGACCAAATTATAAAACGCAAACATCAAGCTCAAAAACAAAAGCCCCTGAACCATCAGGCCCGTGGGTTCTGAAAGACCCAGCATCGACCAAAAACCTATCCATTTAAAGAAAAGGACTAAACCAACAAACAGAGCACCTATGATCAGTATGTCCTGATTTTGATTATCTTTGTTTAAAGAATGTTTCTTTGCCACGGATACGCCTCTGATTGCTTAAGAAACGGTAGGTTTAGTGGGTGTTTTTGGGTTGGGATTGTTTTTGTCAAAACCTTGAGGACTCATATTTATTTTCCCGTTGAGCTTCACACCATCTTCCATAATAAGTGATGGCGTATTGATGTCCCCATTGACCACTGCCCCGGCTGTGAGTTCAACGCGTTCTTTAGCAGTGATATTGCCTTGAAAATGACCGCTGATCGCAATCGAACCAATCTCTGCATTACCCTCTACTCGCCCACTTTGACCAATAACGATGTGAGACTTTGAGAATACTTCACCTTTAAAACTGCCATCAATTCGGACTGTGCCTTGGAAAGTTAGTTTTCCTTCAAATTCTGATCCTTGGTCCAGAATCGCATTGAAACCGCCTGAGGCAGCCTGTGACTGCATATTTCTTGTGCTGTTGGTATTGTTGTTGTCACTACTTTTAAGTAAGCCCATTTAATCGTCCTTGATGAGGTAACATTTAAATCACGTGCGTTAGACACACGTTAGGTAAACGTGCCTTCATTATTAAATAAGACCCTATGTGTCAAGCAAAATGCTTTACCCCTCCCCTAAGGGGGGTTTCTGGACATTGCCACCTATTTACATTTCGAAGAGGGGAGAGATCTGAGCGATGGTGGGGCCCGATCTTGCAAACACCATTGGCTGCTAAAGTCCCATGGGTAGGCGCCTTCAATCATTGCTATGTCTTGGCCTAGTACGTAGGGGGTTGTACTGGTAGTACGCTTAATCTTATTATCATATGCTTGTATCTGACTTGATGGCATTAGATCTTGTAGATGTCTGCATCCCTCGCATATCGGATTGTTCACTGTGGTATTTTGAATATCAAAGTCTCCTTGTATATCACCAAAGAACCCCCCAATGGATGTGCTTTGTTTTACAGCTGTGACATTTTCTAAGGTTGCATCAAGATCAATCTCAACCCATGCAAATGCGTTTTCTATCTTCGATGGCCCATTGATCATTCCAACAAAGCCTCCGATTTGATTGGTAAACTGTGAGCTGATTCCGCCATAGTTGAGTGTTAATCTGCCCTGAACATATGATTGAGCAATCACGCCTTGATCAAGCTCACCCACAAGACCACCCATGACATACTCTTGAGACATGTTTAAATCATCATAGCTAAATGAACGCATATCTAGATTGACAATAGCTAAGCCGTACATACCGTACGTGACGTTACTGCCTTGGCTGTAGCTACCAGCTACGCCACCTATAATGTGTGGGCCATAGATTGTAAGCCCGTCAATCTCTACAAGCTCTGCTAAAGTTTGCTCAGTATGAGCGATACCCACGATGCCCCCTACATGCTGGGCATAGGCACCATCAATATCTATATCTTTCACATAAATTGATTTCAGTGGAACTGAAGCCTGAGGACGGTGAAGTACCCTGCCAACCAAGCCCCCCACACCTTCTATGTCATTAAATTTTTCAACTTTGATCGTTACATCATGAGCCTGAATGTTTTGTAATGTAGAATCGGTCATGGTTCCAGCTATAGCTCCTACATTGAATGTCTGGTTGCCAGTTTCACTGCTGTTTGCCATTATAAGCGAGGCGTCTTTAAAGCTAATGTTTTTGATCTCCGCATTAAGTAAGTGTGAAAACAATCCCTTGGAAAAGTCTTTGCTTGGCGCTTGAGCTTTAGACGTGTAGCCGGAGATCTCAAAAGCAGCTCCATCGTAGACACCTTGGAATACTGGGATGGGTTCTGGATCAAAACTTGACGGGTACGTAAGATCACATTTTTGGATATAATGCTTACTTCGGTCTTGGTCTGTGAAGTTTTTAAGATTGTTGAGATCTTCAAATGTCCAAATCTGAAAAGGATCTTCTTGGTCGCCTGACCCTTTTGTACTTGAAGCATCCCACTGGCATGAGCAGTTGATTCTTACACGTGGGAATTCTTCTTGGTCGACTTCGCAGGCGTACCCCCCTGGCAGTGGATCGTTTAATTCGATCTGAGTATCCTCGTTCGCTGCTACCTGAATATCCAAATAGCCAAGCTCATCATTGGGAAGTGAAAAGGAAACGCCATTAATGGTGCCTGAAATATCCCTGGAGTTGGTATAGCCCTTTGTGCGAATCTCTACTGTTGCATCAGTAAAATTTGTTAGTGGTTTTTCTGTCGTGCCGTCTCCGCTTATCGAAGGACCTAAGCTTTGTCGCTCTGTAATACCTAAGCCACATGCCACCAACCAGACCAAACCCAATGCAATACTTAAATGTTTCATGCGATGTCTCCTTGTTCTTTTAATGCTGTATATCATTTTTTTATGATTTTTTGAAATGCCATTCATACAAAATCCCGGATGCGCCTTAGGCACATCCGGGATTTTTGCTTTGATCTTGTTTCTTGTAGTTAGTTACAGAGTGATCTTGGAACGTTTCTTAGACTTGGCAGACGACCTGTGTCAACCTCACACCAGTCAGTATTAAAATCCCAAGCAGCCAAGGTGGCGTTGCCTAGCTCCTTGTAAAACAGTGCGTTTAGATCACTTTCACTGTCTCCACCGATAGTTGGGTTATCTGCGCACTGGCTACATGTTACGCCTGTATAGTAAGAGTTGTCTACAAATGGCACAGCCGTGCTACCTTCACCAGCACCATTATGCATATAACCTATGACAGTGCCTTCTACGTTCGCATGTGCCAAAGCATGATGGATTGTAGCTTGACTTCTCATTTGGCCAACAATTCCGCCAGCATGTTTAGAGCTACTAACACTTCCTTGATAGAGGCTTTGTGAAATGCTGTTATCCAGGTATCCCACAAGACCACCTGCAATATCTTCACATCTAACTGAGCTTTCTGTAACTTCAGCAAATCTAAGGCCGCCACTATTATACTCAGACGTGGATCTCCATAGTCTTCCCACAACACTACCGCACTTGGTATTAGCTGATCCACCATCGCTGATAACCGTTACATTGGTTCCCTTGATCAACTCTAGAGGGTTGATGTTTGTTATAGCATCTCCAATAATGCCTCCAACTGTTACAGCATTACCACCATCAACGGTGACATTTTCAACATGGATGTTTTGAATGTGAGACGTTGAAGCATTCCAGTCATTGTATAACCCGACAAGTCCACCTACATTAAAGTTACTTAAAATATCACTCTCGTAGGCCGCTGTGATCGTGATGTCATTACCATAGATGTTATCAACCATCGTGTTTTGTGCATAACCGATCAGCCCGCCCATATTTGGTTGGTCTGCCATAGAGGTACACTGACCCATTGAACAGCTGTTGTTCAAATAAAGACCTACAAGATTAAGGTCGTGAATATGCGCACCATGTGTCATGCCAAAGATGCCTGCATTAGGGGCCGTAACATTGTTGTTAACATAGTCCAAAATAGCTAACCCTTGACCATCATATGTTCCTTTATATGGAGTACTAAATGAACCAATAGGCTGTGGGTCTTTGATATCTGCGTAGTCAAGGTCACACATTTGGATGATGTCCCCTGGTTTTTCAGAACTACTTAGATCAACAAGCTCCTGTGCATTCCAAACCTCGGTGCTGCCAGTAGTATCAAGGTTTACCAGACTTCTGTTTTCACGACTGCACGAACAATTGACTTCAATATTATTAATATTTGCTGAGTCAACCATACCTGTTGGATTGTTGACTTTACAAACATAGCCACCCGGTAAATCACCGATGGTCACATCATAAGTGTCACCATCTTGAAGTGGATTGGATTGAAATGGACCATCGCCTTGCGTTACGTCTGTTATAGGATCGCCGTTGACAAAAATCTCCAAGTCATAGCCCCAAGGCAAACCATCGGTCGTACCACTAACTGTATATTCGCCTTCGACTGGTTGTATGGTCCGCTGAACACCATCTTTAATTGCCATGTTGCAGGCCTGAAGTGAGATTAAACCCACAAGAAATAATATTTTTTTCATAAAAGAATCCTCCTAAACTTTTGCCCTTATACCATGACTCGGCCCTAAGTACAACTTCTAACTAGGAATGGGGCACGTGTATAACGATTACTTGTGGGTATTATAGTGCTTGGATGAACCCAAGCTGAACGTTCAAAAGACAAAGCCATGCCGTTTTGATGGCATGGCTTTGGACGTCCTTGGTGGAGCGTGTCTTTAGTTTCGCGTTTAAGGCGCGCAAGGACTATAGGTAATGTCTGTCACTGATCCAGGGTTGTAAGAAATGGAGGGATCCAGAATGATTTTTGATCCATCGGCAGATACCGCATAGTCTGCTGTTGACATAATTGAGCCATCCACTTTAACCTCAACGCTTTCGTCTGTGAATAGTCCGTTGTTGTTCTGGTCGCAGATATTTTGCCCCAAATTAAATTGATAGAAGTAGGCCAAACCAATGGCGATATCGCTTGCCATGCTATTCATTTCTGCTTCAAACTGCGGTGCTTGCGCAGGGATGATGGCATTATCGAGGTCAAGCATGGGCTTGCCAAAGTGATCTGCGAACTGCATGCCGCCCCAATATGTTGCCTTGCCTGTCCCTTGAATATGCCCGATGGCTGTCCCAAAACTGGGGTAGGACCCGTTAAATGCAGCTAAATCATCAGCAACTGTTTCAAAGTCAATCAGATTCACAATCTCTCCTGCAGCATTGGTATTTACATTGCCCGAGGCATCTGTAGCATGATGTTGTTTTCTTCCTGTGATCCAAGTTTGGTTATTATAATTGACATCAGCCGCAAGGTTTGAAAAACCGCTACCAGCTGGCAAATATTTTGAATCATCAGCTAGCTGATTCCCATTTGAATCCCATGAGACACTAATATCTCCCTCATCACTAAGGAAAATTGGTATAAGCGATGTATCACCAGCAAAACATCCATCTATCTGGTTACTCGCTTTGATTGCCTGATCGTTGAGTGATTGGTGTAAGCTGTAAATAGCCGCCTCTTCATTTGGCCCGCCAGATATGGTGGTCCACGCATGATTAAAGTTTTCGATAAACTTTGTAACCAGAGCTGTATGCGTGACTGCATTTGCGCCAAACGTACAGTAACATTTTTTGTTGCCCGCTGGCGCCTGAAGAACACCCGCTGTGCCCTGGTGAATGCCTGCTTTCATAACACCCATACACATATCATTGATGCCTGCACTTTGGAGTTGGCCGAGCCAACCTGATAAACTATCTAGAAAACGCTGAGACCACCCGCCGACTGAACCCGAGTAATCCACAACAAACACAACCTCTGGCTTGATAATTTGTTCTGCTTGAGTTGGCTGTGCCCATGATTCACTGATCGACAAATCTTGATTATTTTGAATAACCGATTGAGATAAATTGACCTTTTCTGGCTCTCTGAGGTGCATGCCACAGTTTGCATATATCGTCATGACCACCAACAGACAAAATGTCAGTACTACAAATATTCCTTCTCTTTTCATGTTCCCCATCCTTTGTGTTTTTAGGGTTCAATGCCCCTTCTCAAACAAAAATAATATTAACATGAGGGAATACGAGAACGCAACACGTATGTAAAATTAGTTACATAAAATATTAATAAAAACGTAAGTAAATAATATTACTTTAGTAACTGGCGTAATATTTTTTCCAGCTCACTCTCATGATGGTACTGGAGCACCACTTCGCCTTTTGATGCACCCTTAGATTTGAGCGTGACCTTTGTGCCCATGTTGCGCTGAATATCTTCTAGCCTTGATCTTAGGTTAGGGTTCTGATTCCGCTCAGTTTTGATGGTTTTCTTGGGGGCATCAAATGTCCAAGCTTCAACTTGCCGCACGCTTAACTTTTTCTCGAGAATTAGATCAGCCAGTCTAAGTTGTTTTGCTTCAGGAGAAAATGCCAATAATGCCTTTGCATGACCTAAGGTGATTTTTTTCTCTTCTACCAATACCTGAATGCTTTCTGGAAGCTGAAACAAGCGCAGGAGGTTGGCCACAGTTGAGCGGCTCTTGCCCGTTCGCTGCGCGATATCTTCTTGAGAGAGCGAGAACTCTTTCTGGAGCTTTGCGAGAGCCCGTGCTGTTTCTATAGCTGATAGATCTTCTCGAATAATATTCTCAATAATGGCCGCTTCCAACTGTTCCTGGTCTGTCATTTTTACAATATGAACAGGCACAGACTTCAAACCTACTTTTTTTGCAGCTCGGAAACGCCGTTCACCCGCAATGATTTCAAAACCCATGCCCATCCGGCGGACCAAAAGCGGTTGCAAGACCCCTTTTTCTTTGACTGAATCTGCCAATTCGGCCAGCGCATGTTCATCAAAATGTTTGCGAGGCTGCCTTGGATTGACTTTTAATTCCTCTAAAGCAACTACCTGAGAGCCTGTTTGCGCTTTCGATGTTAGAGGTGTGTGAGATGCGCGAGGGATCAAGGTTTCTAAACCACGCCCCAGTCTTTTGGATTCTTTGTTCATCATTCTATCCATCTACCTTTCTATCTTTAATACGTTGGTCAAATTCAGCAGCACATTGGATATAGCTCTGCGCGCCCTTTGAAGATATATCATACATCATAATAGGCTTTCCAAAGCTGGGTGCCTCGCTCAAACGGATATTACGTGGAATCTGGGTCTCAAATAGCTGATCTTCAAAATGCTCAGCAACTTCCTGCTGAACTTGCCAGGACAGACTGGTGCGCCGATCGTACATGGTAAGCAAGATACCTGCCAAGGTTAAGTCCGGGTTGTAAGCATCCCGAACACGTTCAATGGTGCCTGTTAATCTTGACAGACCTTCCAATGCATAAAACTCTGCCTGCAATGGCACAAGCACACCATCAGCAGCAGACAGTGCATTAATCGTAAGCAAACTCAATGAGGGGGGACAATCAATAACAATGTATTTGTATTGATCTAGAACGGGCCTAAGGAGTTGTTTGAGTCGATTATGCCGATCTACCAGATCAAGACCCTCTACCTCAAACCCAACAAGGTCAGCACAAGCCGGCATCAAATCTAGGAAAGGGACTTGGGTTGGAATTATCACATCTTGGGTGCGCGCCTGTTCAAGTAAGCCCTCATACACGGTAGACCTTGATGTTTCTATACCAAACATGCCCACTCCACTGGAAGCGTTTGCCTGAGGGTCCATATCCACCAATAATGTTTTTTTTTCGAGCCCTCCTAAAGAGGCTGCAAGGTTAACTGCCGTTGTGGTTTTACCCACCCCCCCTTTTTGGTTAGAAATCGCAACAGTATAAGCTCTAGACATGGACACGCCCACCTTCATCTTTCATTTTTTTAATATAAATGGATAATGCTCCAATAGCTGAGGGTGTGACGCCAGAGATTCTTGCAGCTTGGCCCAAGGACGCCGGGCGAATATGATCCAGCTTTTGCTTTACTTCAATAGAGAGATTGTGCACTGCCCAGAAGTCAAAATCTTGTGGGATGGCCATAGACTCTTCTTTTAAGGCCCGCTTAACCTCAATATTCTCTTTCTGTATATACCCCTCATACTTAGCTTCGATCAAAACTGATTCTCGTGTTCCACGTGGAACATCTGTCAAAGTTGGGTCCAAAGCAACCAAAGTATCCCACGTCACATTGGGTCGCTTTAGGAGGGTTCGTAGTGATTGCTTTTGTTTAATAGGTGCGAGGCCTAACTGAGTGAGCAGTTGATTTGTGTGATCATTCGGTTTGAGTGCAAAACTAGCCAACTTATGGTCAACAGTATGAATATCAGATTGCTTTAGATCATAAAGACTCTTTATGTGATCTGAAACAAGCCCGAAGCTGTGGCCATGCTGCAATAAGCGCTGATCTGCATTGTCTTCCCTGAGGTGCAGACGATGTTCTGCGCGTGATGTAAACATCCGATAGGGCTCTTGAGTACCTTTGGTGACTAAGTCATCAATCAGCACGCCAATATAACTTTCAGCCCGAGACAAGGTAAAGGGTGATATGGAACCATCTGCACGCAACACGGCGTTGACGCCTGCCATGAATCCCTGTGCAGCAGCCTCTTCATAGCCTGTAGTGCCGTTAATTTGTCCGGCATGAAACAGCCCTTTGATCTTTTTTGTTTCTAGCCAAGGAGTTAGCTCAGTAGGATCAATATAGTCATACTCAATCGCATAACCAGGGCGAATCATCTCAACACGCTCAAGCCCTTGGATCGTTTTTAAAAAAGCCAGCTGTACACTTTCTGGCAAGCTATTTGAAAGTCCGTTGGGGTAAATTTCTAAGGTATTCAAACCCTCAGGCTCAATAAACACCTGGTGGCGATCTCGGTCAGCAAAGCGAACAACCTTATCTTCAATACATGGGCAATAACGAGGGCCCACAGAATCAATCTTTCCACTGTACATGGCAGAAACATGAAGATTATCCTTTACTACCCTGTGTGTACTCGGGTTTGTATAGGTAATAAAACAAGAGACTTGCTCTTGGAGTTCTCTCTCACCAAAAAAAGAAAATTTTGGTGTAGGTAGGTCACCCTTCTGCTCCTCCATTTTTGAATAATCAATAGTCCTGGAATCTATGCGTGGCACTGTTCCTGTTTTCATACGTCCGAGACGGAAACCAATTCCCTTTAAAGCATCACCCAATCCTGTAGATGCAGCATCACCAGAGCGTCCAGCTGAATAAGATTGGTCTCCAATATGCACCATCCCATTCAAAAAAGTTCCAGCAGTAATAATGACTGACCCAGAATAATAGGTTCGACCACTTTCGGTCTGGACACCTTGAACACGATCATTCTGGATGATTAAATCACACACCATATCCTCAATCGTTGTTAGGTTTCTTTGATTCAAAATGTAATCTTTCATCGCTTGTGCATAAAGCGCCTTATCGGCTTGTGCCCGGGTGGCATGAACGGCTGGGCCTTTTCTGGTATTGAGGACCCGAAATTGAATTCCTGTGTGATCAATAGTGCGGGCCATCTGTCCGCCCATGGCATCCATATCTTTAACCAAGTGAGACTTGCCCAAACCTCCAATAGCAGGGTTGCATGGCATGTACCCAATACGATCCATATTGGAGGTAATCAGCAACGTCTTGGCACCCATCCGAGATGCGGCTAAAGAAGCCTCGATACCCGCATGCCCACCACCTATGACCAGAACATCAAACATTAGACCCAGCGGTATAACATAGAACTAGAGCCCAAAAAAGAAGAACCCGACGCTATGTTCCACGTGGAACATTGTGGTTAACTCTGACAACAAAGCCAAAATATGTTTTGCATTGCATTATTTGCAAAACGACCACTATTATGTCATACATTCACAACGCATCATAAAAAAGCTGTGATTTCAAAACATACAAACCGGTCTGTACCACTCTATGACATATAAAAACTTCACTCCTCGCAACCTTAGCCAAAGCATACTAAAGACAATACTGCTATTTATGACATGGTATGCGCCTGGTATAGATGCTCAGGAGAGAATCAATGTCTTTGATGCCTATAACGCGCCAGACTGTGCATCTTACTTACAAAAAAATCAATATAGTTTGCCTAGCCTTGAAAAGGGAAATGAAAATCAATACATCTCCATACTATCTCAATGGATAGAGTCAAATCGGGCACACCAAGAAAACATTCTAAAGTTAATATCTAACGGGGCGTCTCTTGATCAACTAAACTCGAAAGAATCATATGGACAACTCATGTGCATGCCTCTTCTACCTTTGGATATCTACATGGAGCTATTCCTTTTAACAGAGCATCTCGACTCTCATTACCGTTTTCAAAACAATAAGCATAATTTTTTAGACTATGAACGTATTACTCAAGATATGATCCTTATAATTGACGTGCTGGGCAAAAGCATTCTCTTAAACACAGAACTAATTCAAGAGACACTTGAACAAATAAAAGGATCGGAAGAAAAGAAAAAAACAATAATAACTTTTTGGGATCAGATTGACCGGCTTGCATCCACAACATTGGAAAGAACTGAGAACAACAAAAGCAAACATGCACCAAAGACAGCAGATATAACCCGCACCATGCTCAGCGACCTTATAGACTTACTCAAGAAGCAAAAAAAAGAAAAAACAAGAGCGGCAAAAAAAGAAGTTCCTATCAATGAGATTTTTTCACGCGCAGCTTGGGAGATTAAAATGGCTGAGGGTGACGGGGTTGTGCAAAACCATTTTCAAAATGCGCAGGGCAATACGCAACATACAACATTGCACCATCAAGCACCTTATACCATTGACTTTGGACAAGACCTTTCGGCACTGTCTCGTGCTTCATTCTTAGAGGAAATTAAAAAGGGGACATCCCCTGAACTCAAAGACCATTTCATCAAGACAGTTTCCGCGTATGATGTTCAGCAGATTGTCATTGACCTGCTTAACTTTAAAGTTTGGAAGCACAAAAATCTATATGATGTCTTGGCCAACTTTGACCAGGACTATTTCTATAACGAGATCATGCATTATCTGTGTGGTGAAAGTTTATGTTTGGGTAAAAGAATCATCAATCAAGCTTTAGAGGTTGAACGCCTTGATCTCTTTATATTCAAAACAGCGGTGATCTGGGTTGATCACATGAAACAAAGTCAACATAGGGAGCAAGCACAAAAAACACAATCCACACACGACCAAGAGCTCAAAGAACTAAACAAAGATATTGAAACCTACGAAGACGTCTGTTCAGACATCCAAATGCATGCTCAGGACCACATAGATAAATTCACATTAGAGCTTCGGGAAAAAAAGGAGGCTCATGTACAAGAGCTCTCTGCGCAGTCTGACACTCACGCTATAGCTACTGATTTAGGCGAAGACTATATTCAAAGTGAGAAGAAGAAAGAACAGGTCAGGATCGCCTTTGACCCAGGATTTTGGGTAAGCGATATGTCAGATACGATAGAAACAGATTGTCAGGAGTCCATCTGCTTATCTGATCAGCTCAGCGAGGTGTTTGATCAGTGGAATATTGCGCATGCAAACATCACTTATAACCCCATCATGAGACATCTGCTTCTAGGAGATCAAAAGGGACTTCAAAAAATTGGGTACCAAGGCTATCACTTGGATCTCCTAAATTGCATTCAGGCAAAAAATGGCCCCAAAGCAAACATGCAGGCTCTTGTTAATTTAGGCCAACTTGAGCCACTATTTGAAAGACACCAAAACATCCACCAAAACATGTTCATTCGAGCCATGCTCAGAAATAATTATCTCTTGGACGAGTCGTTTGATGATCAGGACAGAGGTCTATTAATCAATACATACCAACGCATTAAAAATGCATTCTTGGAACCTTGGATAGATATTAAAGAAAGATATAGCGGTTATCCTGAGACAGAACACATAAAGGATGAAATGATGCAAGACCTCTGGGTCTCTAGCTTTCCATCCGTGCTGGTCTACCTCGATCAGAATTATTCATCTGAGGTCGTCTACATGCTCGCGCGCCATCAATACCACCAAGGCAATAAAAAAATCAAACAAAGACTCACTGACCAAGGCCTTGCATTGTCTGGTTTGGCATTGGGGTTATCTCTTTTTAGCCTATCACGAAATCATGGACTCATAGGCATGGCAGCCCAAGAACTCGGTCAAGGGGTCCTTGCCTATGCACACAAGTACCGACATGCAAAGCGCCGGAATACTAGGCTTGTAGAAGCACTTGCCAAGCAAAGCTCGCTCTTTAAATTTGATGCGTACTATCAAACGTTGCTTCTAGATTTTCATAATAATGAAGTCCAACGAAAAGCTGCGCAAGCATCTATAGCCGGCCACCTCCTGGGTGCAACATACTTTGCATCAGCTTATGGGGTGCCCGCGACTTACAAGTCTTTAAATAGTTTAGCAATGAAGCCTCGTACAGGAGGTACAGGGGGTACGATAGACATTGACCCAAAACTAACAAAGACTAGGCCGCAGACAGGTGGCTATGCCCCGTATAAAATAGCAAGCACAAAACAACACCTTAAAATAGGAAGCCCAAACGCTAAGGTGCTTAGCCCCTCATGGCCTGATCAGGCAACAATCGCTGCTACAGAAAGTAGACCTGTAGTGAAACGAGCGCCCCAAACACCACCGACATATCAAAGAAACTATAAAGTCACTTTAAAAAAACAATCCAAGCGTCTCGCCAAGAATACCACAACCAAGCCTGCACCTTACAAGGGGACTTCAAACGGTGGCGTATTGATATCTCTTGAAGAAAAAAATGAGTCGCAACCAAGGCTTCTACCCCAAGAAGAAGAAAATAATGATGCCGCACAAAACTCAAGTCCTAACCCTAGTCAAGATTCACCCAACCTTCAAGAAATCCAAGAAGCTTTTCATAAAAAACAACAAGAGGCTCAAACAGCCTTAGCCCAAAAAGAATGCCCACCGGACTTTGTCATCCAGTCTATCATCCGCGGGTGGGCCAACAATGGAAACAAAAAAGCAAAGGAGCTGATCAACATATGTGATCAGAAAAAAAACAAAGGTCAAGCAGCCTCATCAGAGCATGATACCCCTAACCTGCCTGCAAACTCTGACTATTATAATTCAAAAGATTTAAGCCAAGAAGAAACCCAAGCCAATCTTGCTATGATTTTATGGGTCAAACAAAATAAAGAAAAAATAGACACTCCAAAGCAGTTTTACTTATTTCTCAAAGTTGCCCAAAAAAAACCTGGCTACGACATCGTCAAACGTTTTAAAGAAAAAGTAGGCTTAGATCCTGAGAGCCCTCAACTAACATTTCCGAAAGACCCCACACACCTTAAAACCTTTTTTTCCTACTTCAATCATTCATATAAAAATATTACGTCCTACAGGAGTTTGAGCTTAACCGACAAAATGGCGCTCCTGTACGCAACCTTCATACAAGTTAAAAGCTGGAGTAAAAACTCGATGCAAGAATACAGCGCGAAACCTGACCTTCAGGCATCACAAATCATTAATAAAATGCAGGAACAGTTTAAGCAAGCAAAAGTCAGGCTCAAATCTAGCTCGATCGACACGACCATTGACCCTACATTAAACCTTATTATATCTTGGGCCAATACAGGTCATCCATTTGCAAAACAATGGATTAAAGATAGCCAGATTGATACAATCATCAATGCTAAAGATCCCATCTATGGCTTCAATACATATAAACCAAAAGACAAACAATCAGATAGAGACATAACTTTTGAGAACATCAATCAATTGCTGACTAACAAGAGGTTCTCAAAACAAGAAATTCTATTTTGGCATAATTTTAATACATTCCAAAACACCCGAAATCATCAGACTCAAAGTAGTTATTTGTATATAAGTGAAACAGGTATGATATTTCGCGGCAAACATATAGCTTTTTCAAACAAGCTTGAGGAGCTGGCTAGAACAGTTCACCACTTTCGTCTGGCTTATGAAAACATATACAGTCAAGTTAACAACATGGATGATCATGATATCGCTGCATTTTTGTTGCTCATTCAAGTTGGTTTTGATGTAAATCGCATTGCATCTTGGCTCCAGGAAGATACAAATGAAAGCCGAAACAAGATCAATACCTATTTAAATGAAAACGCCTCTACATTTAAAAGCATAACGCTTGCCTACAGCACATCATCACCAAAAAATGAGGAATCCTATATATATAGTCTTTTTGATCACCTTATCGACTGGCACGATGGCGAAATTCTAAAACACTTCACATCCTCTGGTCAGCAAGACATTCAACTTCCAGCATCACGGGACAATCTATTTCAAACGTTTCACACAATATCCTATAACAAAGATGACCCATACATTAAGCTTGGAGACCAACAGCTTAAAGAGCTTGAGTCACTTAACCCAAACTACACACGTTTTAGGTTGGAATCATCAGAGAGTGGAGTAAGCACTTATGACATTGTTTTTGATAATAGTGACGGCTTAAACCGCTTTCCTTTAATAGACATCGGTATTAATTTTGATGGAAGGTTGCGCATTACCTACACAGAAAATCAGGTGCAAGAAGCTATTGACATAGAGGACCTTCGCTTTACATTGGAAGAAGCGGAAAAAAACCTACCTCTCTATGATACTGACATAAATCAAAGCAACACATATTGGAGAATCATTGAGACTGAAATCAAAAGGCTTCTCGATCACCATCCAAGTAACCAACATCAGTACCTACGCAATGAGTTTGTAAAAACTATTTACATAGCATCGAAGCTCAAGGATCACCACTACGTCATCTTTCATTCAAAAGAAAATCTTCTCCCTAGGCCCAAAAAAATTCATCCCTATGCCTATATCCAAGACCATCTCAAAGGTTTGGCGAAGCCGGGAGCGCATCAAGGACACGATGATCCAGATAGTATTGATCGGATACTCTACTATCTTACAGAGCTAAATATCATTGACGATCCTGGTACTAAAGTATCTGCGGCCATCCATATGTTTCAGGAGCTCTTGAACCCGATACCTGAAAGCCCCCAATACAGGTTACAAAGATACGAAGAAACAATACTTTGGGAGCACCTCAATGCGCTTGCACCCAAAACGATTGAACAACTGATTCAGTACCTCAAGAAAAGTTTTAGACACGATATTGAAAGTCGCAAGCAAATGATCTCTTGGCTTTATCAATACCTGAGCTCAAAGGAACCCTTTGTTTATGATCTTCATTTTTCGCAAAAGCACGATGCAGCACCCCACACCGTCTATCATCGAACAGAAGATATCATCTCTCAGATCTTGGAACATGCGAACCAGCCATCTTTTACAGTCAGTCAAATAAAAGATCAGTTTGGAGACATTCATACAAAAGATAAAAACCAAAATAACAAAACCTATGATTTAACCCCTGTCATGCAAGCAGGTGTTATCCTAAACTATGTAAATCTCAATACCTCTTTGGACATCATGAAAACTAAAGATGATGCTCTAGCATCTGCTTTAATACACAAAGCTGATACATCACTGCGTCTTACTGATACATTCAAAAAGTCGGGCGTAAACAATGAAGCAAAAAGTCTAAACATCCAGAATTTTAAGACCACCCTAAAAATTGCAATACTCAAAAACGTCGAAAAAAACAGTCCTCCTATTAAACTCTATTGCGTCTCGCCCAATTTTATTTCTGAATATGAATCACAAACACGCATTGGAAACGACGGCATGAGTTTTTGGCACAGATACTCTCCAGACAGGACTCAGCATATGTATGTGGATCAACAAAAAAGTCTCACACTTAAAGGTTATAAGCATGACAGCTTTCCTATATTCTTTGAATGTTACAGCTCTCTGAAACATCCAACTTTAAATCGGCTTATAGACCAAGGATATATTGAACACATCATGGAACTTAAAACGCAACAAGCAGTGCTGGTAGAAAAGGGTGATGCTCTGGTCGGTGATGTCTGGGTCATAAGTCCAATGGTATTTCCAATCCGTCGCATCGCAAGAGGCAAAATAATTCTACAAAACCCAAACCTTTTCCTTCATAAGTTTATTGATCATCAGCTGATCATCAAACCATAGGGATAGACGTTTGGTTTGTATTGGGGGCTTAACCTGTATATTTTGCGCCCTCTGTCTGGGTTATCACTTTTGCGCATGCGTTTTCTTATATATTTTAACGAAGAACAGCTCTCTTTTTATGCCAAAGGGAACGAACAGACGTATTGGGGTAAACCAATGTGCGGGGGCATAAAATGGTTCCAGGATTCAAGACAGCATTGCATCCAACTTGTGAATGGTCACCAATAATCGCGCCCATTTTACGCAAACCGGTAGGTATGGGGAGGTTGTTTTTTTTTACAGAGATCTCATCTAATGTAATTTTAACATTAGAAACTTTGGTGCCCGCTCCTAGATTCACATGATTACCTAAGACCGAATCACCGACATACGCAAAGTGCGCTGCCTTGGCACCATTTAAGAAAATCGAACTTTTAACTTCGGTAGCATGTCCAATGACACAGTTTTTTCCTGTGAGCACGCCTCCTCTAATATAAGCGCCATGACGCACCACTGTTTCTTTTCCCAAAATCAAAGGCCCAGCTATAAAACATCCAGGCTCAAGGACGCAGCCAGCTTGAATTTCAATACCCTCATCTTTGATGAAAACACCGGGATGAACCTCAAAAGTGCCACCGTCTGTTTTGATTTTTTGATACGATTGTACCAGACCATCTTTTGTTTGAATCAAATGTACATTGGCGTTGATGTATTTCAAAATCCAATCTTCCTTGAACCCCTTTTGTAAAACATGCCAGATCGGTTGGTCTTCTTCAAAAATAGATTTAAAAGACACGTCATCGAAATCAAATAATTGCTCTGCAAGTATGTCTGTCATAGAATACAAACTATGCGAAAAACAATTTGAAATCCAAACCAAAGTTTATTTTTTTAAGGCGACCACCAAGCTACTTGCCAATGCAAAATTTAGAAAATATCTCATCGTAGACCTGATCAAAGTCATGCACTTTTCCCAGCAAACTGTCCAGCGCTTGCAATGCCCGTCTGACCTCAAAACTTACAAATTCAGGTGAGTCGTTTTTGACCAATGCAGCGTGACCCATCTCTAATTGATCTTTTACCATTTCAAGCAAACATCTTTGCCTGTCGTTGCTCACACCCCCATGGCTCTGGAGAGTCATTGCATCTAAAACTTTTTGCTTCATCAGATTTATCAGGACATCGACGCCATCATCCTTAAGCGCGCTTAAAGCCACAACATGCTTAAAAAAGGGATGGAATGTCATAGGTGGCTCATGTGTTAAATCGATTTTATTTAAGATCAATACACGATCTTGTTTGTCTACTGCGTCAAGCTGGTCTAACAGGTGGCCATCAAAAGCAGTAGTGGCATCCGAAACAACGCAAACCATGTGCGCATCTTCTAAAACTGTTTTTGTTTTTTCCATACCAAGCCTCTCAATGGGGTCATGGGTGTTATCCCTTAGGCCTGCTGTATCGATCAACAAGACCTTGCGACCCTCCAAAAAAAGCACCTCTGAAATATGATCCCGCGTTGTCCCAGGAATATCTGTTACGATGGATCGATCGTTTGATAAAAGAGCATTAAACAAAGAGGATTTTCCGGCATTGGGTTTTCCCACAAAACATATACGAAAACCGTCCTTGATCGTCTGGGTTTTTCGATACGTATCCAAAAGCGACTGCGCATTTTTTATCATCAACTCAAGCTGTTCTGATAAAAAATCTTTACGCGCCAACGCAATATCCTCTTCAGGAAAATCTACGAAAGCCTCAAGCTCTGCCAGTACATTAATAAGTTGCGCTTTTATGGCATGAACCTGATCTGAAAGACGTCCACGCATAAGCGCGCGCGCAAGTTTTGACTCTGCCAGTGATTGTGCATGAATGAGGTCAGCCACACCTTCAGCTTGAATTAAGTCTAGTTTGTCATTTAAAAAAGCGCGCTGGGTAAACTCACCAGGAAGCGCCTGGCGTCCACCCAATGCTACAACCTGAGAAACTGTTTGAGACAGTGTAATCATGCTGCCATGTAGGTGAAACTCAACTACATTCTGGCCCGTATAAGATTTAGGCGCCTTAAAATATACAGCATAGCCATCATCAATAATACTTTGATCTGTAGGATGTATAACATGTCCATAGACCAATTTTCCATGAGGCATGTTTTTTTTAGAAAACAAATTTATAGCAATGGGCAAAGCTGACACGCCAGATAGCCGCACAATCCCTACACCAGCTTGACCAGGTGGGGTAGCAATTGCTACTATGGTATCTTCTAGAGAGTATGGCAGGGTCACAAGGATCAGTACCACAATTAATAGGAACTAAAAAAAAGAATAAAGCCTATATATGACAATACCCCTTAAGTTGCCTTAAGGGGTATTGAAAATTATCTCAAAAAGGGACCGTCCCTAAATCGAGAGTAAACGGGGATTAATAGTCATTATCATAGCCGCCGCTATGTGAACTTCTATTGCCTCCACCTGAAGGACCTTCGTATTCTTTATCTCGACGGTATCCATTATAGTTACGGTCTCCTCCGCGGTCACGGTCACGATTGTCAGAGCGACGGTTGTTGTTATTACCACCACCTCCACGACGCTGAAAACCTTTGGGAACAATCAAGACCCTGCGACTTGATCCTTCGCCAATGCTTTTTGTTTCAATCCCAGGCTCACCTTTTAAAGCCATATGAACAATGCGCCGGTCAATCGCGTTCATCGGTTCTACACCAACGGGACGTTTTTCTTTTTTAGCTTTTTTAGCCAACTTACGTGCTTTAGACTCAAGGGCTTCTTCACGTCTGATGCGATAGTCTTCGGCATCAATCACCAAGAACTTCTCATGCTCTTCCTTCATCATCATTTTCATCATCACATGCTGAATGGCCTCCAACGTTTGACCATGTTTTCCAATAAAAAGTCCTGACTCTGAACTTTCGATTTCTAGACGGATGGTTTTGTTGGTTTCATACAACTCAACGGTAGCTGGTTCATCAATAGATTTAACAATTTCAAGCAAGTATTCTTTTGCTTTAAGACCGTGAGGTGTTTCCTCTTCAACCTCTTCTTCATAAACTTCAACCTCTCGATCATATTGGCGATCATTTTCGCTTTGACCTCGATCACGCCCGCGCCCGCGATGGTCATCACGTGCCTCATAACGATCTTCATCAACAGGGTTGCGGCGGTTATACTGATCATCTTGACCTTGATCATCGTCATCATAACCTTGCGCATCCATACTTTGGGCCCGGTCATTCCGATCACGGTTTCCATCTCTGCTGTCACGATCCCGTCCACGGCCACGCCTTGAACTTCTGTTACGATCACGGCCTCTGTCATCACGTTGATTGTTATTTGACGACCTACGTGTTTCACTCTGGCCAGAAGAACCTTCCTCAGCACGGCGAGCACGCATCTTTCTGCCATCTTTAGAAAGCCATTTAATTTCCATATGGTCTTTGTTGGCATTGAGGGCTGTTGCTGCTCTCTCAATAGCCTCATCACGGCTAGAAGCAACAACCTCTACCCATTCATCATCAATAAAGTTGGCCTTAGCCCTCTCTTGTTTTTTTTCTTTTTTATTGTCTCTTCGAAACAAGTTATCAAATACGCCCATCACTGGACTCCTTCCTATGAAACCATCGTTGTGGAACACACACTACGTGCATTTGGAACGAAAAAAAGCTTTTAGCCGTTCCGATCATCACAACTATGGGTTAACTTTTTGCTTTCTGCACCCAATACTGCTGTAAAATACCCCAGAGGGTGCTGACAAAAATGTATAAATTTAAGCCCGAAGGCAAAAAGATCATCAACGCAGAAAATACCACGGGGATAAACTTCATCATGGCCTGTTGGGTTGGGTCGCCCATGGGTGTTGGGTTGAATTTGGTTTGAAGAAAAAACGTGATGCCAACCAAAACAGGTAAAATGAAAAAAGGATCATGCGCCGATAGATCTTGAATCCATCCAAAAAAAGGAGCATGCCGAAGCTCAATTGAATTGTACAGCACACGATACAATGCAAAGAAAATAGGCATTTGTATGATCAGAGGAAAACACCCACCGGCAGGGTTGATCTTATGTGTACGCATGTACTGCATCAATGCGCGTGAGTAGCCCTCCTTATCATCGCCATACTTTTGCTTGAGCGCATCCATTTGGGGTTTATGAGATTGCATGGCCTTCATAGACTTGGCCTGTCTTTGCACCAGAGGAAACATTAACAACCGAACCAAAAACGTCAGCAAAATAATGGCCACACCATAATTGCCAAAAACATCATAGAGCTTGCGTAGTGCGTGCAAAATCAAACGCGCAATCGGCCCCAACCAAGACCCTAATTCAATGCTATGCTGGAGACTGGGCTCAACACTTTTAAGCACACCAATGTCTTTTGGGCCCGCATACATGTTCAAACCATAGGCAATCTCATTGCTCGCAGGTACATCCCTGTTTTGATAAACATAAGTCATGCGCGCACTTGTGATCGGATCATCACCTTGAACTTTGAAATCGATGTCTTTCCAAAGCGCAGTCAAAGGCCGTAAGGCAAGCAAGAAGTACTGAGACTCAAATCCTGACCAGGTGATAGCACTAGCTGTATCGATTTTAGCATCACCATCTTTAATGTCTTGCATGTCAAATCGCTTAACCTTTTCATCTGCCATGGTCACGGTTCGAATTGGAGTCTTGGGGGCTTGAAACAAAGCAAAGAAACCTTTAGATACTTTTTGATCAGGGTCTTGGCTCGCCTCAAGAGATATCTTTGCACTTACACTCAGCGGCTTGGATGTGCGATTGGCTACAAACGTATCAAGCTGAACCTGGTAGGTTTCTGGATTGATATGATACTCTTTTTTAACATAAGCCAACGCGCCCAGCTCTGCCTGAAGCACAAAACTATCTTGATTTGATGACACCCACGTGTACATCAGGTTTTGGTCTGCAAACGAAACGGTCTCTTGACCATCCGAGACTTCAAAGGTCCACATCAAGGGAGGTGCAACCGGCTCTGCCAGCGGAACCATAGAAACACCCTCGCTGCCTTTATGTTTCTTTTTATATTGAGCCAGAACCCAACGATCAATCACGCCGCCCGCATTGGTCAGCCTGCCACTAAAAGAGGTGAAGCTAAAGTCTTTTGATACCTGGGGCATCAAGCTTTCAGGTTTAGCTGCAACAGTTGGAGAAGGGATGGAGGGTCTTTTTAGACTATCAAGACGTTCTTGCCCTACATCCCCGGTCTTGGTGGGCGCTCCTACCTTGGCATCATCGAATAAAACCTCACGCTGTTGTGTTTGCTCAAGTGGCTCTGGTGGCTTAGGACCAAAGACCTTGGACCAAAACATAAGGAATAAAAAACTGGCAGCTAAAAAAATAAAAAAACGTTGTTGAGAGTCACCCATGACAAGATCCTTCTGTATCTGATACGGGATCATAACCCCCATCATGAAATGGCGTGCACCGAGACAAACGCCGCAAACCATAGCGCAAACCCTTAAATACGCCAAAGCGATCCAAAGAATGTTCCATGTAGACCGAACAGCTTGGATGGTACCGACAGCGTTTTCCCAAAAGAGGAGAAATAAAAAACCGATAGACTCGAATTAAAACCTTAAGAAACAAACGCATTATAACGCAAACCTTTGTCTGCTCTTAACAACCAATTCCTTAAGCTCTCGTGACACATGCAAAGAAGGTGTTCCCCGAACAGAAGACTTAACCACCCATAAGTGGTCAACCCCTTCTTGGAGCATAGCTTTGTTTGTTCTAAAAAACACTCGAATGACCCTTTTCCACCTATTTCGCGTTACCGCTGATCCGGTTTTTCGAGTAACAATCACGCCCATACGCATGTGGTTTGAGCTGTTTTGTCGTCGCACAAATACAATGTGCTTACCAAAAACAGCCTTGCCCTCGCCTTTAAGTTTTGTAAAGTCCTTGGGATCACAAATACGTTCATCAAACGAAAGCCCCAAAGCTTTCTTACGGCTCATGAAGTGTTATTTTTTTGGAATGGAAACAGCAAGACGCTTACGGCCCTTGCGTCTTCTTCGGGCAATGACCAATCGGCCGGCCTTTGTGCTCATTCTTTTTCGAAAACCATGTGTGCGCCTGCGACTGGTGTTACTCGGTTGGTATGTTCTTTTCATAAAAAACCTCTGGTGTGGTTATCAAGTGGGGTGCGTTGCTAAAAGGCGGCTTTATGCTCCAGGCCTTTTAAAATCTCAATAGATGGGTTGGCACCACCACCTGCTAAATTTATTATTAAGCTCCGTTAATAACCAGAAAGCAGAGGTCTGGTCAAGCCCTATTTCCAAAAAAGACAGCCCGTGATCGTTGGTGAATCCCAGTGTCAAGACTCCGACAGGCATGACGCGTGCCATGCAATCAAAAGATAAACCCCTTATACAAAAGCTTTTTTTAAATAAAAGAACAGAACCGCAAAAAAAACTTGATGCTTTTGGACAGGCGGTTGTTTTAAAAAGCTACAGTTTGACCGATATAAACCCGGGCAAAAAACACAAAAAAGCCTTTTTAGGGTGTTTTGGACCCACCACCAGCCTGAGCCCTCTTATTCATATCGCCATCAGACCGTCGCCGGACACAAATGCGCATTGTTTTGGAAGGTTATCCCCCCGAAGGAAGAAAGTGTTTTTTTGGACGCCAAACTGGCGGGCAACATCTCCGCACACCCATTGCTATCGCGGTGCATCAATCCTTGTATTAACGGGCGTTTAACCTAGCCCCCAAAAAAAAACCTTTTTTTTATGCTTTTTTTTAATCTTTGCCTTGACCAAGGTGGCCCTTCTTTCCTATGTAGAGCATCCTTCATATGAGCAACAATATCTGGAAAAAAACCATCGAAAGCGCTAAGCAAGAGTTCTCAGAACACGTCTACAACACTTGGATCAAGCCCCTTTCTGACTCTCGTTTGAATGGCTCATGTGTATCCATCCAGGTGCCCAACAACCTCTACAAAGACAAAGTCCAGCGCTTTTACCAAGCCTACCTCACAGACAAATATAGGGCCCTGTCCAACATCCAGGATGCCACCTTAAACTTTGAGGTCAGCGAAGCCCCTAAAAAAAGGGCGCCCTTGTGCGTCGCACCGCCTCCGTCTAAGCAAAACACAGCCCCAACACAAAGGCGCTCTTTAGATAAAGGCGGCCCCATTTCCATACCTCTTTCTCCTGCGTTGTGCTTTGAGAGTTTTGTCGTGGGTGCCAACAATCAGCTGGCCGTGGCTGCAGCGAAAAGCGTTGCGGAACAGCCCGGGCAGCGATTCAACCCACTTCTGGTCTATGGTGGTGTCGGCCTTGGTAAAACCCACCTACTTCATGCTGTTGGAAACGTTCTCACGGCCCAAAAAGGCAAACGCGTTATTTTTAAAAGCTCTGAGAGCTTTGTCAATGACCTTGTTCAGAGCATCCGTTTTGAAAAAATGGACCACTTTCGTCAAGCCTATCGCCAATGTGACGTTTTGCTCATAGACGACATACAGTTTTTTTCAGGAAAAGAGCGCACACAAGAAGAATTTTTCCACACATTCAACACGCTTTTCCAAGAAAAAAAGCAAATCGTTCTCACCTCTGACCGCCTCCCTGGGGAAATCCCGGATCTTGATGATCGTTTGCGCTCCCGCTTTCAGTCTGGGCTGTTTTGTGACATTACTCTCCCTGACCTAGAAACCCGCCTTGCTATTTTGTCTCACAAATCAGAGGCCTTTGGCCTGAGACTCTCAGACGAAGTGCTCCGCTTCCTGGCTAACCACATTACGACCAACATACGCATGATCGAGGGAGCCCTCATTCGATTGAGCGCCTTGTCATCTTTGAACAAAAATGCCATCGACATGAGTGCGGCCCGCTCAGTTGTAGCCGCGCTGATGATTGCGCAGAAAAAAACCTCTTTTGATCACATCCTCAAAACCGTCGCTCGCTTTTTTCACCTAAGCGTCTCGGACCTAAAGTCCTCCTCACGCAAGAAGATCATCACACAACCCAGACATATCGCCATGTTCTTGGCGCGTCAGTTAACCGAAATGTCGTACCCTGACCTAGGGTCACGTTTTGGTGGCCGCGACCATACAACGGTTATACATGGCGTGCGTAAGATTCAAGAAGACCTGAAAATCAATGACCAGCTCCAAAACTGTATTACTGCCATTGAAAAAAACCTACTTAATTAAATCCCGCCCCACCTCTTTGACAAAGCCCTGTGGACAAACTGTGAATAAGCCTGTGTTTACTCTGTTATTAACTCACCCGCTTGTCCTTTTTGCCTTGATCTTCGCCCTCTTTCACCATACTTATACACAAGATAAGATCACCATCAAAGTCTGGCTACAGGCGCCTACCAAAAGGTTGATGTTTTCTTCCACAGGGTCTACTATGGCTTCTTTTTTTAAAACATTATATTTATAAGGGGCATGCTTTCATGAAGGTTACACTACAAAAACAAGAACTCTCCCAGGGCTTAGGCCATGGCGTTTCAGTTGCTGAGAAAAAAACCACCATGCCTATCTTAGGAAACATCCTCTGGCGCGCATCCGAGCAGGGCATTACCATCAGCGCAACAGATTTAGAAATTTCTTTAGAGATGACGCTGGCGGGCACTGTGATCACGCCAGGTGCAGCTTGTATCCCCGCGCAGCACCTCATGAACATTGTAAAAGAGCTGCCCAACGACATGGTCTCTATTGAGGTTGATCAACAGGGGTGGGTACGAATGCATTGCGGAAAAGCGCAGTTTAAAATTGCAAGCATCCAACCAGAAGAGTTTCCCAAGCTTGCCAAACGCGAAGACTTTCAATACCAAGCGCTCAAAGCAGCAACGCTAATGGAAGCCTTTGATCGTACAGCCTATGCCATATGTACAGATGAGATGCGTTACAACCTCAACGGCTCATTGGTCGAAACAGAGACAACACCAAGCGGTAAGCGCATGCTGAAAGTGGTCTCAACCGACGGCCATCGCCTAGCGTTTTATCAAACCGAACTCGGAGAGGGTGACACTTTTTCGCTGCCAAAGGGCGTGATTTTCCCAAGAAAAGGCATTCTAGAAATCAGAAAAATTTTAAGTGACCTGGGTGAAGAGGCAACGCTTCCTATTTGCATTGAGAAAAACACGGTTGCCATTAAGCACGGGGAAGTTTTTCTCACAATGAAGCTTGTGGTTGGTGAGTTTCCTGACTACACTAAAGTCATCCCACAAAACAATGATAAGAAGCTTAAAGTAAGCCGCGACCTGCTCAGTCACTCGTTAAGGCGCGTCTCTCTTTTGTCAGAGGGCAAGTCAAAGTGTGTCAAGCTCGGCATCCATGGGGGCGGGGTTCTCCTGAGGGCCAACTCCCCTGAGCTTGGAGAAGCAGAAGAAGAAATTGTTGGAGAGTTTGATGGGGGTGAGTTGACCATTGGCTTTAATGCAAAATATGTCATGGATGTGTTGAGCAACATGAAGAGCGAAGAGGTCGTCTTAGAGCTCAGCCATGGGCAAAGCCCGGGCGTATTTCGCATCCCAGACGATCCAACTTTTTTTGGTGTGATCATGCCCATGCGCACCTAAGAACACAAAGGACCAAGGCATGAGCGTGCTTAGAAGTATCGACCTGCGACGCATCCGTTGTTTTACAGACCAACGCATAGAGGCTACGCCAGGCATTAATTTAATGATGGGTGCCAACGGCACCGGAAAAACAACAGCGCTTGAAGCTGTCTTTGCCATGGTTCACGGGGCAACCTTCCGCCACGGTCGGCTACAAGACATGATTCAAAAAAACCAACCCGCGGGAAAAATTAAGCTGGTCTTAGACCGAGACCATGGGGCACCCCAAGAACATACGATGGAAATCCACTCCACAAGCAAAAAATACGCGATCAACGGAGAAAGGGCGACGGCTGCCGACCAACGCACAAATACGGTCGTTGTTTTGGCACCCCAACACCATAAAATTATAACGGGCAACAAAACAGACCGGCAAAAGTTCCTAGACGATGTTTTGGCCCAAACACAAAGCGAGCATAGGGCAACCCTCAAACATCACGCCAAAACACTTAACCAACAAAGGGCCCTTTTTAAACAAGACCTATCCTTGCAGGGCTACCAAGAATACGCGCGCCCATGGCTAGCGCAAAACAAGTTGCTGACCGAGCGGATCCGAAACGCACGAAACCTTTTGGTTCAATCTCTGTTGCCACACTTAAGCCAAAACGCTTATGGCATCAGCGACGGGAAGTCTCAAATAGCGCTTATATACCAAGAAAAAAACGAAGGCTTAAGTGATGACCAGCTCCTGGCTCGTGAGTTTTATGCCAGGCGAATATTGTATGGGGCGCAAAGAGACGACCTTTGCCTGACACACAATGAGCGCAGCGTTGACCTTTTTGCAAGCCAAGGCGAACAAGCAACTTTTTTGCTGGCTTTAAAATTGGCTGAGATGGCATGTCTTGAAAAAGAAAACAAGCGCCCGATTTTGCTTTTAGACGACCTGGGCACCACGCTTGATCAAAGGCGCAGACAACAGCTCTTGGAGATCATAGAGACAAAAAGTACGCAAACGCTTATTACCTCCTGCGACCCATCGCTAAGTCAGGAGCTTCAAAAAAGCAGCCAAAACATGCATGAAATTCGTTTGGGACCTTCCCTTTGAGCGGCCGTACGAGAGGACGCGCAGACAAAACACCCCTTGTTGGTTAATAGGTCGTGTTGTTATGACAAGCCCGTAGGACCGCAAAGCCCGCCAACGGCTTTTCTTAGGCTAAAGCCCCATGAGATAGGGATTTCCTTTGAACCACAGCTATGATTTTGATAAGTGTTTGGCTTCTAAATAGACAAAGGAAATACGTTGGTCACCAAAGATAAAACAACTCAAAACACAGCCAGTCAATACACAGCATCAAGCATTAAGGTTCTTGAAGGCCTTGAGGCGGTTCGAAAGCGTCCAGGTATGTACATTGGGGACACCCATGTTCGAGGGTTTCATCACCTGGTGTACGAGGTGGTTGACAACTCCATAGATGAAGCTTTGGCTGGACATTGTGATAGAATATCGGTGTTTATTCACCCGAACGAGTCCATCACTGTCGAGGATAATGGTCGGGGAATTCCTGTGGGCATTCATGAAAAAGAGGGCGTGCCTGCTGCCCAGGTGGTCATGACCAAGTTGCACGCGGGCGGCAAGTTTGATGATGCTACGTACAAGGTTTCTGGTGGCCTGCATGGTGTTGGGGTCTCTTGTGTCAACGCCCTAAGCGAAAGCTTAGAGCTCACCATTCTCCGCGGCGGCAATAGACATGTGCAAACATATGCCAAGGGCGTTCCAACCTCTGCGTTAAAAGTAACTGGGAAGTCTAAAAAAACGGGCACCAAGATCACATTTAAACCTGATGCTAGCATTTTTGAAGTACATGAGTTTCAGTTTGATATTTTGAATAAGCGCTTACAAGAACTCTCGTTTCTAAATTCAGGTGTGACCATTATTATTGAAGATGAGCGCACGGGCAAAAAAAACGAATTTTTAAACAAGGGCGGCCTTGAAGCGTTTGTGAAACACCTTAATCGTAAGAAAAAAGTTCTTCACAAAAAACCGTTTTATATCATCGGGGAAAAAGATGACGTCGGTGTTGAAGTGTCTTTTCAGTACAACGATGGTTACGCAGACCATGTTCAGTCTTTTGTAAACAACGTTAATACGATTGAGGGCGGCACGCACATGGTTGGTTTTCGATCTTCGCTTACCCGATCATTAAACCACTACGCCAATAGCAATAATTTATTTAAAAATTTAAAAAACACGCCAACAGGAGACGATGTCCGCGAAGGCATCACAGCTGTTATTTCAGTAAAAGTTCCAGACCCACAGTTTGAAGGGCAAACCAAAACCAAATTAGGTAACTCAGAGGTCAAGGGTATTGTAGAGGCTGTGGTCAACGAGGCTTTAGGTATTTATCTTGGAGAAAACCCTACAGATGCCAAGCGCATCATTGGTAAAATCATTGAGGCAGCGCGCGCACGCGAAGCAGCGCGTAAAGCACGAGACCTTACGCGACGAAAATCAGCCCTTGAGTTTTCTACCCTGCCAGGAAAACTGGCTGATTGTCAGGAGAAAGACCCAGCCCTTTCAGAGCTCTACATTGTTGAGGGTGACTCGGCTGGAGGTTCTGCCAAACAGGGCCGAAATCGAGAAAACCAAGCGATACTACCCCTTAAGGGTAAGATCCTAAATGTTGAAAAAGCACGCTTTTCTAAAATGTTACAATCAGGAGAAATCCAAACACTGGTCTCCGCGCTCGGGTGTGGTATTGGACCAACAGAATTTAACATTGAAAAAGTGCGATATCATAAGATTGTGCTCATGACAGATGCTGATGTTGATGGCGCACACATTCGCACACTCTTGCTGACGTTTTTTTATCGTCAGATGTCGGAAATTATTGATCGAGGGTTTCTTTATATTGCGCAACCCCCCTTGTATCGCATCAAGCAAAACAAAAAAGAAATGTACCTCAAGGATGAAAAAGAAATGCAGCAACACCTCATTGGCCTTGCCTCTGAAAACATCAAGGTCAAGGTTAAGGGAAGCGTTTTGCCCGCAGGTAAACTCAAAACATTGATCAAAAAAGCCATTACCTTTGAACACGCCATCAAAAACAATGTAGGTCGTTTTGATGCACGCGTGCTAGATGCTTTTTTAATGAGCGGGCTTGAAAAACCCCATGCCTGTACCCAGAAGGGGTATTTGGTACTCGAGAAAAAAATAAAAAGCTATCTCAATGTCGCGTACCAGGATGTGTATCCTATGCTTAGTTTTGACAAGGATAAAAAAGAAACACTTGTTGTCACGCGGGAAAAAGGTGTGCGTATTTATACGCGGCTTAACGCTGACTTTTTTGAGACCAGAGATTTTCAGAGTATGCAAAAAATCGCACAAAGCTTGGAACCTTTAAGTGAGCCACCCTACTATATCGAAGACGACAAGGGTGAGCTTCATGAGTGCTTCAACTTATTTTCGTTTATTGAAAAGGTTTTCGAAAAATCTAAGAAAGGTATCTCAGTGCAACGCTACAAAGGTTTGGGCGAGATGAACCCAGATCAGTTGTGGCAGACCACAATGGACCCAAACAAACGAACACTTTTACAGGTTCAAGTTGAAGATGCTCAGAGTGCTGATGAGATATTTACAGTTTTGATGGGGGATCAGGTGGAGCCCAGACGAAACTTTATCCAAGACAATGCCCTTCAGGTTAAAAATTTAGATATTTAAATATCGCTAAGAAACTGTGATGAAAAAAACAACACACAAGCTAAACATAAGCAGGAACTAAAATGAGCAAAGAAAAAACAACGACCGATGTAGTGTTGGGTAAGTCCATCGTAGAAGAAATGCGAAGCGCATATTTGGATTACTCGATGTCTGTTATCGTGGGTCGCGCACTTCCGGACATTCGTGATGGTTTAAAGCCCGTTCATCGTAGGGTGCTTTATGGCATGTACGAGATGGGTAACATGTCCAACAAGCCACATAAAAAATCAGCCCGGGTCGTCGGTGACGTCATGGGTAAGTATCACCCTCACGGTGATTCGGCGATTTATGACACCATTGTGCGTATGGCCCAACATTTCTCGATGCGGGCACCGCTGGTTGATGGCCAAGGTAACTTTGGATCGGTCGATGGAGATAGCGCTGCGGCCATGCGATATACCGAGATCCGATTATCCAAAATTGCAGAAAGTTTTTTAGAAGACATCGAAAAAGACACCGTCTCCTATGCGCGAAACTACGATGACACACTCAACGAACCCACACTTCTACCTACCAAGGTTCCCAACCTGCTTCTCAATGGTGCATCCGGTATTGCTGTGGGAATGGCCACCAATATTCCGCCGCACAATTTAAATGAGCTTTCCGATGGCCTTGTGCATTTGATCAACAACCCGGACTGTCAAAACAAAGCGCTTTACAAAATCATCAAAGGCCCAGACTTCCCCACAGCAGGTGAAATCTATGGTCACAAAGGGATTGAACAAGCCTATGAGACTGGTCGAGGAAAGTTTAAAATCCGCGCCAAAGCAATGATCGAAGAAGCCCGGCGCGCAGACCGTCAGCAGATTGTGGTGACCGACCTTCCTTATCAAGTCAACAAAGCCAGACTGATTGAATCCATTGCCAATTTGGTACGTGATAAAAAACTTGAAGGTATATCCGACCTTCGTGATGAATCTGATCGAGATGGCAATCGTGTTGTCATTGAGCTTAAGCGTGATGCCACGCCTAAAGTTGTCATGAACAAACTCTTTACACTCACCCAAATGCAAACCAGCTTTGGCATTATCATGCTGGGGTTGGTCAACAACAAACCCAAAGTTGTTTCACTTAGGGAAGCCCTGCTTTTATTTATTGAGCATCGTCGTCAAGTAGTCACGCGGAGAACACTCTTTGATTTGAAAAAGGCCCAGGCGCGCGCCCATATCTTAGAAGGTTTAAAAATTGCGCTGGATAACTTAGATGCGGTTATCAAATTGATTCGAAGTTCAAAGGATCCGAAAGTGGCTCGAGATGGTTTGATGAAAAACTTCAAACTCTCTCACATCCAATCCAATGCAATACTCGAGATGCGTTTGCAGCGCTTAACCAATATGGAGCGCGCAAAAATTATCGAGGAATACAAAGCGCTTCTCAAACACATCAAAGGCCTAGAAGCTATTTTGGAAAACCCAAAACTGGTTGATGAAATTATCTTAGATGAAATCAAAGATATTCGAGCGCGCTTTGGGACGCCCCGTAAAACCGAAATCAAAGGTGTCTTGGAAGAGTTTTCAGACGAAGACCTCATCGAGGAAGAAGAGATGGTCGTGACCGTCACACATGCCGGCTATATCAAACGCAACCCGCTCTCACTTTACAAAAGTCAAAAGCGTGGGGGAAAAGGCAAGGTGGGTACAGGGATCAAGCAAGAAGACTTTGTCTCTGATGTATTTGTCTCTAGTTCTCATGCCTACTTGCTCGTCTTTACAGATGCTGGCAAGCTCTATTGGCTTCGTGTCCACGAACTGCCTCAGGTGGGTCGCGCCGCGCGCGGCAAGCCGATCATTAACCTTTTGGAAATGTCTCAAAAAGAAAACATTGCAGCGATTCTTCCGGTTAAAGCCTTTGAACTCGGTCAGTACATCATGATGGCCACCAAAAATGGTGTGGTGAAAAAAACAGACCTTATGGCATTTTCAAACCCACGTGCCAAAGGCATCATTGCACTAGATATCAAAGATGGAGATCGTTTGATTGATGTGCGTCTGACCGACGGTGATTGTGATGTATTCTTGGCGACACAACACGGCTTTTCCATCCGCTTTAACGAGAGCCAAGTTCGATCCATGGGGCGGACAGCCTCTGGTGTTGGAGGAATTAAATTCAAAGACAAGAGCGACTCTGTAGTTGGTATGGTCATCCTCAACCAAGAGACAACCATCCTTACCGCCACCCAAAACGGCTACGGTAAGCGCACCAAGTCTACTGAATACCGCGCTCAAACCCGTGGGGGTAAAGGCTTGACCAATATCAAAGTCACCACCAAAAATGGACCCGTTGTAGGTATTTCACAAATAGCTGACGAGGATGATGTCATGTTGATTTCATCTAAAGGAAAATTAATCCGCATGCATGCCCAAGATATCTCGATCATTGGTCGGGCCACACAAGGCGTGCGCCTGATAAATGTCGAAAAAGACGAAACGATGAACTCAGTGGCCAAAATCATTAATGAAGAAGCGACGTAACCTAGCTTTACAACCATGGCTTTTAGCCCTTTTGCTGACGAGTTGCGCGTGGCAATCAGACTATAAAACAGCTCAAAAGCTCAAGAGCCAAGGCAAGTTCCACTCGGCCATTGAGTACTACCTGTCCTTTGTGGAAAAAAAGCCAAATCATAAAAAGGCCCCCCTTGCTCTTTTGGAAGTCGGCAGCCTTCAGGAAGAACTTTTGGAGGAAGTCGACAAAGCCATTGAAACATTTCAAATGATGGTGGCATTTTATCCCATTACCGAAAGCACCATTCTTGCCCAAGAGCGGTTGGCCAAACTATACAAATCCAAAAAAAATGATTATCCGCAGGCCTTGGCTGAGTTCTCCAAGTTGATTCGGGCCGTGCCCCATCATGACAAAGTACCCGAGTTCCAACTTGAGGTAGCCGATTGCTATAGGCTTTTACACCAATACGCGCAGGCAGACCTGGAATACAAAACCTTGATCCAAGAGCACGCCAGCTTTAAACGCTTGGATGAGGCTTTTTTCAAAAAAGCCAATAACAATTACATCCAAGGCGCATACGAGCTTGCCATCAGTGACTACCAGACACTGATTCAAACTTATCCTAAATCTAAATACATCACCGAGGCCAAGTTCGGCCTGGGCTCAACATACGAAGCCCTAGATGACTTTGATAAAGCCAAAGCTTATTATAAAGAAATCCAAGAATCCTACCCTGCCCCGCAAGTGATTCAAATCCGATTAGAGGGCATTGCCAACCGACAAAAGCAAAAACACCTCCTCCAAAATTAACCCTTGACATATTGCAGTAACATCTCTACAAGATGTATCCATGAAGCACACATGGATTTTTCTCTCATTATTCTTTCTTTCTTTTACCTTCTCGCCTATGGCAATAGCGCAACAGCACTCAGACTCGCTTAAGGTAGATAAAGAAAATGCTTTTGATCTATCATTTTTTGAATGGCTTCAATCGCTTGAATGGCCTAAGTTTCTTGAATGGGCGGAAAAAACTGAATACAATTATCCAACAATGCCTTCCGTATATACTGATGGACATGTTGTTAAAGATGGAATGACCTTTCAGGAGCTTAAATCTGAAGGGTATAAGGAAGCGTATAAACCCTGTTATCCAAATAGTTTAGCAAAAGTGCTCCATCCTCAAGAAATCAAAGAACTCTATGAATACTTTGAAGCGTCAGATCTTAACTTTGAAGAGAGAATACGTATATGCCTAGGGGTATACCAAAGCTATGACATGCCAAAATAACTCAAGAACAAAGCTCTAACATGTCTCTGCGCCTTGGTTGTATTTCTTTATTCTCTTTAATTACCTTAGGCGTATTGGCCCAAACGCTTCACGCTCAGACTGGCTTAGATTTAGTATTGATCGCGTTAGATCAAGACAAACAGGGAAATATCAAAAGAAAAGATCAAACACAAACGCGCATCTTCGAAGCTGATCTTTCAAATACGTGCATCGAACTGCTCCCAGGGGCAAACTTGTCTGAGCTAAGGGTTGAATTTGATGAAAGCAATGATCTTAAAAAATTATGTTCTAGCATCAAATTTTTAGCAAAAACAGGGTTTCACGAAGCTATGATTAAAAATCCATTTCAAATTTTGGAAAATCCCGCAGGGTGCTATGCAGAGATCCAAGGAATACGTATAAACCACGATGGCAAAGATTTAAATGACCTACTCGGCAATGACGGTGTGCGCGGCACCATTGTGCTTAGTGATGTGTACAAAGACAATCCAACAATTGAGATAAACATGAATTGGATGAATCATTAAACACCATGCATACTTTACAAAAGGAAAAAAATTTATGAAGCTACCCAAATCTATTCTAAAGACATTAACGCCGTTGCTATTGATGACATGCATGATCTTTACAAAGATCAATCTTGCTTATGGATTAGGGCAAGCGTATTTAGACGTGTTCGATAACATGCGTATTATACTGAAAAAACAAAAAGCGGATAGCGATGACATATGTGCTCAGCTTCAAATTGAGACAAATCCCAAGCTTAATCTCACAGCGGAATTAAAAAATAAAAAAGAAGAAACGCTTCATACAGATGACAAACCGTACTGCGCACTCGAAATAAATATATGGTCAAACCCAAAGACTCCTGGCCAAAGTAAAAGTAAGATTAAAGAAGCAATACTTCTTTTGGAGCTTACTGAAGAGGTCTTGGGTGACCAAGTCATTATTTTCGCAGAAGGTCAATATCCCAATAGTCAGTTTATAGAAGCAGTCCTAAGCGCTGAAGGTCAAAATGCAAATGCCTGGGTTTTGAATATAGATTAGAGCGCACAGCAAAAGCGCGCAAAAAAACCTGCTATTGAACACAATCGGCCTTTCACTAGACAACGTTGAAGTCCAAGGTTAGTCTACGCTCATGACTCAATCAGCGCTTTCTCAGGAACTTTATCATTCAGCCAAAAAACTCATGCCCGGGGGGGTAAGCTCACCGGTTCGATCGTTTCATGCTGTGGGGGGAGATCCGTTCTTTGTTGAGAAAGCCAAAGGCGCGCACCTCACCGATGCCGATGGAAATACCTACATTGATTATGTGATGAGCTATGGCCCATTAATTTTAGGACATGCCCATGAGGAAGTCTTGGCAAAAATTTCAAACAACCTCGTGCGAGGCCTCAGTTATGGCGCCCCTCACGGGCTAGAAGTAGAACTGGCCAAAATGGTTACTGATCGCTTGCCCAGCATGGATATGATCCGGTTTGTTAATTCAGGTACCGAAGCCACGATGAGCGTCATTCGTCTGGCCAGGGGCATTAAACGCAGGGACAAAATCGTCAAGTTCCACGGCAATTACCACGGACACGGGGATTCTTTTTTGGTCCAAGCAGGCTCTGGCGTGGCCCAGCATGGGATTCCAGGATCGCCAGGCGTGCCTCACGACATTGTTCAAAATACGATAGGTGTTCCCTACAACGATCTTGAAGCGCTGCAAAGTACACTTCAAAGCCAAGCCAAAGACATTGCTGCCATTATCATGGAACCCGTATGCGGCAATATGGGTGTGGTCCTACCAGAACAAGGCTACCTCCAAGCCATACGAGATCTTTGCACGGAGCATGATGTGCTCTTAATTTTTGATGAGGTCATGACAGGCTTTCGCCTAGATCGCGGGGGCGCGCAAACGCTTTTTGGCATTGAGCCAGACCTAACTTGCCTGGGCAAAATCATTGGCGGCGGCATGCCTGTGGGGGCTTATGGTGGCAAGCGCGCGCTGATGGAACATGTCGCGCCTACTGGCCCCGTCTATCAAGCTGGAACACTTTCGGGCAATCCTGTGTGTATGGCTTCTGGGATTAAAACCCTAAAAGTTTTAGATCAATTGCAATGCTATGAAACCCTAGCGCTAAGAACAAAGTTCTTAGCCGATCAAATGATCAAGTTGGCCGCCAAACATGATGTCAAACTAACCGTGAACCAAATTGGCTCCATGATGACACCGTTTTTTACTGACACCAAAGTCAATCATTTTGAGGACGCCAAAGCTACTGATCACGAGATGTTTAAAACCTTCTTCCACCACCTGCTTGACCAAGGCGTCTTTATTCCACCTTCTCCCTATGAGGCCTGGTTTCTATCCATAGCGCACACGCAAGACGTCATCCAAGACACCCTAAAAGCAGTAGAGTATGCATTTGAGAAGATGTAAAGAATATCGTCTCGTTTATATATCATTGGCATAGGTAATGCTTTTGTTGAGCGTTTCAAAAATGAGCTTTATTGTTGGCTTTGTCCTTATGGCGTTAAATATCCTGTCTTGGTTTTGGGTATATCGGAGATTGATGTCACGTCAGCAGGTAGCCAACTGGGCACAGTTGTCTTTTTTGATGTTGATCAAGCTTGTGTGGCTTGGCTCGGGCATTTTTTTACTGACGCGGTGGATGGAGTTAGATCAACTCAGCTTTGGATTGGGGATGTTTATAGGCATGATTACTTCAATTTTAGGTGGCATATTTCTTCAAAATTTTGTATCTAAGCGCTGAAGTTATGCATCATCCGTTTACATTTTTTGAGAGATACCTGTCGTTTGTTACTCATGACAATTTGCACATTATGTCCACACTTTTTATTTTTGGCCTGCTCGTTGCGGCAGCAGCGCTGATTATTTATCCCAAGTGGAAAAAAGTTTCAGAAAACATCATTCCTGAAAAAACATTCAATGTCCGTACTTTTTTTGAACTGATCATCGAAATGATTGCCTCTTTCTGTGATGATGTGATTGGCCCCCAGGGCAGACTCTACCTCCCATTTGCAGGCACGCTTTTTATTTTTCTTTTTTGCCTGAACCTGCTTGGCCTGATTCCAGGGTTCCTCCCGCCTACTGAAATGTGGGTCACAGGTACCAGCCTTGCCATGATTACGTTTATAGCATTTAATTATTACGGTTTTAAAGCCCAGGGGTGGGCATATCTCAAACATTTTATGGCTCCTGTACAGGTGGCAGGCATCAAGAGCCCTGTTGCCAAAATATTCATTTTTTTGGCACTTTTTGCCTTTCAGCTTCTGTTTATCTCTGTTGAGTTGATCAGTACTTCTATCCGGCCAGTCACGCTTGCCATGCGCCTGACTGTTAACATGACAGCAGATCACTTGGTCTTAGGCACGTTTTCAACACTCGTGCCGTATGTGATCCCTATTATTTTCATGCTTTTTGGAATTTTTGTATCTTTTGTGCAAGCTTTTATTTTCACCATTCTTACAATGGTGTATATCTCCATGGCCGTCGCACACGATCACTAGGTGTGGCAACACGCTTGGCGAGGGCAGGTGCCCCCAAGGCAAACCTGTTTGCGGTTTGGCAATAAAACATCAATAGAATAAAAAAAGAGGAGTTATTTATGTTCAAAAAACATCATATTTATAGTGTTGGTATCAGTTTGGGTGTTGCGCTCTGCGCTGGCGCCGTATTTGCTGCTGAGGGTGGTGTGATACGAGGAGATCTTTCTGAGAAAGTCAAAGTGTCATTGGCGATTGCTGCCGGGTTTGGAATGGCTATTGCTGTCTTTGGCGCTGCTTTAGGTCAGGGCCGTGCTGTAGCTGCTGCTGTAGAAGGCATTGCGCGCAACCCAGGTGCTGCCAATAAAATTCAAACACCCATGATCATCGGTCTAGCACTGATTGAGTCGTTGGTGCTATTTGCCTTTCTTGTCTGCGGTATTTTCTTGTCAGGCAAAATCTAAGGGTACATCTAAATACCAAAAACCCACACTGCATGTGTAGTGTGGGTTTTTTTAATGAAAAACTATTGCCCAACGCGAGCATGGGACTAGATTGGCTTACTCATTATGGCTTCCAAAAGAGATTATTACGACATTTTATCCGTTGATCGGGACGCAGACGACGGGAAGATCAAAAAGGCCTACCGAACACTGGCCAAGCAATACCATCCAGATTTAAATCCAGGTGATGTGCAAGCCGAAGAGAAATTCAAAGAGGCCAGCGAAGCTTACGAAGTTCTTAAAGATCCTCAAAAACGTGCAACCTACAATCAATTTGGCCATGATGGTCTTAAAAACCAAGGGTATCAAGGTTTTCATAATATGGAGGATGTCTTTTCCTCCTTTGGCGATGTATTTGAGTCATTTTTTGGCTTTGGTGGGGGATCAAGAGGCCGAGGTCAAGGCGGCCCACGCAAAGGCGCTGACCTTGAGGTACGCATGCAGATCACACTTGAGGATGCCTACAAGGGTGTGAATCAAACATTTGACGTAGAGTTAGAGCAAGACTGTCAGCCATGTGAAGGATCAGGGTGTGAGCCGGGCTACGACGCCATAACATGCAAGACCTGCCAAGGCTTTGGTCAGGTTCAACAAAACAGAGGCTTTATTTCTGTGGCTACCACCTGCCCAACTTGTCGGGGGGCTGGCAAAGAGATCGAAAAAAAATGCAAGACCTGTGTTGGCAGAGGTCGGGCAAAAACTAAGGAAAAAATTGATGTGACTGTACCTGCAGGCGTAAATTCAGGCATGCACTTGCGCGTTTCAGGCAAAGGCCATGGTGGTTCCAAGGGAGGGCCAGCTGGTGACCTTTATGTATTGATGGATGTTCAGGACCACGCCAGTTTTGTGCGACAAGATCAGCACCTCTTCAGTACTGTTAATGTGGGCATGGCACAAGCCTCCTTGGGGTGTAAGGTACATGTTGATACCCTTGAAGGCACACAAGAAATTGAGGTGCCCAAGGGAACCCAAAACGGTGAGCAAATCATACTTTCTCAAGCAGGGATGCCTTCACTTCGCGGCGGGCCAAAAGGTGACCATCATGTTGAGGTCAACGTGCTGATTCCAAAACGCCTAAGCTCCAAACAAGAAGAGCTCTTGCGCACCTTTGCCCAGGAATCAGGCGAGAATGTGGCAGAGCCTAAAAAGGGCTTTTTTGGCGGCAAAAAATAAAAAACCCACTTAAGCGCAAGGCTTAAGTGGGTTTTAAATTACAAGAGTTATTTTATCTTTTTAAAAGATCACGAATCTCACCCAAGAGAAGCTCGTTTGCTGGTGGAGCAGCTGGCGCGGCTTCTTCAGCTTTTTTAAGGTTATTTACGTTCCTAATAATCATGAACAAAACAAACGCAATGATCACAAATGCAATCACAGCATTGATGAACAAACCATAATTAAGCGTTGCGGCACCTGCAGCCTTAGCAGCTTCCAGGGTTTCAAACTGACCACCGCCAAGTGCGATAAACTTATTGGTAAAGTCTGTGCCACCACTAAAGTACCCAACCACTGGCATGATAACATCCTCAACCAATGATTTGATAATGGTACCAAAAGCAGCACCTAAAACAATACCTACCGCCATGTCGAGCATATTGCCCTTCATCGCAAATTCTTTAAATTCTTTTAACATAAACATATCCTTTCATTTGAAATGTAACCTGCATGTATGAAACTTAGACCATTTGCGCAAGAAAAATACGCAAGATCGTTGAAAAATCCAATATATGATTACTACTTGTCCAGCAGATTACACCCAGCTATTTGATGAGGCCATGGCTCGCTAACTTGATTCTGTGATTGAATGAGACATGTAAAGAAACAGGGGATAATACAATACTGCGGTTGAAATTCAGGTTTGTCAAAAAAATTAGGAATATCAAAACGTCTGTTTTGATTTGATCGTCTAGCGGCCTCCTGCAGATCTTCCTTTCTTATATAACATTGTTCCAGCTTTGAAACACAACCAGGATTAGAGATGTTTCTTATGTAATCAAGGACCTTTTCTATCTCAATGTCTTTGCCGATTTTTACAATATCATCTGGAGCCAATTTATTTGCATTGAGCCAACTATTGCGCTCCAATGTATCAAGCATAGCAACTTCACCAAAGCCTATACTTTCCAAGTAGTTATATGCTTCTTGATGTAAAGCCCAGACAGGTTCTAAGCTGACAACAACCCCAAGGGTGCTTAGATAATCAATGGTTGCTACTAGTAGTGCAGCAGGACCTAGTGTTTTAAAAAAACTGGATGTGGCATAAGGAGTTGTCCCACTTATGGTGGAAACAGAAAACGTTCCGGCAATAGCATCTTTCAAAATATTAAGAAGTATGGGAACCGTCAAGACTGGACTAAAAGAAGCAAGGTCGGATTGATTGTCAAAGCTTGATGCAAAACGATTTGCAGAGGATAAAATCATGCTCGCAACATTGGAGATGTCCCCTTTAATTTCATCAGCATATGCCCCGGCTGTAATTTTTAGTGCGTTATTAATAGTGTCTTGAATATGTTTGAGGAGCTCTAATGTTTTCTTCACTTTTTCTTTATCATCTGGGCCAAGAATATATTTATCATTGTTGATCGTTTCAAATACATCGAGGACACACACAAATTGTCTTTGTTCTGTATATAATCGCGACGTGTCATTGTCACTCGAAGCTTCAGCCTCTTGCATGAGGGCTAGAGTGTTACTCTGATCAAAATTAGAGGGATCATTAAAAAAAGGAATAATATCCTGTCGTCTGCCAGAGCCCTCAGGATACTTCTCTTTGTTATAATCACTTAGCTTTTGCATGGACTGGGTTCCTGGCCTCGGGTTAGCCACATTGAGCTCAGGATTTTTGATAGTATTGAGCAGTTCAGGTGAATGGTCTTGGTAATTTTCATGACCTCCTAATAAACATTCATGGACCAACTGATTAACAACATCAGCTGTATCCAGAACAATTAAGGAACCGTCTGGAAACTCAATAGCAGGGGGAAGAGAAGTATTCTCACCCGCACTGGCATGATAAGCCACAGATAATGAAATCATCCACAAACCTAGTATTTTACGCATCATTTAATAAACCCTCGCATATAACATTATGCTACACTTAACATAATAATAAACGTTGCATCAAGCCAAATGTTATGAGTAAAATGCAATTATCTACAACACGTAATTACGCATCATAATCCAAAAAATACGTGTGGAAACAGGCAATAAACTTGAAGTAGCCCCTAAGAAAATAGGGTTTTCAAAAAGCCTTTGTTCATCTCGGAGATGTGGGTCATTTTGATCTCTTTGGGACATACAGCTTCACAGTCACCGGTGTTGGTGCAACTTCCAAAGCCTTGAGCATCCATCTCAAATGTCATGTCTCCTAGGCGCTTGGTATGTTCAACCTTGCCTTGGGGCAGTGACTCCAGGTGGGATAGCTTGGCGCTTACAAATAAATTAGCGGATGCATTTTTACATTGGGCAACACATGCCCCGCAGCCAATGCAGGCAGCTGCCGTAAAAGCATTGTCTGCATCTGATTTATTGATGGGCATGGCGTTAGCATCTGGCATGCCACCTGTAGATACGCTGACATACCCACCCGATTCAATAACACGATCCATCGCACTTCGGTCTACCATGAGATCTTTGATGATCGGAAAGGCGCGCGCCCGAAAAGGCTCAATAACAATAGTGTCGCCATCTTTAAAGGTACGCATATGCAATTGGCAGGTCGTCGTTGCTCTTTGGGGTCCATGGGCTATGCCATTAATAACCATAGAACATGAGCCACAAATCCCTTCACGACAGTCATGGTCAAAAACAATGGGTTCCTTACCATCTGCCTGCAAAGTCTCGTTGACTTGATCGAGCATCTCCAAAAATGAACTGTCCGGTGATACGTCTTTGGCATGGACTGATTCCAAGCGGCCATGAGCCTTGGCATCTTTTTGTCGCCACACCTGAAGTTTTAGGTTCATTTGTAACTCCTTTGGCTGGGTTTGCAGTGCTCAAATTCTAATGCTTCTTTGTGAAGTTTTGGGTCCGAGTCGAGGCCTTGGTATTCCCATACAGAAGCATGAGAGAAATTCTCATCATCACGCTTTGCTTCTCCTTCGGGCGTTTGGTGCTCTTGCCTAAAATGTCCGCCACAGGACTCTTCCCTGGCCAAAGCGTCATGCAACATAACCTCACCAAACTCCAAAAAGTCAGCGACCCTTCCAGCTTTTTCCAGACTAGGGTTTACGCCCTCAGTGGGCCCCGTTATTTTAAGGTCGTCATAAAAAGAGGTTCTCAATTTTTTAATATCTTCGATGGCCTTTTGCAGGCCCTCTTTGGTACGGCTCATGCCACAGGCGTCCCACATCAATTTGCCCAAGCGCTTGTGAAATGTGTCGACTGTTTGCTTACCTTGAATACTCATCAAGTCTTTAATTTTTGTTTTGCAATCATCCATGGACTTCTTGGCCTCAGGGTGCGTCGAATCAAGAGATTCAAACGTTGATTGGGCAAAATAATTGCCAATGGTATAGGGCAGTACAAAGTAACCATCAGCCAGACCCTGCATCAGGGCGCTAGCGCCTAATCTATTGGCACCATGATCCGAAAAGTTAGCTTCTCCAATAACAAACAAACCATCAATATTGCTCATGAGATTATAGTCAACCCAAAGCCCGCCCATCGTATAGTGAATGGCAGGAAAAATACGCATGGGTTGCTCGTACGGATTTTCATCTGTGATTTTATGGTACATGTGGAATAAGTTGCCATAGCGCGCTTCAACAGCTGCTTTGCCCAAACGTTCAATGGCATCACCAAAATCTAAATAAACACCAAGCCCAGTTGGTCCAACACCAAAACCGGCATCACAACGCTCTTTGGCGGCCCTTGAGGCAACGTCACGAGGTACAAGGTTTCCAAACGCAGGATAACGGCGCTCCAGATAATAATCACGCTCATTAGCTGGGATCTCATTGGGGTGACGTTTGTCGCCTTTAGCTTTGGGGACCCAGATGCGACCATCATTGCGAAGGGATTCACTCATCAAAGTCAACTTAGACTGATGATCACCCGAGACAGGAATACACGTGGGGTGAATTTGAGTAAAACATGGGTTGGCAAACCCGGCGCCTTTTTTATAGGCTCTAAAGGTTGCTGTGACATTGCAGCCCATGGCGTTCGTAGACAGATAATATACATTGCCGTACCCACCAGAGGCCAATACAACTGCATCTGCCATGTGCGTAGAGATCTCGCCGGTGACCAAGTTGCGCACCGTAATGCCGCGAGCTTTGCCGTCAACTACAATCAGATCAAGCATTTCTGTTCTAGGATGCATGGTGACGTTACCTGTATGAATTTGCCTGCTCAACGCCTGATACGCGCCTAGCAATAGCTGTTGACCGGTTTGTCCTTTGGCATAGAACGTACGTGAAACTTGAGCACCGCCAAACGAGCGGTTTTCCAAGAGACCTGAATAGTCCCGAGCAAAAGGCACGCCTTGGGCCACACATTGATCAATGATATTTCGACTGACCTGGGCCAAACGGTAGACATTGGCTTCGCGCGAACGGTAATCTCCGCCTTTGACCGTGTCATAAAAAAGCCGATGCACGCTATCGCCGTCATTTTGATAGTTCTTAGCTGCATTGATTCCGCCTTGAGCCGCAATAGAATGCGCGCGGCGGGGACTATCCTGAAAACAAAATGAGGAAACATTATACCCCAACTCAGCCATCGAGGCTGCAGCTGACGCGCCAGCAAGACCTGTTCCTACCACGATGACATGGTATTTGCGTTTGTTAGCAGGATTAACCAGCTTCATATTAAAGCGATGGTTATCCCATTTTTCTCCAATGGGTCCGCCAGGTATGTTTGCATTAAGTTTCATATCAATTCACCCATCCGGCTAAAATACTCACAGGGATACTGATAAAGCCTAGGCATATGATCAGTGACAGACCAATACCTGCTTTTTTAATAACCCGTAAATGTTTGGGGTTGGAAAATCCAAGCGTTTGGAACACACTGACCGTGCCATGGTAGAGGTGTCCAAAAAGCGCCACCTGCGCGATGATGTAAATAAAACTAATAAGCGGCTTCTGAAAAGAACGCACCAGGTTGCCGTACACATCATGGGCAACATAAAGAGAGGTATGAACCGAGCCTGTTGTAAAATGAAGAATATGATAAATAATATAGAGAAAAAGAGTAATACCTCCATAAAACATCATTTTAGATGCTGCTGATGCATAAGAGCTCCGCTTGGCATAGGCAACAGGCCGAGCTTTTTTGTTTCTGCGGACCAAGGAAACGGTCATCACCACATGCAAAAAAACACTGGCCAGCAAAAAGATTCGTGCACCCCAGAGGATGATGAGGTTTTTCTTGAGCAGCGCTCCATAGGCATTGATCTTGGTAAGCTCAACTGTCGGCCCCGCTCCAGCAAAGACCTGCAAATTGCCAATCATATGAACCAATACAAAACCAATCATGACGATGCCTGTAGCGGCCACCAAGATTTTACGAAAAAGTGTGGAATGAAAAATAGACGTTTGTGCCATGCTCTTATCTGTTGTTCTCTAAAAATTAAGCCATTGTTCTGCTATCTGCAGAATTCTCCGTACTATTATCCTAATTTTTAAATCATGTGAACTTAGATTGATAAAAAAGAAACGAAGATGACGTTTTGCCTTCTGGGTAATCGAATTCCTTTATCTGAACTTTAGCATTTGAGGAGTACCTGGTATGTGCGAGATAACGGCGTGAAGGACCGTTAGGTAAGGTTTAAAAAAATGCTAGCGTAAAATAATATTCAGCTCGCATCCCATAACGCTTTTTAGCTCATATCAAATATAAAAAAATCAAAATATATTACGCATAGAGTTGACAGGAGTGGCCTAAACTTGGTAGTAGTAGCTATTCAAGTATAAATTTTAGGAGTAAGAAATGAAAAAAATAGCAATTTTTTTATTGTTTTTTTTGAGTGCAGGTGTGAGTTGGGGAGCAACGGTGGATCGGTTGCCGTTATCTGAGATTCAAGTGATGTTATCAGGGTGTGAGCAGGAATCAGAAGAAGGTGTTTTGGCATGTAGTAGCGCAACTTATGTCGGCAACGACAATGTGTATTTGAGATCGCGTTCTTTCAATGCTGAAGGGCGTGGGACGTTAGAATTAAACAAACTAGATAAATTCAAACCAGAGGAAGATGAAGTTATATTTGTTGCGCCATCTGAGTATAACCGCAAAAGTCCTCATTTTGATCCAAGCCATCAAGGTGTTTTAGAAGGGTTTGACTGGAGTCAGGCGGATTGGGATCCCAAAGATTTTGATAAAAACCGTATTCCTTTTTCGACTTACAGTGTGGGAGACAAGCACGTAAGTGTGTACATGTATTATGATTTGGACGAAGGTGTGAGCCAGTCAGGACATGTCTCGGCAGTGGGCTATGTATATGGGAAGGCATTTCGAGATGAGGGAGAAGGTTTAATATACAGTTTAAGCTGGCAAGAAGAGCAGAGCCAGTCAGACAAGAATAGTATAATGCACGACAATATAGAGATCATCAATATTGTGGAAGAAGGCAAAGATGGATTGACGTCAGTGGTGGCAGGTGTACAGGCGCGCGAGGTTTTGGGGTATGTTATAACGAATCCGTTTTCAGTAGGAGCAGCAGGTGGATCAGTTTTGATGGGTGCAGGTAGTGTTGGATTTAAAGAGGCACTTACAAAGGCGCCGCAGGTAATAAAGACTTTAAGTGGTTTGTTAATGGGCACAGGGGTTACTCTGCCTGGTGCGTCTCGTGTTGTAGCAGAGGGTAGCAAGAGAGCTACGAAAAAGATTGTTAGTCATCGTTTGGCCAAATACGGATTTGCATGTCTGGCAGCAGGGGGAGCTATCAAGTATTTTATAGATAACGCTGTGGGGACAACGGTTGTGTTAGATGGCGAGGGAAATATAATAAAAACAAGACCAACCATCACAGGTTTTCCTAAGCATGAGGTTTGTGATGCGGATGCCTTCGTTGGACCTGTTTATGGCGATCGGCCTCATCCTAATTCGCCTCGTGGACAGGAGCAAGAACTAGGAGAAGAAGAATTTTATAGCTACTTTGATAGACTGAATGAGCTCCTAGAGAAGGGTAGTAAACAACAACTTACAGACCCAGAACGTAAGGAGCTAGAGAAATACTATGGTCAATTGTGTGGAGATTCTGCTATTCATATATTACTTAATGGGGATCCTGAATTTAATAAAGTTTTACATATTCTGTGTTTAAAAATGAAAAAAATAGTTAAGCCTGAACAACTTACAAAGGAAGAACTTAAGGAGCTAGATAATACAGAAGCGATATTAGATATACTACGTGAATGAACTATCTGGTGTTATCGAAGTTGAAGCGGTGGTTTTTTAGATCACATTTTTTTCAAACAAAATATCGGCATACGTTTTGACTCGGGATTGAAATGGCACCTTGGCGATGCAGAGGTGTTTTTGTGCGCGAGTACAGGCTACATACAATAAACGTTTTTTTTCTTCCAGAAGGGCTTGTTTTTCTTGTGCCTTGATGGCGTCGATGTGATCGGTATGCAACCAATTGGAAAACGGCCCAAACATTTTTTCAGTCACCTGTGTTTTAGGATCTGTGTAGGCCATTTGTACTTTGAAGGCCTGAGCGTAAATCCCAGCAATAGCAACAATCGGAAATTCTAAACCTTTAGACTGATGCATGGTCATGAGCGCGAGTGTGTCTTCGTCTTGGCTGGCAGGCATATAGTCAAGCCTGAATCGATGTTCCAGATGCTGGATTAACTCATTCAAAGCAAGGTTTTGAGATTGGTAGACAAGCACCTGATCCAAGCACCAATGAAGCATGTCTTTATCTGGGTCAGAGACCAGAGGTTCCACGTGATCTGCAAATAGCTTCATACCAAAAAAAACAGAACGCTTACACGCACGTGTAAGTTTTTCCAGAGCGCTCTTAAGAGAAGGTGCTTCCAGATTTAAATAATGACTTTGGCTTTGGGTTATAACCTTAGAAAGAGACTGTAAGTTGTGAAAGAAAAAAGGCGTTCTCAAAAGGTGTTGCAGATGTAGCGGTTTTTCAGGATCGATCATAAAGGTCAACACAGTCATGAGGCTTTGAAAAAACGCAGGCAAGTTCTGACTGCGCCTGAGCCTGACTGATTTAAAATGCTCGGCAAGGGCGTCTTCCAAAATATCAATGTGGGAAAACGTCGGTAACAAAAGCGCAACATCCTTGGGCTTGTAGTTTGGATGGTCGTTTAGAAAAATATGGAGGTGCTTGGCAATCAGCTTTGCTTCCATGACTCGGGCTTGAACCAGTGTTAAGTGCTCTGGTTCTTGATCTGGCGTTTTCTGTGATGGTGTTGGCGGCGCAACAATCGCAACAGGAAAGTCTTGCTTATCAGTATAGGCATTGAGCGGAGAAAAATAATCCATAGTAGCAAAAGTTTCATTGGTAAAGTCAATAATGGTTGCATCAGAGCGAAAGTTCTCAGTGATGCGGTAGACTTTTCCGCCATAGTTTTGGAGATGCTCGCAGGCCTGATCAAAAATTTCAATCGAGGCCTGACGAAAACGGTAAATAGATTGTTGCGGATCTCCCACCACAGTTAATGCATTTGAAGGAGTTATGTCCTGCCAGCTTTGTTTGTCTGGGAAGTCTTTTGATATCAAACGCATGATAATATCAGTTTGAATAGGGTTGGTATCTTGAAATTCATCCACAAAGACATAATCAATCTGGGAGCTGATCTGCTGCCACAATATCGGATCTTGTAGAAGTTTTTGCGTATGTTTTAAAAGATCATCAGGTTCCATGAGCTGCTCAGACTGCTTGAATGCCAGGTAGCTCGCCTCTAAGGTTTCATGCAAAAACAAGAGGTCCTTGATCAAGCTTTGAGAGAAGGCATGTTTGAAAGCATTGAGGCGCTCTGAAAATTTATCCATCAGGGCTCTGGCTTGAACTAAATCTTGGCCGTCCTGCCAGTTTTTTTGCGCTCCGATTTTGATGGGGTTTGACAGACTAATGGTCAAGAGTTCAGTCCAGGTAGATGGATTTTGCATATCAATTTTTTTAAGCTGCGCGCGCAGATCAACAACCTTGCATAAAAACCGATCAGATATTTCATGACACTTGGGCAGTTGGGCAGTAACGGGCCTAAACGCTTTTAAAACTTCATCAACATGTTCGGCACCCAAATCATCCTCTTCGTTGATGGCTGCAAAATGCTTGCTCTGCATGTCCAATAGCCAGCTATAGATTTTTGAGAAACTAAGCCATCCCAGATGTTTCCACAGGTTAAGCTTGGGGTATTGCCTGTAAAGTGTGGGTAAGGTTTCTTGGTAGTAGTGTGCGCGCCGCTCAAACATATATTCCTGTTCAACCTCATAGGATGGCAGGTACCCAAATTTAAAAGAATAGGATTGTAACAACTGGTTGCAAAAGCCATGAATCGTGGTGATGGGCAACTGCCAAACGGCCAAGCTTGGCGCGTCAGGATAGCGCGTCTGATAGGTTTGGGCAATACGTGCCTTTAGTTCATCAGCTGCCTTGTTGGTGAATGTAATAGCAATGATTTTGTCAGGGCTTAAGCCCTGCTTGATCAGGTGAAGGTATTTTTCAACCACCAATGTGGTCTTGCCAGAGCCTGCCCCAGCAATAATCATTTGGTTGCATTGATCTTCGATGATCTGTGTTCTGATATGTTGATCTGACGGGGCGCGCATACTTAAGACCCTGGTTTATTGGACACGGAGCTCATAAGGTAGGGTCCGCATATATTTTGATAATCACATTGTCTGCAATGAAGTTGCTGCGGCCCTGGGTTGGGGACAAAGCTATGGTCTTGGATCTGTGTTGTCAGCTTGCGCGCCAAGGTTTTAAGCTCTGGCATGGCGTCCTTCAACATCTCGAGTGTGACCTTCACCGCGATCTCGACGCCCAATGGGGTGACATGATGGATTTCGCCTTGAATGTCATGGTCTGGATATTGTATCCCAAGCGCCAACATATACAGTGGAATTTGAATGAAACGGCCACCTTCCAAAAGATCAGTTTTTTTCTTTTTAAACTTTCCGGTCTTATAGTCCACAACGAAGATTGTATTTTGATCTTGATCGACACGGTCCATTTGCCCCTTCCAGGACACATCGCCCTCAACATCTATCTGCGTGTTTAACGAAGGACCCTCTTGCCACAAGAGCTCTGTTTCGACCAGTGTCCGCACATATGTTGAAACATAAGTATACATCGCATCAAAGACAGCTTGGACCTCTTCCAAAAAAATATCATAATAGGCAGGATCTACGTCTGACTCAATGGTGCGCAGGGCTTTGATTTTTTCATGTTTGAAGCTCAATTCAATATCCTGTCCTTGCTTCACGCTTTCAAAAACATGTTCTAAAAATCCATGAAGCATTTTTCCATAGGCTAGACCGTTGACTTTAAATATTCGGGGATCAGATGGCTTGCGCGCTGCTTTAAGTTGACTGGCAAAAAAATACTGCCGGGGACAGGTCGCCATGCGGGTTAGGTCTGTGGCAGAAAGGGTATGATCTCTATTCTCACGTGGGTGATAGATTTCATCAACGGGCCACGCAGGCATATTGACAAGCTCTTGATGGTCTTGGATGGCTTGCGCAAAATTAAAATCAAGTTCACGTTTGCGCGCCGGCATTGTTTCCATAGGATCAGCCACCTCTAGTGGATGATGGTAGAGGTGGGGCAAAGTCGTATGCTGATCATAGACATAATAAAGTGTTTGGGTTTGAGATATCAATTGATTTAGAAAACGCTTTTTGATGTTGTGTTCGTCCATCAATACATCGTGATGAGCCAAAGCGCGGCGCTCTTGTGGTGTCCAAATCAAACTGCCAAATGAAGCACCTTCAAAAAAATCCAAGAGATAAACCGTATCAAAGTCAAAGGAGCACAACTCTGACAAAGACCCAATCATGACAGAAAAAGCCTGACCCTCAAAACCATCAGCAATGGCATGCTTGATATCTTCAAGAGCGCATTGATGGGCAAACCACTCTTGTTGTTTAGGATCATCGATCAGAATTCCGACCTTAAACATGGGGTCTTGCTCTTTCAAAAAATAAAGTAGCGCAGCGACGCTTGAGCTCTTGTGGGTATAGGTGAATTGATTAATCCGTTTGATCATAAGTGATATTTCTTTTTCAGGGGGCTTGAGCCATGCAGGGTATGCCCCGTGATCCAAGAGCCACAGATGCAGTGGCGTTTGATCATGCTGATAAAAAAACTGTACCCAGGACAAAAAATTTAAATCAAACTGGCAACCAAAAACATGTACGCCTTTGGCCTTTGAAGTATGTTCCACAGCTTGGCTTTTGGGAAGCGCTTCCAAGTAGTGGCGCCATATTTTTTCTTTAAAGGGCGAAAGGTGTTTAAGATAGTTGGGATCAAATCCAATGTCGGCAAAGGCGTGTAGCAATTGAGTGGCAACCTGATCTTTGTCAGCTATGCCACCAAAGAGTAGATCTTTTTTTGTCTTAAGTGCTTTGACCAGGGATCTGTGACATGCATCCTTAAAAGTTTTTATAGCGGAGGCAAGCTCCTGAAAATCACATGCATGCACTTTATCCAAGTACATGCGCTTTACGTTTGGATGGACATAAACCCCGCCCTTTACCTCGGCAGCATGATCGAAGGTGTGTTTGGAAAACGTTCTGTAAAGGTCTTCTGGTGTTTTACAGAAACGACTAAAAAAGCGATTTGTAGGTTTCAAAATTGTTTTTAGCTTTAGGGAAATGCTCTTGATGCTTGGCAAGGTTTTGGACATAGAGCGCCCCCATACTTTGTCGATGGTCCAGGATGCCCTGGTTGTAGGAGCCTGTAATTTCTTTTTTGCCGCTCAGACTGGCCCCCAGGCGAACCAAAAAACTATTAAAAAGCGCTGGCTCATAACCAAAATGTTGGGCATAGGTCATGCCCAAGCGATCAGCCGTATTGATTTGTCCGTCTGTGAAGCGACCGTCTCGCAACAATTGAAATGCTTGAGCAGCATCTGGATTGTTTTTATTTTGGATGCTTTGTACAAAAAACTGCTGCTCAATATTGGCAATCTCTACACCTAATATCCCTGCCAACTCAGATTCATTGTCTACATGTTTCAAAAGACCACGCGACAAGAGAACGTGTCCTGCGGGCAGTCCCATAGAAAAAATCTCAGGCGTATCCAAAATATAAAATGCATAAGCCAAGTTGCGCCGCGAAGGTATCGAAACATGCGCGCCAACCCGATTGATGAATCGGCTCAGCTTTGTGTTTTCATACAGTGGGTAGGTCTTGAGCGCTTGAGCAAAAAGCTTTTGCCCCAGCTCTTTTTCTGCAAAGGGGTCCATAAGGTTTGCAACGGGCTTTATTTCCCCAGCCATTTTTTCTGCTTGTTTAAGGCTTGATGGCTTTTGGTCAGACTTGGGCGTGCAAGCTGCAACCAGAAGCAATAAAAAGAGATTTAAAATAATGAGACAATGTTTCATATGTCATTCATACGCGATGAAGGGTATTTTTTTAAGAAAAAATGTTCTTGTCAACAGGCCCTAGCTGTTTACAGGGCTAAGTTCTCGGTAGGCGATCCAGGCTTTCATGATTTCAAGCCCGGCTTCATAGTGACATTCCACCTCTTCACGAAAGTCTTCATGACCTGGGATCGTCTCAATTTGGCATGAGGTAAGTTTGCCGGCAATCTCATTGCCTTTTTTGATCATGGCCGCTTTTTCTTTTGGATCAAATCTAAACGCCTTGTCAATGAGCAGCTCTACCTCTGCATCAAGCTCAGCCAAAGGCTCAGAGAATTCAATAACGGGAAAGCCACTGCGATCTTTCAAATCTTCCATATGAAAGTAAGGCACAAATGCATCCTTTGCCTCTGCCTCTTTGATCAATGCGGCTTTGCCTTTCTCTAGGGATTGCAATACAGGGTCGGGGATGTGAATGTCGGGAACCAGGCCTCTTTGCTGCTTGGCTGAGTCCAGTTGCCACGTATACCACTGAGGATTTTCATCCGCATCCATCTCAAAAGAAAAGATAGCTGAGCTTGTAACACGCATCTGATAATCTGCTCCTGTAACCGATTCTTGGCCAATCGCCTTGCCGAATGTATTTTCGCCGACCATGAGCATGGGCAGTTGATTGGCCCTCCAGGCTGATGGAATAACTTCTCCAGAACTTGCAGACCCTCTGTCGACCAGCACAACCATCGGCAGAAGCTGGTCTTGGGCCAGAGATTTCATATCGTTGCTTACATGTTTGATGAGTCTGGATACATGTGTCTTGCCTGTATAGCTCTCGCCTTTTTTTAAGTCGATGCTTGCAGGCATTCTTTGAGTTTCAATAACCTTGGCCAAAGGCGAACCAAGGGGCAGAAAGAGCGAGGCCATTTTTTCTGCATACGCCAAGCTCCCACCAACATTACTTCTCAAGTCAATAATCAAGCCCTTATAATGATCAGTGTACGAGAGAATTTGAAGCCTGGATTCCAGATAATCTTTAGACTTTTCATTGATCATTAGGATCTTAATGTACATGATGCTCTCCGAGTCGCTTATGGGTATGTCTTTAAATCTCAGGTAATCATTGATTTCATTGTGATAAGAGCTTCCGTCTGTTTGTATTGTTTGATGCTGAGTCTCTGAAGCAAAGCTGCCGTTTTCAAAGGGCAGGTACTCAATAGCAATTTCAGGCTTTGATGCTTGAAACCCAACTTTATTTTGTAAATCTGAAAAAGACGTTATCTCTTTAAAAGCTACGTCTTGTATCGCAAGAATTTCAGAGCCAGCAGGAATGAGCTTTGACATATTATTATCAATCAGAGGATCCACAAAAAATCTATCAGGGTATCTCCACCAGTAATCAGGCCTTTGAAAGAGGCTCAAGCCTGTGGTTCGTAACTTTGTTTCTGTGCCGCTAGATCTAATCTTCGTGAAGTAATCTAATGTGCTCAGGGTATGTCTAAGCATATGATAGACGTGATCGTCAATCATATGTATCCATTTGTATGACGTAGCATTTTCGTGCTCAATCATATGCTCTTTATAGGTCTCATACGAGGCTTCCATGACTTTAAAAAAATTTGAGCAGCTATAATGATCAAAAGCAAATGTTTGCGGGTTATCATGGTCTTTTAATATGACCTTCATTTGATCAACCCAGATTGAAAAGGCAAAGTCTAAGCGCTCACCTATGCTTTGATAATCTGCAGTCAAATGATCAAGCACAGCCAGTTCAACATTATCCTCTAGCACGCTACAAGCATTGTCTTGGGTAATTGCAATGGAATCAGGTTCCAGCTGGTCCTTGTCCTTAACAACTTCTTTAGTCTGTGGTGCGGGTGGTTTGGGGTCGTTTTTTTTGACACTTGCTTTTTTGCATGCGCTCATGGTCAGACACAGCATGAGCAACATGATAGGTAAGACCAAGGCCTGGCCAATAGATTTTAAAGAAACCACAAACCTACTTACCACACAATGACGCGTTAAAACAACTTCCAAATGCGACATACAGTCCCTACTTTGAGCTAGCTTTTTGCCAAAAATAGACATGGCTTGTCCATACTCTGTGGGTCTGATACATCTGCCTCATGATTCGCACGATGGTCACCGGCGGCACGGGTTTTGTAGGCTCAGGTATTGTAAAAGCTCTGATTAAAGCCAATGAAAGTGTGCATGTTCTAACGCGTAACCCCCTTGATGTACCTCAGTCCCGCCGTGTGCCTGGCGCGCACTATGTATCTGGGGACGTGTTTGATCCCGAAAGTCTTAAAAAAAGCTTAAGCGGTTGCGACGCCCTGATTCACTGCGTGCAGTTTCCAGGTGCCCCGTTTGAGTACCCAAAAAACAATTGGACCTATGATCATGTTGATGGCGCAGGCACTGAAGCAGTGGTAGCGGCATGCCAGAGTGTTGGTCTAGAGCGTCTTATATATATGAGCGGGATGGGTGCCGGCCAAGATCGTCCAGAACCCTGGTTTAAAGCCAAAGATCGCGCGGAAGCAGCGGTAAAAAGTTTAAGTGATCAGTGGACCATTTTTCGACCGTCCTGGATCTACGGACCCCAGGATCAATCGCTTAACAAGTTGATTTCAAGCAGTCGCCTGCCTTTGTTTTTCCCCATTATTGGAGATGGCCTTCAGAGTATTGCGCCACTTTTCATAGAAGATTTAGCCGCGACAGTAGCTTACGCGCTCAACCGCGAGACGTTCTATCAAAAAGCCATGGATCTGGGTGGTCCCGAAGTACTTAGTTTTAATGACATGATGACAAAAATGCTTGAGGTCTTGGGCCGCCGGCGAAAATTGCTCCACATCCCAAAACCTTTTATGAAAACCATAGGCAGCCTTTGTGAGAAACTTCCCACACGACCCCCCTTAACATCTGAAGGTATCGATTTTTTATGCATGGATGTCCCATGCAACCTGACTGACATTCAAAGGCTTTATCCCAAAACATATACAGACTTTGTAACGGGTTTAAAAACCTATCTCTAGACTTGCTTGTGCAAGCCCCGCTTTTTTAAAAAATGACTAAAGATTTACGTGAGGATGTTTTGGGCGCAAACAAATACATCGTCGAACATGTTTTTTGGTGAGGTGCCCAGTGAAGGTGTTTTGTTGACTGGGGTGGTATGATCCCAAAATAAAATAAGGTCCGCTTTGATATTGGCTGCCATGAGAAAATTTCACACGACCACCGTCGGTATGTTTTAGTGTTTTCATAGCGTCAAAGACAATGTCCTATGCTAAGTTGCCCAAAGCAATAGGCACTGTAAGTGTGTAAGTGGCAATTTCAGCGGCCATGACACTGCGCCTTTTGCAAAAGTAGCCGGGCACCTAGACATTAATAAGTCTGTATTTTACCCATTAAGGTAAAAAAAATACTTTTTTATTTTACTCTAGGGTAAAAAGCAGATATTTTATATGAAGTGGTAAGGCGTTATTTAGAACCTCAAATCAAACAGGACCTTGATCGAAAAATGGTTTTTGTAAGTGGCCCACGACAAGTAGGCAAAACCACGCTTGCAAAAAGGATCATTAAAACTCAGTTATCCTATTTAAATTGGGATATTCCAGAACATCGAAAAAAAATACTACTCCGTCAATTGCCAACCACAAAATTTTTATGCTTCGACGAAATTCATAAATATAAAGACTGGCGAGATTATCTAAAAGGGATTTATGACCAATTTCATACCCGCTATAATATTTTAGTTACAGGCAGTGCCAGGTTAGATTTGTTTCGCAAACGTGGAGATTCGCTTCAAGGTCGATACCATCACCTTCGCTTACACCCTTTAAGTGTCAAAGAGCTAAAACTAAGCACCATAAAAGATCTAGAAAATCTTTTAACGCTTGGTGGTTTTCCTGAACCTTATTATGGGCAATCTAAAGTTCAAGCCAAACGTTGGTCAAATGAATACCGTTCATTACTTGTCAATATAGAGTCACCAAGCATCGAGAATATATCAGACCTAGGCAAACTTGAACTTTTATCATTACGTCTTCCAGAACTGGTGGGCTCTCCACTGTCGGTTAATGCTCTTAGGGAAGACTTACAAGTCACACATAAAACAGCTGCGCGTTGGCTGGATATACTGGAAAATATTTATTACCACTTTCGTTTGTCTCCATTTGGGTCACCAAGAATTAGAGCCGTAAAAAAAGAACAAAAACACTATCACTTTGATTGGACACTTATAGAAAATAAGGGGCACCGCTTTGAAAATATGGTTGCCTGTCATTTGCTCAAGTGGGTTCACTATCGACAAGATTGTTTCGGCGAGCATTTACAACTGATGTATTTTCGAGATACCGATAAAAGAGAAGTTGATTTTTGTATCGTCAAAAACCGAAAACCACTTCAATTTATCGAGTGTAAGTACAAGGGATCTGATACAAGTCCCCACCTCATATACCTTCACAAAAAATTTCCTAAAGCGCAATCTTTTCAACTCAATGCCGATGGAAAAAACCATTTCATCACAAAACATAACATTAAACATATACCTGCAATTGAATTCCTATCTGGTCTGATTTAATCCGCCCATTCAAGTGCGAAGTGCAACACCTTAGGTCTAGAGGATTAACAATTCAAGATGGCAGCAACAGGTTTTGGCAGTGCCCAATATGTCTAGGTGCCAGGCTACTTTTGCGGAAGCGATGCCATGGGCGCTGAAATTGGCATGAGAATTGAATTCGTAGATGCATGCCTAGAAGACATGTAATTCCCAGTGACTACTTTCTTTTTTTTATTTCAGCTAGAGGCAATAATAGAGAATGGATTGCTCTTCCATTAGAGTATGTATACGGGCTCTATGCAAATGTTCTCGAAACAACCATCAAAAAATATACTGCCCCAAAATATATTTGAGAGCGGAGAAGGGTAAGAGAGTTGGTTTTTGTGTTTTGTTACTTGAAGGCAAGGGCCTTTAGCCCTCATGAGCGTCCGGAAATCAGTCCGATTCATAAGCATAAATAATGCCTTTTAAATAATAGTAATACCTCTTTATCTGGTTACTTCTTTGAATTGTCAACACGCCCTAGCCTATACGCATCTAATTTTTTTAAGTTATTTAGAAGAATATCCCATGCTTGCACAAAGTCAGGTTTTTCCTTCCCAATTTTCACACTGTTCCAAGCGTTTTTTAAAAACGTAAGGTCTTCAAAACTGGCCACTGCATTAAAAAATGAAACTGGCATTTCTGTTTTTCGGTTCAAAAGAGTTTTTTGAATAGACTTTATGAGATCTGAGTAATTTTGAACTTTTGGAAGTAAGAAGTTTAAATCATAAATATCTTTCGCTCGAGAATTTCCTGAACGACGGTCTACCAGTATCTGGAGCTTTTCTGATATAATTTGCTCAATAGGGTAAACTTTCCAGAGTACTGGATCAATATGATCTAGTAAAAGTGGCAGACTCTGATTTTCTGGAACTGATATGAGCTTATCATTAAAACCAATATCTAAATGTATTCTTGAGAGTTTATGAATCTTATTCTTATCTGGTATCCCGATATGAAAAGCCGCGCTGAACCTGATACCATTATATGGACCTTGGGTGTCAATGTTTTTTGTAGATAGATCCCCAAACCAAAATCCATCATCAACATCTTTTTCTAAACATGAAGAAACTATTCTTTTTACCTGATCTTGAGTAAGCTTGATTACCAAAGCGTCTACATCTCTGGTAAAACGTAGACTTTGGTAGCTCTTTAGCAAAACAAATCCACCTTTGAAAATAAGCTGGCTCGACAAAATTTCATCTGCCTGCAATCGTGCGATTATGCTTTCAATGGCCATAATAACTCTAAGCTCATTGACACTTAAGCTATCTTCTTTTTTGGAAAGAACTTTAAGTTTCTTAAGAATTAGGTTTGATGCTTCTCTAGTCATGGATTACCATCTCAATATATGGAATGATCCGCTTAAAGCATCTCATTTTCTTAGCCATGCTAATAAGAGAATCGATATCAATTTTTTTATCACCAATAGCTCTTTTTAGAGAAGAGGTTGAAATGTTGGCCCCCACTACACGCTTATATACCAAACAATCAATAATGGTTCTTTCCAAAGAAGTAACTGAATATCTGTCATGTTTTTTGATACCGATTGACCAGTAAGGGTTTCTAGTTCTTATACATTTAATTGTATTTGAACGAATACGTTTTTGATGGGGAACAAAAACCCATACCTTATTTGGGATCTCATCAGTAAGGTCATAAAAATCTAGGGCCGATAATAAACATATAGCTGATGGCCCACCAACCTTGATCGTTGCTACGCGATATTGTTCTTCTTGACCATAAACATTGTAACCATCAACTGAGTATAGATTCCGAGATATTTTCTCTATTTTATTATCAGCAAGCATTTGATGAAGGTAATGACGTGAAATGCCACTTTTTATGATCTCCTGGTATGAGAATGCTTTCTTTTTAAGAAGTGTTTTAGGCAGCGCAGTCATATATACATATATTGACACAATAAATATCTTGTGTCAATATATGTATATTAAAAATCATTTAAAACACCCATTCAAGTGCGAAGTGCAACACCTTAGGTCTAGAGGGTTAATAATTCAAGAAGGCAGCAACAGATTTTGGCAGTGCCCAATATGGCCCTGGACTTGCTTGTGCAAGCCCCGCTTTTTTAAAAAATGACTAAAGATTTACGCGAGGATGTTTTGGGCGCAAACAAATACATCGTCGAACATGTTTTCGGTGAGGCGCCCAGTGAAGGTGTTTTGTTGACTGGGGTGGTAAGATCCCAAAATGAAATAAGGTCCGCTTTGATATTGGCTGCCATGAGAAAATTTCACACGACCACCGTCGGTATGTTTTAGTGTTTTCATAGCGTCAAAGACAATGTCCCAGGCTATGTTGCCCAAAGCAATAATGACCTTCACATGTTTGAGCAAGCGCAGCTCTTGCACAAAGTAGTCAAAGCAGTTGTTTTTTTCTTCTTTTGTGGGTTTATTTTGTGGGGGCGCGCAATGAACAGCATTGGTGATCCATGTGTGGCGCAAGACCAACCCGTCATCGCTATGCTCATATGTACTTTGATTTGAAAGCCCAGCCTTATGTAGGGCGCGATACAAAAACTGCCCCGATCGATCTCCTGTAAACATCCGCCCGGTGCGATTGGCACCATGGGCGGCAGGCGCCAAGCCAACAATGAGTATTTTTGCAAGAGGATCCCCAAAGGACGGTACCGGTTTCCCCCAATAGGTTTGGTCGGCATGCATTTTCTTTTTACTAACCGCAACTTCTTGGCACCACTGTTGAAGCCTCGGGCAAAGCGCGCATGTTTTGATGTGACAGTTGAGCTGAGATAAAGATTCAAACATCAAAACTACAATGGGATATTGCCATGTTTCTTCGGTGGATTTTGATCACGTTTATTTTTGAGCAGATCCAAACCGTCAATAATTTTAATGCGCGTTAAGGCCGGGTCAATAACCTCATCAATGTATCCAAGCTCTGCTGCTTTGTAGGGGTTAGCAAATGTGTCCTTATAATTTTCAACGAGTTCATTGAGTTTTGTTTCGGGCTCTTTAGCATTTTTAATCTCGTTGCGATGGATAATGCTTACTGCGCCTTGGGCGCCCATGACTGCAATTTCTGCTGTCGGATAGGCATAGTTCAAATCTCCACGCAGATGCTTGGAGCTCATCACATCATAGGCGCCGCCATAAGCTTTGCGCGTAATCAGTGTTATTTTAGGAATAGTTGCTTCGGCATACGCATACAACAGTTTTGCCCCATGCCTGATGATGCCACCGAACTCTTGCTGGGTTCCCGGTAAAAAACCAGGCACATCCACAAGGGTAAGAATCGGAATGTGAAAGCAATCACAAAACCGCACAAACCGCGCAGCCTTAACTGAAGCATTGATGTCCAAGCATCCAGCCAGCACGCAGGGTTGGTTGGCAACAATACCTACCGTCTTGCCACCAAAGCGTACAAACCCAATAAGCATGTTTTGGGCATAATCTTTTTGGACTTCAAAAAAATCTTTTTGATCCACAATCACATCAATGATGTCGCGCATATCATAGGGTTTGTTGGGCTCTGCAGGTACGATGTCCAAAAGAGCTTTCTCTGTCCGATCAATAGGATCATCATTGGGCATCATGGGAGGTTGTTCCATATTATTGGCAGGCAGGTACGAGAGCAATTTGCGTGTGGCCTTCAAACATGTTTCATCATCATCAAAAGCAAAATGCGCCACACCTGACTTTTGATTGTGGGTTGCAGATCCGCCCAATTCTTCTTTGGTGATCTCTTCGTGCGTCACTGTTTTGATGACATCGGGCCCGGTAATAAAAAGATAACTGGTATCTTTGACCATCAGTATAAAATCAGTAATCGCCGGTGAGTACACCGCACCACCCGCGCACGGTCCCATAATGGCAGATATTTGAGGGATCACGCCACTGGCCAATGTATTGCGCAAGAAAATATCTGCATAACCTCCCAATGAGGCAACCCCCTCTTGGATACGCGCGCCACCAGAATCATTTAAACCTATGACCGGACAACCAACTTTCATGGCCATGTCCATGACCTTACAAATTTTGGCAGCATTGGTTTTGGAGAGTGATCCTCCAAAGACAGTAAAGTCCTGAGCAAAGACAAATACTTTGCGACCCTCTACATTGCCATAGCCTGTAATAACACCATCACCTGGAAATTTTTTGACTTCCATTCCAAAGTCATTGCACTGGTGTTGCACAAAGGGGTCTAACTCAGAAAAGCTTCCCTGATCCAAGAAAAAATCAATGCGCTCCCGGGCTGTCCATTTGCCGGCCTTATTTTGTTTTTCAATTCTTTCCGGCCCTCCACTTTCAAGGACCTTGGCTTTTCGCAATTGAAGTTCATGTAACAAGTCTTGTGAAGTTTTTTGCATAAACTCAATATGAAAGACTTTGTTTCAATTGTACAGATACTTTATTCTGGGGCCGAATATATTGCGTAAATAATATGTTATGATTTAGAAGCGAATATTGGTGTTCATGAATACCTCGTGAAGGATGACCTTTTGATTGAGGTTCACGGCATCGGTTTGATTGTGCAACCGGTACTGGACGTAAATGCCTGTTTTTAAACTGGGCCGGTAGGTGAGATTAGCCCGCAAAGTAGATTCAGGATCATTGACTGTTTGTCCTGGGAGGGGCTGAAAGCCTTGAAATACCTCCCGCTGGTGAAAGCCTGCCCGACCACCAAGTGCGAGGTTGAGCGTGCGCGGTAAAATATCAATGCCCAACATCATATCAATCCATGCATGAAAACTTTTGTAATTATCAATCAGCGCAGTTTTGATCGTCGTCGAAACGCCAGAGCGTTGAATATTTGGATCACGATAACCAATGACAAAGGACGTTCGCTTGAGCTCATCAAAGGTTCGCTTTGAAAAACGAATATGTGTGAAAAAATAATTATTCTCCAAAGCAAATTTCGTATGGTTAGAAAATGTATTGTAATAAGAGGTGTTGACTTGCGTGCCTAAGTCAAAAGCCGGATTAATAGATGCCGGCACGGGAATACCTGAGGCGTCACTTTCCGCAAAGTAAATGCTCCGATAGCGATGGAAGCCCAGCTGATTAGAAATTTTTGGCGTGATATGGGTATGAATATAGAGCTGCGTTTGTACCAAGCCAGGATCACCAGAGAGTCCAATATCCGCCAAGCCAGATACGCGCCAAACCTCGTTGATTTTAGCCATCAGTTGTGTGTAGAAATTAAGCCTGTCCATTTTAAAATCATACAGAAGCGAATTGATCGCGCCATCAATCGAAAAGGTGTTATTTCTAAAGCCACCAAAAATACCCGCAGTAAAATATTTAGGGTTAATGGGGTTAAGTTGATATTGCGGGCCAATATATCCGGTGAACTGTCTTGGGTCTACACCAAGGCCACCGTAGAGGCCAATATTTAATGCTTCTGTGGGATTGAATTTAAGCGTTATGCCATCAACACTTATGCCTCCAACATGATGGTTGGTTTTGCGACCAAAGAAAAGCGTTCCCACGCCATCGCCAAAACGGTAGAACCCATAAAAATCTTTTAGTGTGGCTCTGAATTGATCATTGGGTCCCAGGCTATAAGCTTGTGGTTTATAATTAATCAATGTTCTGCCCTGAAACTTAAAGCCAACAGTATCTTTGTTTTCGTTTCCTGATTTAAGTTTTAATCGCGCATGAAAAAGCATGTAGTTGTCTTGAACATAAGCATTTCCATAGCCGTCCTGGGCAGTATATGAAACCCCCGTATTGGCATCACTGAAACCAGATACATTGTTTTGGACAAACCAGTACCCTGCTTCAACACTTCCCTTGAGCTTGCTCTCTTTTTTGCTTTGACCAAAAACCAGGCCATGGATCCCTAATCCAATAGCCACAACTAAAGCCCCGTGTGTGAAACTTCCTATCCTCATTTGGTAGGCCTGAATCCAAATGTAAAGTGACAGCTCTCACACGTTGTTGGGGCATTCATGTGTTGAGGTAAGGTACTATTGAAATCTTTGGCATGACAGAAGAAACATTCCGTTGGCATGCCTCCAAAGACACGATTTTGATGGCACTGATCACAATCTAAAAAGCGATGCGCGCCCGAGAGCTCAAAGCCCGTATCACTGTGCTGGAAATGTGTTGGTAGCCAGCTGTTTTGTTCATGACATTCGTAGCAGCTGGGCCCCAGTGAACCCATGTGTGGGTCAACATGACAACTAGAGCATTGCAGATTATGCGTCCGTACAGGTTCGGATGGATTGTGACACGTGTTGCAGTCTAATTGGTCATGCACACCTTTGAGTGTGTACTCACCAAACTCATGAAAGCCTTCTTCCATTTCAAACCCACTTGTTGTGTGGCAGCGGTCACAGTCATGGCCGTGGGCGCCCTTGTGCACATCAATATGGCACGTCTTGCAATTGAAAGCATCAAACTTGTATGTTCCACCCCAGTGGCACTGATTACAGGCGAGCTGTTGATGTTTGCCATCTATGCGAAAACGAGAATCCCGGTTGTGATCAAACTCAATATTATTGAATTTGGTCGGTGCATGACAGTGCTCGCAAGAGTTACCCAATTGCCCATCGTGGTAGTCGTTGTGGCAACTTTTACAGGCTGTACTTAACCCTTTGTATGAGCCGGTTTTGTGGCAATCGTTGCAGGCCACTTTTTTATGACTGGCTACCAAAGGAAAACGTGTCTTGTTATGATCAAAATCATCACGCTTGAACGAATTATAATCATTGTGACAGCTGGAGCATTTTTGAGGTTCGTACTTACCCTTGTGTGGATCCGCATGACATAGATCACAATCTGGCGTACCTGGAAGCCATCTGTATTTACCGGCCTTGTGGCAACTTTTACAGGCTACTTTTTTGTGTTTGCCCAGGAGCTGATAGCGCGAATCTTTGTCGTGATCAAATTTGTTCAGATTTTTAAAACCAAGAACCGAGTGGCAGCTTTTGCACGTTTTAGTTTTCCATGTTTTTTTAAATTGCGCTTTATGGGGTGAGGTATGACACCCGCTACAATCAGAAAATTTTACATTTGGCATTTTACCAAGCTTTGATCCATGGCATTTTTTGCACGTTACCTTTTGATGTTTTCCCTTGAGGGGAAATCGGGTTTTGTTGTGGTTAAATCCTTTGTTGCCCTTGGAGCCCCTTGAGCCAGATGAAGCCCCATTTTTGACTGAAGACCAACTCCCTGTGTTGTGACAGCTTTGGCAGTCGGTTCCAAACGATCCTTTGTGCGGATCTGTGTGACAGTCTTTACATGTTCCAAATGCTAACCCTGTCCATTTCTTAGTTTTGTGACAGTCAAAACATGTTACGTTTTTGTGTGAGCCTGTTAGGTCATACCGGGTATCGGTATTGTGATTAAATTTCAGTTGAGACCGAGGCTCCCAGGTTTTTGTACCATGACAGCTTTGGCAGGTTTGAAATTTCTTTTTTTGGCTGCCATGAATATTATCGTGACAGGCGATGCACCTAGAATCATTGCCAAGGTATGTAGGGCGGTTGGTTCCTTTTCTTTTGGCCTTATGGCAATTTGAGCAATCCAAATCCCGATGGGAACCGGTCAGCGGCCAACCGGTATCAATATGATTAAATGGCAAGCGAGACAAGCCCGTCATATCAAAGCCGCGTCCTTTATGTTCAGCATGGCAGGTATAGCAATCACCCTGAACTCTGGCATGGTAACCCTTGCGGGCATTGATGCGCTCTTGGATATCAGTATGACAATCTAAACATTTTTGATCGGGCAAGCCTTGAGAAGCACTGTGGCACTGGGTACAGTTTTTAAGCCCATCTAAAGTTTTATGCGGACTAGATAAAGGTCCAGGATTGACCAAATTACCCAATTGGCCATGCGCCATCCATGACAAACAGACGGTCAAAACAAAAATTATCCGACTTTTTAAGTGCATACAGAAACTCAAACAGCATTATGCATCGATTTAAACCATCCGTCACGAAAACAAACGGGAATGGGCCATTTTTCAGGGATTTGGTCTGTTCTTTTGTGTGATTGTCCTGTAAAAACTGGCTCATGTTTGGAAAAGTACGGTCTTGGATGGCGTTATTTGTTTGGATCATGATTGCTATTGAGCTTTTGGTGATCATCGGTTTTTTAAAAGGCAATATGAAGGACTCTGGCAATATCGCGATTGTTAAGGTTGAGGGGCCGATTCAGGCTTCTGATGAAATTGTGGCAGGCATTCAAAAATATCAAAATGACGACAAAGTCAAAGCCATGGTGATTCGGGTTGATTCGCCTGGTGGCGCCGTTGGTGCGTCCCAAGAGATTCATGATGCAATCATCAAGGCCAAAGTCAAAAAACCAGTGGTTGCATCCTTCGGCAATACAGCCGCATCAGGCGGGTATTACATTGGCGTTGCATGTGACAAAATTATTTCAGATCCAGGAACCATCACCGGCTCCATCGGAGTCATTTCTCAGTACTTTCGTGTTGAAAACATTCTTAAAAAGTTAAACCTTGAATGGGACGTGATCAAATCCGGTAAAAACAAAGATATTGGTTCTCCCTTAAAAGAAATGGACCTTGAGCAAAAACAACTCATGCAAGGGCTGATTGATGATATTTATGATCAGTTTGTGGAGGCTGTAGCTGCTGGTCGACAAATGGACATTGAAAAAGTTAAGCCGTTGGCAGATGGCCGTGTTTACACAGGTCGTCAAGCCAAAGCATTAGGCCTTGTAGACGACATGGGTGGTATTCAAAGAGCCGTAGAAATTGCAGCAGATTTAGCAAAGCTGGAAGTCAAAGAGGTCAAAACATTTACGTTTCCTAAAAAAAAGATGAGCCTTATGGAATCGGTCACCGGTCAAGCCAAGTGGCTTCCTGACAGTATGAGCGTGCAGTACCGCATGCCATGAGTTTTTTAAAACATCTTTTTACACCATGGCGCATGGCTTTTATCAAGCAGGGCGCAACAAAAAATACATGTCCGCTTTGTCAGGTTCAAGAAGGCAAAGATGGACCAGACAACCTTATTCTGCACCAAAGCAAGACGTGCTTTGTCGTGATGAACAAATATCCATATACATGCGGCCATATTATGGTGGTCCCCAAACAGCATGGATCAGCACTAAAAACCATTGAAGCTGCCCAACTCTTGGAAATGACTGCGTTGAGTTGGTGGATGATGCGTGTTTTAGAACATACCCATAATCCCCAAGGTTTTAATACAGGCATGAATATTGGCAAGGCAGCCGGTGCAGGCATCCCAGAACATCTGCATTTGCACGTGGTGCCCCGATGGGCAGGGGACACCAACTTCATGCCCATCACAGCCGGCACCCGTGTCCTACCAGAGACAGTTGAGACCACCTACCAACGTCTCTTAGACGGTATGAACGATATTAAGCAGAACTAGCTGCATGACCTGGATATGCCACCCACATCAAAGCGGGACATGCTAGGGACATCTTTGTCACAGGGTTGCCCCATGGTTGTCGCCGGAAAAATAAAATAACACAATATATTCAATGGGTTAAGCTATGCTTTTCTGGCACAGACTTTGCTTTACATTAGGTGGTAGGGAGATAGCTTTTGTTGTACCTACACACGTCGCTGAACACCCAATAAAAGGGAGCATTGACGTAGAACACAGTAATATGATAATTGCTGGGAATTAGAAAAGGGACACACTATGGTTAAAATCAAGCATGACAGCGCCGTGATTGCGCTAATACTACTGAGCAGTCCGTGGCTGGCTTTTGCGCAGCCTGTTGACCAAGACGTCAGTGCGCCACCAGCTGTTGTAGATTCTCCTGTGTATGAGATTGAAGTTATCGAGTCACCGTCTCAAGTTGAGCAACCCACATTAAATACAAATAACCCCACCCCACCCCCAGGTGTTACAGCTCCTGCAGCGCAGCCTGAAATTGCGCCAGTTGAGCGCATCGGCAAAGTGGATGCCCCTGAAGAAGCTTCAGGCAAAAAATCCGGCGACACATGGAGTTTTAGTTCAGGTATAGACGCGACACCTTTAACTTTTGTAGGTTCACCTGAAAGCCAAGCTACAAGTGGAACGCTTGGGGCAAACGCGTCATTATCTTCAGACTTTGTTACAGATGCTGGGAATGATTTTAATTTGAAGCTTAGTTATGGCTTTGGCTGGACTGAAAACTACACCAAAGCACCTGATAAAGACAGCCGTTCTTTTGAGCACAATACGGGTTTGGGCCTTAAAATTGGCATGACTGAAAAATGGTCTGCTAGCATTGGGGTGGGTGCTATTTATTCGTTTTCAGTTAACCCTATCAAGGCAGCAACACCAAATTGGTTGAGTTTGAACAGCTTAAAGTTCTCAGGCGAGGTTGCTCAAGGACTAACCCTAACGATGGGTTATGGCGCAGATTATTCTCTTGATCCTCAAGGTGCAATATATGGTTCCTCTCAAGGTATCCCTACTGATTATGATGATCTTGTATTGAACAATTTTGGGTTTGAGCCCGATGGTGCTGCCAGCGCTTCAGACGTCGTGCTTGCTCCAAATACATACTCCATCAATAACAAAGGTATTTTGGGTTTGAGCTATCAGGTTGATAAAGGCCCCAAGCTTGGGTTTGACTATAATCCTGTCTTCTATACATTGACCAATGCTGCAACCAAAGATTGGCGCGGTCATTATATTACAGCAAGCATCTCTCAAGACGCTTGGGAAGGTGGCAGTTTGTCTTTAAGTCATCAGCTCCGCATTCAGAATTTTCAGTTTGAGACTATTGATTCAGGAGATCCTAAAAGTGCGTATCGGAATAGAACAAAGGTAGGCCTCGATCATAAAGTGTCAGATCGACTTAGCTTAAGTATGAATTACCAGCTGCAACTAACTACAGATAACGGCGCAGATGCATGGAAGCCCAACAATACATTTTCGATGTCAACATCGTATAGTTTTTAACAGGTTCAAGTAGGAGAAATAATATGAAATACATAACTTCAGTAAGCATCGTAGCTTTAAGTGCCCTTGCCCTATCGCACTGTGCAAACATGGCTTCGATTAAAAAAACAACCCATCAGGGTGAGTACAAGGCAGCTGGTGACAGCATGAACTTTACAACAACTGAGTGTCCAAGCGGTGGTGGTATTCTTCGAATTAAGAACAATGGGTTCGGTGCGCCCATAGAACTTAGTTCAAGCGCAATTATCTCGCAAGAGGCGTTCGAAAAAGACCTGGATATCATGACGTTATCGAATTCACGGAAACCTATGGGTCCCGTTAAAGATTATAAAAAGGCTATAACCGAGTGTAAACGATGTAAGCAAACCTATACACTGCAGTTCAAGGGTGATGACTTCGAAAAAACATACACCTACAAAGATGATAAAGCCATCATGCTTGTGATTCCTGAAACCAGTGGGGAGTTTTTTGTCAGTCAGGGTTTAAAAGACGCGCATCCTGAGGTTAAGCTTCCATTAGCAAAAACAATCACATTTGCTGCCAGTGGCGGGAGCAGTTTCGAAGGGCCTCTACCACCATCTCCGTTTGGAAAGACTGTCAGCTTGCTTCCTGATATTACAAGTGCTGACGGAAAGATGGCCTTTAGCATAGAGCCAGTTTCAGATGCCTCTTCAAATACCATGCTTTATGTTGGAATTACAACCATGGGCGCTTCAGGTAAAGATGGCAACTCTTACCAGATAACGAAAACAACCTTATCACCAGATGGCAAGTATGAGCTTGAGCTTAAAGATGCGGATGGCAATGATTTTAAACCTGGCGATTATCTTGCCCATATAGGGTATATGCGGCTTTATAAAGATGACTCAGCAGACCCTATACATGAAGGTATATGTCTCGGTGCTTGGACCCCGGTTGATACAAAGCTTACGATTGAAGAAAAGAAAGACGCGTAGGCTCTACTAAATCAAGTTTCATTTTGCTCACAAGCATGCTATGAGGCACAATCTATTTGAAAAAAATATAAAACGAGGTTTATATTATGCCAGTTCCAAAGAAGAAAACATCAACGTCACGACGAGATAAACGTCGCAGTCATCATGCACTTCGCTCCCATGGTGAGCAGAAATGTTCTCAGTGCAATGAGCTTAAAAAACCCCACCATGTTTGTACATCGTGCGGATATTATAAAGACAAAGAAATTATAGAAATCCCCTTGGCAATCTAGCCTGGGCAATTTTTTCATTCACCTCACTGATCACGATCCCTATGTCCGAAACCTCGGATAAGAGAGTTGTCCTTGTTACAGGTTCATCCCGCGGCATTGGCCAAGCCATTGCTCAGCGGTTGGCTGATGGCAACCACCATGTTGTAGTCCACTATAGAAGCCAAAAACAAGCAGCCCAAGGTGTTGTAGATGGCATTGTTGCCAAAGGCTATGACGCCTCCATGGTGGGTTTTGATCTTGCAAACAGCGCAGAGGTCGAAGTTGGAATCAAGGGTGTTTTGGATACCTATGGCGGTGTTGATGTGCTCGTCAACAACGCAGGACTCCCCCTGGATGGGCTTTTGATGCGTTACAAGGAAGAAGACTTCGATCGCTCCATCGATGTGAACCTTAAAGGTGCCTACCTCTGTACCAAAATGGTACTTAAGTCGATGATGAAGCGGAAAAAAAATGGACGGATCATCATGCTTTCTTCAGTGGTCGGACAAATGGGTAATATTGGACAAAGTGTTTACGCGGCAACAAAAGCGGGACTCATTGGCATGACCAAGTCATTGGCTAGGGAAGTGGCGTCTCGCAACATCACGGTTAATGCTGTGGCACCTGGTTTTGTAGATACAGAGATGACCCAAAAGCTTAGTGATGACCAAAAACAAGCCATGCTTGATTTAATCCCCTTGAAACGCATGGCCAGCGCAGCTGAAATTGCTTCTACTGTGGCTTTTCTAGCCCAGCCAGAGAGCGGATATATTACAGGACAGACCATTGCGGTTAACGGCGGAATGTATCTCTAAGGTTTATTTCACCTCTGTCTTATGATAGAAACGACGCACTTATTTACGACATGGGAGGAACAATGTCAGTTGAAGAAAAAGTAAAAAAAATTTTTGAAGAACATCTTAGTGTGCAAATCGAAAGCACAGAAACATCACTCAATGACCTGGGTGCAGATTCGCTGGATGTGGTTGAATTGGTTATGGCTCTCGAAGAGGAATTTGAAATAGAAATTCCTGACGAAGATGCCAAAGAGATTCAAACGGTGGCAGATGCCATCAAATACATCAATAGCAAATCTGACACTGCTGTAGCTTAAGCTCAGCAAGCTCTAGACATGCATTGCCGCGTTGTCATAACCGGTCTTGGGCTGGTTACACCCATTGGTATAGGTGTTGCTCAGAACTGGGAAAATCTGATGAAGGGCCAAAGTGGTGTTGGCAAAACACAGGCATTTGATGTCGGTGGCTACGCGTCGCAAATATCAGCCGAAGTTAAGGATTTCCAGCCCGAAGCCAAGCTTGATTCTAAGCATATCCGCCAGATGGATCGTTTTGTCCAAATGGGTGTGGTGGCCAGTCTCGAAGCTCTGGAGCAGTCAGGTCTAAAAATCACTGATGCCAATGCGCACCGCGTGGGTACCAACGTCGGTTCAGGTATTGGTGGTTTGTTTTCTTTTGAGGAGCAACATCAACGCTTGTTAGAGAAGGGCCCACGTCGGGTATCTCCATTTTTCATTCCCAAAATGATCGCTAATTTGGCATCCGGTCACATTTCTATGGTTACAGGTGCAAAGGGACCCAACCTATGTGTCGTTACTGCCTGCACAACAGGCACGCATAGCATTGGAGAGTCCATGCACATCATTGCCAGGGGTGATGCAGACGTGATGATCGCCGGCGGCTGTGAAGCAGCTGTTACACCTACAGGAGTTGCAGGGTTTGGAGCGATGAAAGCCCTATCAACCTGCAATGAAGCACCTAAAAAAGCTTCCCGCCCCTTTGACCTCAACCGAGACGGATTTGTTATTGGGGAAGGTGCGGGCGTGGTTATTTTGGAAAGCTTAGAGCATGCCCAGGCTCGTGGTGCCAAGGTGCTGGGCGAAATCATAGGCTACGGCTTATCCAGCGATGCGCATCATATTTCAGCACCTGCCCCTGAGGGTGCCGGAGCAGCTCAATGCATGCAACTTGCAATAGACCGCGCGCAGCTAAAGCCCCAAGACGTAGGTTATATCAATGCCCACGGAACCTCTACAGCGCTAAACGATAAATTTGAAACCATGGCCATCAAAACTGTTTTTAGAGATCATGCTAAGGCACTGAAAATTAGCTCTACCAAATCCATGACCGGTCACCTCTTGGGTGGGGCAGGTGGCGTTGAAGCAGTCTATACAGCTCTGATGCTTGAGCACCAAAAAATTGCGCCGACCATCAATTTAGACAATCCAGATCCAGAGTGTGATTTAGATTATGTTCCACATGATGCCATTGACCATACATTTGATGTGGCCATGTCCAATTCATTTGGTTTTGGTGGGACCAATGGCAGTCTTGTCTTGAAAAAGTTTTCCAGATGATACATTTGGGTTCAGATCATGCAGGGGTCAAGCTCAAAGAGAAAATTAAAACATACCTTAAAACCCTAAATACAGATGTTTGTGACAAGGGTGCATTCGATGACATACCTATAGATTATCCAGTGGTTGCTAAGGACGTCGCTCTTGAAGTTAGTCGGGGAGATAGTCTCGGCATACTGGTCTGTGGATCAGGCATAGGTATGTCCATCGCAGCAAACAAAGTCCCAGGCATAAGGGCAGCTCTTGCGACCTCTACAGACATGAGTGCTTTAGCGAGGATGCATAACAATGCCAATGTTTTATGTTTAAGCGCGCGGCTCGTCACTGACGAGCAGAACCTGGCTATTGTTAGGGCCTGGATGGAAGCTGACTTTGAGGGAGGGCGGCATCAACGGCGCATTGACTTGATTCACACATTAGAAAAGGAAGTCTCTAGCATATGAAACATTTAGCACAAAACGATCAAACAATTTTTGACCTGATTGCAAAAGAAACACAACGACAAGAAGATCATTTGGAGATGATTCCTTCTGAAAATTTTGTTTCCACCGCAGTCTTGGAAGCTATGGGCAGCACGCCTACCAATAAATATGCAGAAGGGTATCCAGGCAAACGGTATTACGGAGGTTGCCATGTGGTAGATGAGATAGAGAACATTGCAATCGATCGTCTCAAAAAACTTTTTGGTGCAGAGTATGCCAATGTGCAACCCCACTCAGGTTCCCAGGCAAATATGGCAGTGTACATGGCAGTGCTCAAGTTGGGTGACAAAGTCCTGGCTATGGACTTGGCTCACGGTGGGCATTTGACCCATGGCAGTCCTGTAAACTTTTCAGGACGCCTGTATGACTTTGTTCACTATGGCGTGCGCAAGGAAGATGAACGTATTGATTTTGACCAAGTCAGAGACTTGGCCCTCAAACATCAACCCAAAATGATGGTTTGTGGAGCAAGCGCATATTCACGCACCCTTGACTTTAAAGCATTTCGGGAGATTGCTGATGAAGTAGGTGCATATCTTTTAGCTGACATTGCCCACATCAGCGGCCTTGTGGCAACAGGCCATCACTCCAGCCCCATTGCCCACTGTCATTTTATAACCAGTACAACACATAAGACCTTACGGGGACCCCGTGGGGGTATCATCATGGCAACTAAGGATTTGGCCAAAAAAGTCGCCAGCCGCATATTTCCCGGTATCCAAGGGGGGCCGATGATGCACACGATTGCTGCCAAAGCAGTAGCATTCAAAGAAGCTTTGCAGACCGACTTTAAAACCTATTCAGAACAAACCGTTAACAATGCCGAAGCTCTTGCACATGCCTTGACTGAGTGTGGTTTAAAGCTAACCAGCGGCGGAACCGACAACCACCTTATGATTATTGATTTGCGAGACAAAGGATTGACAGGCAAGACCATGGAATTTGTTTTGGATCAGGCGGGTATTACAACCAACAAGAACATGGTCCCTTTTGATGAAACCTCACCAATGGTTACAAGTGGTGTACGTTTGGGCGTTCCAGCCATCACAACACGTGGTATGGGTGTCGTCGAGATGCAACGTATAGCTACTTGGGTTTCTGAATTAATTGACCATCATGATGATCAAGCCTGCATCACAAAAATTAGAGAAGAGGTTAAAGACCTATGTGCCAAATTTCCCCTATATCAAGGGGGAAAGCTATGAGGTTCTCTCTGGGTTTTTTCTTAGCCTCTTTATTATTATTCTCAGGAGATCTTCGTGCAAGCCTAGAAATTGAAAAAAAAGCCCCAGACACTTTTCAAAAAGCTGTTTTTGCCGCAGGTTGCTTTTGGTGTATAGTGCCACCGTTTGATAAAACTAAAGGCGTGATCAATACCCAGGTTGGGTATACGGGTGGAACAAAAGAAAACGCCACTTATCCAAGAGTGTCATCAGGCAAAACCAAGCATATTGAGGCTATTCAAGTCACATTTGACCCATCCGTTGTGTCTTTTGAAGAGCTTTTAGATATTTTTTGGGTGAATGTAGATCCATTTGATGGCAAGGGTCAGTTTTGTGACAAAGGCAGGCAGTACATTTCAGCTATTTTTTTCCATAACCCAGATCAAAAAAAAGCTGCGCAGACTTCAGTAAACAAAGTCTTAAAAAAATTAAATTTAAAAAAACCTGAACTGATTCAAACCCAAATTCAAAGCTTTTCAACATTCTTTCCAGCCGAAGCTAAACATCAGGATTACTATAAACGCCACCCGTTCAAGTATAAGTTCTACCGAAGCCGATGTGGTCGGGACGCGCGTTTAAAAGACATATGGACCCCAAAGGCACGTTCAAAATAAATGTGTTAGGTACTCCAAACGCAGCGCAGACTGCCCACGCCAATTGTGATATCTTCTGGATGAAACGGGCTCTGGCTATAGCCAGAGGGGGTATGGGGTATACTCACCCAAACCCAATGGTTGGAGCGATTGTGGTTGGTCGAAGCGGTAATAAAATTTCACAAGGCTTTCATGCGCGTTTTGGGGGTCCGCACGCAGAGGATCTTGCACTCAAGCTAGCTGGAGAAAAAGCTTGTGGCGCGACACTTTATGTAACTCTTGAGCCGTGTTCTCATTTTGGTAAAACGCCACCATGTCTAGAAACAGTCTTGAGCAGTGGCGTTAAAAGAGTCGTGATTGGATGCTTGGATCCCAATCCCAAGGTAGCCAGCATTGCAAAGATGCGTGAGGCAAAAATTGAGGTTGTCTGTGGCGTCTTAGAAAAATCATCTAAGCGTTTGAACCATTTATTTTTCTCAAGCCTGAAACAAAAATCAAATATTGTGGCTAAGGTAGCAATTGACCGACATGGTTGTATGGGACATGCCAAGCAGCGGGTCATGATATCAAGCGGTTGTTCAAGTGCGCATGTTATGAGATTGCGTGCCCAAGTAGATGCCGTTCTTGTTGGCAGCGGTACATGGAAACTTGATGACCCCAAGCTCAATGTGCGTGGCAAGTATGCAGATCGAGAACCAGCCCGTGTTTTTTTGGATCCCAAGCTTGAATTTCCCCAAACAGCTCAGGCCCTCGTGTGCGATGGAGGCCCTATTATTTTGGTGGCTGATCAAAAACATATGCCGCCACCCCAATGGATGAAAAAAGCAGGCGTTGATATTATTGAACTGTCCTGCGTTGACGGGCGCTTCAGACCTCCAGCCATTATTGAAGCGCTCAGCAAAAAAAACATCAATACGGTTTTATTGGAAGGCGGCGCCAAGCTTTTTGAAGCATTTGATCATGCGGGGCTCATTGACGATTGGGTGATGATCCATTCTCAGTTGGCCATTGATAACACGATTTTTGAGCATATTTCAGACTCAGTGAACATGCCTGAGCTGCGCTTTCCACCCAACCTCCAATCTGTTATAGGATCGGGTGATGATCTGATTTGGTCGTCATTTTGAGGCTCCGCGTGGGGACACCGAGTCCAAATCAATCACCAAGCAATAAATCCCACCACAATATATGTGATGTGGGTTAGAAAGTTAGAAGCGTGAGCTGTGTATACAGGACTTGTGACAGATACTGCAGAAGTGATGCAGCTAAGCAATAACCGGCTTTGGCTGAGCATAGATTCAGACATAAAGCCTATCTTGGGTCAAAGCATCGCCATTTCTGGATGTTGCTTAACTGTTGCGCATTGGGATAAGCAAGGCATTTGCTTTGATTTAAATCCAGAGACACGCAAAAAAACATACTTCAAGACGCTCCAAAAAGGTGATCAACTCAATCTTGAATACCCACTTTCCGTTGGCGCCGCCTTGGATGGACACATGGTCACTGGACATGTGGACACTACTGGACATATAATCGACAGTCATGAAGAAGGCCAAAGTGTGCATTGGCGCGTGGGTTTTGATGAAGTCTTTTCAAAGTGGGTTATAGCCAAAGGATCTATCACTATCGATGGCATCAGTTTGACCATCAATGAAGCGGAACCTGGGGAGATCAGTTTGTGTTTGATTCCGCATACGTTTGAGCACACCAATGCAAAGTTTAAAAAGGCTAAGGACCCAGTGAACATTGAATTTGATATGATGGCTAAGTTTTTTGAAAAGCAATGTAAACCGTACATGCAAGCACTAGAAAGCAGGTCAATATGAATGCGTCTTTATCCAAGGCTGTCCAATACCTCAAGCAAGGCAGGATGATCATTTTGGTTGATGATGAGGATCGTGAGAACGAAGGCGACTTGGTTGTTGCCGGTGAGTTTGCAACATCTGAAGCGATTAACTTTATGATCAAACATGGGCGCGGCCTTGTGTGTTTGTCGATGCGTGAAGACCGTTGCGATGAGCTAAACCTTCCATTAATGGTGACCCATAACACGTCTAAATTCAGCACCCCCTTTGCAGTATCTATTGAAGCCAAAAAAGGGGTGACAACAGGTATATCAGCTGCAGATCGATCTAAAACGATCATGACAGCTATGGACCCTAAAACAAAGCCAGACGATTTGGCCAGGCCAGGCCATGTGTTTCCACTTCGCGCCAAGCGCGGAGGTGTCTTGGTGCGCACAGGCCAAACCGAAGGTTCCGTTGATTTGGTCCAGATGGCAGGCTTGCAACCAGGCGCGGTTATTTGTGAGGTAATGAAGGACGACGGCACCATGGCACGCAGAGAAGATTTGAATGTGTTTTCAACAAAACATGATCTGCCCATCGTAACAATCGAAGACATTGTCTCATACCGCATGGAGACCGAGACTTTGATTGAGCTTCAGGCCGAAGTCCCATTGCCAACTGTGTATGGTGATGATTTTCACCTCTATATGTTTCAGTCTAAAATAGATAAGTTTCAGCACATTGCTTTGGTGTCGGGCAAGGTTGATCCAGAAGCCCCAACCCTTGTACGTGTGCATTCAGAATGTTTTACCGGTGACGTTTTAGGCTCACTTCGCTGTGATTGCCAAAGCCAGCTCAATGCTTCCATGGATATGATTGCCAAAGCTCCAGCTGGCGTGCTCCTATATTTGCGCCAGGAGGGCAGAGGTATTGGCTTGGTCAACAAAATCAAAGCATACGCCCTGCAAGATCAAGGGCATGATACGGTCCAGGCCAATCAAAAACTAGGATTTAAAGATGACTTGCGAGAATACGGTATCGGCGCGCAGATCCTCCATCGCTTGGGGATTCAAAAAATGCGGATTCTCACCAATAATCCTCGCAAAATGGTAGCGCTCCAAGGCTATGGGCTAGAGATTGTCGATCGTGTTCCCATCGAGATTCCGGCGAGCAAAGAAAACGCAAAATATCTCAAAACCAAGAGAGAAAAAATGGGTCATCTTTTAAAAGTGATCGAATAGCCAGCCATGTACACACATACCCATACCCCCTTTCCCATACCTACCGCCAACGATAAAATACGTGTTGCTATTGTTGCTTCCAGGTGGCACGAAGACCTTGTAAGTAACTTAATCCAAGGCGCGCAAGATGCCGCAAAAGCGTGCGGATTAGAAGCTAAAAAAATAGATGTGCATCGCGTGCATGGCGCTTTTGAACTCCCTCAATGCATTGAGCTCTTAAGTCAAAAACAAATATACAACGCATATGTCCCCCTGGGAGTCTTGATCAAAGGTGAGACCAATCACTTTGAATTGATTTGCCAAACCATCTTTCAAGCCTTTGATCACATCGCACGGCAGAAATATCTGCCAGTCACCTGCGGTATTGTTTCAGCTTTTAGTTTAGAGCAAGCCAAAGTCCGATGCGGATTAGGCTCAGAAAACAAAGGGCGGCAGGCCATGTTGGCAGGCTTAGACTTATGCCAGCTGTTAAATAGGCTTAACTAAAAAACAATGATGCATTTTATACACGCAGGTAAGGATACAATATGAGCAGTCGATCCAAAGCCCGAGAGCAGGTCATTCAAATTCTGTATCTCCAAGAACAATCCAAACTAACTGTTGACCAGGCATGGACATTTTTCCAGGTTAATTTTGAAACCTTTGACCGGGAGACACCCTTTATTCGTTCACGGTTTTATGGGGTTGTCGAAAAGCAGGAAATACTCGATACTAAAATCTCTGAAAGCTCAAATAACTGGAAGCTTAGCCGAATCCCCAAAGTTGATAAAAACATTTTACGTTTAGGCATCTTTGAGCTCTTGTTCTGTGAAGATGTCCCACGCTCTGTTGTCATTGACGAGGCCATTGAACTTGCCAAAAAGTTTGGCGAAGAAAAATCTTCAAAATTTATTAATGGTATTTTAGACCATGTTGCCAAAAGTATATGATGGTTTAGCCCAAGAGATTATGACTAAAACCCATCCCATTTCTATTTCTAAAGGACGCAGGACGTCCCAGGTTGAAAAAATCCCGCATCAAGTCCTAGCTCTGAGTCTCTTTGAAGACCTAGGAGCACCCAAAGGTCTGGCGGGCTTTGTTGATTGGCGCATGCACGGTTTTATTTCGCAGCAAATGGTGCAAGGACATATCCAAGGTCACGCTGATGAGTGTATTTTGGTCTCATTGCAAAAACCCTTTGTGGCTCAAAAACTATGCCTTTTTGGGCTGGGGTCCTATAAAGACTATGGTGTCAAACAGCTAGAGTTGGCATTGGTGGGCATGACAGAAAAACTTTTTGGGCTCAATCCTGCCTCATGTTTTTTGAGCATTCCTCAACTCCCACCGCATAGGCAAGCCCACCAGGCATACGAAACGGTAACGAACTATTTCTCAAAAATACAACTGCCCTTCCCTATAGAAATCCAACTTGCGGACATCCTAAATACGCACTTTGATCAACCACGTGAACACATCAGCTAAAATCCTTTTTTGACTTGAAGGCACAAAGTTGGTAAGTGGACGAGATCATTGTGCTAATACATGGTCTGTAGTGCATAAAAGTGAGGTTCATATGAGTAAATTGATTTTGATATCTTTTTCAATTTTTTTGATGCTGGCCGATTTAGGCTTTGCAAAAGAACCTTCTTTTTTAAGTCCAGAAAAATCACTTTGCACAGTAACGCAAGCGATTTTTCAACTCACAAGTAAGCTACTCGACTCCTACGGCAATACGGATCTCGCGTTTGTCACAAATAGCAAGCAGCTTCCTTTTTCTAGAGTACAAGAGGTAAGTGCTAAAGAATGTTTTCAGGCTGCCGCTGATCAAGCATTGAAAACACAAAATCATCTATATTATTTTATAGCTAACCATAATAATATTGACCTTTATGTCAATTACCAAGGCGCACAATACTTCGATGACAACACTACCGCGCTAGACAATTTAGATAACCTCTCTAGGGACCTAAGGCTTAGCAAGGATGGAGACCCTCAAGTGCTTAAAGATAAAAAATATATATATAAAATTGACGATGACTTTTATTCTGTTGCGTGCAGCATCGCGCACAAAGGGTACAAAGGAGAAGCTTTTGAAAGCAGAAAAGAGCATTTGTCTCAACCAAATCGCCTATTTCTTGGAATTATGAATACATGGGTGCCTCATGAAGCTCTGAACAATGATGAAGATCTCAAAGGTTTTTTAAAGCCACGTCTTTATACGTATTTAAGCAATTCAAATAAGAGAGTCATGCAAGGCAAAGAGTTTCACGTGGTCGGTAGGGTCTATGATTTACAGGGAGTGCTAGAGTCATTCACCATTGAATTGCCACCGGCTACAAGTATTGAAACGAGTAAATCTAATGGTCTTCTGCTTCCTACGGATACCGTACAATTACAACCTAACCCTATAAACAGAGATAATGAGCCAGCTGCTGCTGATTACTAGAGTCCGCGGACAGTTTTAAGTATCTACTCCAAAAGCCAATTTCAATAATACCTCTGAGCTTGTAGCTCTACAAAAAATACCCATCCCCGTTATGTCATGGGATGGTAGTGTTTTAAATATGCAATGGGACTATAGAAAAGTGAACTGCTAAGATTTGGGGCCCGATCAAGGCTGAGCTCTGCAAGTTCAATGCATATGAATCACAACAAGCCGTTGGTTCGTTTCAGCTCTTATTGACTGTATGAGACAATGTTTATTTAGACTTGACGCAATCTTTGTATGCCCTGATAACAATGCACCTAATGCCCTTGAGTCTATAATGCTTTAAATTTATTTGACTTAAACATGATATTTGATCGCTGAAGAGTGGAAATGCTTTATGTAAGTGTTTCTAAACGACCAACCTTTTGGGGTGTGAGATTAATTTTTTTCAGTCAGGTTGCATGATACTTTGTTCATATAAAAACATTTTGTTTCTTTTTGTGATGATTCTCAGTTTTTACACTGAAGCAAGTGCTACAGGACCATCAGCTATAACATCGCCAGAGGAGTGGGCACATGCCAATGACGACAGCCCTTTTGCAAGGTTAAAACTCACACAAGACGGTTTTATTCCAGTACAAATTATCTATATCGACGGTATCGAGAGTTGGTCAGCTAAGACTGGTCCTACTCAAGGAGAAGAACCAAAACAAAATATAGACGGCTTATCAAAGCGTTTTTTTGAGGAAACGAATCAAAAACAACCAAAAAAAACCAGCGAAATGTCGAGTGTCTCTTTCAAAGAGGAGCCATCGATTACTCAACTTCAAGCCAATACGCTGTTCAACGAGGTCAACGACAAGTTTGAAGAGCTATTTGGTATTGAGAATAACCCATTTAAATTTAAAGTTGTTGCATATCGCAAATGGGAGCCTTCAGTGGCCACACTCAAAGAAGAAATCCCTTTAGATATGTTTCCAACTATATTTGACGACTTGGTTCGTGAAGGTTTGGTCGAGCCTGGCAAGTTACCTATTTTTGTTGTTGAAAAAATCCAAGCGCCTACCATATTTAAATCCAACGGTGATCCGCTAGAATCTGAAGAAGAGGGTGTTTGAAGCTTGATTCGTTTCTGGGGAACAGATGGCATATCTACAAGCCATACACTTGAGAACCAAACTCATGGAATTGCCATAGCCACAAAAAACTCATGGCTTAAGCTATAAATCAGGACCAGTCAGAGCCGTATGGTTTTTGTTATACCCAGGGCAAATGTACTTCTGTGTTGATTCAACAACTGAGTCAATATTTTGGGTTGCCATATACCTCTGGTCCTAAAGGAGGGGTTTTAGAAACCCCAAGCAATTGCGACTTCGCTGGCGATGGGTTTTGTGATACCGAACCTGACTTTTTCAGCTTGGAAGGCTATGCCATTGATTATGATTTATGTCAGGCCACAGAGGTCAATCTAACAGGTCCACAAGCCTCTGTTTCAATGTTATCAAACTATATGAGTCACTATGAAAGTGTAGCTTCAGAATATTATCCGCATTAGTGTTATAGCTTTTTAAGTGATCAACAAAAAAGCTTTATGAAATACGTTTTTGGGAAACGTTTGGATGTAGAAGTTGTGCTTAATCATTACGAGCCCCCGACATTAGGCCAATTAACTTTAAATGTTATTCCCATGCAAGCACAAGCTGGTCAGAATATTGAGGTGACGTTAAATAGCGCCGAGATCTCTAAGCGGATCATCCAGGTTTCCTTGGTAGAAAAATCATCAAATCAGACTATTTTGTCATATCCAGCTAAGATTAGCGGATCATCGTTTAAGCTTGCTTTGCCAAGCAGTCTTGACAGTGGCATATATACTCTTTCCACATATGATAAGTCTAATGGTCAGGTACAAGCAGTAGAGTTATCTATTGGTACTATTGACGCCCATACCCTTGGGTAGCTTTGTCCATTGCGGCAACCGCTGAAAAGTTTAGTATATACGCATTTAAAAAAAGTCATATCGAAGTGAAGTGAGCCACTAGAGGTTAGTTTTTATTGGGACCTAAGCAGTATAGGTAGCAAACTCTGTACATTCTTTCTTTTTAGGGTCTGTTGACAATTCAAATGCCTACTGCGAAGCACTATCAAAAGGGCAACTCTACGTATTGGTCTTCACCAAAATAATACGAGAGCGCTGCTGCGCAAGTACGCCTTCGTTTTTTAGCAAAGCCCGCCTTGACTTGACCTCATGCTAGGACTTCTCGCTTTGGCTTTAAATTGTCAACAGGCGCTAGTGCAGTTTCCCCAAAAAGCCGCGGTCTTGGTAGCTCACAAAGTCTGTGAGAGGCTCCTTAAATTCAATAAAACCACAAAACATGTGGGGATTATTTGGGTTGTGTTACAATAGTGTCAGATACATTCGTTGAATTGTCTCTAACCCTAACCCTAAGGAGCACATGTGTCTGATCATATTTCATTTGATTGGATGGCCGCATCCGACCATCAGAAAAACTACCAAGCCTTGCATTGGGAGGGCAATTTTGCTGAGTATGTTGCTATGGTTGAGGCAGATCCCAATATTGCCCGCTCAGCCTTCCAGCGCATATATGACATGATTGTATCCTATGGGTCAGAAACCTTTGAAGATGGCCGGAAGCAGATTAAAAAATACCATTTTTTCTCCGACCCTGTAGATCAGGGAAAAGATGCCATCTTTGGTTTAGATGTGAGCCTTGAGAAACTTGTGTCATTTCTCAAAAGTGGCGCGAAACGTTTTGGCACAGAAAAGCGCGTGCTTTTGCTCCATGGTCCGGTGGGTTCTTCTAAATCTACAGTTGCTCGTCTGATCAAAAAGGGTTTGGAGGCCTATTCTAAAGCCCCAGAAGGCGCCCTTTATACCTATTCTTGGGAGATTTCTAAAAAAGACTTTCCTGATGAACAGATCATCGATACCGAAACATTTGAATGTCCCATGAACCAGGACCCACTGTTGTTAATACCAGACCAATACCGCCAGGTTTTAGAAGAAAAAATCAATACTTCGGATGCATGTGCCCACGAAATCAAAATTCAAGGGCAGATCAATCCTGCCTGTCGTCAAATCTATGAGATGTTAATGAAGCATTACGGCGGAGATTGGGAGCGCGTAATCAAGCACGTAAAGGTCAAGCGGCTTATTCTGTCCGAAAGAGATCGTATCGGGATTGGGACGTTTCAGCCCAAAGATGAAAAAAACCAAGATTCCACAGAGCTTACAGGGGACATCAACTATCGTAAGATTGCCTTTTATGGTTCGGACTCAGACCCACGCGCATTTAATTTTGATGGTGAGTTTAATATTGCCAACAGAGGTATCATTGAATTTGTTGAGGTTTTGAAACTAGATGTAGCTTTTTTGTATGACTTGCTTGGGGCATCCCAAGAGCACAAAATCAAGCCCAAAAAATTTCCACAAACGGACATTGACGAAGTGATTCTGGGTCATACCAATGAACCCGAATATCGAAAATTACAAAATAATGAATTCATGGAAGCCCTTAGAGATCGAACGGTTAAGATCGATATTCCCTACATTACCAAGTGGTCAGAAGAAGTTAAAATATACCAAAAAGACTATGGGCAACGTAAGCTCTCCAAGCATATCGCGCCTCACACCCTAGAGATGGCCGCCATGTGGGCTGTGCTCACTCGCTTGGAGGAGCCCAAAAAAGCTAATCTTTCTTTGATTCAAAAGCTTAAGCTTTATGATGGGATGACTATTTCTGGTTATACAGAAGAAAATATACGCGAGCTGCGCAAGGATGCGCAGCGCGAAGGGCTCGACGGGATTTCACCCAGGTACGTTCAAGACAAAATTTCAAATGCGCTTGTAGACGATCGCAACCAAGAAAACATAAACCCGTTCATGGTTCTCAACGAATTGGAGTCGGGCCTCAAAGGACATTCTTTGATTTCCAATGAAGATCAGAAAAAACGTTATCGTGAAATGATTCAAATTGTTAAACAAGAGTACGAAGACATTGTAAAAAAAGAAGTCCAGCGGGCTATTTGCTCTGATGAGGACCAAATGGCCAAGCTGTGCAGCAACTACATTGATCATGTCAAAGCCTATACACAAAACGAAACAGTGAGAAATAGCTACACGGGTTCAGACGAAGCGCCGGACGAGCGGCTCATGAGATCGATCGAGGAAAAAATTGATATTCCAGAATCGCGTAAGGATGATTTTAGAAAGGAAATCATGAATTATATCGGCGCCCTGGCAGTAGAGAACCGCACCTTTGATTACAAGACCAACGAGAGGCTTTTCAAAGCGCTTGAGTTAAAACTTTTTGAAGACCAAAAAGACTCGATCAAACTCACCAGCCTGGTTTCAAGCGTTGTTGACAAAGACACACAAGCCAAAATAGATGTGGTCAAGCAACGGCTGATCAATCAATACGGATATGATGACCATTCAGCTACAGAAGTTTTGCACTTTGTTTCATCTATCTTCGCCCGCGGTGATGCCAAAGCAAGCTGATCTGCCCGTGGTGATTACACGCGACATACAATTTTGCTGCGGGTACCCTCTGATTTTGTCTCCGGGGCATCTACATAAGGTTGTCATCAAAAGCACCCGCCATGTCCGTATTTGAATCCAAGAAAATAAAATCAGATGTTAATCGATTTAAAAAAATCGTTCGTGGTCAAATCAAACGAGATTTAAAGAAATATATCAAGTCCCAAGATATGTTAGGCAAACAAGGCAATGAGTATGTGTCTATCCCCATTTCAAGGATTAACCTGCCCCACTTCGAACATGATTTTGAAAAAAAAGGGGGCGTTGGGCAAGGTGAGGACCAAGAAGCAAACGGCAAGGGCCAGCCGGAAGCCGCTGACAAAGGCAAGGCGGGATCAGCTAAGGGTCATCATGTCATGGAAGTGGATGTTCCATTAGAAGAGTTAGCCAAAATCATGGGGGAAGAGCTTGAACTCCCACGTATTGAGCCAAAAGGTGAGAAACAGCACATAGAAGAGAAAAAAGAAAAGTACACAGGCATTCGTTCAGTTGGTCCCAACTCGCTCAGGCACTTTCAACGGACCTTCAAACAAGCATTGATTAGAAATATCATCAATGGCAATTATGATCCCATTGACCCAATGATCATTCCAATTAAGGATGATATTCGGTACCGGAGTTCAAACACGATCTATGAAAAAAAAGCTTCGGCTGCCATTATCTATATTATGGATGTGTCGGGCTCCATGGGGGCAGACCAAAAAGAAATTGTACGCACCGAAAGTTTTTGGATCGATACCTGGCTTAGGTCGCAATATAAAGAAATCGCATCTAGGTACATCATTCACGATGCACAAGCCAAAGAGGTTGACCAAGATACGTTTTATAAAACACGAGAATCTGGTGGAACCATCATCTCAAGTGCGTATCAGCTGTGTAAGCAAATTATAGATGAAGCCTATGTTCCCAATCAGTGGAATATTTATATTTTTCATTTTTCAGATGGGGATAATTGGTCTTCTGAGGACACTCTAAAATGTATGGATATTATTGAGCGTGGATTTTTGCCTCACGTGAACATGTTCTGTTATGGGCAGGTGGAATCTCAATATGGATCAGGTCAATTTTTAAAAGACCTCCAAAGCAAGATCCAAAGCGATCAAGTCATTACGTCAAAGATTGATACAAAAGACGACATCTATGACTCCATTAAAACATTTCTAGGCAAAGGCAAATAATGGCCAATATTTCGATTGAGCTTTCTAAAATGAAGGAGGAGATTGAAGGGTTGGCCAAAGGATTTGGTCTTGATTTTTTCCCGCTTGTTTTTGAAGTTCTAGATTTTGAAAAACTCAATGAAGTGGCAGCTTATGGTGGTTTCCCCACACGCTATCCCCATTGGAGTTTTGGGATGGAGTACGAACAACTCTCTAAGGGCTATGAATATGGTTTGTCAAAAATCTATGAAATGGTGATCAATAACGACCCATGCTACGCATATTTGCTCAGGTCCAATCCCATGGTGGATCAAAAATTGGTCATGGCGCATGTCTACGGTCATAGTGATTTTTTTAAAAACAACTATTGGTTTTCTCAAACCGATCGAAACATGATGGACACCACGGCCAACCATGCTGCCAAGATAAGAAAGTACATCGACCGTTATGGTTTTGATCAGGTCGAATCTTTTTTGGATGTATGCCTGAGTCTAAACAACCTTATTGATCCACATGCTGTCTTTGTCAAAGACGATGTCCACAGCAGTGGATTTGAAAGTCAAGATCCCAAAGAATCAGCTGAGGAGCGCTTGGAAGATTTTTTCAAAAAACAGCGCCAGGTTCTACAACACAAACCCCAAGATAAGGCCCTTCCCCTACAGAAAGACACACTAGCATTTTTGATAGCGCATGCCCCATTGGAATTCTGGCAACGGGATGTTCTGCACATGATTCGCAAGGAAGCTTATTATTTTGCGCCCCAAGGACAAACAAAAATAATGAATGAAGGCTGGGCCAGTTATTGGCACGCCAAAATGATGACAGAACATTTACTCAGTCCATCGGAATGGATCGACTATGCTGATCACCACTCAGGCGCAATGGCAACCAATGGCAATCAGATCAACCCATATAAACTCGGCATAGAGCTTTTCAGAGACATTGAGCAGCGCTGGAACAAAGGTCAATTTGGTAAAGCTTATAACGAGTGCAACAACATGCAGGAAAAAATGCATTGGGATCAGAAGTTAGGCCTGGGCAGGGACAAAATATTTGAAGTGCGAAAAATATACAACGACGTGATGTTTGTAGATGAGTTTTTTACTGAAACATTTTGCTTGAAACATAAATTCTTTTCATTTAGCTACAATGCTAAAACCCAAGCTTATGATAAGTCTTCCAGATCCTTTCAGGAAATCAAACGCAAAATTTTGTTTTCTTTAACAAATATGGGACAGCCCACTATTTTAGTTAAGGATGCCAATGTGGGTGGAAGAAATGAACTCATGTTATGGCACCAATACAGCGGCATTGACCTTAAAGTTGATTGGGCTTATGCTACGCTAGAAAATATCTATAAAGTATGGAAGCGACCAGTGCACTTGCACACTAAGGTCGAGGACAAAGGAAAACTCTTAAGTTTTGATGGTAAGGAAAGAAAAAGCACGCAAGCCGATTACATTGATTAGCTATGTATTGTGGTTGGCTCTTTTGGCAACCCCTCGTTTAGGTTGGGGCTATACAGATGAGATTTTACTCAAAGCTCCAAAAGAAATTTATACCACCTATGATGTGAAAAGTTTTGCCCTGATACGTAATTTATATGACAACCAGATTCTTGTTGATGTAGAAGACCCCTCCTGGCAAAAAGAGTTTTTAAAGGATGAAACAAAAGCCATGATGGAGCATTTGGTGGTTTCAAAATACCTGATTCAAAGCCAAAAAAAAGACATAGATCTAAACACCGAGAAAAAAAAAGCCATGGAAAAAAAACTTTTCGATTTTTTTAAGAGTGCATCTGAAAAAAACACTTTTTTAAACATGTGGCATATCCAAGAAAAGCAAATGGTTACATGGATGAAGCAAAGAAGCGCGCTTGAAACGTTCTTACAAACATACCCACCTTTTCAGGTCATCATGACAGATCAAAAAATTCTGGACCACTACCAAGCCAACAAACAAGACCGTTTTCTTAATAAAGACTTTGAGGAAATCAAAAATGTAATTGAAGAAGACTTTAAACAACAACATTTAAAGACATCTTTTGGCAAGTGGATGAACTCAGAAATGAGGCGCCAGCGATGGAAAATCCATGAGTAAGAAGGTCTTAGACCTCCCTCTTCGTTTTGCTTCCCTAGCCCCTCGCCATTTATTTGATATATTCTGGATTGAGTCCCAATCATTTGATGACCCTTGGTCAATGCAATCATTCCAAGACCTTCTGGCTCAAAATCACTATGGGGGGCTGGGCGCTTTTCTCAATCAAGTTCTGGTGGGCTATTGTTTCTATTATTGGGTCAGTGATGAAGTTAATATTGTAAACATTGCCGTGTCACCCATCCAAAGGCAAAAGGGTATAGCATGTGCATTGATCAAAGCATTACAGCAGTGGATGACAGACAATCAATGTAATAAAATATTTTTGGAAGTCAGTGTCAATAATGCAAACGCAATCAAGCTTTATACAAAAATGGGGTTTTCAAAACAGATGCGCCGGTCTAACTATTACCAAAGCGGTGAAGACGCTTGGCTTATGGACAAAGCTCTTAATATTTAAAAAAATTCTAGCACTCTGCTTATAAGTGAACTCGCATGTCGTATTTTGCTTTCTGGGTTTTTTTGTGTTTTTTTAAAATCTTAATGAAAAAAGGGTGGTTTTTCAAAAAATGAGCTGTATACTTATTCTAAGGTAGTAGATCGGCTTATCGACTTACCGAGTCAAGAAAATAAAATTGGAAAATGCATGTTTAAAGGCAAAGTAAAGTGGTTTAATGATAGCAAGGGTTTTGGGTTTATTGTTAATGAAGAGGGTGAGGATGTTTTTGTGCATTTTTCGTCAATCGACGGTGAAGGTTACCGCTCACTTCGTGAAGGACAGGATGTTCAGTTTGAATATTTTGAAGGCCCCAAAGGATTGCATGCAAAAAAAGTCATGAAAATCACAGAGAACTAGTACATACCGACGTCTCAATAGATACTCGAATATGTTTGTAAAAAAATATCAAGAAGTTTTAAACCAAGCTTTTGGTCTAAAATGCTAAAGAGATGCTGTGTAGAAATGTTTGAAAGAAACATGTCTATAGCTACAGCCACATTTCTGTTTGTGATCGCATCTTGATATAGGTCTCTTTGAACTAGACATGATAGGCTCCATGAACTAATCACAACCATATGAAAAGTGTTGGCATTTTAACAGGTGGCGGGGACTGTCCTGGTTTGAACCCCGCAATTCGCGCAGTCTATCGGAAGCTCTCTAAGTCTGACTATCAGGTTCTAGGGTTTAAAGGCGGATGGCGCGGACCCATTGAGCGCGAGACAATAAATTTAGATATCAAAAATATTGATGAGTTACTTACTCGTGGCGGAACATGTTTAGGATCCTCGCGCACCAATCCATTTAAGACTGATGGCGGGGTAAAAGCCATCCAAAAAACATTTAAAGAGATGGAACTCCATAGCTTGGTGGCCATTGGTGGTGAAGATACCATGGGTGTGGCGCATAAGCTCTATGAGCAGGAAAAACTCCCGATTGTTGGGATCCCCAAGACCATTGATAATGATTTAGATGCAACTGACATGACGCTTGGTTTTCAAACCGCTGTTCAGGTGGCGTGTGATGCCATGGATCGCTTGCGTACCACAGCGCAAAGCCATGAGCGTGTGATGGTGGTAGAAATCATGGGTCGCCATGCAGGCTGGCTCACGGCTTATGCCGGGTTGGCTGGTGGCGCCGATTGTGTGATCACACCAGAATTTCCCATGGAATTGGATAAAATCTGTGAAACCATTGTTTCGACGAAGGCGCGGGGTAAAAATCACGCGATCATTGCTGTGGCCGAAGGCGCCAAGATCTTGCGCAATGGCGAGGCCCTGGGCGTGCAAAGCAAAGAAGCCGTTGATAGCTTCGGGCATGTGCAATTGGGTGGTGTGGGTAAGCTTTTGGAAAACCTCATCAAAGAAAAAACAGGGCGGGACGTCCGTAGTGTCAATTTAGGGCATACCCAACGTGGCGGGACACCTATAGCAATGGACCGAATTCTCTCGACACGTCTTGGCTTGGAATGCGCCAATAATATTATCAATCAAAAATGGGGCCTGATGAGTGCATTCAAAGACGGCAAAATCCAAAGTGTGACCCTGGCCCAAGGCGTCGGCCGACTCAAAAACCTCACGCAAGATTTTTATGCTGATTGCCAAGCCTTGTTTGGCTAGTAATACCCATCCCATTAATTAATGACGGAAATTTAAGCGTGACAACACGCTATATTTTATTGTGCATAGAGTTAGCTAAAGAAGGGGTTGTCTGATAAATACAAGCGCCTATGATGAAAATTTTTAAGGTTAGTTTTACTCTATTGTTTTTACTTTTTACAAGCTCAGCAATTGCAGCTGAAGGGCGGCTCGGTCTCAAAGAGCACAGATTTAACTTCACCGAGTGTAGCTTATTTGATGTTGTTGAACGCGCTAACATTCTTCATTGCAAGAAAGCCATTTATGCAGGAGACGACCATGTGGCATTTCAAAGCATTACTGGTGAGCATGAGCCAGCAGTGCTTAACTCAGATCACCTTGGAATAACGCTAAACCACCATCAAACAGAAATTAATCTAAGTCCAGCGATAGATATCAATATGCTTGTGGTTGATTTTGACAAGGAACCAGTAGGCAGTGAAGGTTTTGATCGTTTAGAAGATAAATTGGAGTATGACAATAAGTTCCTTAATGCCGATAAGTTCTATACCGGTTATCACTTAACCAAGTATGCGGCTCTTCGCAATCTTGACAAAGAGGGTGATACAATCAGTACCTATATTATTGAGGCCTATGCGCCCATCCAGGACTTAGACATTACCAAGCTGACATCTAAGACTGTTATCGAAGGAGGACATGCTCATATTTACCAGGAAGTCTTAAAGTATGATTTTAATACCAAAGAGCTGGTTTATGATTTTGGAGGCTATCTTGAGTTTGAAAAACAAAGCAAGGGTGAGGGTGTGGGGTATCATATTTCGCCAGTGTATGAAGGCGAAGAGGCAATGTTTTCTTCAAAAGTTTATGCGACAAAAAAGATAAACAATGTTCAGGGTTTTGTAAAAAACATTGCATGGCATGATGCGCTTTTTTTTGGAATGGGTAAGCTTGCGAAAGCAGGATTTGTTTTTATTTTTGCATCAATTATTAAAGTCAACGTGAAAAAACAAGCTAAAAAAGAAATTGTTAAACAGGCTGCAAAACAGGTCGGAAAGCAAGCGCTTAAGAAATTAACTTTCTCAAAGGCATTATTATTTTCTGGGGTTGTAGGCATGACTTTAATTCGTTCAGATAATGGAGAAGTAAAGGGAGTTCCTACGCGGTTTATTGTTGGTGATAGCGAGGAAAAAGAGGAAGTAGTAGGAAAAAGTGATTTCCCCAAAAAATACACCGAAGCGTTAAAAGCATTTAAAAATTCATATGAAGGTGATGATGTTATTTTAATCGAAGTAGAAAAAATAATAGATGTTCTTACACATCAACATATTCTTGAAAACTTAGAGCAATTAAAAATGTTACTCAGGTCTTGCAAAAAAGGTGGGCCGCTCTGTATTTTACATAAAGGTAAAAAGTCTTCAGAGAAGGAAGATCAAAGTGAAAGTTTAGCGGGCTCTGTGGATGTCTTGATTTACTACGACATGATGCCTCCAATGAAAGCCTTTACAGAAAAAAAATTTAAAGACACTTTTATTAAAAGCTATGATGAGAGAGTTGCAAGAATGGGAGGCCATATAGAGGGTAATGAAGCTATAGTTAGGAAAACGTTTGAACAGGATCTAAACAGCGATGGAGGTGCGATCAAATATGTTGCCTTTCTTGCTAAAGGTTTAATACATGTTCATGTTTTTAGCGGGATTGACCCCACTCGGAAACAAAAACATGCTGAAATACTTGAAAATTTTATCGAGGATTATGGATATACATTGGAACAATTTATTGGAGCAGGATTTGCCCATCTAAACCTTGCTGGTGAAATTGTGTTAGCGGGTTATTCTGAAAGCGTCATTAAACGTTTGGGTAAAATTGAATTTGCAAGGCAGGTTAAAGACGAGCTTATAGATGAAGGTATAATGACTGAACCTGAGAAATTGGATAAGATTCAAAAATTAGGTCGCGAAAAACTTAATGAAATAAATAAAAAGTTTAAAGCTCAGCGTGAAGCGATCCTTAATGCGTTTAAGCATTTTTGGAAAACTATAGATTCTGTTAAATAGTACTTAAGGGTTTTTATAGGCCCATTTAATTTCAATGCGATTATTAAGGGTGAGGTCATCTTTGATATGACTTGGAATGATTGGGTATCGTGCGCCATAAGCAATGGTTTTGATATGGTCTTGTGAGATGCCGAGGGTGGTAAGTTTGTCCTTAATAGCTCCGGCTTGATTTTTTGTGAGTTCTAAGTTTTTTTTAGGGTCATTGAAAAAAGTGCCGTGGGTTTCAATGGTGAGCAAGAGTTTTGGATGCCCCTTCATAAACTTTGCAAGGCCTTGCAAAAAAACCTCACCTTGCGACTCAAAGGTTTGTGTTCCGGGTGTAAACATATTTTTTTGAATCAACCCTCTGTAAAGATGCGTTTTAGGGCAGCCTATGTTGTCTACTGCTACGTTTTGATCTGAACCCATTTTGGGACATGCATCTATGATATCAAAAAAACCATCGCCATCTTGATCAGGGTCTTCTTGCTTTTTAAGCTTCTGACGCTTTGAAGGTTTTGGTGCATTTTTCTTTCCAGCTCTTTTGGACCGACTAACCAAAGCTAATGATTGGGAGATAGAAAAAATAAAAGAGCTTTGGCGTTGCCAAACAGGCGCGCTCAACCAACTCAAATCAATACCCACGCTGACATGTGTTTGAGCAATGGCATTCCATACACGGGTAAGACCCAAGGCTGGCGTAAGCGTGAACCCTTGGGTGTGCTCAATGGTAGAAAAATGTCCCCATTGATAACCCGCTCCAATAGTAACAAAGGGGCGATATGTTTTCTTAAGAAGGTTAAGGCGTGTCAGAAAGCCAACAGTTTCAAAAAGCACAGGCGTGTTGGCCTGGGTTTGGGTTGAAAGCCGTCTATAGTATGGCCCAAAAGCCAAGTTTGAGGTTGGGTGGTATGTCAGCTGCGCTTGCCAGCCGAATGCATTGACAGGCAGGAAAAATCCAAAGTTATCCAAGACATGGTACGTACCTCCCAGTGAAACGATTAGCTTAGGGCGTGGTGCGTTTGGTTCTTGGGCCAATACACCGTGTACAGCAAAGATACACACCAACCAAAATGCGACTACAGCCTTCATCTTACTTCAAGTAGACAAGCGCACTAAATGTATTTTTGAGCTGTTTTATTACCTCTAAAGTAGGTTTGATACAATACATAAGGCCAAGCGGAAGCGTGGTCTTGCTTTGGCCGGGAATGTTAAAATGCAGGTAAACCTGGGATGGACCTTTATGCTGGGCGATAAACATTTTAAGTTTTTCGAGCGTGTGATTCTCTAGGGTTTGCGCGTTGAGTTCAATATGTACCTGGCCGTCAAAAAGCAAGGCAGCATCTTCCAGTGGGCAGAGCCCATCGACAAGTATTTTGACTTGTCCTTGTTCTTCTTGCGCGTCGACTTTACCTAAGACAAATAAGGGTTGTTCAGATCTAAGATGTTCACGTGCATCCTCAAAAGCTTGGGGAAAAATGACCAGCTCAACCGCCCCGGTTAAGTCTTCCAACTGGGCAAAGGCCATGCGCTTACCTTTTTTTGTTGTAATTTCTTTGGATTGAATAATTAATCCACCCAGGCGTACCGGTGTTTTCGATACCTTTCCATCCAGCTGCCCAACGGATGTATTGGTATAGAGCTTTAAAACATCTTGGGCTTTAGACAGAGGGTGGCCTGAGATATAAAAACCGACAGATTCTTTTTCAAACTGAAGCAGTGTGGTGTCGTCCCATTTGGGCACCTCTTGTTCGCTCTTCGGGGGCGTCCACGTTTGTGAAAAAAGTGAGTCTTGTCCTGCTGATTGGTCTTTCTGTGACATGGATCCCAGCTCCACAGCGGGTTCCATGTCAATCATTAACTGTGCCCGATGCTCACCCAGCACGTCCATGGCTCCAGACTTGACCAGTGCTTCTAATACTTTTTTGTTCACCTGTCTTAAGGTCACGCGCTGGCATAATTCAAACATCGTATCGAAGGGCCCATCTTGATCCCGGGTTTCAATAATCGAGGCGATCGCTGTGCTACCCACATTTTTGATGCCAGATAAGCCAAAGCGTATGCATTTGTTTTCAACCGTAAAGTCCGAAGCGCTCAAGTTGATATGGGGAGGAAGAACCTCAATATTTGAAGCGCGGCAGTCACTCAGGTGTGAAACAATGCGATCAGTATTGTTGCGGTCAATTGAAAAACAAGCGGCCATGAATTCCACTGGATAATGCGCTTTTAGAAAAGCTGTTTGATATGAAATTAAAGCATAGGCAGCTGAGTGAGACTTGTTAAAGCCGTATCCAGCAAACTTGGCCATCAGATCAAATATTTTTTTGGCTTTGTCTTTGGGGTATTTATTCTTTGAAGCGCCTTCTAAAAACTTTTGTTCCTGTTGGTCCATCTCAGATTTTATTTTTTTCCCCATGGCACGGCGCAAAAGGTCGGCATCTCCAAGGGTATAGTTGGCCAAAGTAGAGGCAATACTCATGACTTGTTCTTGGTATAGAATCACGCCATAGGTAGATTGCAAGATAGGTTCCAATTCCGGCAGGTCGTATGCAATTTGAGTTCTGCCATGTTTGCGATTGATAAAATCATCGACCATGCCAGACCCCAAAGGACCTGGACGAAAAAGCGCGACCAGCGCAATGATGTCTTCAAACGCATTGGGTTTAAGGCGCTTGATCAGGTCACGCATCCCAGAACTTTCCAGCTGAAATATACCTTGGGTTTCACCCCGGGATAAGAGTTCAAACACATGGGCATCATCCATTGGGATATTAAGCAGGTCAATTTCAGTTTTTTGTGAGGCTTGGATGAAGGTGAGTGCGCGTGCCAGTAGGGTGAGCGTTTTTAAGCCCAAAAAGTCAAATTTTACCAGGCCAATTTTTTCAGCCGCTTTCATATCCCACTGCGTGACAACTTCGTTGTTTTGCCCGCGCATCAAAGGCAGGTGATGCCACAAGGGGTTCGCATCTGAGATTACTACACCTGCGGCGTGCACCGAAGCGTGACGAGGCAGTCCCTCTATGCGCTTGGCCAAGAGCAAGAGCTCATCGATTTCTCGATCCTTGTTTCGCATCTCTTCAAATTTTGGTTCTTGTTCAAAGGCCTGCTCAAGAGAAATATTTAAAACATTGGGCACAAGTTTCGCAACTTTATCTACTTCGCCATAGGTGATCCCTAACACGCGCCCAACATCTCTAATGGCAGCGCGGGCTTGCATTTTTCCAAATGTACATATCTGAGCTACGCGCGCACCTGAGATGCCTTCCTCATCATACTTTTGGCTGACATAGGCCAAAACTTGATCGCGACCTTCCTGACAAAAATCAATATCAATATCTGGCATGCTGATGCGTTCGGGATTTAAGAAACGTTCAAACAGAAGATCATAGGGCAGCGGATCGATGTCTGTGATTTTGAGCGCATAGGCCACAAGTGAACCAGCCGCTGAGCCTCGTCCAGGGCCGACAGGGATGCCATTGTCTTTGGCATAGTTGATAAAGTCGGCAACAATCAAAAAATAGCCTGCAAAGCCCATAGAATTGATGATGGAAAGCTCTTCTTTGAGCCTTTCATGGTAGGGTTTTGCGCGTGTTACGCGCCCGTCTTGCTTAATGTTTTCGCGTTTAAATAATTGATCAAGCCTAACATCAAGTCCCTGAGCAGATACCCTCTCTAACTCATCTTCAAGTGATGCTCCAGCTTGGGTTTCATACGTGGGCATACAATAGCCTTCGCGTTTTAAATCAATTTTGCACCGCTCTGCAATCTCCAATGTGTTTGACAGGGCTTGGGGATGGTCTTCAAAGATACGTTGCATCTCGGAAGGGTCTCGAAAATAATACTGATCGCTGGGAAACCTTAGGCGGTTTTCTTCATGGATGAACTTGCCACTGCCGATACATAACATCACGTCAAATGCGCGATGATCTTCTTGTGCCAAGTAATGGCAATCATTTGAGGCCACATACGGCAGGCTTAATGCCTCAGATAGTTCAAAGGTAGCTTGGTTTATTTTTTTTTGAATGGGCAAGCCAGTATCTATCACTTCAAGGTAGATCTGATCACGTCCCATGACATGGGCAAGTTGTTCAAGCTTGGATTGAGCAACATCTATACGCTCTTCTTGAACGTGCTTGCCAATCAAGCCAAAGCGATTGCCAGTTAGGGCAATCAAGCCCTTGCCAAATTTTTCAAGGTCTGACCAATCGATACGTGGTTTATAATAAAACCCTTCCACATGGGCCAAGGAGCCAAGCTTGAATAAGTTTTGCAAGCCTTCATTGCTTTGCGCCAGTAGAACTACATTGTATTGCGTATACTTTTGTGTGCGCTCTCGCGCATTGCCATCTACGAGCGTGATGTCTAGACCAATGATGGGTTCAATAGTGTGTTTTTTGGCAGTGTGATAAAATTCAAAAGCCCCGTGCAGGTTGCCATAGTCAGTAAGTGCCACTGCGGGCATGCCCCATTGCGCGGCTTGGCTGCACATTTCTTCCAAACTTAGCATACCCTTGAGCAAGGAATAAGCGGAATGATTATGCAAATGAACAAACGACATCAGTCCTTTAATTATGCCAATCAGCGCCTTAAGCCAAGTTGAAATATCAATAGGTACTTTGGAGCATATAAGAGCGGAAAAATTTTCACTGTGAATCAGCAGCAACTGAAGGTAATACTTAGGGTGTGAAAAAGACCGTTACAATCTCAGATACATCTTTTAATGTAGAGGTCAAACGCGCCAAGGACACGATCACTGTGATCCTGGATGGCAAGGCCTATGATTTTAATTGCAACGCGCTTAACCAGGGGTGGGTCCTAAGTCATAACGAAGATGTTTTTCACACCCATATGATGGGAAAACACAATGACAAGCATCGCATTTTGATCAACGCTCAAGCGCTTGAAATGCAAATCAAGGATCCTTATGCCTTCGAGGATCAAGATCTATCTGGTGCCGTATCTGGCCATGTCAAGGCTGTGATGCCTGGGCGCCTGGTAAAGATCTTTGTGGCCGAAGGTCAAGCAGTAGCTATGGGCGACCCCATCTTGGTTTTAGAAGCCATGAAAATGGAAAACGAAATCAAGGCCCCGTGCCAGGGCAAGGTTGAGAAAATTTTTGTGGCCGAAGGCACCTCCGTCGAATCCGGCGCCACCTTATTAAGCATTGTTTAACCTAATAATTCTAGGTGACTTACAGGGCCAGCTGTCGCAATGGTCATACAGAAAAAAAAAGAATCAAGGCTTAAACCCCCGTTATTTTGAGCGCCAGTGTTTTTAAACATATTTAGCTACCCTTGAGGATCAGATTTGCTAGATTCACCTGTGTGAAATCTGAAATTTTTACCAAGCGCTCTGATGGGCATGCGATCATGCCGGTTGATAGCCCGGAAGCGATCAATTATGAAAACGACTTGGGTTTTCCAGGGGCGTATCCCTACACGCGCGGCGTGCAGCCCACCATGTATCGCGGACGACTCTGGACGATGCGCCAATATTCTGGCTTTGGGAGTGCTGTCTCTACCAATCAACGGTTTCACCTCCTCTTAAAAGCAGGTCAAACGGGACTGTCTACGGCATTTGATTTGCCAACCCAAATGGGCTTTGATCCTGATGATGATATGGCCAAGGGTGAAGTTGGGCGTGTGGGCGTATCTATTGCTACGCTGGAAGATATGCGTGAGCTTTTTGATGCAATCGACTTAAGCCAAGTCTCGACATCCATGACCATCAATTCAACGGCTGGCATATTGCTCGCTTTTTATATTGCGGTGGCACAAGAGCAAGGGGTGGATGGTTCAAAATTAAGGGGCACCCTCCAAAATGATATTTTAAAAGAGTATATTGCTCGGGGCACATATATCTATCCACCCAAAGCATCCATGCGCCTGGTAACAGATATCATCACGTACACAACCCAGCACATGCCCAAGTGGAACCCGATTTCCATATCGGGTTATCACATTCGAGAAGCTGGCAGCGATGCGATTCAAGAGGTGGCCTTTACGTTAAGTAATGCCATTTGTTACGCAGAACACGCCATATTGCGTGGCTTTGATTTTGATGATTTTGCAGGGCAGCTCTCGTTCTTTTTGAATGGGCATAATGATTTCATTGAAGAGATTGCCAAATTTCGAGCCGCAAGAAAACTTTGGGCGCAGATTGCCAAAGATAGATTTCACGCAAAAAAAACCAAATCAATGTCGATGCGTTTTCATACCCAAACCGCGGGCAGTACATTAACGGCTCAACAACCTGATAACAATATTGTACGCGTAGCCATTCAAGCCATGGCGGCTGTTCTGGGTGGCACTCAGAGTTTGCACACCAACTCTAGGGATGAAGCCTTAGGGCTGCCAACCGATACATCTGCAACCATTGCGCTCCGAACCCAGCAGCTGATTGCAGATGAAAGCGGCATGGCCCAAACCATTGATCCCTTGGCTGGGAGCTTTACCATTGAAAAAGAAACCCAGCGAATTTATGAAGGCGCAAAGTCTCTGGTTCAAAAGGTTGATCAATTGGGTGGGAGTATCCAAGGGATTGAAAAAGAATTTTTTCAAAACGCCATTGCAGAGCGCGCATTTGAATTTGCCAAGCGGCTTGAAAGCGGGGAGCAAAAAATTGTGGGCGTGAACGTCCATCAAACAGATCAAGCAAAAGCTCAAGATATTTTAAAGGTCAATCCCAATTTAGAAAAAGAGCAAGTAGCACGGATCAAACGTTACCGTAAAAATCGAAGTGCTCCAAAAGCCGATCAAGCACTCAAAGCGCTTAAAAAAGTAAGCCTTGAAAAAGATAACCTGATGCCATTTATCATCGAAGCTGTCCAGGCACGTGCCACCCTGGGCGAGATTTCACATGCCTTAAGAGATACCTTTGGAATACATCAGCCAAGGTAAGGTCCAAACAGGTGATCTCTGGTTAGTGATTTTAACTTACCTAAAAATGAATACTGTAAAGTCTACTGTTTTGTGACGATTGTAGATCAATAGTTTTTAGAACAACATGCCGCAACTGAGACAAAATGGCGCATGCTCAATATGTCTTTTGGATTTAAACACCTGTTTTTACTAGTTATTTTAAATATATTGTGGCACACTGCTTGCTTTTTAGAGAGTGATACAATTGGAGGAATGCATATATGTTTCATAAAAAGACTTGTTTGACTTTGGGGCTTATGCTTGGCTTTGTGGCAGGTGATATTTTTGCAGATGGGGATACAGAAGAATCCTGTGGGATTGGAATGCATATTGGTGATTTTGTAGGTGTAGCCCCTCATGTCATTAACGACAATCGAGACCAAGCGCCCTTGTATAGCATGTATGAAACCCCTTTTACCGTTCATATAGGGCATGGATTAGGACTTACTTTTCATGGCAATATCGCGCATTTAGCAGGGATGGGCATTTCAGATTTTTTGTATTTTTACCTGAATCAAGACCTTGAAATCCTAAGTATCACCAAAGAGGTTTCCATAAGTGAAGATAACTGGGATCGTATAAAAAAAGTTTGGGAAGAAAGCGAGCAAGGTGACATTATTGCTGTAGCGTGTTTAGAAAGCTATCAGACTGAAACAAAGCAGATTAAAAGCGCAGCGCCAACCCGTAGAGATGAAAGTCCAACGCCAGCCAAAAAAAGAAATGTAGAATATAATACGCAAAAAAAATCAGCCAAAGGGTTTGAAAACCTATTGGGCCAAAGCCTAGCCGACCATTTAAGGCTTGCAGTGGATTCTGAAACTGGTGAATATGACTTGCCTGATGCTGAGTATGACCTGGATGATGAGGGTACAATGTACATCACAAGAACATCTGACGGTGATAACCCAACGTACCATATCAGACATATTGATGCTTACATGCGAGGGGAAAACCTTAATCTGATTGAATTTAAAGTAGACGAAGCCGAGAACCTGACAGCTATTAAGCTAATAGGTGAGTCAGCAGAGTATCAAGCTTTGCATAGGATTATGCTTTATAGATTAGCTCGAGCAAAAGCGTATATACACAAGAATAATATTTTTAAACAAATGCTCAATCTATCAGGGCTTAAAAATAAAAACATTGATCTAGCAACTGTGTTTTCTAGGTTAGATGGAAAGTATGGCAGTCTTATTGGAGATGGCAATCCTGATTTATCAAAGGATGAAACCAATAAGTTAATAGCTGACCCGGATGTTAATTTAATTTCTTATATTCAGAAAGATAGGCCAGCTTCAAGTTATAATATTCAAAGGTATGTACAGCTTCTTATGAAAGTGTTGGAGAAGAAAGAACAAAATAAAGTACTAGGGCCTTTGATTAAGAAAAAAACCCCGCTTGTTAGTAGTTCGAAAGATCGTGATAATGAGGGTGCTACTCTTAAAGCCCCCCAAACTTACAGACAAAAAAACAAATGGTTTCAGGATCATTATGGGTCAAAGGAAGAAAAGAAAGAAGTAAAAATTCAAAAGGTTTCTGAAGATGTCAAAGGCCTTACACCTGAAGACGATGGTTGGTGGGATATTCACTATCCGAGAGATGAAAAAAAGAGGGAAGATCAAGCAAAACAACCATAGAGTGAAAAGCACCCAATTGATTAAAGGGTCTTTTGGGTGATATATCAAGCATCTTAATAATTATATGAAGGTATTGAGTATCAGGCTCGTCTTTGATGCGCTAATCAACAGGCCCTAGTTAAGATTAAAAAGTTTGTTAAGCAGATTTCTCTCTAAAAAAATAGGTAACGCCAATAACCAAGCCGTAGAGGAGGACCAAGGGGAGTGACATCATGAGCAGGGTAGCTGGATCGGGTGTGGGTGTGATGATGGCTGAAAAAACCACGATGCCCACAATCACGCCTCGCCATGAATCAATGAGTTTCTCTCGGGAAATAATACCAAAGTAAACCAAGTAGGTTGTGATCAGTGGCGCCTCAAAGGAGATACCAAAACCCAACAGCATCCATGCAGCAAGTTTGTAATAGTCTTGCATGGTGATCAGAGCTTCAATATTTTGATCTGCCGTGAGACTTAAGAAAAAAGCAAAGCCCTTGGGGAAGACAAAAAAATAGCCAAAGAGCGCGCCGCCAATAAAAAAAAGGCTGGCAAAAATCACAAAGGGGCCAACATGTTTTTTTTCTTTGGACTTAAGGCCAGGAACAATAAACTTCCAAATTTGATAAAATACAAAAGGGCATGCTACAAAGAGTGAAATCACTAAGCTGAGCTTCAAATAAACCATGAAGGCTTCAAGAATGTGGGTTTGAATCAAGACGGGCGATTTGTCTAATACCTGAACGTAAGCCTGGTCAAAAGGGGCTCGCAGGATTTGAAAAATTTCTTTGTGAAAAAAGTAGCATCCACAAAAAGAGATGAAGATGGCAACCACACTTCTTAATAAGCGAGACCGCAGCTCACCGAAGTGCTGCCAGAACCCCATGTCTGTATCAGGTGTTTGAGTCATCGTCAGTCTTGATAGATGTGCTTAAGGCCTCTGGAGCTTGCTCAGTCTCGGTTTGTTCTTTGGTGTCTAGCGGCTCTTGGATTTGCTTGACTTGATTCTCAACTTTGATCATCTCACGTTGGAATTGCTGTCGGGCATTCTGGCCCAGGCCTCTGATGTCTGAGACAAACCGTGTCACTTTGGAGAGGAGCTCTGGAAGTCGATCAGGACCATAGAAAATAACAATAATAAGCCCTATGACCAATAATTCCGGTGTTCCTATCCCTAACACAAGCTCTTTCTTAAATCAGATCTACAAAAAAGCGACTGGCCGTGCTTTTCAGCGTGATGCTGATGTGCTGCGAGTCGATGAGGACTTTGTTTTTTTGGTTAATGGCTTACTGGTGGACCTTGCTCTTTTGCGGGGAGGATTCAAGAGCAAGAATTTTTCAATGCTTTTGCGAAATTTTGTATCCTTGGGATCTTTTCGAATTTTAGGCAAAATATCCAACACTTTTTTGGGGTTCAGGCTCGAGCGCAAATGTCCAAAAGCATCTAGCTCGATGTAAGGTTCTCGTCGCTTTTTTTCAATGGTGGTACTGCTCATAAAGGACAGCGTTCCCAGAGAATCATTAAATTTAAAAACAGGCGTAGGCTCAGCCCCTTCTATTTCATAAACCATCTCCAGTTTTTCATAATTATCAATCATGCGTTTGGCGTCGGCAACATTGAGAATGTCTCGATCTGCGTAGGGGTTGCGGTCATCAGTTAGAGGGCAAAACTCCATAAAACGAATATGGACCTTATGCCGACGAATCATGCGAGCCATCTCAACAATTTCTTCCTGGTTGATGCCCGCCAATAATAAAATATTCAGACGGATCTCTGCGTACTTAAGTTTTTCAACTTTTTCCATTCCGTCAATGACGCGGTAAAGAGCATCTTTGCCATTGAGTTTTTGATACTTGCTAAAGTTAAGGGTATCCATTTGATAAATATCGACCTTCTTCAGGCCCATCTTTCTTAGGGCATCGGCATAATTTTTAAGTTGTGTACCGTTGGTCACCAGGCGCACGTCTTTAATACCTTTGTAGGAATGTGCAGCCTTGACGAACGAAGGGATATCCTTGCGCATTAATGGCTCGTTGCCTTCAATAGCAACTGTTTGAATGCCTTGCTCACCTACAATTTTAACAAACTTGTTAACATCGGTGTGCAACAACGTTGGTGGATGATCACTGAAGTTTTTTTGCAAGCCCATGCATCGCTCATAAAAAGGATGAATGTTGCTTTCAGTTGTGATGCGAAGTTTGAGTTTCGAAATCCTGGGGGTTGAAAGATCCATACGAATGGCTACCATACACGCTCCTTCAAGTGTGGTGGGTTTAAAGAAGAATGTGGAACGGTGTTAGGAGATCCAACGAGTGTTAATGTCCACATACACCTTCCATATCCGAGTTAAGATTTTAATGTCAAGGCCGTTAAATTACAGTATTGACAAATTATTGTTCTGCTTTGCGCTGTTTTGGTCTCTCCGGCGGTAGAGTTTGCCAATGATTTCTTGTCCCTCTTGGTTCAAAGCCATAAATTGGATCCCCATGCCGTATCGGTCCTCGCCTTTTTCTACCCAACACACACGGCCCTGCCCTTTAATGATTTCAGTATGATCCCGAACGCGAAATTCAAAATTTAAAATAGTGCCAATGGGTTTAATCAGTTCAGACTCTAGAAAAAGTCCTCCCTCACTTAAATTTTGTATGAGCATGGAATCACGTTGGTCCATACCTCGAAATACAACTTTAATGCGGGTGGCCAAGGCAATCCTTGCAAATTTTCTTCTATTCATAAGCATCCTTAACAACAAGCTCTCTTTGCTTCTTGTCTTCTATTATAATATAGGTAGGCAAGAAATACTTGAATCTACCTAAATATGCTCCAAAAGTTACCACTTAAATTTCTATTCAAACTTTGTTTGATACTATGTGTGCTGGGCGTTATCGCCTTGGCATGTTTGGTTTTCTGGCTCTCAAAGGACTTGCCCTCTGTAGACTCCCTAAAACCTTACCGACCTAGTGTGGCCACAGAAGTTTACTCTTCCGAAATGGTCAAAATAGGTGAGTACTATAATCAGCGAAGGTTCTTCGTCTCCCTTGATGACGTACCCCCCCTGTTGTATCAAGCATTTATTTCAGCTGAGGATGATTCATTTTTTGAACACTCAGGTGTGTCCATTATGGCAATCATCAGGGCCATGATCAAAAACATTCAAGCAGGGTATAAAAAACAAGGTGGCAGCACGATCACGCAACAAGTAGCGCGGGCATTGCTTTTAACGCCAGAAAAAAAATATTCTAGAAAAGTAAAAGAAATCATCTTGGCTTTTTTAATGGAACGTTTTTTTTCCAAACAAGAAATTCTAGAAATATATCTTAATCAGGTTTACCTAGGCAATACCGCCTATGGTGTTCAAGCTGCAGCGGAAGTATATTTTGGCAAAGACATGGCGCAGATGACCTTGGCAGAAATGGCAATGATTGCAGGGCTGACCAAGGCCCCCAGCCGCGATAATCCCAAGAAAGATTTGCAAAAAGCCAAAGAACGTCAGAGCTATGTGCTCAGCCGTTTGTTAACGGAAAACAAAATTTCAAAGCAAGAACATGATCAGGCCGTTGAAGAAAAAATTAAGGTTGCGCAAAAGAGCAACTTAAACCTTGAAGTGGTGCCATATTTTGTAGAACATATTCGCACGTATCTCATGGATAAATACGGCGCCAAACGTGTTTTGGAGCAAGGGCTTCAGGTACATACAACTTTGGACATCAAGGCCGCTTTGTCAGCCAACACCGCGTTAAAGAAAGGTTTGGAAAAAGTTGACCGTCGTCAAGGGTATGCAGGTGTGATCAAAAACATTCCGCTTGAAGATAAAAATAAAATCATTGAAGGGGAGCTTTTAACCCAATGGGCATCAGATAGCCCGCATCGGCAAGCACTAGTATTAGATTATAACAATGCGCAAGGGTGGGTTCATCTTCACCTGGGTCAGCGTGAAGGTTATATGCTGCTAGAGGATTTTGTATGGGCAAGAAAGCCAGATCCAAATGTGTATTGGGAGTATCGAAAAATTAAAAAACCCTCAGAGGTTTTTCAAAAGGGAGACCTGATTTGGGTCAAGCCCAACACAGAAGATGCCACATCAACGACAGTGCCAGAGACCTTCAAGGCATTACAGCGGTATGCGTTGTTTCAAGTGCCTCGGGTGCAAGGCGCAATTTTAGGGATTGATCCACGCACCCAAGAGGTCAAAGCCATGGTGGGGGGCTATGATTTTGAAGTCAGTCAGTTCAACCGCGCCCTACAGAGTAAGCGCCAACCTGGATCAGCATTCAAGCCTGTTATTTATGCATCGGCATTAGATAAAGGCTATACGTCAGCAACTATTATTAATGATGCGCCTGTTGTATATGATGATCCTACGAACGAATTCCGTTGGAAGCCCAAAAACTACAGTGGCAAATTTTATGGAGACACGATTTTTCGAGACAGCTTGATTCAGTCACGTAATATTCCTACCATTAAAATTTTGCAAGATGTGGGCGTTGATCATGTCATTAAGTATGCGCGGAAGATGGGCATCGAATCAAAAATGGATCGAAACTTTTCGCTCGGGCTTGGTTCCTCAAGCGTTTCTTTAATGGAGATGGCAAAGGCGTTTGGCGTCTTTGCCAGCGGCGGCAAAAAAATAGCGCCCTATATGATCAGTAAAGTTACAGACCGTGATGGAACTATTTTAGAGAGCCACCAACGTTCCAGCTTTCAAGAGTCCCTTGATCAACAGGTTGAGCGTGTCCAAGAGCATGCCTATCAAGAGCAAAAGGTAGACCATATTGCCAAGCTGGGTGAAAATCCAGAAAACAAACTTCCCAAGCCTTATGCCATTTCTCCGCAAACAGCGTTCATTATGACCCACATGCTTTCGGAAGTTATTACAGCTGGCACAGGACGAAAGGCGATTTCCATTGGCCGGCCTGCTGCAGGCAAGACAGGTACCACCAATGACAATTTGGATGCATGGTTTGCCGGCTTTACACCTGACTTGGTAGCAGTGGTTTGGGTAGGCTTTGACGATCAAAAGCCGTTGGCCAAGCGTGAAAGTGGTGGGAGCACAGCTGCGCCGATATGGTTGGATTTTATGAAAGGTGCTTTGGAGGGAAAACCAAAGCTAGACTTTGAGAGACCTCCAGGTATTTCCTTTGCAAAAGTCGACGCCAAAACAGGTTACTTGGCAACCCCTCAAACCAAGCGCGTGGTGACAGAGGTGTTTCGCAAAGGCACTGTACCTGAAGAGGCTACCGAACAAGAGCAGCAAACTCAGGACACTCAAAATTTCTTCATGACGGAATAATATGGGATGAAAACCATATGTCATCTTTTGCCGAGTGTGGTGTTGGGTCTACTAAGTTTAGCCTGTCAAAAAAATGTCCCACCTCCACCAACGCCCAAGTTGCTCCCCCAAATTATTAAACTTGAGCCATCACAGCTCTCATCCAGTGGCCTTCTGAGCCGTGACCTATACCGAAGTTTTTGGGTATTGCCATCTAAAGATGAGGACCCCATCCATATTGGTTTGATCCCCAGTTCCAAAAAAATAGAAGTGTCATCAGAGCATAGTTTTCGCATTCGTGTTCACCAAGAGCACAAAAGTTGGGATATTGTTTCACCACCGGGTATGTCGTGGACGATTGAATTTTCAAAACGTCTGCGTCCAAAAATGGTGCGTTACTTCGCAACGATTGAACATCGGATGCTCAAGCCAGGCCAACACCTTGAAAACAACTTGCTTTTACCATGGATTGATACAGGTTTTAAAAAAACACAATGGGTCGGTCCACCCAAAATGGACGCCCGGAATACAAAGTCTCAGATTACACGGCACTTTTTAGCTCTTGATGTATTTTCTCAAAAACAGCAGGCAGAAGAGTTTTGTCAGAGGTTTGAAGCAGGTCACTCCCAAGCGTGTACGGTCGTCGGGAGGATGGATTTGCCAGCGCTAGGCAGGGGAATACTCCGGGGTTTTGATGGTCGTTTCTCCGAAAGTTTTACAGGTCTATTAGAAATGATTCCCAGCCCCACCATTGACTTGCATCACGTACCCACGAAGTTGCTCAGTGATGATAAAAAAAGCCTTACCATTCGAGACTCGCTATTTGTTATTCCCAACGCTCAAAATGAGCTTACTGTGGTGGAAGTGCTCTCGCTCAAAGATTATTTATCAGGCGTGATTCCTACAGAGATTTTTCCAAATGCGCCTTTAGAGGCGCTTAAAGCCCAGGCCATTATTGCAAGGACGTATACGCTCTCTCAATTGTGGTCTCGGTATGCCTTGGAACCATTTTATACATGTGTAACCACGCGTTGCCAGGCCTATCATGGCCGAAAGAAAATCCATAAAAATGTCTTACGATCTATTCAAGAAACAAAAAATTTGGTTTTGAAAAATAGCGATGAGCCTTTTGATTTTACACAAACATTTTACCACGCGAGCTCGGGCGGGATCACGGATGATTCAGACATAATTTTTGGAACACAAACATTTTATCCCGGCGCGACTGTTGATCTTTTGTCTCATCATCGCTTAGATTTAAAACAAACCTTAAACGTTCGGAAACTCATTGATCAAGGCATCCCTACCTACTGCGCGCAAAACTCATTTTCCAAAGGACACGAAAAGTGGCACAAAAAATTATCCAGCAAAACGTTAAAGCAGATGCTAGGCCAAAGCATTAAAGATATTCGAGTACTCAAACGTGGTGTTTCGGGAAGGGCTATAAAGCTGCGCATTGTTTTTGCTTCAAGTGAAAAAATAATTCACGGAGAGCTTAATATACGCAAAGCATTTGGGGGGCTGCCCTCGAGTTTATTTTATATGATCAAAAAACAAAACCACCAGGGCCTATCGCAGGTTTCTTTTGTAGGCCGCGGCCGAGGCCATGGTGTGGGGTTGAGTCAACTTGGCGCCATTGGTCGCGCCCAAGCTGGTCAAAACATGCGCAAGATCCTCAACGCCTATTATCCCACAACCATTTTGAAACCCATTTTGTAAATTGTACAATATCTAATTTGAGAAACTCTATATCAAATGGATTAAATAATAATAGAAATCAGGTCTGACTATTTCCCTCTAAGGAAATGGCTCGAAACTTTCGCCACAAGGTGCGAAAGTTTCTGCGCTTGAGTTTTCTTTCCGGGAAACAATCAGACTAATAGAATCTAAAAGTCTATGAACATTGGTTCAAATAAAAGTATGCTTACCAAATGTGATCAGATTTTTTAGTTGATGTATGGGGCTCACACGCACTCTGTCTGAGTTTTTCAATCACTCTTTTACGGAATAATATAAGTTTTAATGCAGTGGTGAAGGACTTTAGTCGATCAAAAAAATTATTTTTTTTAGTTAAAATTTTTTTTAAATCTTTGTGAGTTAGAACGATGTTAATCTTTTGGCAGGTATCAATTTTTATTAAGGGAAGCATAGGGTCACTTTCAAAAGTGAGGATGACCTGATTCGAAGTTAACTGACTTAAGTTTGACATAAATGTTTCTAGCAATTTAAAATCCTTAAGTGAGTTGATATTTGAAGGGCACATATCAAACTCAATTTCATCTTCTAAAAAAAAATAACAATTCAGTAATATTTTACCTAACCTAATCGAGGCTCCTATGCTTTCGATTTCACCAGTATGATCAGATAGGTATTTGAGTGCATGAGCTTGACCAATTTTTAAGTTGTCAATCTGATGATTCAGATCTCCGTACGCCACTTCGTAATTGTTATTGATAAAATTAATAACATTCTTCCAGTCTTCTATAGACACCTCGTGAATGTAAATATCTCTTAAACCTCCATCTGGTTGAAACATCCACTTAATGTTTTCCCATGGCATATTATTTTTATGAATATAATTTGTTGCCGCCATGCTCTGTATGTAAAGGATTTTAGGGTTTAAGTAAATCCATTTTACAGAAATTGAATTGGAGGAGCTACGTGTCTGAGCTTATACCATTTACAGGAAATAATTACGGTTTTTTATGAATGACATAAAACTATGATTTGGCGGCATGTGTAATGAAATACATATAAGTAGGTTCGAAATATGTGAAAACGTAAAACAAAAGCATCAATATTTGAAAGAGTCCTTTCATATTTTTTGGGCATTGATCCAAATCAGGATAGAGAAATTTTGGAGATTCGAAATCGCATTTTCTTAGACTATGGGAAATCAGAGCTTGTAAAAGACGGTTTTGAAAAGTCACCTTTTCAACTGCTTGGTTTGGGAAAAGCCAGCATGGGTTCGTGTATAATTTTAATAGGCTTAGACAGTATTCACTGCTCGATTCACTAGAAATTCAAATTACAAAGGGGGATAGAGCTATAAAATCAATTTTAAATGTATTTAAATTAGAACCAGAGTGCACTTCTTTAGATAGTTTGAGTGGCTATGAAGATATTCCATTTAGGATTCCACCGAATGCCATATCTGAGATGCAATTAAGGTGGGATGGCCTAAAATACCCTCCTATTGTTTACATCCTTACCTTTGCAACCAATTATCATATACTGGAAAAGGCATTGTTTGCTTCAGGTAGAGAGAAAAAAATCATCAAACTTGAAAAAATAATTAAAAAAGATCTTTCAAATATCAACTTTTTTGTAAGTCGATGGCATGAAATTATGTGCCTAATATTACCGATTGGAATGGTAATGTTATTGAACAAAATAAGATAGATATGCATACATAGAGATAGGCACTTTTTTGGTTGGCATTATATGTTGTTTTTCTTGAGTCTCTGGATATGAAAAAATTTTACCAATATCCAAAATTATAGCCCTTTTCCATGTCTGTATCATTGCTTACTGCTGCTCCCCTTAACATTATTAAATGCCATAATACGCATGTTTATAAGTGCATTATGCATGCGCATCATGGCAAATGTCCATTATGAGCAAAATATTTGTTGGGCGAAAAAAAGAGCTCAAAAAACTTAAAAGCCTCACCAAGCAAAGCCAGCCTCAGTTGGTCGTCATCAATGGCAGGCGCCGCATTGGCAAAAGCCGCTTGGTGGGACATTTTGGATCACTGTTAAAAGAAAATGCCTTTTGGGTATTTGAAGGGATTGCTCCTGTTGAGGGTATGACAGCCCAGATGCAAAGAGATCACTTTGCGCAACAAATAGCCATGCACCTTAAAAGCGCCCCCTTTACCTTTACTGATTGGAACGACGGGTTTGCACATTTGCGTGCATTGCTCAAACCCAACGACAACGTTTTATTAGATGAGATTTCATGGATGGGATCTTCAGACCCAACTTTCATACCTAAGCTTAAGTCATTTTGGGATCAGCTTGAGATACCTGTGATCTGTTTTATTTGCGGATCTGTATCTACATGGATTGAAGAAAATATTATTAACAGCAGATCTTTTTTTTGGCGGATCAATCTGGCGATTCATCTGAAACCACTTGATATCAGTGATAGTCACCAGATGCTTTTAAACCAAGGTTATCAGGGGTCAACATTTGACACCTACAAGTTGCTTGGCGTTTAAGGTGGTTGCCCTGGTATTTAGAGCAGGTTGGTCCCAGCCAAACAACAGATGCTATTTTAAAAGGACTCTGCTTTGATGAAAATGGTCTTTTGGTCAAAGAATACGATCGGATTTTTTATGATGTGTTTGAAAAAAAAGGTCATGTTTACCAAAAAGTTTTAAGGGCATTAAAGGGCGAGTTCAAAACACAAGCAGAAATCAAACAAGCCATCCAATACAGCAATAGTGGGACATTAAGCCAAGTGATGTCACATTTGATCACTGCCGGATTTGTAACGCACAACAAGCTATGGTCTTTTAAAACAAAACGAGCACTTAAACAAAGTTTGTATCGTTTGTCCGATCCCTATATGAGGTTTTATTTCAATGTGATTGAACCTAAGCGCCATCAAATTGAGCAGGGCGCGTTTCAAGATAGAAGCTTAATACAAGATGCATCCATGTTGGCGCACTTCGGATTTCAAATGGAACACCTTCTTATACAAAACCGATTATTGTTCATGCAAACCCTGGACATTCACCCCAGTGATATTGTTGCAGATGGACCTTATCGACAGAAACAAAATAGCAAGCAACAGGGCTGTCAGATTGATTATTTAATTCAGGTGTCAACTCAAACACTTTTTTTATTTGAATTTAAATTCAAGCGTCTGGAACTTGGTATTGATGTTGCTGCTAACGTTCAAGAAAAAATAAAGCGTCTCAAAGTTCCTCGGGGATTTTCAGTAGTTCCAGTTTTATGCCATGTCGGAGGTGTTTCATCAGAGCTTGCCACTTCAAATTATTTTTACAAAATAATTGATTTAGGTAACTTTCTTATAAATGGAAAATAAGTTCGTGTGTATATGCGTCTCTAATTTAAGTTTATGCTGCCAGAGCAGCTCACTCCCACTCAATCGTGGCGGGGGGTTTGGAGGAGATGTCGTAGGTCACGCGATTGATGCCTTGGACTTCATTGATAATTCTATTTGAGACATGGCCTAGAAACTCGTGGGGCAAATGTGCAAAATCTGCGGTCATGCCATCCACACTTGTGACGGCTCGGATGACACATGCGTTCTCGTAGGTTCGCGCATCACCCATCACACCAACCGATTGCACAGGTAGCAGAACAGTCAGGGCTTGCCATGTCTGATTATAGAGGTTCCATGCATGGAGCTCTTGAATAAAAATAGCATCGGCACATTGGAGGGTATGGACTTTTTCAGGTGTGACTGCCCCCAAGATACGAATGGCCAGACCAGGTCCGGGGAAAGGGTGGCGCCCAACAAAGCTTTTAGGCAAGCCCAGCTCAAAGCCAAGCTTTCGCACTTCATCTTTAAAAAGCAAACGCAAAGGCTCAATCAAACCAAGCTTCATGTGATCTGGCAGGCCTCCAACATTATGGTGCGACTTGATTTTTTTTGCCGGCCCCCGGGTTGAAACTGATTCAATCACATCGGGATAAAGCGTGCCCTGCGCCAAAAACTTTGCATCACCAAAAGCTTGAGCTTCTTTTTCAAAAATCTCTATAAACAGCCGACCAATAATTTTGCGCTTTTCCTCCGGATCACAAACGCCTTGCAAGGCCTGATAAAATGTTTCTTGCGCCTCAACAACATGAAGTTGGAAGCCCGCATGGTCTTGAAAGGCTTGCTTGACCTGTCTAGCTTCGTCCTTGCGCAAAAGCCCTGTATCAACAAAAATGTTCTTTAGTTGAGGGCCTATGGCCTTATGCAAGAGGGTCGCCACAACAGAAGAATCTACGCCCCCTGAGAGGCCACAAATAACGGTACTAGATCCAATTTTTTTTCTTAAGCGCAAGGTTTCCTGAGTTAAAAAATCTTTCATCGTCCACGCGCTACTGGCCTGACAGATGTTAAATACAAAATTAAATAAAAGATCTTTCCCAAAGTCTGTGTGCGTGACCTCAGGATGAAAAAGCGTGCAATACATTTGCTTTACCACATGTTCAAATGCAGCAAAGGCCGATTGATCTGTAAAGGCCAATACATCAAAGCCATCAGGAAGCGTTTGAATATGATCGCCATGTGACATCCATACGTCTTGCTGCGGAGGCGTTTTTTTAAAAATAGAATTATGGTGCTTTATGGTCGCACTGGCACGACCAAATTCTCGAGAACCTACTGCTTGGACATCACCGCCCAGGGTGTGAGTCAAAATCATAGATCCGTAACATATACCCAGTATAGGTATGTTCCAATTTAGAATATCTTTTGGCAATGATGGCGCATCAGATGCGTAGACAGACTCGGGTCCGCCTGAGAGAATAATGCCTTGAGCTTTACTTCGGTATTGGGCAATGTCTGGATCATCAAAGGGCACAATGTGCGCGTAAATTTCCATCTCCCGCACACGCCTGGCAATCAATTGTGTGGTCTGTGAGCCAAAATCCAGGATCAGAATCATAAAGCTATTGACTCTGGTAGTTGGGTGTTTCTTTGGTGATGGTCACGTTGTGCACATGACTTTCAGCCAACCCACTCTGGGTAATTTTGATAAACGAAGCGCGCTTTTGAAGGTCTGCAATATTTTCCGCGCCCAAATAGCCCATGCCAGCTCTAAGGCCACCCATGAGCTGATGAATATTTAAAGAAAGCGTACCCTTAAATGGGACGCGACCTTCCACCCCTTCAGGAACTAACTTGCTTTGGGCATCTTGGGCGTTTTGAAAATACCGATCAGCAGAACCCTGTCGCATCGCTCCCAGTGATCCCATGCCACGGTAGGTTTTATAGGTTCGACCTTGATACAGAATCTCTTCACCAGGGGCTTCTTCGGTCCCGGCAAAGAGTGACCCAATCATGACGGCATTGGCGCCTGCAGCCAAGGCTTTGACAATATCACCTGAGTACTTGATGCCACCGTCAGCAATCATAGGCGTCCCCGTTTTTTGAGTAACGGTAGCAACATCTAAAATGGCACTGAGCTGTGGCACACCAATGCCTGCAATGATGCGCGTTGTGCATATGCTCCCTGGACCAATGCCGACTTTGAGTGCGTCAGCACCTGCATCAATAAGCGCCTGAGCTGCCTGAGCTGTTGCAATATTACCTGCTATGATTTCCTGTGACGGGTAGGCTTGCTTTAAGCGTTTTACAAAGTCTATGACACCTTGTGAGTGACCGTGGGCAGTGTCAACAACCAGAACATCAACGCCAGCCTCAATAAGACCTTGAGACCGTGCAAAGTGCGCATCCCCTGACCCCACAGCCGCTCCTACAAGTAGTCGTCCATGAATGTCTTTACATGCATGCGGAAACTCAATATTTTTTTTGATATCTCGAATGGTGATCAAACCACAGAGTTTGTCTTGTCCGTCAGTAATCAGAAGCTTTTCAATGCGGTGCTGATGAAGAATATTCTTTGCCTCTTCCAAAGTCGTACCGACTGGCGCTGTGACCAGGTCTTTGGTCATAATATTTGAGACGGGTTGATCTAAGTTAATTTCGAATTGAAGATCACGGTGCGTAAGAATGCCCTTAAGTGTCTGGTCGTCAACAATAGGAATCCCATTGATCTGATGGGCATGCATCAGCTTTAAGGCGTCCCGAACAGAGTCCTTGGGCTGCATGGTAATGGGGTTTTCAATCATGCCGCTTTCAGACTTCTTAACCTTTTGGACTTCAAGGGCCTGATCTTGCACTGTTAGATTGCGATGAATGATGCCCAAGCCACCTTCTTGAGCCATGCGAATGGCTAGCCGGCTTTCAGTCACTGTATCCATTGCCGCTGACAAAAGCGGTACGTTCAAACGGATCTTGGGTGTGAGTTGAGTTTGTATGTGGGTGTCTTTGGGCAGTACAGAGCTTGCTTGAGGCTTGAGCAGCACATCCTGAAAAGACAGACTTTCTTCAATCTTTACCATGTGCGCTTATAGGCCAAAATCTTCTTATTTTCAAGTATACGCGGCGGCTGCTTGGTGCAAGTTGGGTGAGTAAAAATATCACCAAGCACGTTTAGAAATTTTAATAGAAAAATATTTCATCCGCCCTGTGCAAGATCTTTCATAGCACCATACGTGCGTAACGAGATACCTGTTAACAGCATGGGCGGTGTCTTAAAGATATACGCGCGCTTTAAAATTTGCTACCTTCTGCTGGTCTATGGCGCCTACCAAAGTTGAACAGATCAATCATATTTGCTTTGTTATTTTAGCAGCAGCAGCTGTGACAGCAGGCTTGATTTATACCCGGTCCGTAATGGTTCTGTTTGTGTTTTCGTTTTTTTTGTATACGGTTTTGTCGACAGGTATTGGGCTGATCAGCACGTTTGTCAACGTTCGGCGCTGGATATCAATCAGCTTGATGATGTTGATTATTTTTTTGATGACGTTTTTGTTAGTCGCCATGATGAGCAACTCCATTGAAGAGTTTGTTAGGGGGGCAAAGCAATATCAAGACAAAATATTAGAGTTTGGGTCCTGGGTGGAAAGTTTGGCAGCCAAGTATGGTTTTAACATGAAAGGCTCCGTGACGAATCAGCTATCGGAACTCCCTATCTTTTCGTATGTTCAAGGGCTTACCACAGGCATCATTGGTTTTTTTGGGAAAACATTCTTGGTCTTCATCATGACGTTGTTTTTGATCTTGGGAAATAAAAAAAGTGACATTAACAATACATTGCTTGATGAAATTCACTCAAAAATTTCAAAATACATCACCATTAAAACCATTCTTTCTCTGGCAACTGGCGTCTTGGCTTTTTTTGTCATGTCTCTGTTTCAAGTGGAGCTGGCGTTTATGTTTGGCGTATTGACCTTCTTGCTTAATTTTATTCCCAGCATTGGTTCTGTCATAGCAACGCTTCTACCTATGCCGGTTGTTTTTTTACAATATGATGCCAGCGGGAAAACGCTTTTAATTTTGATATTGTTATCTGTGATTCAGCTGGTGATTGGCAATGTGCTAGAACCTAAACTCTTAGGTGAACGTCTTGACTTGCATCCTGTCACGGTCCTTGTTTTTTTGCTTTTTTGGGGATTGGTTTGGGGTGTGCCAGGGATGTTCTTGGCGGTCCCATTAACGGCAATTTTAAAAATTGTATTGTCTCAAATTGATTCAACACAAGGCATTGCGCAGCTATTGGCTGGTCGCATACCCAATAGCCATGTCTGACCCTTTTTACATCACTACCCCGATTTATTATGTCAATGACCATCCACACATTGGACATGCTTACACCACTGTGGCAGCTGATGTTTTGGCACGGTACCATCGGCTTGCCGGCAAAGAGGTTTTATTCTTAACAGGCACAGATGAACACGGACAGAAAATACAAAAGTCTGCGCACGCAAATCAAGAGTCGTCTATAGCGCTAGCTGATCGCGTGGTGAAGGGTTTTGAGAAGCTTTGGGACGGTCTTAATATTTCGCACGATGATTTTATTCGCACCACCCAAGATCGACATAAACAAGGCGCCATCAAGCTGTTCCAAACATGCTTGGATCAGGGGGACATTTACTTGGGAGCCTACAAGGGATGGTACGCTGTCAATGATGAGGCGTTTTTAACCCCAACACAAGTTCAAGCTACAACCCAGAAGGAGCTTGAGCACGACCCCAACATTGTCTGGTTGGAAGAGCCTACATATTTTTTTAGGCTTTCAAATTATCAAGACAAGTTATTGGCCTACTATCAAGATCACCCAGACTTTATTCAACCTGCTTCGCGGCGCAACGAGGTCCTTCGATTTGTCGATCAGGGTTTAAGAGATCTGTCTGTTAGCCGTACTTCTTTTGATTGGGGCATTGGCCTGCCCAATGATCAAGCGCACGTTATGTATGTATGGATGGATGCTTTGAGCAACTACATCAGTGCTTTGGGTTATGGGAGTCAGGATGAAAGCGCATTAAAAAAGCATTGGCCCGCTCAAGTGCAATTGGTAGGCAAAGACATTTTACGTTTCCACACTGTATACTGGCCTGCCTTTTTGATGTCAGCTGGGCTGCCACTGCCCGAGCGGGTTTTTGCCCACGGGTGGTGGACAGCCGAAGGCGAAAAAATGTCAAAATCCAAAGGCAATTTTATTCGCCCCCAGCCCCTGATGGATAGCTTTGGGGTAGACGCTTTCCGGTTTTTTATACTGACTGAATTTACCTTTGGCCAGGACGGTAATTTTTCAAAAGAAAAAATGATTGAACGTTTAAATGCCCAGCTGGCCAATGAATTGGGAAATTTAGTCAGCCGAACACTTTCTATGGTGGTGAAATACTTTGAGGGCGTTATCCCTCAATACGATGCAGCAGAGATTGAAGTATGCCAAAACAACCTTAAGCCGCACATCAATGCCTACCAAGAACATATGCGCGCACTTGCCTTTGACCAAAGCCTTAGCGCCTTGTGGGAGATCGTCAAGTATGCCAATCAGTATATTGAAACGCAGCAGCCTTGGGTTTTAGCCAAGCAGGAAGATCAAGCGCCCTTAGGGACCGTCTTGTTCAATATTCTAGAATGCATCCGCTTAGTATCGGTGGGGATTGCGCCCGTCATGCCCCAGATGTCTGTTGATATGCGTAGAGCGCTGAAACTTGAGGTCCTCACAAACCAAATCGGGGTAGATCAGTTTGCCTGTGTATTTGATGAAGACCAACGATGCGTAGTGGGCACGCAGTTGTCGAAAATTGCATCGCTGTTTCAGCGCATTGAAATAACATAAAAAAAGCCCCGCATATTGCGGGGCTTTCTAAGTTTAGGCCCTAGGGCCAGATTAATTTATTTTTTCTTTCTTAAGAGTTTTCAAAATGCTCCAGGCATGAAGAATATAGTTTCGATCAAACTTAGCAGTCACCAGTTTTTCGTATGTATGTTCTCTTTTCACAAGAAGTCTTAGGCTGTTGCTTGGTAATGATCTGTCCGCTCTTGTGTTGGCACTGACTACGATAAACTCATCTGATGAGGTCACAATAGGCTCAAAATCCTGCAGGCAATTACATGCGGGCCCTTCATACTCTGGGTCCCTATATGGCTGCATGAGGCCTAAAGGATAGGTATGGATGCCAGGCTTGATTTCTACAGCTGCGTTGTTAACTGTCAGGCCACTGCCCCAAGTTGCAACATTACCTTGGACTGAATAACTGTCAGGCACAGTCACTTGGTAAGCACCGTAGGATACTGTTTGGCCAGCTCCAAAATCCAGTAGGCTTAGATCAACCATAACATCGCTGCCGTCAGGGTTTTTATCATTGCCCTTATTGCATACGCAGGTGATCTGGATGTTTGTGACGCCATTGATGCCAACCTGATAACCCTCTTTGAGGTAGCAGGCAGTATTGTTGGCTTGCGCGCTTGTGATGTGCATTTTAATATCTTGGGGGCTAAATGCGCTTGGCAGCTCCACGTTTTCTTCAAATGCGCCATTGCCCAGCGTAACCGATACATCATTGAGCGTAAACTCAATGGAACTGTTAAAGGGCAGTCCATCAACAGCGCCTGATAAAGTCACCTCATTGTTTTTGTCATCTTCAGAGGGTGCCTCAGCATTCGTATCTCCTAGGATGACGTCGATCTGATCCTTTTCTAGGGGTTGATCATTGTTTAAAAAGTTGGATTGGATGCCCTGACGTGTTTGCATGCCGCAAGCAGAAATAGTCAGAACAGCCAATAGACAGATAAGTTTTTTCATTTTAATTTTCCTCCTATCGTTTTCAAACGATAACCTATACTTATCAATTACCACGTTATAAATAAAGAGGGTGTGCCCAAAAGTGTAAACTAAAGTTTACCTATTACAAGGGCATAGAGGCTCTGAAAGGCTTTTGGGGGGCAGGAAGGGCAAATAGGTATGTTTTTAGTTCGAACTGATGGCTAAAGAACACAAAATTTGATGAACCTCTGAGAGGGTGCTTCTTGAGGTTTCAATATCCATGAGTTTTTGGACAACGCCGTCAGGGGCAATAGAAAAAAGCATGGCTTGATAGCGGGTATTGTATTGTACCGAGCTTTGGTAAGCCAAAAATATATGAAGGTCATCCAAATCTTTTATTTTTTCTAGCGTGTCAAAATGGGCTTCGAGCGCTGCCATGTTTTCAAATGTTGGTTGTGGCCCAAGCCCAGATCCCCATTCTGCCAAAAATGAAGGGATAGGAGGGTATTTACCATTCATATGATTGGCCCATGCATAGGCTGGGTTGCGATTAAAAACCTCTCTAAGCTGATAGTCCTTTGGAAAAGAAAGGCTAAAGGATTGAGAAGGTTTAAATGCAAGGTCTTGATAAAAACTTATGTCAGGGCTCTGACAATCAATTTGGCGTTGGTCTTGACAGCGCATGATCACGCCCTCAATATCTGAGCCTTCAATAACCCCCGCGCCATTGATAATCTTACACCGGTATTTGTAAGGCAACGTACCCTGATTGACAGAAACATAGACATCCCTGGGTTGGTTTTGACTCACATCATAGGCGATGGCCGTGGTTTCAAAGGCTCCATTGGCCATTGTAAAGCGCTGACCTTCAACAAGAAAATCTAATATGTGCCCGGCCGGAAGACCAGCCACGTGGCCTGAAATCGTAAAGGTGTGAGAGACTTGGTCTGCATTATCAGAATCATCAGATTGATTGTCCTGTTGCTCGTTGGTATTGGCTGTGTCAGGCTGGTCATCAGAATCACCACAGCCAGAAAACAGGCCCAAACAGATCAAAAGGCAGATATATATATACAAAGGGTAGCGCATAGATTTTAACATGAATGCTTAAAACTATACGCTATAATTATCCCATCCTCCTAAAGCTTTCTGACATATTACTCCTAGCCCAAAATAGTGAGAGCATATGGTCCTTGTGCAGGCAGCCTCTTTGTGCTACATGGCACCCTGAGGTGATAACTATGAAACAAAAAATTTTAATTCTTTCAACATTTATATTCTTGCAATCATGTGGGATGGCACTACTGAACTCCAACCGTATCAGTGACACTACTGATCCGCTTGTTCAAGAACCAGAAAACACATTTACGGTAGGCGGAACCGTCGAGGGCATGCCTGCTGGCTTTGCTTTAGATCTTAATATTAACGGTGAGCAGGTCACTGTTCCCGCAGGCCAGAGCATTTTTGAGTCTCTGCCTATAGAGCTAGCTGAAGATCGTGACGGCAGTCCGTACGCAGTTGAAATTCTGACCAACTTAAATGGTGGTTATACATGCGAGCTTAAAAATGGCGAAGGATCTTCAGCAGGCGGAGACATCACTGATGTTCAAGTTATTTGTGCCTGTCTAAAACCAAATAGTCGGACAGACGGTGAAATTTGGGATCTAGCTGACTTTGAAACACTGTTGGTTAATAAAGCTAGCCAGGTAAATGGCAAATTTGTTCAAATGTGCGATATTGACTTTGAAAACAAACCAATGAAGCCTATTGGTAGTTTTATGGGCGAGTATGATGGTAACCAATTATCGTTGCTCAATTATAACTCTCCTGCAAGCATTGATGCAACTTCTAACGACCGCTATGACTTAAAAGGAATCTTCGGTATAGTATATGCTGGATCAGTCATCAAGGATGTACAACTTCGAGGTGTCAATATTGAACTTGGCGGCACTACTGTCCCAGACCAGGTAACTGTAGTTGGTGGTCTGGTAGCCTTTGCACAAGGAGCATCGATCACAGGTATTTTTGCAGAGGATGTGACCCTCACACTTGGAACAGGTGTCCAGGGTCAATGTGTTGGCGGTCTCATTGGTGATTTTCAAGGAGACGGCCTACCTGAATCAGAAGAGGCGGCTCTTTCACAATTGCAGGTACACAATGTATACATTGATGCCCCAAGCTCAACGCGTGTGGGTGGCGTGATTGGGAGTGCCGACATGGGAGGCGCTAAGATCACGGGTGTTCAAGGTAAAGCGGTCAAGGTTGCATCCTGTCTTAAAGAATGTGGCGGTTTCATCGGGCAGGTCACTGATAGTAGTAACATCCAAGATGGCGTTGAATCTTCAGCCGTTATGTCTAATATTGAAGTTACCGGGTCATCAATAGCTGGGATAGATGATGTAGGAGGCCTTATAGGTTCAATCAACAGGTCAAAGCTTCAAAAAGGCTTTTTTGAAGGGAATGTGCTGCTCCGAGCTGATGTTGATCTCGGGCTATCTACATATACGGCAGGTGGTCTTATAGGGTATCTATATGCTCAAGCAGATGTATCTGCACTGTTTAGCGTTGCTGATGTGGACGCATCAGCTGCCGCTCAAGATCAAGCCGAAGCAAGCTATATATTTGGTCAATCAGACAGCGAAAACGTACTTAATTTGTCCTACCTTGAAGCTAAAGAGTGTGTGGCATGTCAATTTATTGATAATGTAAAGATACTTAAGCAGGATAGTGTGAACGCCTACCACACACTTGATATAGCTGGTACAGACCCAGCTATAAGAAATAATTCTACGCCATGGTTGGCAGAAGATTGGTGTGAATTGCCAGGAACCTTTCCGAGCTTGCGAGATGTGCCGTTTTCAAGTTGTATCTAACTCATAACCTTAATTTAACACAAGCCCTCCGACTGCCTAAGTGTAATCGGAGGGCTTTGTTTCGGGACATATTTGTTTTTTAAATTTTCTAAACATTTTCGTTAAAAGCGTCTATAATGGTAAACAAAATAATATTTGCTGGGTTTCAGTCTGGGTTTTTTATGAATCATCAACTTAACTTGGCAGAAAATATATTTAAAATATAAAAGGAGAAAGCTTCATGAAAAAAATTTTAATTCTATCAGTTTGCCTAAGCATGACAGGGTTTTACGGCTGTGCATCTAAAAAAGGTACAGGCGCAGGGATTGGTGCTGGAGCAGGCGCAGCCATTGGTGCCGGTATTGGCGCCATCGTGGGCGGAAAAAAAGGTGCCGTTATTGGCGCAGGTGCAGGTGCCGCAGCAGGTTCGGTTACTGGTGCCGTTATTGGTAAACGTATGGATGAGCAGCAAGCTGAGCTAGATAAAATTGAAGCAGCCAAAGTTGAACGCGTGGCAGATAACGCCATCAACGTTAAGTTTGATTCCGGTATTTTATTTGATGTAGGCAGCGCCAATCTTAAAGCTGAAGCTCAAGCCGCACTGGGTAATTTTGCGCAGGTTTTAACACAATATCCTGACAACAGCCTTACAATTGAAGGGCACACTGACAGCACAGGCAAGCTATCAACCAACCAACGCCTAAGTGAGAAACGAGCATCAAGTGTCAAAAGCTATCTGATGAACCAAGGTGTTGCACCCAGCCAAATGATAACGCAAGGGTATGCTGATGCTAAACCTGTGGCTTCAAATGATACAGCTGAGGGCAAATTACAAAACCGCCGGGTTGAAGTGATCATTGTTCAAGAGGTGCCTGTAGAGGCTACTGAAAGCACTACTGAAGGCTCGCAAGAAACCTCTTATTAAAAACGTTTCTTAGCAAACTTTGTAATTGACTAAGCCCTTTTGGCTGGGAGGCTCTGTTTTCCCGTCCAAAAGGGCTTTTTATTAAAAAATCTGACCAAAACATACGATAAAGAATAGGTTTTTCAGCTATTCTTACTGCGTGTCCTGCTGAGCACTATTTTGGTTTTTCGTCATCCCGACAACATGATACAGGTAAGACATGTCTAAGCGTCATGCAAAGCACGATAGAACCCGCCCTCGCCTTGAAGCAAAATTGGCCATTCAAATTATGGGGCATGATGACGTATTAGAGATGCGCCATGTGAATATCAATAAAGAGAGTCTATTTATTCATATTCACGATTGGAAGCCGCAGATTGATTCAGATGTTGACATTCTGATGGCCCAAGGCCTGAGGCAAAGGGCGATTCGATTTTATGCCAAGGTTCAAAGGGTTGTGAGCCCCAATCAATTCATCCAAGCACAGGGCGTTGTATTGGTATTTTCAAAAATTGAACCCAATTGTGCCAAAGCTTTTGATCAACTGCTCAGTGATCTTTTTGAAGGGCGTGGTCTAGGCTGTCGGAAAACTCCACGGGCACAATTAGTCACCTCGGTTGACATATCACTTGCTAACATGAAAAAAACTGCAGAGCTGAAAGATATCAGCAAAGGTGGTGCATTTTTACTGATGGATACAAGCGAAATTCATCATGTCAATATGGAGTTGGGTTTGACTCTGATTCACCCAACTACAAAAAGAAAATTTGTACTTAAGGGCCTGATCACACGCATTCAAAAAAAAACAGAGTGGAATTCAGACAGCAATGAAGAAGGCATAGGTATACAGTTTTATGATCTCACACCAGTACGTAAAAAAGATTTAGATTTGTTTTTGCGCAATTTAATATTTACAAAACAGCGAAAGAAAAAAGAAGCATGACTCTGCCTATTGTTTTCATGGGGACACCTAATTTTGCAGTTCCGGCATTAGAAGCACTGATTCAAGAAGGCTACAAGGTTGTAGAGGTTTTTACCCAGCCCGACCGTCCTTCAGGCAGAGGGAAAAAAATTCAGATCCCACCAGTCAAAAAAGCAGCGCTTGAACATGGTTTGGTTGTCTCACAACCCAAGAACCTAACAAAAGCAATTGTCTCACAGAGTAAGAGCTATGAAGACTGTGTTTTTGTGGTGTGCGCGTTTGGCCGCATCCTTTCACAAAAAATACTGGATGTGCCTAGAGAGACAATCAATATCCACGCGTCACGCTTGCCAAAGTACAGAGGCGCAGCACCAATACACGCAGCTTTAAAACATGGCGATCCCAGTGCTGGCGTGTCCATTATGAAGGTTGTTTATGCATTAGACCAAGGAGATGTGATGCTGACCAAGGATACTCCAATCGAAAAATACGACAACTTGGGTTCTCTAACCCAAAAACTCTCACAACTTGGATCTAGTGCATTGATAGAAGCACTTCCGTTGGTAATTTCAGGTAGAGCGCAGTGGATCCCTCAAGATGATCGTCAGGCAAGCTACGCATCCAAAATTAACCCTCAAGAGGCAAAGATTTTATGGGATCAGGATGCAGAACATATTTATGCATTTATTCGAAGCTATGCGCCCAAGCCCGGCGCGTATTCTTACTTAGATGGCAAGCCTGTAAAAATCATAGAGGCCTACCCAACACCTCGGGAAGGCACAGATCACAGGCCGGGAATCGTGATCAGAGAGAAAAAGAAACTGGTTGTTGCATGTGGCACAGGCGCCGTAGAGATCAGGCGGATCCAATTGCAAGGGAAGAAAGTCATGGCTGTTGCTGATTTTTTAAATGGTTATACCAAAGACATTGATAAGTTAGGCTAATGTGATCTGGTCTTTGATCAAGCACGTTTTGGTTTTGCTTTTCTCTGGTGGGGTGGCTACTGTTTTGTGGATACAGGTTTTGGTTCAGAGACACCAAGACATACATGTTCCAAATCTGCTTGGCATGGACGCTAGCCAAGCAAATAAAAAAACTATGGAAGCGCAGCTTTTGTTTCATGAAGACAAAAGGCTCTATACATTTCAATATCCCATTAATAGCATTACTTACCAAAAACCCGCAGCAGGCGAAAAAATTTCCGAAGGCCGGCGCATCCATGTCTGGCTTTCAGCTGGCTTAGATCCTGAATGGAAAAACAACATTCAAGGCAAGTCATACCAAGAGGCTGAGGCCTACATCAAGGACCAAGAGATTGGTCAGCTTAAAACCCACATTGTATGTGGCAACGAAGCCCTACAAGATGAAGTTCTAGATGCGCACTGGGATCACGGCGCACAAAAGATGCATGTGCTCCAAGCTGGACCAAGCTGCAACGCTGGGTGGATACTCAAAGGGATCAAGCATAGCAATGACATCAACATGCTCAAAAAAGAAGCCGCCCAAAAGAAAATTGTCGTTAAAGTCCGAGATCAAATGGAACCCTACGATCAAGTCACTTCTGATCCACTGCCGGGACATATGATTGGTGAAGGCGATTTGATCGTGGTAAGAAAGCGTTTATGAAGCACATCATTGCACCATCGGTTCTATCAGCAGACTTTGCCAAGCTTGGGGTTGAGATTCAAGCAGTAGAACGGGCAGGCGCAGACTGGATCCACGTTGATGTGATGGACGGCCATTTTGTTCCCAATATTTCGATGGGAGGAGGGGTACTCAAGAGTATTCGAAAGATAACAGATATGCCACTGGACGTTCACTTGATGATTGACAGCCCAGAAAAATTTATTCCTGACTTTGCAAAGGCTGGGGCAAACATCATATCTATACATCCCGAAGCCACAGCGCACGTGCATCGCGCGCTCACTATGATCAAGAATCATGGGTGTCAAGCTGGCCTCGTACTCAACCCTGCCACCCCTCTTTGCGTACTTGATCATGTATGGCAACACTTAGATCTGATCTTGCTGATGAGTGTCAACCCAGGTTTTGGGGGTCAGGCATTTATTCCTGAAACACTTGAAAAAGCAAAAAGCCTTAAGGAACTGATCAAAGCACAAAAAAAATCCATACTGATTGAGGTTGATGGGGGCGTCAATAGTGGCAATGCAAAGGCGCTAGTAGATGCAGGTGTAGATGTTTTGGTTGCAGGGTCGGCAATTTTTGGAAGTTCTGACTACACTCTAGCCGTAAAGCAACTTCGTTAAGAAAACCATAATTACATTTTGGCGCGCAGACCTAAATAAATCAGGTTTCTAGAAAACGAAATGTTTTGGGATGTCAAGTCGTTAGAGAATCTAGAGTATTTTGCTTCCAGCGCCCATTTTTGATGCAGGTGGTAGGCGAGCTTGAGGGTCAATTGATTAAAGTTTTGATCCTCAGCGCCAGTTACTAAAAAACGTTCGCCCTCTATGGTTTCACTTGTGACCGACGGAAAGTTCTTCAAAAGCAGCGTGGCTAAGAAATGGACAGAGAACATGCCCTTTTCTTGATCTTCTTGAGATATGCCTTTGAAAAGGTGGGATAAAAGAAAGGTAATGCGATGCCCATCAGAATCAAAAAGTGGATTCGAAGATCGATTCAACTCAAAGTGATATTTTAGGCTGATGTAAGGGATAAAAAAAGCTTGAAGCTGGGCGGTCCATTGGTGGGTATGGTCTTTTCTTTTGGAACGTTTAAACTGCTCAAATCCTGCAGCATACGATACGCCGCCCCAGATTTTGGAATGAAGTTGATGTCTATAGTCAATGGCCAAATGCTGATCAAAAAAACCAAATGAGGTCCGAGGGAAAAAATGAAAATATCCAAGGTGTCCCTGAAAAGAGAATTTATTTTTTTTTGTATCAATCAATTGCAGATCAAATCTCTCACGCACAGATAAGAAATCTTCGTTGAGGTCTAAGTTCTGCGGATCCGTCATATTGTTTTCATTTTGATACTTTACAGAAGTATTAAGGCGCAGGCCAAAACCATTTTTGTACCTCCACTGCATCGGAATATCCAAACCATGAATCATTAAATTTTGTTCAGGCTCTAAGAAAAATATTTTACCACCTGAATTGTATTTAATCTTTGCCTTAAAACGATCGGTATTGGCTAATTCAATATTGTGATGTAAAAGCGCCCTAAATAAAAAACCTTTCTTCTTCTGTGAGAAGTTTTTGAAAATATTAGAGTCCCATTCAAAACCTGTTTGAAGATGATACTTATAAATATGATCTTTGGCTTGCGCCCGCGAAGGCGTGAGCAAACACACACACATCAGTGTGATAAAAAAATATAATCTCATAAAGGTTACCGTGTTTCCAAACGTTTAATGGCACGCTCAATGTTAGAGAGCATAAATTTTAAGTAAGCTTGTTTTCTTTGCAAAAATGCTTGATCAGATTCGCGGTGATCCTGTTCAAAAGATTGAATAGCGTGTGTGACAAAGTGGGGATTTTCAAAAAACACATCTGGGTTTGGAGACCCTTGAGATGTGGTCGCATCAGGTGAATGTGATTGAAGATCATTATTGTGAGGTTCTACGATTAATCGTGCTTGATCCTGCATCAAGGATTGAAGCTTGGTATCAAACTCAAAGGATTCCAAAGGCAAGGCAATGTCTTGGGGAATATCAACGGCTAGAGTGGGATCTTGGCCTTCGGTAAGATCCGGATCAAGCTGACCAGTGCCTGCAAGATCACCTTCATCCAGTTCAGAACCTGGTATTGTGTCAGATTCTGGTACTTGTTGGTCAGGGAGGCCTGTTGTTTCTTGCTCAGGTAGATTGTCTTGTGAAGGCACGCTTTCAGAATCATCACTTTGATCATTGGAAGCTATTGTTTTGCCTTCATCCAAGGCATTCATGCGTGGATTGACCTGTATGAAGCTATGTTCTCCAAAAAAAACTTCTTCATTCATCAAATGCGATAGCTCAGTTTGGAGCATGCTTCTTTGTTTAATTTTGGAAAGGGAAGATGAGGCTTGGGCAATCAGCGTTTCGGTATATTGAGCCAAGTCTTTCAAAACTATGATTTGCTCAAACTTGACATCTTTGTGTAGCTTTTTGGGTATGGGTACAGGCTGGTATGGTGTAGGGGTTGTTTTATTTGTAACAGTGCCCAATGATAAAATCATTTGGTATTGCGCAATCAGGGATTGAATATGACTTCTTTGATGGGAAGATCCAAGGGCCAGTTCTTTTTCAATACGCGATAGCAGAGCATCTTTGGAAGATGAAAATTGATCTTGAGATTTTTGTACGTCTTCTTCAGCAGTATGAAGTTTTTTTGATATGCGCTGGGCTTCTTGCATGTGTTTTTCAAGAGACATGTTTTGAATAAGGGTAGAGCTTTTTTTTTGTTTGAGATCAAAAATAAGTTTCCCAAGACGTTCAACCTCTGTCCTTAGAAATGCCATGTTCTGAACATGCTCAGCAGTATTTTGCTTTAGCCTTTTGAGCCTGGAAATGTCTTGATCAATGGTTTCTTGTGCAAAAATGGGTAAAGCAAATATGCTCATGCCACAGAGCAAAGGCCATAGAATGTATTTAGTCCAGGCCATATTTTTCGAACTTATAATAGAGCGTGCTGATCTTCACGCCGAGTTGTTGTGCGGCCTTGGATTTATTACCATTAGACTTTTGCAGTGCTTCTAAGATCATTTTTTTTTCTAAATTGGCCAAAGCTTCACCCATAGTTAGGGGGGAAGTGCTTGGTTGGCACTCTACCATAGCTTGTTGTTGCAATTCAATGGGGATGTCCTCATCATTTATGATGTCGTTGTTTGATAAAAGCACGATTCGTTCGATAGCGTTTTCCAATTCACGAATATTGCCTGGCCAGGGGTATTGGGTAAGGATTAAAAGCGCCTCGGGCGTAAGTTTAAAGTTTTGTTTTGCTTTTTCAGATTGTCTTTTAAGAAAAAGATCAACCAGCTGGGGCAAGTCTTTAAGTCGTTTCCGTAACGGCGGAATGTGAAATGGTACTGTCGAGAGCCTGTAAAATAAGTCCTGCCGAAACTGGCCTTCTTGGACTTGGCTTTTTAAGTCTTGGTGGGTTGCGCTGATCAGGCGTACATCAACATGGATACTTTTTGTTCCCCCAACGCGTTCAAAAGTTCGGTCTTGCAGGATGCGCAAAAGCTTAACTTGAACCGAGGGGGGTACCTCACCAATTTCATCTAAAAAAAGTGTTCCCTTATCAGCCAATTCAAATCGTCCCATTTTGCGTTGATGGGCACCTGTAAATGCGCCGCGCTCATGTCCAAAAAGTTCGCTTTCCAAGAGGTTTTCATTTAGGGCCGAGCAGTCTACCTTCACAAATGGCTTATGTGCGCGTGGGCTCATTTGGTGAATCATGCGGGCCAGAACATCTTTGCCTGTCCCTGTTTCACCTTGGATGACGACAGATGCATTGCTGGGAGCAACTTTTTTGAGTTGGTCTTGAATCTGCCGCATGGCTTTGGATTGTCCAAAAAAATCATCGTGGACTGACTTCATTTGTTGCTCTCGAAGATATGTGTTTTCAGCTTGCGTTTGAATGACATCCAGGGCTTTTTTAACTTTGATGCGCAGCAAATCGGGAGAGAATGGTTTTGATATAAAATCAAATGCCCCTTTTTGCATAGCCTGGACCGCTAAATCAATTGTCCCAAAAGCTGTGATCATGATCACCACAGTGGGGTGGCGTGCGTGTTCTGTTTTGATCTGTTCCAAGACCTCCATACCGTCGATCCCATCCATTTTGAGGTCAGTAAGGACCAAGTCCGGGTGCGCTACAGAAAAATACGACAAACCTTCTTTTCCGTTTTCTGCGCCAAAAACTTCATGGCCCATAATTTCAAGGGTCTGAAGGATGCCCTCTCTCATGGTTTGGTTGTCTTCAACCACCAGTATATGTGCCATGTGTTATGCCTTATCCTTTTTGAGTGGGTTGTGAGGCAGCATGATTAAAATTTTTGTACCATGCTCAGGGTCGGTTTCAATCTCAACATCACCCCCATGGGCATAAATGACCTTTTGAACCATGGCAAGCCCCAATCCATTGCCAAATTTTTTGGTTGTAAAAAACGGTTGGAAAAGCTGCCTCATATGTTCAGCTTTGATGCCACTGCCAAAGTCTTGAATGCAGAACAAAATATGGTGTTGGCTTTGTTTGACAAGCACATTTATTTTTTTATTTTGAGGCATCTCGTCAATTGCATGCTTGGCGTTTTCGATAAGATTGTGGAAACAGCGTTTAAGCCTTTCTTCATCAGCATAAATATAAGCAATGTCTGTTTCTTGAACATGAAGTGCAATGTCAGAATCTTCCATTTTATCTTTCCAATAAAATACAATGTCTTTTAAAAAAACATTCAAATCTATTTTTGATTTTTGGATCATGGGTGTTTTGGCAAAATCTAAAAACTCATCAACCAATTTTTGAAGGGTCCGCGTTTCTTTGATGACTTTATTAACTTTTTCTTTTGAGGCCTCCTCTTTGACTTCGTCTTTGAGCAAGCCTGCAAAAAGTTCAATGCCACCTAATGGGTTGCGAATTTCATGGGCAATACCCCGCAGCATAACTTGCAGGCGTGCATCACGTTCTAGTATTTTTTTGCGCATTTCATCCATGACAAATCCAAGAAAACCAATTTCATTTTTCGAAGTCATGGCAATGTGTTTTTCTAGCTGACCATCACCAATGGATTTGGCAGCCATAGCAAGGTGTTCAATCGGAGTGACAATTTTTTGGGACAGAAGAAAACTGATCAGTAAAATCATGATGATAAAAAACACACCTAAGCCAACTAACCTACGTTCTAGGTTTCTTAGGTTTTTGAAAAACGAGGCATTGGCATCAATGCCTACCACAGCTTGTGTTTTTCCATCATCTGAAATGATAGGTGAAAAGGATGTTTTGTAAAAATCACCATCGACACCTTTAAAAAGGGTAGATGAACTTGTTAAACCTGCCAAGGTGTATTGAATTTCAGTTTTGTGCAGAGGATAACGCTCAAAAAAAAGACCGGTAGCTTGGGGGGAACGGGTGTCTAAAAGAATTTCCCCTTTTGGACTTAGAACATAAATGCGCTGGATGTCATGTTGGTTGATGATTTTTTTGAAAGCCTCGTCAATCAGGTCAAAGGTTTGGCCTTGGGCAAGCTGCAAAGATATCAGTTGAACGGGTTTTACCTTGGCTGCGCTTATCACAGAGATGACATTAAGGCGTTTGCCCAACTCATCATCCAACGAGCTTTTAGTTGTAAAATAAAAATAGGCACTCAGAATAACAAAGAGAATAAGAATCGGAAAAAGATAATAAAAGGTCAGCGTGTTTTGAAGGCGATGCGGAAAGGACAGAACATTGGAGATCGACTGTTGTTTAGCTTTGGACGGCATCTTTAAAATGATCTACACGCCACGGCGTGGATTGGCAATAAACCAAAACGATGTCAATGCGCATGTTTCGTTGCTCTATCTGTTGGGCCATAAACTGCTGTGATAATGCGATCAGCGTTTGTATTTTCTTAGGCGTGACATGATCCATAGGGTCAAAGTCAGAGGCATCCGACAGGGCTTTGACCTCAACACATACCCATTCATTGCCATCAAGCGCAATGATGTCGATTTCCCCGCGTTTGACCCTCCAGTTTCGTTTAAGAATCTGAAACTTTTTCTCTGTGAGGTAGTCACATACAAAAGATTCAGCATCCTGGCCCAATGATTGGGCACGTGTCATCGATATCGATCCAGGTTAACCTGAAAACTTCTTCTGTGGAGCTCACAGAAACCGTATTCAACAATGGCTTGCTTATGGGCGGGCGTGCCATATCCTTTGTGTTTTTCAAACCCATACTCGGGGTAATGATGGGATTGCTCAATCATCCAGCGGTCTCGATAGACTTTAGCAACAATGGAAGCAGCTGCAATGGACGTAAATCTTTGGTCGCCTTTGATGACTGTTTCTTGTTTGACCGACAAGGGAGCCTCTTGGCGACCATCGATCAAACAATAATCAGGCTGGGGATCAAGTTGCCCAACAGCAGATGCCATAGCTTGAAGGCTGGCTTGTAAAATATTGATGTCGTCAATTTTGTGGTGATCCACCATGCCAATGCCCACGCAGCGGGCGCAAGCCATGATGTGTTGGTTGAGCTGATCTCTTTGAGCAGGGGAAAGCATTTTGGAGTCTTTAACTTGAGCAATCCAGTCTTGAGTTTGGACATCTTCCGGCAAAAACACAACCGCCGCCGCAACCACAGGTCCAGCAATACAACCTCGACCGACCTCATCCACGCCTGCAATATAAGAGTAGCCATTTTTGATGAGGTGACGCTCATAGGCCAAAGGGTTGCTAATCAGGGATGTGCTCTGATGGGTCAAGGCAGCTGACGCCTGCGCAGTATGGCCGCGCTATTCAATGATTTTCCAATCATTGTTTTCCAATAAAAACTTGAGTACCTGGCTTTCAGAGTAAAGTCCCTTGTTCCAAGTGACTTCCAAAAATGCTTGGTTGCCCTGATACAGAGGGTCTCCCACACTAAAGGTGGTGATGTTGGCGGCTTCCTTCATGGCAATGCGCTCTTTGCGTTTTATTTTTTTGAGATTTTTACGTACGCCAGGTTGCCGGTTCTTTGAATAGCAGGCCACCATGTTTTCAACCGATCCTGTCACGGCGGCTTCCTTCCAAGTTAAAAATGTTTGCTTGGGTGTTTGAAAAGGTGTGAGCGTTTCAAAGCTTTGGAGGGCCTCTTTGATCTCTTGATCGCTTGCCTGAGCATGCGTTGTATTGACATTGAGCAGGTGCTTCACAGAGGTTGCGGGGGAAAGTTCAACGCTTTGTATGTCTTTCAAGGCAATATTTCGGGTTTGACCACTTTGGGTTTTCACGACAATGGTTTCAGGGAGGTTGATGTCTTTAAGGATAAGAATTTCACCTGATTTGAGGCTCATCTGCTGCGCGGACAGCGGGTGGGCAAAAAGCATCAAAAGTGTTGTGACAACATAAATAGTTTTAATTAACATGATGAAGCTTTTTTAATGCATCCAAGAGAGAAGATCCAGCTATGGTTTGTAAAAAAACCTTGACACGCGTGGTGTCAAAGCTAGGGTCATTGTTTGAACTATCTGTTAGCATGAGACATGTAGCCATGAATATAGAAATTGACGAAAAAATTTTTTTAAGACCCAATGAGGTTGCCATTGACCATGGCGATCTGGAGGCGTTGTTTGAAGAGATCGATGCAGATATTGACCTTGCCTTATCCAATATGATGATGGATATTCATCCTATGGAAGAAGACCTGCATTTTACAGCTGTGATGCCGCCAAAAGCCGAAAATACCGATAAGCACTTAGACCCAGACGTTGCTGCTTCCAACCTAAGCACCATGCAGGCCACGCTGATGGATTTGCTTCAAGTCAGAATGAAGCCCTTGCTCAGCTATGTAACGTTTTTGAAACATACCCGCATCCATATTATGGAAACATTGGATCTATGTCAGTTTTTAGTACAGCCTTTAATGGCGCAACTAGAGATGGCCATGATGACCAAGCCACTGGAGGATTTGGTGTTCTTCAATTCGGTCCTTTCGTTTGCCAAAGGTGAGCGGACTGAATCTGGCCTGTTGCAAATGCGAGAGGTCGTATGCCGAGGCTTTCAAGAAGTTCAAAAAACCTTTGATCTTGAGCTTGACAAGGCTTCCCGTGAGCATGTTCTGGAGTTGATTGTGCTTTTGAAAATCATGCGTAAGGATCCCAGCCTTTCTGAAGACGATATTGCGCGTCTGTTTTCAATTGGCATTTCTAGTGTAAGCTGGATCCAAAACACATCTATCCAAGACCTTTCTAGCCTTTCTGGACTTGGCTTAGAGAAAACCCAACGCATCCAAAAAGCCCTTCGCATGACCGACTTTGAGCTCTCCCCTACACCCAATAAAGACACGCATGCGGCGCAATCACAAGACTCTACGGCCTCAAGCCAAGGTGAGGCACAGCTTGACCCACTTATGCCCCCTGGGTCGCCAGGCGTTGCCGCAAGCAAATAACTTCCACGCAACTACGCCACAGATTTATCAGAAATTGGATGAAGGTTTTCCATTGAGCTTATGGGGTAATTTCAATACAAGGTAACCATGATTCAACAAGCAGTGATACCAGCGGCCGGATTGGGGTCACGGTTTTTGCCCGTGACCAAAATTGTTCCCAAAGAACTTTTGCCCATCATGGCCAAGCCCGCCATGCAATATATTGTCGAGGAATTGGTCCAGTCTGGGATCGAAGAAATTATTTTGGTGCTAAGCCCTGAAAAAGAATCAATCTTTCAGTATTTTTCAGAGGGGAGTTTTATTGACCAGCTTTTAGATGAACGCGGTCACATGGGTAAACTCCAGGAACTCAGAGACCTTTTAAGAAAAGTCACGTTTCGCAGGGTCTACCAGCACAACCCTTTGGGATTAGGGCATGCGATATTATGTGCCAAGAAAGCCATCTGCACAGACACGTTTGCTGTGGTCCTGCCAGATGACATTGTTTTTTCCAAGGTGCCTTGCATGCAGCAATTGATTCAAGCTTACAAAAAAACCTCCCATTGCATGGTGGCCATTGAAGCTGTCCCCGATGCATCTGTTTCATCCTATGGGATTGTTGATCCGGAAAGCGCGCCTTTGGGGCACGATCCATTTTTGATCCAAGGCGTGGTAGAAAAGCCTCAGCCAGAAAAAGCCCCCTCTAATTTAGCCATCATTGGACGGTATATTTTGTCTCAGAAGATCTTTGATGCCATTCCCGAAACATCAGAAAAAATCCATCAAGAAATCCAACTCACCGATGCGCTCAAGATGTTTGTTGACCAAAAAGCATTATCTGGCGTGGTATTTGAGGGTGACCGTATTGATGTGGGCCAACCCATTGGCTTTACCAAAGCCAACCTCATGGTTTCCCTAAGCCAAGAGGCTAATGCACGTGACATCAAGGCGTTTGCCGGTAGAATAGGTCTATGAAGCAAGGCCTCATCATAGTCAGCACGCTGATCTTTAGCTTTTTGAGCGGACCAAAAGCTCAGGCGTATGTATTGCCCCCCAAGTATGTGTATCAACAGTGGTTGAAACGAACGCAAAGCATCCAAGGACTTTCCTATACCAAAGTCTATCAACAGATAGGTGAGGGCCAAGCTGTGGGGCCTCCCATCAAAGTTGAAGAGGTGTGGATCAAGCGCCCTGGGATGATCAGGGTTTGGGACGCGAAAAATCAAATCGACAAACGGGCCAATGCCCAAGAAGTATTTATTACCCAGCAAGGTCAAAAAAAACCTTCTGGTCTGAGCGTTTTTGATCCATTGGAGCTTGCGTGGATGGACAAAGATGCGGAAGGTTTGACATTTCGAACCCAACGCATCTATGGCATTGTCCAAGGGCAGGTCCAATGGTTTTTACATGACCGACGCAAACATTGGATGCATGGCGACCCACAACAGCGTTTCGTCTTGTTTTCGGTTGATCCCTTTGCGCCTGTGATGGGTCGGAAAAAAAACCTTACCTATGAATATAAGTATGAAAATCAAAACGTGAAAAAACCCCTTCTGCCCAACCGGGTGATTGTCCTGGAAGGCAATGAGCCTAAGTTTCAAATCTTGATTCAAAATCTTGTGCGCAACCCAAAAATTTCATCCAGCACATTTGCATCGACGCCGTAACAGTTGCGCAGCCATTGATTCACCCGCCCTCCATTGTCCAGGTTGCTTTTCCAACCCCAGGCTTAGATGAGCTGTCATATCATGTGATGGATCGCGAGGTGCCCGAGGTTGGCATGCGCGTTTTAGCACCTTTGGGCAAACAGCACCGGGTTGGGTTGGTGATAGGCAAGCAAAAACAGGTCAGTTTTGAAACCAAAGCGCTCACCGAGATTTTAGATGATGAGCCCCTTTTTACACCGGTTTTGGTAAAGCTCATGCATGACATGTCTCGTTTTTATGCCGTGAGTTTGGGCGAGGTATTGCAGTTGGTCTTACTCAAAGGATTTGATCAGAAAAGTAAAAAGAAAATCTTATGCCTTGATCAGATAGGCAAGCCAATGACGCCTGTTGAGCAAACTTTATTTGATGAGCTTGCGGCCAAAAAAAAAGCATTAGATTTTCAATATTTTAAAAAAAATAGAAAAACAGATTTGCCCATTCTCAAAGCGTTACAAAAAAAAGGGTGGGTACATATTGGTTTTGAATCCCAGCGCAAAAAAAATATGATCAAAGAAGTTGCGCTGTATGCTCTCAAGCACATGCCTGAAAAAGGCCTTGGCCCTAAGCAAAAAAAAATTCTGAACCTCCTCAAGAACAATAAATCATGGACCCTTATCGATGATATTGAAAAGCATATTGATCGCCCCCAAGCATCTTTAAAAACACTTGTCCAAAAAGGTGCTGTAGAGCTCAAAAAAGAAATGGCCGCAACGACCCAATCATCCTTAAAAGAAAAAACACATGCCATCACACTCAATGCCGATCAAGTTTCAGTGCTTGCAAAGATACAAAAGCATTTAGATCAAGGGCATGCCAAGGATATACTTCTCCACGGTGTGACCGGTAGTGGCAAGACTGAAATTTATATGCAAGCTGCGCAACACGCATTGGATCAGGGCAAGACAGTGCTGGCATTGGTGCCAGAGATTGCATTGACACATCAATTTGTACATCGGTTTATCTCTCGGTTTGGATCAAAGGTTGCTCTTATGCACAGTCAACGCACAGGCCTTGATCGACAAACAGAATGGATGCGCATACGCCAGGGGCAAGCCCAAGTAGTGATTGGCACGCGCAGCGCTGTATTTGTCCCTTTAGAGAATTTAGGTTTGATCATCATTGACGAGTGTCACGATGGCTCCTTCAAACAGAGCAGTGGGGTCCTTTATCACGGTGAAGATGTCGCGCGCATGCGGCAACGGATTCACCCATGCGTTATTCTCAAGGGTTCGGCGACACCAATGATCAATGATTTTTTTAAAGCTGAAACGGTTATGTCGCTTCCAACACGCGCCACGCAGCAAGCCCTTCCATTGGTGCGTACCCTGGATATGAAAAAAGAAAAGGGTTTTGGAAAATCTTTTTGGATTGGTGAAACTCTCAAAGAAGCGATTAGAGATACGCTGTCTTCGGGCCAACAGGCCTTGCTGTTTTTAAATCGCAGAGGCTACTCGCATGTCGTTTTTTGCTACCGCTGTGGCAGCCAAGTGCATTGCCCGCATTGCGCAGTGACACTCACATTTCATAAACACATTGGCCTAGCCCGCTGTCACTATTGTCTCTATGAACATCGCATGGACGCGCTTTGCCCTTCATGTGGGAAAGGCGAGCTGATTCACTTTGGTCTGGGTACAGAAAAAATAGAGGAAGAAATTAAGTTTAACTTCCCCGATGCTCGCGTGGCACGCCTTGACCGAGACCAGACAACAAAAAAACATCTCTTTGCACAAACCATGAATCAAATGCATCAAGGCAAAATTGATATTTTGCTCGGAACACAAATGATTGCTAAGGGATTAGATTTTCCCAATGTCACACTTGTGGGCATACTCCTTGCGGATCAATCCTTGCACATGCCAAGCTACCTTGCACCAGAAAACACATTTCAATTGGTAACTCAAGTTGTAGGCAGATCAGGAAGAGGTCACGTGCAGGGCAGGGCGTTGATCCAAACCCTAAAGCCAGATCACTATGCCATCAAAGCAGGCGCTATGCAGGACTACCCCAGTTTTTATCAATCAGAGTTAACATTTAGAAAAGCGATGGGTTTTCCACCGTTTTCCCATATGGTTTTGTTTGAAGGTGTTGGGCAGCAATGCCAGGGACTTGAAGAGATGATGGGTTGGCTCGGAACCCAGGTTAAAAAAAACAAAGCATTTGACCTTCTAGGGCCAGCCCCTGCGCCCATATCCAAGATAAAAGATGATTATCGTTTTCACCTTTTGGTCAAACATGACAAAGAAGACGATTTGCATAGTTTTGCGCAGTGGTTATATCCCCAAGCTCGCCAGTGGTTTTCCAAGAAAAAATTCAAGCTCAAAATGGACATTCATCCCCTGGATTTTTTATGAGCACACAAGAAGCCCTGCACATACCCGTTCTCCTGTATGAAGTCTTGGAGATGTTGGATGTCCACAAGGGCAAACGATATATAGACTTAACCCTGGGCGCTGGCGGTCATTTTCAAAAAATAAACGAAGTCGTAGGCTCCGACGGTCAGGTGTGGGGCGTGGACCGTGACCACTGGTGTATCGCTGCTATGCAAGAGCGATTTCCAAAAGGTCACTTTGTCCATGGGGACTGGATATCAGCGCTCAATGAGATCAAGGATGCGTTGGATCTTTTTGATGGTGTGCTGATTGATTGTGGCGTATCCAGCATGCAGTTAGACCGGGCCCAACGTGGTTTTTCATTTCGATTTGATGGACCTCTAGATATGCGCATGGATCAAAACAGCGGCATGAGCGCCAAAGATGTACTGGCACAACTCAATGAGCAGGAGATTGCAAATATCATTTATCAATACGGAGAAGAGCGACGAAGCCGCAGGATCGCCAAATCCATTGTCTTGGCCAGAAAAAACAAAAAACTCGAAACCACGTTTGATTTAGTACGCGCGGTTGAGCATGCTATCGGCCCCAAAAAAGGGAAGCGCCACCCGGCCACACAAACCTTTCAAGCCATCCGGATGTATGTCAACCAAGAGCTAGAGCTTCTCAAGCAAACTCTTGAATATTTAACCGACACACTAAAATCAGAATCAAAAATTGTTGTGCTTACATTCCATTCGCTCGAAGACCGTTTGGTCAAACATCTCTTTCGAGATTTAGAAAAAGAAAAAAAACTCAAGCGCCTGAACAAAAAAGCCATCCGGCCCACGCGCGAGGAGATACGAAAAAACCCCAGAAGCCGAAGCGCCATTTTACGGGGAGCGAGCATTAACCGTGTCTAAACTGATTCACAATAAAATATTTTTGGTGATATGCATGGTTGTTTCTTCATTGATTTATGTGCGAACACGATATTGGACGGTAGAGCTTAGCTTTGAGGTGCAATCACTGCAAAAAAAACACAAACATCGAAAAGAAGAAAACAACCAACTCTTCTTGGAATCATCCATGCTCAAACATCCTGAGCGGATGATGGCGCTGGCCAAAAAACTTGGTCTGGACTTTGATCACAATAACACCGATGTGTATTACGTAGATCCCTAAATCTATCACATGAAAACAAAACGCAAACTCAAGTCCGCTTCAAAAAAGCGCAACAATCAAAAGAAACCAGCCCCATGGCAAGGCCATCGCAATCGTTTGATTGCGGTGTTTGTAGTCTTTGCCTCTGGCTTTTTAGTATTGATGATCAAGTTAGTTTTGTTCCAGGTCTGGGAAGACGAAAAGGTTGATCGTCAAACACAGCTCCAAGCCTTAAAACAAATCACCCTCACCTCGCCGCGGGGAACCATCTATGATTCCAACATGCAACCGATGGCCATGAGTGTTCGAGTCCCCTCCATTTATGTGGACCCTAAAATTCTGCGTTCAAGCAAAGAAAAAACAAAACGTATTCTAAAGGCATTAGACATCTCCCAAAAAACATGGAAACAAAAAACAAAAAACAAAAAAAAACGTTTCGTCTGGCTCAAGCGTAAAATCAATCCTGACATCGAAGAAACCATCAGAGACATTGGCCTTTATGGCATTGGCATTTTACACGAATGGGATCGGTTGTATCCGTTTCGCGAACAAGCCTCACAGGTTTTAGGTTTTGTAAACGTTGATGGCAAGGGCATGGAAGGCCTGGAGCGTTCCTTTGACCAAGTACTGTCTTCCAAAAATATAGTTTTAAAAACTAAAAAAGACGCCAAGGGGCGCCCCATCTTGATGAAAAGTGGTTATGGCAATCAAGTGGAGCAAGCCTCGGATATTGTTTTGACGCTTGATCAATCTCTGCAATATTTTTTGGAAGACGCATTAAAATCAGCTTCAAAAAAGTACGAGGTCGCATCAGCTTTTGGAATTCTCATGGATCCATTGAATGGGGAAGTCAAAGCGATGGCCTCCTATCCAGAGATGAACCCCAATCGCCTTGAGCTAAGCAAGCCAAGCAGCTGGAACAATAGAAACGTACTTGATGTGTTTGAGCCAGGCTCAACGTTTAAAGTCTTTGTGATGACCCAGGCCTTAGAGGATCAATTGATTAAACCCTCCGATGTGATGTCTTGTAAAGACGGCAGCCTGACCATTGGTATCAAGTCTATTGCGAACCCGGTTGAAAAATCCGTGCTGACACCTGAAGGAATCATCAAATACTCCAACAATGTATGCATGGCCAAAATAGGCCTTAAGGGTGGTGAAAAAATGATGACGCGCATGATACGCAATTTTGGTTTTGGGAAGAAAACCGGCATCGAATTTCCTGTTGAGGCCAAGGGCTTATTTGACCCCTCGAAGGAGTGGGGGGATATGCGGTTAGCCAATATTGCTTTTGGCCAAGGGCTTGCCGTAACAGGCATTCAGATGGCATCGGCCATGTCCCTTATTGCCAACGGAGGCCATAGAATTAAGCCTCATATTGTAAAGTGGAAACAAGATCCCAGCGGCCAAAAACATAGCGTATACCCAGATCTGAAAAGAAAAAAAATACTCAAAAGCCAAACCATTGCCGAGATCAAAAGCTACTTACAAGCAGCCATCGAAACGGATGGTACGGGCAGAAATGCATCCGTCCCGGGTTACCACGTGGCTGGCAAAACCGGCACAGCCCAAATATTTGATTTGAAAGAAAAACACTACTCGCACGAAAAGGTCGTCAGCTCATTTATTGGTTTTGCACCTGTTGAGACTCCCAAACTTGTCATGTATGTGGTGTTTAACTCCCCCAAAGAGCCCCAATATGGCGGCGCGCTAGCAGCGCCAGTATTCAAAGAAACCATGTCGCGTGCCCTACCCTACCTCCATGTCCCACGAGATCGCAAAGCCCCCAACCAAAAGGGCAATAAATAGACCTTTTTCTTTGTTTGGAAATGCCTGGCAATTACAATAGAGCGCCATTTATATTTATGCGCCGAGTTGACATGGGGGGGGGTGATTTGGTACTGAAAGCTTATGACTATTTCAAAATTTATATTTGTTTTTTGCCTTGCTTTGGGTTTGCGCGCATCATGGGGCAGCCAAGCCACCGGCGATGAGTTTATGCAAATTCCAGTGGCATTCACTGAATGCAGTCTTGTCTCGAATGATCACCTGCTTCCCGATGATCCAAAGATTGTGTATCCAGAGGTTATTGAATGTCAAAAGGGTTCGGTCGTTCGAGCGGTCGGAGATGCCTTTAAGGCGCCTTATGTTCGCGTCCATGGTGATGTGCCTATTGCTTTTGGCAATGGAATTATTTTAGCATCAGAAAATTTTCACTTTGACCCTGAGCAACCGTTGAAAACAATTTTAAGTCCCAACCCATCGAGCACAGAGGGCGATGCCACTCTGAACAAAGATGCCTTCCTCGTCCAGGGGCGTTTTGATTCTTTTGATGAAGATTCAGCTTCAGCAAAAGGGTTTGCGACTGTATATACAAAATTTTGGAAACAAGCTCAGGTCACAAACAGTGCTTACTCCTATGATCTTCAGGCCATGCTGGATCAAGATGATGCTGTGTCTTTGGGCAGTCTTATGTCTGACAGCACATACCGTGGAGACGCTTACATCTTTGATAAGTCTGTTACAAAAATTGATGAAGCGCGTAATGTGCCAAAACGCTGGGTAGTAGGCAGTGTCAAAAGATTCGCAAAAACTGTCAAAAAAGAAAAATTTCCAAGGCCATCGAAATTTACATCGTTTTGGCATGGTATGAATTTAAACACGCTACACACTTTGGCTTCGGCTCATGGGAAAGTCTTAGGGTCCGTTGGCGTATTATGCCTAGCTGGCGCAAGCTTTTGGGCTACCAAAACCAAAATCACACCCATTGGTGCCATTTATACTAACACTGATGATTTAAACAATGGCATCAAGGCCTTTGGAAAGATAAAGCCAGGAAGAAAAAAAAATACAGACGTAAAGGACGGTATTGAAATATTTAATCCTAGCATCACGGATTATGACGTGGATACGTTTCATAAACGGATTAAAAAGTGGATAGATAAAAGAGTCGACGATAATAAAAATGAGCGCGGAGACCAGATTGCCAAAACAAAGTCTTTTAAAGAACTGGTTGCTAACTTTAATAAGCATTGTATGTGCGACCCAGAACAAATGTACGGTGAGTTACTAGAAGGAAAACACAAAACATTCGATGAAAAATTTTGCTATCGCATTCTAGCGCTTTTAGGAAATTATCATATGTCTAAAGGTTTTGAGAGTAGATGGACTAGGTTATTGTCTAAAGTACATCACCCCAAAAACCACCTAAAAGATTTTTTTATAGAGATGCCTCCTAAGAATGGAAAGAGGCACAATACTTATGAAATCAAAGATTTACATGGGTATAATAATGTTAAAAAGGATTATGATGCAGTCTGTTCCGATGGTTGTGCGGAGGGGATGTCGCGTATTTTTTTTCAAAGTGTATGTGAGAACCTTAAATACCACCTTGACACCTTTGCAATCAGAAACGGTTTAACTTTTTAAAAACCTCTGCCCAAAATTAAAAGTCAGACCTTTTCAGAGGTTCTTATGGGTGAAAAAGTTGTATATGAATTTTTAGAAATCTGGCAGTAGATATGTAAGTTTCTTGATGATCACATATAAGGTCAGTAAAAGTATAAATAGACATGAACATCACAAAGCTTTCAAAAGATTTAAATGTAGAAGTGCATGTGTATGATACGGGGCAGGATTTAACGCGGATTCAAAGTCATTCCAAAGCTATTGAGCCTGGGGATGTGTTTTTTCCTAAAAAAGGCGCGCAGGTAGATGCCATTGATTTTGCGCAGGATGTTGCGGCCCAAAACGCGGGCGCCATTGTCACATCAGAAAAACTCGCCCTGGACATCAATCAGATTTTCATGCCACGGGATCAGAGAACCCTTCGCAAACTATGCCACTATTTTTACCATGAGCCTACCCTTGAGATGGATGTGATTGGAGTCACCGGCACCAATGGCAAGACCAGTGTGTGTCACTTTGTTGAGGCGTTTTTTCACAATGCCAAAATACAAACAGGCTACATGGGCACAACCGCCTACCGCTGGGGCAATCATGAGGTGCCTGCCAAGCTCACCACACCGATGTATGAGGATGTTCATTACTATGCCCGCCGCATGAAATCCGATGGCGCGCAAAGCATGGTCATGGAATGCTCATCCCACGGGATCACCTTGGGGCGGATTGATGATGTGCATTTTGATGTATGTGTTTTTACCAATCTAAGTCATGAGCATTTAGACTTTCATAAGAACATGCAGGACTATGCCGAAGCAAAGTCCGTATTATTTAAAAAGCATCTCTCCCAGTCAAAAAAAAAACATAAACTGGCAGTCATTAATATAGATGATTCTGTAGGCAAGGATTGGGCGTCTGCCCCTATTTTTGAAAGTATCACTACATTTGGTTTTGACACAAAGGCAGACATTCATCCTGTGTCGTTTCAAGCGCATCCAAACGGAATGGATGTGACCTTGTCAGTGATGGGGGAAAGGTGCGCGTTTCACATGCCCATGTTGGGCCTGTACAATCTGTCCAATGTCATGGCTGCACTTGCCGTGGGGCAATGGAAAGGCTTGGGTGTCAAAGGCATGATCCAAACCATAGAGGCAGGCATGGAGGTCCCCGGGCGCTTGCAAAAAGTTCAGATCAACGCGCCGTTTTCTGTCATTGTGGATTATGCATATACCGAAGATGCACTCAAAAATGTTTTAGGCACGCTCAAACCTTTTTGCCAAAACAAGTTGATTGTTGTCTTTGGCTGCGGTGGCAATCGAGATGCGAGTCGAAGACCCAAAATGGCCAAGGCCGTCTATGACATTGCTGACCTGGCGATTGTTACAACAGACAATCCACGTTTTGAAGATCCAGATGCCATCATCGATGAGATGATGGAAGGAATTGCGCGCGAGGATGATTTTGATGACAAGATCATTCGAGAAGTTGATCGGGCGCAAGCCATTGCCCGCGCATTAAAAATCGCAGAGCCCAACGACATCATTGTCATTGCAGGCAAGGGACATGAGACCTATCAAGAGATTGAAGGTGTGCGGCATCCATTTAATGATATAGACATAGTGACACAATGCTGGAACTCAAAATGAACAAACGCCCGCTGCGGGTGAGTATTGATCTAACCCTTCAAGACATGCTTGATGCCATGGGAGCCAAAGTTCCACCAACACATCCAACTATCAAAATCAAAGGCGTCTGTTTAGACTCACGTGCCATTGAAAAAGGAGATGTTTTTTTTGCACTGCGATCCGCCAGAGATGGTCATGCGTATATCTCCAGCGCCTTGGACAAGGGCGCATCCTATATAGTAGTTGATCATGATACCGGTCATCCCAATCAAATCATAGTTGGAGATACCTTGAAAGCCCTTCAAGATCTTGCCCTTTGGCACCGACAACAGTGGGCAGGTCAAGTTTTGGGCATCAGTGGGTCCAACGGCAAAACCACAACCAAAGAAATGACCCGGACGCTTTTTGGAAAAAATGCATTTTCGACACCCGGCACCTGGAACAATCATTTGGGCATTCCCCTATCGCTTTTGATGTTAAGGGATCACCAAAAGGTCGCCATTTTAGAAATGGGCATCAGCAATTTTGGAGAGCTTGACGGTTACTGCAGTTATGCGCGCCCTGACATGGGGGTGCTCACTGTGATCGGGGACTCGCATCTGATGCAATTAAAAAATCGCGAAGGCGTACTCAAGGCCAAGTCAGAACTTTTTTATGCACTCCCAAAAGATGGTACGGCCATTGCGTTGATTGATGATCCGTTTATTCACACACTTAAAAACACACTAGAAGTCCAAACGCTTTTAGTCTCTGCCACCAAGCGCGAAGACCATATAGACGTGCGTGTCACTCAGGGTCATGATCAGAGTAAGGTTGAAGTTGTCTACGGCAACCACACCTTTGAGTGTGCATTCAAACTCAAGGGCCAACACAACAGATCCAACTTGGCGTGCGCCCTAGGCCTTGCATTGGCCTGCAAGCTTCCGGCTGATTTTGTGCAGGGTCGAATTCCACTGATGCAAAGTTTTGAGATGCGCATGCAGGAAGTGATGCTCCCGTCCAAGGCGACTGTGATTTTAGACTGCTACAATGCCAATCCCACATCGACTTTGGCAGGCATCCAGGCAGTCTCTGACATGCAGGGCTGCAAGAAAATTTTATTGGGAGATATGTTGGAGCTCGGAGATATGAGCTCCAGGTTGCACATGGATATTGGGCAAAAACTTTATGCCCACGGTTTTGAGCAGGTTTTCCTGATCGGCCAATTTGCCAAAGACTATTATCAAGGCGCCCTTTTAGGCGGCATCCCACAGGATAAGATATTAATTTTTCAAAATCACAGCGATGCATCCACGAAAATTCATTCACATTTAAAGCCAAGCGATATATTGTATGTGAAAGGCTCACGCGGTATGCGTTTGGAACGCATCGTCGAGCCCTGGACCAGTTAATTAAATGCTCTATCACTTACTATATCCCCTGCGCCTTGAAATTGGATTTCTGCGTCTTTTTGGTTACAATAGTTTCCGCATCTTTATGGCCATACTCACGGCCTTAGGCATTGGATGGCTTTTGGGTGGACCAATGATTCGCTTTTTAAAGAACAAGCAAGGCCAAGCAGACAATGTACGCCCTGATGTGCCAGCCTCTCACCAGATCAAAAAAGGCACGCCGACCATGGGTGGTATTATTATTCTCATGAGCATGCTCAGCGCCTTCTTGCTTTGGGCGCGATGGGATGTGCCCTTGACATGGGTGGCGTGTTTCACAGCACTAGGTTTTGGCGCCATTGGTGCCATTGATGATGTAGACAAAATTCGCAAGCGCAGAGGCATTTCAGCACGGGCCAAACTTACGCTGCAGCTTCTTTTGTCAGCGGCCTTGGGATCCATGCTCATGTACTCCGGCTTTGATACCCGGCTTACGGTTCCGTTTTTCAAAGATGTGGCCTTGATCACAGGGGTCTTTTTTATTCCCTGGGTGATGCTTGTGCTTATAGCCAGCTCCAATGCCGTGAACCTCACCGATGGTCTAGACGGTTTGGCCATGGGCCCGGTGATTGTATCATCAATCACCTATCTTTTATTTGCGTACCTGGCAGGCAATGTCGTTTTTTCAAACTACCTGCAAATCCCTCATATTGCGGGCGCCAGTGAGTTGTGTATTCTGTGCGCTGCCATGTTTGGCGCAGCCTTGAGCTTTCTTTGGTACAATACTTACCCTGCACAAGTCTTCATGGGGGATGTGGGTTCCCTGTCACTTGGCGGCACGCTGGGCATGATTGCTATTATGGTCAAACAAGAGCTACTTTTGATTTTAGTCGGCGGCATTTTTGTCATGGAGGCAACCAGCGTTATTGTGCAGGTCGTCTCATTCAAACTCACCGGCAAACGCGTCTTCAAAATGGCTCCCATCCACCATCATTTTGAGCTCAAGGGCTGGGCCGAACCCAAAGTCATCGTCCGCTTCTGGATCATCTCCATCGTCCTCGCCATCATATCTTTGACTACACTGAAGTTAAGATAATACCCTCATGTTTTCTAGTTTCAAAAGCATTTTAGCGTTTTAGTCAAAGATCGTAATTATTTTCGGCTTTTTAGATCTTGTAGGTTTCTCGGTATGAGTTCAGGCTGTTTTACTAAAAGTTGAGACATAAAAGTCCCATATTAATATTTATAAAGGTTTAAACAAGATAAATTCTGAAATGTGCTTTAATATTGGTTACTTATCATTCCCACAACTTGTTTTGGTTTGGCATGATGTTTGTAAGTATTTACTGTATGAAAAGATTGATATTGTTAGTAGGTGTTACTTTTTTATTTATAGGGACAGTAAGTTTAGCTCAAGCTCAAGATGATAAAAAAACTTTGAATGTACTTGTTAGGGGTTACGAGCCTGATTTTTCATGGAAAATGAATTTAGAACAAGTATTCACTGATCGAAAAGATAAATTTATTTTACTAGGGAGCCATAGTGATACACAAAATTCGTTAGAGAGTATCGAGTCTGAAATTGAAACCAAGCTCCGTAATAAAGGGCTGGTTGGTAATTATGAAAATATCCTTATCTGGTTACTTGCTCATGGTAAGACAGTTAAAAACAAACACGTTATTTTATTAAGTGAGAGTTCAAAAAACCCAGCTAGCAGTGAGGTTATAAAAAAAGTATACAGGGGCTTAGATAAATATTCTAAAACAAAAAAGAATACCAAGGTAGATCTTGTTTCGCTGTCCTGCAATGGAGCGTCCATTTTTAATAGACTTTCAGCTAAAGGCATGTTGCCAAAAGGATCTAGAGTATTATCCTTCTCAGACAGTTTTCAAGCTACAATGATTGGAGATGTGCAAAGTTTCATTGATGTATATTCTAAAATAAAAAAAGAAGTTGAACTAGACGCTGCTCATCTTGCGTATCTTTACCTTGCGAATGTTAAAAACTCTAGTGCGGTTGTTGATAATCATAAAAAGTATAGTCCAATTAGCCTCGCTACTATAGGTGATGGAATTGTTGAGGTAAATCGAAGGTATAGGAATTTAATTAAATTAAGAAGAAACTATAAAGAGGCATTTAAAAAATCAGTAAGTAATGCTTTTTTAAAAGTCATTGATAGAGCAAATGACTTTAGAAGACTTATTCCAACAAATGATTTAATGGTGCGGCAAGCAAGGGATTTTCTGTTGAGCGCATCAGATAGCGAGCTATCAAACCCACCCTTTGATATATATAACTACCTGCTTCTTTTAAGTTACTACACAGATCAAGAAGAATTCATCACCGAAAAACAAAAAAAAGCTGATTATAAGCTTTACAAAACATTAATGGCTGAAGGAATGAGCATTGAAAAAAGAATTTTCGAGGTGCAAAAAGCTTTTAAAAATGGAGCAAATCCCAACGCTCTGTTTGATAGGTCTTTTAAATCTTTGTTCGCTAGCTATGGTTATTCTACGCCACTTCTGAATAAGGCAATTAGTTTCGGGTCCTTAGAGCTGGTAAGGCTTTTTATAATGCCTGAAGTTAATGTGGATTTTGAGCAGGAAGATCAAAAAGGGGTAAATGCATTGTTGACTGCTCTTACTTATGACACGGAAAATCTTTCCTATAAAAAGGATATTGTTTTCCATTTACTATCTAACGGAGCTGAAATAGATGTTTTTGATAAAAATAATAAAAGCTCAATTATGTATGCTTTTGAGACGACAGATTTAGACATTATAGAATATTATTCTAAAAACTCAAAACAGAGCATTTTTGAAAAAAATAAACTTGGGCAGGATGCTTTTTCTTTGTTTCTTAAATCTGAATTGAGAAAAAATGCAAAGATACTTTATAACCCTGAATTTGATGATCAGATTGGTAGCTTAACGGAGTTACAATTAAAAAAAATAAAGAGGGTGATCAACTTGTTTAAAGTTAAGTTTGATAATGAAAAGTATTTTCATGAAATTATGAGTCTTGTTTCAAGGTTACCTGTACATGTTAAAACTTTTACTTTTTTTATAAATAAATTTTTAGATGAGTATGAATTTGATCAAAAGTATGTTTCCAAGGAACCAGACATGTTGAAGTATCTCATTTCTAAAAGTTTAAGATCAAAAAGTCAGATATGGCTTTATAATGCCTTTCAATTAACTAATGTAGGTGTGGTCAAGTATTTATTTGAAAATGGTGCAGATATGTTTAGCACTATTTTGGATAGCAGTTCTGGCATAGCCTATTCAGGCTCTAAAGGAGATTATGCTTTTTTAGCTCTAGCAAGGACAACTATTTATAGCGTTTGGGATAGTGCTTACGGGTATTCTCAGGAAAAAGTTAACGAAAGAACGATCAAATTAATTGATTTTGTTATTGAAGAAGCAGAAGCCAACAATATTTCAAACTTTAGCATTAATGCAAAGCGCAATGATCCCATTGCGGAGAGTATGCTTTGCTTGTTGATTAGGGGCATGGATGTGGGGAATTTTGATAATACAAAAGATATTATTTCTCATCTCATTAGAGTCGGTGGAGATGTAAGCTCGATCTGCAGAAAAGATGGAAAAAGTGTCATTGAGCATTTAGAACGCAAGGCTAATTATTTAAAAACAAAAATAAGGAGAAGTAACAAAAAAAACCTTACAAAAAATGTGTTTCTTGGTTTACAAAATTCCTACCAGGAATGGAAAAACTATCAAATAGCTATAAATTCTATTTTAAAACTTGCTCGAGAAATAAGTACTGAACAATAAGAGGCTAAACTGTATATAATCCATAATAACACTTCACCGCCTAAAAGTAGAAATCGTACCTATGGCGCCTGTGGTACAATTGTTGATATCTCATGCCAGGGTGGATGTTTTGTTTGCACAGGTAGCTATATGCAATTTCATAGTAGAGGCATTATATTTATCAATGACATAGTTTAAGCGTGGATTTGAGCTCGAAGTATAGAGCAGTGCTTTGGGGTGGATTAATCCAGGGTGATCTTATACACATCGGGAATGAGGTATGGGATTTTAGGCTTTGGGCAGCTCACTGGTGTGGCGCTGTTGAGGTACTTAAAAAATCAAAACATTACAATTACTATCTATGATGCAGCGCCATTGCGCGAGGTTCAAAAAAGAATAGGGACAGACCTGCCGCCTGGTGTGGATCTTCGTTCGGATCAGCTATCTGAGTGGGGCTCTGATGTGGATCTTTTGCTTTTGAGTCCAGGCGTGCCCATGAATCATCCCATTGTGTTGCGAGCTCTCGCGGATGGCGTGTCTGTCCAATCTGAATTGGAGTTTGCATCTTCCAAATTAAAGTGTCCCATGATTGCCATCACAGGCTCCATGGGAAAATCAACCGTCTCCAAAATGATTTATGATTTGATGTTACACAAATATAACCGCGTTTTTTTGGGCGGAAATTATGGTGTCCCATTAATTGAAGCTGTAGGTAAGGGCTATGATCTTGCCGTGGTGGAAGTCTCTAGTTTTCAGTTGGAACAAAGCACGACCTTTCATCCCCAGGTGGCACTTTTGCTAAATATTTTTGAAAATCACCTAGACCGGCATCACACGTTTGAAAACTATCAGCAGGCTAAGCTCAAAATATTTGAGCGTCAGTCGCCACGCAATCACGCGCTGATCCTGGATCAACTCGTCGGTAAGTTAGACATCAAAACAAAGTCCAAAATCACAGCCATCATATCTTTAACTACACTCAAGTTAAGATAAAGCTCAATCACAGACAGCATGCGTGTCCTACGTGTACCCAATACAAATGATGCTTGCATCAGGCCGAAAGTTGCTTTGAATGGAAGGAAAATGCAGATGATCACCCATTTCAAGAAATAATGAAGGTTTTAATATGTAGACAAGGGTTGCACAGTTTTCATCTGAGTGAAACACATTGGGATATTTATGGGACATACTTAGAAAAACCATGTCCCACACAAGCTTGGTCTGATAAAATCGGAGAATTATAGCAAGTATTATCAGACACTTAATAATGCCTTAGGCTGGCATGTTACTTGCTATTATGACTACGTTGGATTGTAAATAATTAGGAAAAAAATGATATGAAAAAAAGTTTAATAAAAAATAATAGAGTTTTAGGGATGTTATATAAAGTTGCTTTTTTGCTTCTGATGGCCATTAGTCTCACTACAGGTCTGAGTGCGCAAGAAGAAGGCGACTTTAAGGCTATCGTTGAGGACTTAAAAATCCATTTTATTGAAGTCTATACTGATGGAGCGCTAACAGATGAAGAAAGTCTATCTTTGGATAAAAAAATTAGCTCCATAATAAAACATGTACACACTATGAAGCATGATGAACAAATGTCTGAAGAAAGTTCAACTGTTCTTCAAACTATGCTAGGCGAATTAAAGTATTATAACACACCAGATTATCCCAAAAATCAAGAACACACAGATGGAGAGCAAAATATAAGAAACGGTTCTCATGTATTAAAACGCCTAATATTTAAAAAATTTCCAAGCTCTAAAACTCGTATCGTCTCCTTATCTTCAGAGAGTCATTACTCTTTACTGGTGAACACAAAAGACGAAATTTCTAAAGATCTTGAATTAACTTCAGCTGAGCAAGAGCTGCTGATGAAGGCATTAGTCAATTCAAAGCTTACAAAAGCAGACCTAAATGATTTTGTAGAAATAATGAATGATTTAGCCCGTAAGGGAAAGGAAGGCCCTAGCCATGGCAATAATAATCCTAATGGAACAATGGACACAGAAGGTGGTGGGGATGTCGAGGTTAATTTTGTTCTTGAAAATATGGCACCGTACCTCAACGATAAACTTACTCCCATAGTTAAACTTATCCATGAGTTTCTAAGAGAAGATATGATTTTTGTGGCCACACAGCTATTTACACCCCTGGTTGGAAGCAATTATATGTCACAAGAAGTTTTAGATATGTATCTAGAGTTAGATTTCGCATCTTTGCAAACACTCCTCAGTGTCTATACAGCAGCCAGTATGAACCTTGCGTTCGTGAAGTCTCGAAAAATGCTTGTTGATAAAATGAATGGATATTGGCCAGAACCAAGTAAGTTTCCATTGCTTCAAGTTGGAAAAGGTTTTTCAACCTATAAGCTATCAGAGCTTGTTGTGAACTCTATACTTTTAGGAAAACCAATGATTGCTTCATTTGTTATGTTTGGACTTTCTATTGAGAGAGAGATAGTTAGAAAGTACACAGTTTCACCTACAGTATATACCGCAGAGATGACGGGTGCTTTTTTTGCGAACAACCCGTTGATTCAAAGTGTTTTAATAACTACTTTTGATGTGCTTTTTCGCTTTGTTCCTGGTTACTCAGTAGCAGTTGATGGTTGGACAAAAACGTCTGTTTTAGAGACTGTAGCTTCTGCTTCTTTTTTTGGAGGGATAGCTTATAAAGCATATGCTGGTGTTAAGACAATAGGAAGAACAGGATTAGCTATAGGATCAGTTATTATGGGGTCTAGTGCTGGTGTATCAGCTGTTTATTCTTATGAGTTTTTTGCACAAGGTATTGGCCTGCTTAAAAATGGGCAATATACAAAAGGATCCGCGATACTTGCCTATGCCGTATTTACTGGAGCTGTAGCATATATGACGCGCAACTCTCTTGCAAAATCAATTAATTCATTCAATGCGCGTGTGGGTTCCAAAGCTAGACTGGTACCTGATTTAAATTTTAAATTTTTAAAGAGCTCTAATGCTGTTTCCCAGTTTAAAAAAACATATGATTCGGCAAAAGAAGCCGTTATCAATTTACATCAGGCTATGATTGAAAGGGGTGTCTTTAAAAACCTTTCTGACTTATCTCATTTTCAGGAAAACCTTGCTAAGGCGATAAGAGTTCATGATATGAAAAGCTACGTAAATGCAAAATTTCCGAAAGCGGGTGTTGGTGTGAATAACAATGAATTGTTTGATGAAATGGGCAAACTCCCTAAATTATTCGCTTTTGAGAAAAAGGGTATCAATAATCTTGTTAGTCAAGGAAAAGTTAAAAAGTGGAGCCTTTATTTGCCTGATGGATCTGTAAAAACAACTGCGTTTCAATATTTAGAGAGTAGTATCGATTTTCAGGTCAAGAATGCAACAGCAATAGTGAAAAGTTCTAAGGAGGTTTCAAATGATATTAGGTTAGCTATAGGTCGTATAGAGCTTCTGACTGGTCAACTAAAGAAAAAAACCTACATGTTTCCTAAAGAGATGGACTGGATTGATGATATCGTTAAAGAAGCAAAAAATAAAATTCATAACTTAGATTCGAGTAAAATATCACCTTGGTTATAGCGTTGAGTATAAAATTTTTTTTCTGCGAAGCGTTTTTAATTAAGCTTAGTGATGTTCCTGGATGAAAAATTCAGGTCCAGCTTACTCTTCCAGAAGGGTAAATATAAGTATGTGAGCCATTTCCAGGAAGGCATATCTGGGCAAGTTCCTTAGAATAATAATTATTTTCTGTGAATGGTGTCATTTGCTTTGGGGTGGATTAATCCAGGGTGATCTTATACACATCGGGAATGAGGTATGGGATTTTAGGCTTTGGGCAGCTCACTGGTGTGGCGCTGTTGAGGTACTTAAAAAATCAAAACATTACAATTACTATCTATGATGCAGCGCCATTGCGCGAGGTTCAAAAAAGAATAGGGACAGACCTGCCGCCTGGTGTGGATCTTCGTTCGGATCAGCTATCTGAGTGGGGCTCTGATGTGGATCTTTTGCTTTTGAGTCCAGGCGTGCCCATGAATCATCCCATTGTGTTGCGAGCTCTCGCGGATGGCGTGTCTGTCCAATCTGAATTGGAGTTTGCATCTTCCAAATTAAAGTGTCCCATGATTGCCATCACAGGCTCCATGGGAAAATCAACCGTCTCCAAAATGATTTATGATTTGATGTTACACAAATATAACCGCGTTTTTTTGGGCGGAAATTATGGTGTCCCATTAATTGAAGCTGTAGGTAAGGGCTATGATCTTGCCGTGGTGGAAGTCTCTAGTTTTCAGTTGGAACAAAGCACGACCTTTCATCCCCAGGTGGCACTTTTGCTAAATATTTTTGAAAATCACCTAGACCGGCATCACACGTTTGAAAACTATCAGCAGGCTAAGCTCAAAATATTTGAGCGTCAGTCGCCACGCAATCACGCGCTGATCCTGGATCAACTCGTCGGTAAGTTAGACATCAAAACAAAGTCCAAAATCACAAAAATATCTCCCAAGTCTGCAGGCCATCATGGCAGTCAACATGTGCCCGAGCATGTGGCGTTTCTTTCAGGTATGGCTGATGTTTTTGGCCTTAAGCAAGTACATATTGAGCACGTTTTAGATCGCTTTGATGCGCTTGAACATCGCCGTGAAGTTTTTGAGGTCAATGGCTGGAATTTGATGAATGATTCTAAAAGCACGACACCGGATGCCACCAGATTTGCACTCAAATCTTTAGCACAAAATCTGCATCTTATTCTGGGAGGACGCAACAAGGACATCAGTATTAAAGCCTTTGCAAGGGATCTCTCCCAAATGACTCAGATTCAAAGCATTGCATTGATTGGCGACATGGGACCCGTGTTAAGAGGTGAGCTCACCCACGCAAACGTAATGATGTCTATGACACTCAAGCAAGCGCTTCTAGACATCAAGGCAGTAGCAGTCAAAGGCGAGGTGATATTGTTATCACCAGGTTTTGCAAGCTTTGACCAATATGAAAATATGGCTGCTCGGGGTCGTGCTTTTAAAAAACTAGCCAGAGACATATTGGGATGAAACGCCTGCATTTCAAGTACATTGACCCCCTTCTTTTGGGCTCAAGCCTGATGTTGATCTGTATTGGACTCATTATGGTTTACAGTTCCAGTAACTTGATGGCTGCGGAAAATTTTTCCAATCACATGTTTTATCTTGAGCGGCACATAGTGATGTTGGCCATGGGCTGTATCGCCATGATGATGGCCATGATGATGCCATTGCACATGCTCAAAAAACTCAGCTTGCCGATACTACTGATTTGCGTTGTACTGCTGGGCATGGTTGTCCTGACTTCGTTTGGTGTAGAAGCAAAACACGCAACGCGGTGGGTTCGGATTGCAGGATTCCGATTTCAACCGAGCGAGTTGATCAAGCCTTGGTTTATATTATTTGTTGCAGGCTACCTAGAGCGGATGGGGCCAAAGATACAAGACTGGAAGGCAGGACTGGCACCACTGTGCTTGATGGCGGGTGTGCTTTTGCTTTTGATCTATAAACAGCCCGACTTTGGAACAGCGGTGACCATTGCAACGGTCACGCTCATGATGATTTTTGTATCTGGTGCCAAGATCAAACATATGATTTTTTTATGTCTGAGCACAGGCGCATTGATGGGCTATTTGATTTTTTCAGCAGATTATCGACGCAGGCGTTTTTTAAGCTTTCTCAATCCATGGGCTGATCCGCAAGGTGATGGGTTTCAGATCATACAGTCACTGATTGCTTTTGAGCGTGGTGGATTGATGGGTCAGGGTTTAGGGGATGGAACCCAAAAGCTCTTGTATTTACCTGAGGCACATACTGATTTTATATTTTCAGTTATTGGAGAAGAAATTGGTTTGATGGGCTGCGCGGTGGTTGTCATTTTATTTTTTTTAATCATGGTTCAGGGCATTCGGTTGGCCATTCGTATTCAAGATCAGTATGCAAGCCTTCTTGCTTTTGGTATTACGATTTTGATCAGCATCCAAGCCATATTTAATATGGGAGTGGTGATGGGTTTATTGCCTACCAAAGGATTGACCCTACCGCTGGTTAGTTATGGAGGATCGTCCTTGATTTCTACAATGTTCTGTTTGGGCATGCTGCTCTCTCTTTCAAGTTCAATCGCGCATCAAAAACGCAAGGCCAAGATCTAAAATGAGTTTAAAAAATCCAAAACCCAAAAAAAGAACAATTCTCTTTGCAGCAGGGGGTACGGGTGGCCACGTCATCCCGGCTTATGTTTTGGCCAAGGCCATTGAGAAAAAACACTCCGACATACAATGCATCTTTGTGGGTGCCAAGGGTAAGTTCGAACAGCAATGGTTGCCAAGCCAAGGGTTTGAACTAGAGCTGCTCAACATGGGAGGCATAACCTCTGGATCGATGATCAAGCGGTTAAAAGGTCTATTGAAATTACCTGGGGCTTGCTGGAAATCATGGAAGATCTTAAAGCAATATACACCCGAGCGCCTTTTTGGTGTGGGAGGATATACATCTGGTCCCATTATGTTTTTGGCAAGTCTTATGGGCATTCCATGTGCCATCATAGAGCCCAACGCAGTTGCGGGGCGCTCAAACAGAATTATTTCCAAACAATGCAAGCGTGTCTATACTGTCTTTGAGCAAGCCAATGTTTTTTTTCCAACTGACAAGGTAAAAACTTTGGGTCATTTAATCCGGCCTGAAATTTTAAATATACCAGCGCCTAACTTTTCACAGTCTAAAAAAACCATTGCTGTTTTAGGTGGCTCCCAAGGGGCGCAAAGCCTGAATCGTATTTTTTGTAAAATGGTCCAAGAAGCTCCAGAGTACTTTAAAGAGAATTTCAAAATTTTGCACCAAGCTGGAGAGAAAAACAAAGACCATGTCCAGCACCAATATAAAAACCTAGACCTTGATATTGATGTTTTTGGATTTAAAGATGATATGCAAAGTCTCTACGCAAACACGCATATTATTATTGCGCGCGCAGGATCATCTGTGATTGAATTTGCATCCATTGGCATTCCGTCCATTTTGATTCCACTATCGATTGCTGCAGATGATCACCAAAAAGCCAACGCCCTTGCACTGGTCAAAACAGGTGGGGCATCTATGATTGAGGAAAAAGATTTAAACCAAGCCCTGCTCTTCGAAGTTTTGCAGCAAACCATGGCAGGTGACATGCAAGGCATGAGTAAAGCGTTGAGAGTTTTGAGAAGAGATCAAGCAGTAGAAACAATTATGGAAGATTTTTTAAATTTATGAAAAGCTTAAGGGCATGACGAGCAAGCAGACCATTCACTTTGTCGGTATCGCAGGTATTGGCATGTCAGCAATCGCGCAAGTTCTTTTGGATTTGGGATATGATGTTCAGGGCAGCGACTTAAGAGAAAATGAGGAAACCCAAAAGCTAAAAGCCAAAGGCGCAAAAATCTATACAGGGCATGATGCTAGCCATATTCAGGGTGCCAATATTCTGGTGTATTCCTCAGCCATAGCGCCTGGCAACTCAGAGCTTGTTCAGGCACGCAAAAATAAGACCTTGGTTTTGTCTCGCACCGATATGATGGCAGAGCTAATGCGAAAAAAACGCACGATCGTGGTGGGCGGATCCCATGGCAAGACAACCACAACGTCGATGATTGCGCACATGATGTTGGAAAACAAATTAGATCCTACCTTTGTCGTTGGAGGGCGGCTCAAAAGCAAAGCCTCAAATGCTTACGTTGGAAAATCAGATTGGTTTGTAGCCGAGAGTGATGAAAGTGATGGATCCTTTCTTAAGCTTTTTCCAGAAATTGCAGTGGTGACCAATATTGATGAAGAGCACTTAGATCACTATGGTGATTTTCAAAATTTAAAGCAGGCATTCGTAGACTTTACCAGCCGCGTACCCTTTGATGGTTTGAGTGTACTTTGCATAGATGACCCCGAGGTCTATCAACTTTTGGAGCAGGTCAACAAGCCTGTTATTACCGTCGGAACCCACATCAAATCTATGATTCGCGCCGACGGTATTGTCATGCATGACCAAAGCATGGTGTTTGATGTTTGGAATGCAAAAGACAAGCTTGCTAAAATTAAGTTACCTCTTTTGGGCAAGCACAATGTACTCAATGCGCTCTGCGCTTTTGGTGTGGGGTTACGTTTGGGTCTAGCGCCAAAGCAAATAAGCAAAGCGCTTCTTAGTTTTGGGGGCATTGACCGGCGGATGGATTTTTATGGCTTGTGCAAAGGAGCGCAGGTCTTTGATGACTACGCCCACCACCCCACAGAAATTCTAGCCACGCTAATTGCATTGAAAAAAAAATCAGACAACAAACGTGTGCACGTATTGTATCAGCCCCATCGATACACACGCCTTAAGGAAACCTGGCAAAAACACATTGCTGCATTTGACTATGCTGACGCAGTCTATATTTGTCCGATCTATGAAGCCAGTGAGGCCCCCATCGAAGGGATCACAGCGGAGCGCTTGGTCAAGGCTTTGCAGGACCGGGGCAAAACACATGCCCGATATGTGCCATCTCTGGAAGCAGGTGTGAGCACGATCACAAAAGCCATTGGCAAAGGCGACGTCATCTGCACCATGGGCGCCGGCACCATCACCCAAGCCGCAAACATGTTCATAAAATAAATTAATACAACTATTATTAATTAGACTTGTTAATAATTATAATGTGTTGTTACATAATAATTTTATTATTATGAAAAGAGGTTGTGGATGAGTTCTAAGTTTAAACTGCGAGGTCTGGTCATTATTATAGTCCAGTTGATTTTTTTTAGTGATGTTCAGGCAAATCTGAAGCAGTGTTCTTTTCGGACAACCACAGATATTTTTTCGATAGAAGAAAATATGAAGTATTTAAAAAATAAAGCCAAAGGTGCATTTTATACGCACTATGTAAATGAACTAAACAATAGGACTTTAGAGAACCTTTTTGTAAAAAAATTTTTTAATAATGGAGAAGGAGCAAGAGTTATACTTCCGCTTCAAAATGAAAGCATAATTTCAAACTTTGAGACATTTTTTTTAGAAGACATTGCAAGTGAGGGTTCTTACAACCATTATTTCACAGAGAAAGGGCTGAAAAAATCTTTAAAAATTGTGAGCCCTATTTTTTTGACAGAAGCAAATATTGTTACGGTTAACATGGGCGAAAAGGACTACTTAAGTCCAGATAGTGTTTTTCCGGCCGGGTATCAGCACAATTTTTCATTAAATAACGTTCTAAGTAAAAAAGAAATGAAACTCTTTTCAATGTTCTCGTCAAGAGATCATTCAGGCTGTCTGATTTTAGTCCACTCACATTTTAGATTTGGTGTAAACGAGTTAAGCTCTATACGCGCGTACGATGAATTAATGCTTTCTACAAATCAGATCTTGGTTCTCCTGGTTGACCAAGCATTGGAGAGTGTAGAGTTTCTTGACGTCCCTAAAAAGTCCATAGTGAAATTAGCATCTCTTTAATCATTGAATTGCCAGTCAATAAAGTGAGATAACAATAGATGTGTCAAGTTAGAACAATGTTCTGTTGAATCTCCCTGACTTTTAGAGCGTACTTTGCTAACACAGTGTGATGAATACTTCACTTTCAAACTATAACGCTCTGGTGTGTGGCGCTTCCAGTGGTATAGGCGCAGCTATTGCGCAGGTTTTAAGCCAAGCGGGTGCGCGTTTGATTTTATTAGCACGTCGTCAAGAGCAATTAGAGCATGTGCGCTGTGGGCTAGATACACCTGAGCGACATCAGTGTTTAGGAATAGATTTACATGACCTTGATGGGCTAAAATCGAAAATAAAAGCGATTGCTGATGCGCAGCCTATTCATATTCTGATTAACAATGCGGGGGGCCCACCTGGTGGCGCGCTTTTAGATGCGTCAACGCAAGACTTTGAAAAAGCTTTTAGATTGCATGTTTTAGCAAGCCAGACATTGGCTCAACTGCTTGTACCCAGTATGAAAAAACAAGGCTACGGACGAATCATCAATATTATTTCTACATCAGTCAAGGCGCCGATTCCGAATTTAGGTGTGTCTAATACCATTCGCGGGGCCATGGGCAATTGGTCCAAAACGCTCGCGACCGAATTGGGTCCGCATCACATCACGGTCAACAATGTTTTGCCTGGATTTACAGACACCCAACGTTTGGGTCAGCTTAAAGAAGCAACGGCCAAAAGGTTAAACAAAAGTGTTGAAGAAGTTGATCAACTCTGGAAATCGAAAGTTCCGTTGGGTCGGCTTGCAGCGCCCGAGGAAGTGGCCAACGCAGTTGCTTTTTTAGCCAGCCCAGAAGCGTCCTACATCAATGGGATTAATTTACCTGTTGATGGCGGCCGCACCCCTTCATTATAAGTGAAAGGGGGGAAACGCTTCCCCCCTTCTGGAACGAATGTCCCCATTGCAGCTTTTTGGCTGCTGCGGGGCTAAGTCCAACTAACTCAATATGCAAATCGATCTAAAACGAAGGCTTAGACTATTGTTCAAATCAAATAAATAATAAGTACAGTTGGGCTTTATGAATTCGTTCCATTCAAACCCCCTGCGACGTAGAATTGAATATCAAGCTTTTTTCTAGATGCTTACAAAGTTTTTTGATGGTAGTCCTACTCAAAATCTTCTAGCTTTAATCCCAGCCAATCTAGGGCAGTGCCGTGGAGCAGTTGGGCGCGAGATGCTTTGGTTAGTTCTATCGATTGTATCAATTCTCCCGGCCGATGTTCACCTAAGGGAAAAGGATAATCACTCCCCAACGCAATACGCTCAACACCAAAAGTATCAATCAAAAACTCTAATGCATGTGGATCATGAACAAGTGAATCAACATAAATCTTTTTGAGGTATGTCCTAGGTGAAATATTATTATCAATGGCACATAAATCAGGTCGCACATGAAAGCCATGTTCAATGCGCCCAAGCGTCGCGGGGAAAGAACCGCCCCCATGGGCAAAGGCAATTTTTAATTTGGGTAAACGTTCTAACACCCCCCCAAAAATCATGGAGCAAATAGCGCGCGAGCTTTCCGCTGGCATACCTACCAGCCAAGGCAACCAATATTTATCCAGTTGCGCTTTGCCCATCATGTCCCATGGGTGCACAAAGATACTGGCATTTAAGTCTTGAGCTTTTTCAAAAATGGGAAAGAGCTGAGGGTCATTTAAGTTGATGTTATTAATATGCGAACCAATTTGAACCCCTGCTAAACCCAGATCCTTCATGCAACGTTCAAGCTCTTGCACAGCCATGCGGGTATTCTGCATGGGCAACGTCCCCAAGCCGACAAAACGCTTGGGATGTTTTTGGACCACACCTGCAATGTGATCATTAAGATATCGCGCAATATCATATGTGTGTTTGGGCTTGGCCCAATAGGCAAACATAACAGGGACAGTAGAGAGGACCTGCACATCAACTTCCAGGTCGTCACACTCTTTTGTTCGTTGACCAGGGTCCCACGTATTGTGCTCAACCTCCCTAAAGATCGTACCATTGTCCAGCATCATGCGAGCGCAGCACGGTTTGTGATGGTCGAGCGTGACAAAGCCGCCATATCCAAACTGCTCAGCCCACTGAGGAATAATCTCCGGCAGAATATGTGTATGGATATCAATTTTAAACATAAAGCATGTTACCGTGTTGCAACCCAGCCACAGCCATTACATGTGGTATGTGTGGGGCTGTCATAAAATCGATCAAACACGGCTGGAAGTTGTGTGACAATATTTTTAAGGTGAAAAAACTCTTCGTACATAATGACATGGCATGAGTCACAGATCCAACGAAAGCCATCTTGTTCTTCTGGTCTCCTGACCTGCTCAACAACCAGACCTACAGTGTCAGCTGGCCGTTGTGGTGCGTGTGGAACTCCTTTTGGTAAAACAAATACATCGCCTTGATTGATATGAATGTCCTTGGGTTTGCTATCCTCTAAAATGCGTAGGACCATATCCCCTTCAAGCTGGTAGAAAAACTCAGGGGTTTGGTTGATGTGATAATCTTTGCGTGCATTCGGCCCACCCACAACCATAACAATATAATCCGAACCTGGAAAAATTTCGCAGTTACCAACTGGAGGTTTCAGTTTATCTCTGTTTTGATTGATCCAAGATACAAGGTTAAAAGGGCTAATCACCAGAGAGCTTTATCAAAATGCCTCTAAACCGTCTACACCTAGTCACTGGGTATAAATTGTGACGCTTGCTAAGTTAAAAAAATTATGTTATGCATAAACTTTATTTTAGAAATATTAAAAAAGGAGTTTCGCTATGATTAAAAAAACTTGGTGTTTTTTTTCTGTAATGATTTTAGGTTTGGTTATGGGGTGTGGAGATTCTAAAACGTCTTTAGATCAAAATAACACCGCATCTAACCTGTTGAAAAAAAATAACGTAGTAGAGGAAGATATTCTCATAGATTCTGTAGGGGATAGTGGTGAGTTTATAACAACTTGGCAATTCCCTGCGGGCACAACTATTCAGTTACCTCTGTATGCTAAAAAGGGCAGGGCCGGGTTTACTGTAAATTGGGGTGATGGTTCATCTTCACAAGATATTGATTATTATTGGGATGGCAATCACACATATGAAACAGGTGGAGTTTATGTCATCAGAATTAAATCTCTTGATGGCTATGAATTTCCAAGGTGGATTTTTTATGACGATGACCAGAGCGCGCAGTATCTTACCGGTATTAATAGGTTTGGTCAGCCAGGCTGGAAAGATATGGCTTTTGCTTTCAGAGGTTGTGAAAACTTAAACTATGTTAGTTTTGCTGACGCTGGTTTTGATGAGGTAGACTCATTTGTGGCGATGTTCGAGGGTGCATTCACCAATGTTGATGGTGGTGTTTCTTTGAATTTTAGAGGGATGAGTTTTCCAAATGCAGATGATTTTGCATTAATGTTTAGAGAAGCAAACCTTGATCATGTTGATTTTTCTAATGTCACATTTCCAAAAGGAACTGACTTTAGACAAATGTTTAAGGATACACAGGTGAACAGCGTTGATTTTTCTAATGCTTCGTTTACGGACCCATCTGACCCACACAAAACAGTTGTTATGAACCTTATGTTCGAAGACTCTGCTGTCCAGACTGCTACATTTAAAGATGCTGATTTTTCACAGGTTTTAAATATTAAAGGTCTCTTCATGGATACTAAAAACTTGCTATCTGTTGATCTCCAGGTCAAAGATCATGACATGTCAAAGGTTGAGAATATGCGAGTTTTGTTTGATGATAGTAATATCTCTACTATCGATATGTCAGGGTTAATACTTTCTAACTTGACCGACGTAACATACGCATTTTCCGACATAAAAAATTTAGTGTCTCTTTCGTTTGAAGGTGCAGTTATGCCTTCAGGGATTGATAGTGTAGACCAGTTCCGTACATTTTATGGTAGCAAAGAAGACTTTCAATATATTTGCCCTTCAGCAAACTATGGGACACTTTTTGGTAAGAATTGCTCAAACTAAGTAATTTATGCTAAAAGCTTGATAAGCTCAAGCCCCCACAAAATTTTTGTGGGGGCTTTGTTTGTTTCAAAATACGCCAACGGGCTTTTTTAATCACTTTTTGAACCCAGTCACTGTGGTTGGCACTTGCGGCAATGCTTCCTTCATCTTGAATTGTTTTTTTGTGCTCTATCTCTATAAGCCTGCCCCGAACTTCAATTTTTTTTCCCGTGTCATTACCCCAATGATTTAAATCCTCAACAAAAAAAATGTCGTTTTGATGGGTTCTTATGACAGCACCAAGCTTCCAATTTTCTGCTATGCCAATAGCCTTTGTCATAAATAATGCAGCGCAGCCTTGAAGCAAGGTCAATAGGAGCGTGAGTGTAAATGCTTGAAGCATCAAGAATTTCATCTCTTACGCGCTTTGACCTACGTGTGGTTTACAGGTTTTTTCATTAACATCGATCCCAGAATAAGCGTTAGAAAAGCTAACCCAGCTGCAGGGACAACCGCATCGATGCCTTGCTCCACAACCCAAGTGGGTAGCATATTTTGGGTTTGAAAGAATTTCCATAAAAGCGCGGTGACCAGTCCGACAATCATAGACGCCGTTCCTGCCTTGGGATGAACACCTTTCCAGAACAATGCCGCCAAAAGGGCAGGCGTGATACTTGCGCCGTAGAGCGTGTAGGCAAAAAGCGAAACACTGAAGAACTCTTTGGAAGCAAAGGCCATGGCCAATGCAATGGCTCCCAGGACCAACACGGTCAAGCGACTGACTTGAACAAGCTCTTTGTCATTGGCTTCGGGTTTGACAAAACGTTGATATACATCACGTACAATGGATGACGCCGGTGCCAGCAAATATGAATCAGCGGTTGATACCACAATGGCAATAATGGTAGCCATGAGCATGGCGCCTAAAAATGGTGGCAATGCATAAAACGCGATTTGCACGGCGATGTGTCCGATGTTTTGAGGTTCGGCAATAATGCCCTTTTGAACCAGCGCAACGCCAATGATGGCCAAGAAAATAATCATCCATTCAACCACTAAGACCGTGCCTAACATCCATCTTGCACTTTTGCGCGCAGCCTCTGGGCTCTTGGCAGAAAAAAAACGTGCATACAGGTTGGCATCGCCTAAGATCAGCAACAGGGAAGGTAGCAAAATAGATATCAATGTTCCAAAAGAATAGTGCCCGGTAAAGCTTTGCTTAGCTGCAGGGAGTGCCTGCCAGAGACCATCAAGGCCACCTACTTTGACGAGCAATATGGGAATGGCAATCATGAATCCAACCAACATGAGCAGTCCGTTGACCACATCCGTATAGGCGACGGAATACATGCCAGCTAAGTACGTATAGAGCGTAACAAACACTGCAACCATGATGATGGCCCAAACGTGGGGGAGGCTGGGCGCAATTTGTTCCACAATCGCGGCGCCTGCGCGGTATTGATAGGAAACAATGATCACGTAAGCCAGCGTGAGGGTGATGGTTCCAATGATTCTTGATAGCGGCCCAAAACTGCGCTCTAAGATATCCTGAATAGTAAAATTGTCCTGGCGGCGCACGCGGTGGGCAAGCAGCGTGAGAACAAAAATACCAACTGCGCCCGAAAGCGGGATGACCCACGCTGCAACGCCAACACTGTAGGCTTCTTCGCTGTTACCAAAAATACTTCCCGTACCAATCCACGTTGCCAGCAAAGTGCCTGTCAGTACAAATGAGCTTAAGCCGCGGCCGGCTAAAGCAAAGTCGCCTTGGGTTTTAATGCTGCGTGCTTTGCGCGCGCCCACAAAAATAAGCGCTGAGAGATAAACCAATACAAAAATCAGATAAATAGACATCTCTTTGGATTAGAGGATATGAAATAACAACGCAATGAAAATAATGTCATCAAATATTGTTCTTTAGGTTAATACTACAGGTGTGTCGGACATAAGGATCAAGAATTTTATCAACGGGGCGTGGGAAGATCCGATCGATCATCAATGGCTGGACAATGTTAATCCAACGTCGCAAGTAAAAATCAACTTGGTCGCGCGCTCTGGTCATCAGGACATTGACCGAGCAGTCAAGGCTGGGCGCGAGGCATTTGAGCCATGGGCCAAGATGCATATTAAGGACAGAGCAGATTATCTCAGGTCGATAGCCGACGCAGTTCAAGCGCGCTTTGAGGAATTTGCTCTAGCGGAATCGCAGGATACGGGCAAGCCCTTATGGCTTTCCAAAAAACTTGATATCCCTCGGGCGATTGCCAATTTTAGATTTTTCGCAGACTGTGTGGAGAAGCAAGCAAGCGATTTTAAAAACACCTCCATCGAGGGTCACCTGATCACGCAAGAGCCTGTGGGTATTGCAGCGCTGATCACGCCATGGAACCTTCCGCTGTACTTGCTCACGTGGAAAATTGCGCCAGCCCTTGCCTACGGCAATACGGTTGTGTGCAAACCCTCAGAGCTTACCTCAACAACGGCGCATTTGCTGACCGAATGTTTACAGGAGGCAAAACTTCCCAAAGGTGTGTGCAATATGGTCTATGGCCTAGGCCATGAGGCTGGGCGCGCTCTGGTGATGCATGCTGATGTATCATTGGTTTCATTTACGGGCGGCACGCAGACAGGCAGAACCATCCAAAAAGATATCTCAGATCAATTTAAAAAAGTGTCTTTTGAACTCGGTGGGAAGAATAGCTTAATTATTGATCAAACCGTTGATCTTGATCAGATCATAGGCGATGTGATTCGCGCCTGTTTTTGGAATCAGGGCCAGATTTGTTTATGCGCTGAGCGTTTATTGATTCATGAAAGTATTTATAACGAATTTAAAAATAAATTTGTCGAAGAAACAAAAAATCTAAAAGTAGGTGATCCATTAGACGAAACTCATTTTATGGGTCCATTGATTTCTAAAGAGCATCTCAAAAAAGTGCAGGGCTGTATTGAATTCCGCATGCAAGCCGGTGCAAGATTGTTGGCTGGAGATGAAGCTTTGGAAGATCGGCCTGGGAACTTTATGCGCCCCACAATTTTAGAGGGTCTGGACTCCAAACACACGTTACATCATGAAGAAATTTTTGGACCTGTGGTTACCCTTGAGCCCTATGAGAATATCAAAAACGTTATCTCTTATATCAACGCTTCTCCGTATGGATTGTGTGCAAGTATTTTTTCGAGCGACACGAGCAAAGGACAAAGCATCGCCAAAGAACTCAAAGTAGGCACAGTCTGGATCAACACCTGGCTCAAACGAGATCTTCGCGTCCCCTTTGGCGGCATGAAGTCTTCCGGCCTTGGTCGCGAAGGCGGCCAGGACTCCATTGATTTTTTTACGGAGAAGAAAGTGATTTGCAAAACCTAAGTCATGCTTGCTTGCGCGTATCCAATAACGTAGATAGAAGGTCATATGTCAGACAAAACAAAAGTTTTTAATAGCTCAAAAGCCCCGGAGCCCGTAGGCGCTTATCCGCACGCGAGGCGTGTGGGGGATTTTTTGTTTTTATCAGGGGTTGGGCCCAGGCAGGCAGGGACAGATAGAATTTTAGGTCAGTGGCCTCATGATATCGAACTTCAGACGCAGGCTGTGATTGACAACGTGAGGATCATTTTACGCGACTCGCATGCTGCTTTAGAACAAGTTGTTGATATTCAAGTGTTTTTAACGGATATGGAGCGGGACTTCAAAGGATTTAACCAAGTCTATAACACCACGTTTAAAGACATAGGCCCTACTCGCACCACCATAGAAGTAGGCAGCCTGCCCACCCCTATTGCAGTTGAGTTTAAGGTGATTGCGTACTTGGGACAGTGATCAAAGGCCTTTCCAAAAAGAGGAATTTTTGGTAGAATATGGACAAGATGATGAAGCTCAATGAAAAATACATGCCATTTAAAGCCATCGCCTTTTTGAGCGTTTTGGTTTTCACAGGCCTTTTTTATAGCAATTGTGGCAGCACTGATGCAGAAGATGGCACCCGCCAATCTCAGGAAAACATCGATGGGGTTCGGCAAAAAATTTTTGTGGATGAGGCTCAACGCCTTTCAGCCCAAGATGCATGCACACAGGACGATGAGGCATGTGTTCGAGAAAATCTAGATGGTTCATACTCCTTAGACCGCGTGATTTTAAAAGATTAAGTTTATTTACTTTATTTCTCTCGCCTCTCTTTATTCATTCATACCAGACCTTAGGTAAGCCATCGTGTCAGATGCGATTCAAATCTATCTGAAAAACTGCAAAACCTTTAGAGCGTCTCTTGCCTTTGACGCCTCTCTAAAATCTAAAACTTCTTTCCAATGTCAAAGCTCTGCGGCAGCAATTTTTGCACCCAAAAACCTTGAGGCTTTGGAGCATTTTTTAAAAAACTTGTCCGCGGAAGGTTATGCTTTGGGCAAAGATGTTCAAGTTATAGGCAAGGGATCCAACACGTTGTTTGAAGATGTCGGCTTTGCAGGGTGTTTGATTGATCTATCGGCCTTGGACAAGATAGAGACCATTGAGAAAAATCACCATTGGAACCTCCGGGCGCAAGCAGGGTTAGGCATGGGAAGCTTGTTGCAGCGTTTGCGCAAAGCCAGCTACACGGGCTTTGAATTTAGCTTTGGTATTCCAGGCAGTGTAGGCGGAGGGATTCGAATGAATGCAGGAACGCCTGAAGGTTGGTTTGGAGACGTCTTGGAATCTGTTGAAGGGTTTGATTGTCATGGCACGTACTTTAAAAAAACGGTCACACCACAAGATTTTTTATACCGAGATTTTCCCTTTGGCCACGGCAAGATCCTAACAGCAGGCACATTCAGGTTTCAAAAGTCATCGCAAAAAATAATTGAGGAAAAAATTAAAATAGCAAAAATAAAACGCGCAGAGCAGCCCCTACACCTTCCCAATTTTGGATCAGTTTTTAAAAACCCAAAGCCCCATTACGCTGGCGCTTTGATTGAAGCGGTAGGACTAAAAGGTCATGGCATTGGGAGCGCACGTATTTCAGGCAAGCATGCTAACTTTATCGTCAACGATGGGTATGCTAAGACAGACGATGTGAAAGCGTTGATTGCATTGGCACAGAAAAAAGTTTGGGAACATCATAACATCCAGCTCAAAACTGAAGTCCATATTTTAGGTGGGTGATGGTGCGCAAAGATATTAAGGTAGCGGTTGCCTTTGGTGGGCAGTCCAGGGAGCGGGACATCTCCATCCTTACCGGTCAAGCCATTGTCAGTGGGTTGAGGCAAGGAGGGTTTTCAAATGTCCAGGGCATAGATACCAAAGCAAATCCTAAATTTTATGAAGATAACTGGGATATAGTTTTCATTGCGCTCCACGGACCTGGTGGCGAGGACGGCACACTCCAAAAAGAGCTTGAAAAAAGACGCATCCCTTTTACAGGTTCAGGTTCTAAGTCAAGCAAGCTTGCCATGAGCAAGTATGAAAGTAAGTTGGCATTTGAAAAACATGGCATCCCTACATTGCCTTTTTTTTATACCAAAGACATGCGTGATACGCGCAGCATTCAAGACAAGATTAAAACGCATCTTACCTATCCCGTTATTGCAAAGCCAGACAAAGAAGGTTCTAGCATTGGGTTAGAGATCATAAGACATGATGATCAATTGCCTGCCGCCATCGCGCGCCTTTGTGATCTGACCGATATGGTGCTCTGGGAAAACTATATCGAAGGGGGCATTGATCTAACAGTGGGGATCTTGAATCAAAAAGCCTTACCCGTGATTGAAATCAGGCCTTTGCAGGGTTGGTATGATTATCAAGCCAAATACACCAAGGGCATGACTGAGTATCATTGTCCGGCAAGGATTGGGGATGCGTTTACAAAAAAAGTGCAAGCCCTGGCATTGAAGGCATTTGAAGTATTGGGTTGTCGAAGCTGGGGCAGGGTTGATTTTTTGCACCAAGGTGAAGCGCTATACTGTCTAGAAGTCAATACAGTGCCGGGCATGACGCCAACTAGCCTTGTACCTATGGCAGCGGCTGAACTTGACATTGATTTTAATCAGTTGGTCCGGGCCATCTTGACAGACGCGGTCGTGTGATGATCAGTCGCATGCCTTGCATCGCCTTTGCTTTATGCTTGGCTTATGTTTCTTTGGTATTTGCGGATGCCAAAGAAAGGCATTTCACCAAAACACAATTTAGCGGCTTGCACTCGATTGTACAAAAAGACTTCCAAGACATGCTGAGACCATTTAAGGGGCGCGCTCTTTCTGAAGCTGACCTAAAGCGTTTAAAGAAGCAACTGACTGACATTAAGATGTTAAAAAAGGTCAGTCTTGCCTTCAAAAAAGATGACACGCTGGACATTCATGTCTTAGAACGCAAGCCCCTCATTAAAATTGATTTCCAAAACCGATGGTACCTCGACCAAGATGGTGTTGTGTTTGATTGGTTTGGAAGCAAGGAGCAACCTGCATTGCCGGTCTTGTATGCGAGATGGAAAACCAAGACACAAATGATGGAAAGCAAAGATGTATTTGCTTCCCTTGTGAGCTTGCACAAGCACATTCAAAAGCAGTTCAATAAAGTAGCCATCGAGTATCATTGGCACCAAAATTTGGGGTGGACGTTTCACATTCAGCCCGAACTTCCTGGCATTTATATTGGACAGAACCATTTTGTTCAAAGGCTAAAACGGCTCAACAAACTCATGGATAACATCATCAAGGAAAAAGAGAACTTGATTGCCATCGACTGTGGGTTTGATGATCGCGTGGTTTTGAAGAAAAAGCCAACACCAAATGCGCCATAGCCAAAGCAATAAATCACAACCTATATTTGAGCTGTCCTAATACCAATGCCATTAAATAATGACGAAAATTTAAGCATGTGCAGGTGCCAGGCTACTTTTGCGGATGCATTTTGTCAAAATATGTAGGCCTTCCGGTCAAAACTACCGAACTTGCTGACATCTTCGCGCCGACGCCCGCCCGGCGTAAGTGGCTCTATGGCTAAATAATGAGATCTCCATCCATGATGCGCAGAGGGTTTGAATCGGACAAAGGAATGAAGCTCCGAGAAACGGGGTTCTGCAAAAATTTCTATACCCGTATACGCCGCATGCCTTAAGGCATGCTCTTACGTAAGTGACTCTATGGCTAGCTTTGGAAAGCTTGTTTCAAGCTAAGTTTGAATGAGTTTGTGTTGCTGATCTTGGTGCGAAGAAGAGTCACTAAATAAAATTCAGAATGCTGGCCACCAGGTGAGTTTACAGGTTATAAGGGATATGTTTAGGGGGGTGCTCAAAGCGAGAGCTTGTTTAAAACCCTTTTGTGTTTTACTTCCAAATGCGCGTGGATGAGGGTTTGCGCGTGAAAGGATAAACATCATGTCAAAACGAGATAATCTGGTAGTGGGTCTGGATATTGGCACCACAAAAATTTGTACCATCGTCGGTGAGCTCACAGCAAATAGCGTAGACATCGTGGGCATTGGAACGTACCCGTCCAACGGTTTGAGAAAAGGTGTGGTGATCAATATTGATGCCACGGTTCAATCCATACAAAATGCAGTCGAGGAAGCAGAGCTGATGGCAGGCTGCGAAGTGCATTCAGTTTATGCAGGTATCGCAGGCGGTCATATCAAGGGCTTTAACTCTCATGGGGTGGTTGCTGTTCGAAATCAAGAGGTGACTGAATATGATGTGGATCGCGTGATTGATGCGGCCAAGGCAGTTGCGATTCCCATGGACCGAGAAGTATTGCACGTCTTGCCTCAGGAATACATCATCGATGATCAAGATGGTATTCGTGAACCTATCGGCATGAGTGGCGTTAGATTGGAATCCAAAGTACACATTGTTACAGGCGCAGTAACCTCAGCGCAAAACATTATTAAGTGCGCCAACCGTTGTGGTTTGAATGTATCAGACATTGTCATCGAACAGCTGGCTTCTAGCAAAGCTGTCTTGTCCCAGGACGAAAAAGATTTAGGCGTAGCAATGATTGATATTGGTGGCGGTACAACCGACATCCTGGTGTATTCCAACGGCGCAATTGTTCATTCAGCTGTCATTGCGATTGGTGGCAATCACATCACCAATGATATTGCAGTTGGGATTCGTACGCCCATGCGCGAGGCAGAAAACATCAAGCATAAATATGGCGTTGCCACCCATGAACTGATTGTACGGGATGAAATTATTGATGTGCCCAGCGTAGGGGGGAGACGTCCCAGACAGATCAGCCGCCAGCTATTAAGTGAAATCATTGAGCCTCGTGTTGGGGAGCTCTTTGCTTTGGTAAAGAACGAGCTAGAGAAAGCAGGCTTGATTCATAAGTTAGCTTCCGGCGTTGTGATTACCGGCGGCTCAGCCATCATGGAAGGTATGCCAGAGGTAGCCGAAGCAGTTTTTGATTTGCCTGTCCGAAGAGGTATACCCCATGGGGTTGGGGGTATGGCTGAAGCTGTATCGAGCCCTCTTTATGCAACCGCCGTTGGTCTGGTGCTTTACGGCACAGAGAACCAAGATCGCAAAACTTCCTTCCGGGTACGTGACAAAAATGTCTTCGGCAAAGTCCGCTCCCGCATGAAAGAATGGTTCGGAGAGTTTTTTTAGTGACTCTTCCTCATACGAAGACCAGATACTTAAGCTGATTCAAATTTAGTTTGGAACACGTTTTCCAAAGCTAGCCATAGAGTCACTTATGCCGGGCGGGCGAGAGCCCGAGCGGTATTAGGGGTCTTCCTCATACGAAGACCAGATACTTAAGCTGATTCAAATTTAGTTTGGAACACGTTTTCCAGAGCTAGCCATAGAGCCACTTACGTAAGAGCATGCCTTAAGGCATGCGGCGTGCACGATTATAGAAACCTTTGCAGAGCGACCTTAGAGCGGCGTGGAGGTATATTTAAAGTTTTGGCATAGAATGTAAAAATCTGATTTTTGTAAATCTTCTTTATTCGAGGAGCTATCCCGGGATGCAAAATCAAAGGCAACTGCATGATCAAATTTTTGACAGTTGTTTTAAAAATAATCTGATTGGTCCATGCCAGCTCTCGAAATCCATACTCCTTAACACTTTCAAAAGTCATAGATAGTAATTCCCATGCATTGTTTTTGAGTCTGTTTTTACATTCAACATGCATAGTGAATATCTTGTTAGTGTAGTTAAACTCAAAGTGCTTGATTACAGAATCACCAAGGTTGCCATATGGTTTCCACAAAAGTATTGATTATTGCTGGTTTAAAGCATGGGGCTTGTTATTCCGCAAGTGTATAAAACTTCCCATCCGAACAAATTAATGTAATATAATGTATTGCAACGCCCATATGTTTTTTAAGGGAGAGAATGGATGAGTGCAAATACCTCAGGAGAGAACCTCATGTTTGAATTCGTGGAGCCTAATAACGCAGCTAAAATCAAAGTCGTCGGAGTCGGCGGTGGTGGTGGCAATGCGGTCAACACAATGATTGAGTCAGGTATGGCCAATGTTGATTTCATTGTAGCCAATACAGACCTGCAGGCCTTAAATAATTCTTTAGCCCAAACTAAAATTCAGTTGGGAAGTTCCTTGACCAAGGGCCTCGGCGCTGGGGCTAACCCTGAAATTGGCCGTGAAGCTGCGCTTGAAGATAGAGCTCGCCTTTCAGAGGTTTTAAGCGGCGCTGATATGATCTTTGTCACAGCAGGCATGGGGGGTGGTACTGGAACGGGTGCTGCGCCAGTTATTTCAGAAGTAGCCAGAGAGCTAGGTATTTTGGTTATTGGGGTTGTGACCAAACCCTTTATGTTTGAAGGTCGCAAACGTAAATCCCATGCGGATCTGGGAGTTAAAGAACTTAATAAGGCCGTTGATACATTGATTACCATTCCCAACCAACGCTTGATCAATCTAGCTGGCGACCAACTCTCGATTCTAGATGCGTTTAAAAAGGTTGATGATGTCTTGCTCAAAGCTGTGCGAGGGATTTCTGATTTGATTACGATTCCTGGCTTGATCAACCTAGATTTTGCAGATGTAAAAACCATCATGAATGGTCAGGGCATGGCTATGATGGGTACCGGTGAAGCCAATGGTCAGGGGCGCGCGAAAGAGGCAGCCCAACGCGCCATCTCATCACCGCTTTTAGAAGACATTGATATCAGTGGCGCAACAGGTGTGCTGCTCAATATCACAGCCAGCCAGGCATTGACCCTTCATGAAGTCAATGACGCGGCAACCATGATTCATGAAGCTGCGCATGAGGAAGCCAATATTATTTTTGGCGCAGTCATCGACGAAACCATGGGTGAAGACATGCGTTTAACAGTTATTGCGACAGGCTTTGATAAAATACTCGGAGCACAACGCTATGATCAGACTCAGAATGTGCATATACCATCCCAACCATCAGCAACGTTGGCCAAAGAACCGTCTCGGCAGCTTTCAGGTTTGGATTCTTCACAGGTTCTTCGAGGTCCTAGGCAAAGTGAATCTCATTTGGAAGTTAAGCTTGACGAAGAGGCGCTCACAGCCCCCTTTATTCGCAATCAGTCCCTGGATTCTGCTGAATTCAAAAAGCGAATTCAAGAGCTCGGTCTTGATGAAAGCAATGAGAGCGAATACGACATCCCCACCTTCCTCCGCAACCAAATGGATTAGATATTCTTTTCCTTCGGAGCGGTGTTGCGGGGTAAGCCGGCATTTCATTTGAAACAAGATGTATCAAGCCTAGCCATAGAATATCTTATGCCGGGCGGGCGCGAGCACGAGCGGTATTAGAGCGTTGCACTGAGCGCAGAGCCATACACGCATCAAAATCCGGTAAGAAGTTCGAAGAATGTTACAGCTACAAGAGATAGAGCCGCTTAAGCCGAGAGGGCGCGTCCGCGACAGGCATTAGAATACTTCTTAAGGTATTATCAATTCCCAAAAGATAGGATGCGGCCATTGGCAGCTTGATTTTCATGATCATGACAGTAGTAAGTTGTGTCATTGGCTGTCTGGTCTACGGTGACTTCATAGGTGCCACCAGCCACAGCATTGGTAGGCTGGTGGACAAAGCCCTGACCAGAGGAATGAACACGGTGGGGCGTAGTCATGTCTGTATTGATAAATCTAATGGTTAAGTTACCACTGTGTTGTCGAAAGCTTTCCATAGCTGAATGATCCCAAGTATGCGTACCTGAGCCACCCCCAGCAACAGCAAGGTTAATATCAAAAATGGGGTCAACCGTCACCGGGACAGTAAAAGACCCCACCTCTTGGTTATCACTTCGTATGGCGTTTATGATAATATGTCCAAGGCCTCCGCTGGTGGTTGAGTCAAATGATGGGGCTGAGGCAAGAACATTGATGTTAAGGTTCACAGTAGTGAGTTGTCCAGCTGTGAGCTGGATTGGTGTGGTCGGTGCTGAGATGACAATATCTGAATTTGCGCTGTAGTTTGCATCCAAATCACTACGGTCAACTGACAATACAACATTACCCGTATAGTCTGTTGAGGCTATGGTGACAGCATGGGATTGTGTTTGGGCAAGGTCCGATTGTATATCAGGTGCAGTGATGGCAAACCCAACAGTTGACGTGCTTCCTGGTGTGGCTGATGTTGAGGGATCATACAAAGGAAAAAGTGCGTCTCCCCCGCAACCGCTCAGAGCTAGGGTGAATAGAGATAGACCGATTGATAGATGATTTTTTGAAGACATGGTCTAGTTGTAACAAATTTATTCTTTAGAAACTTTATTATCATATTTAGGGGGAACATGAGTTCTTTGTGAGAGCATAATCCTGGCAAAGTTTGGTCGAATGCGCTAACACGAGTGGCGGTTTAAACATACGTTGTAAGGAGCAGAATCATGAACATAGGTGTCCCAAAAGAGATTAAAGTTCAGGAGTATCGTGTAGGGTTGGTTCCTGCAGGAGTTAGGGCATTGATTGAAGCTGGCGGAGCAGTCTCGGTTGAAACTGGAGCAGGGCTTGGGAGCGGTATTAGTGATGCACAATATCAAGCCGTTGGGGCGACTATTGTTGACTCTGCAGAAGCACTCTGGAAAGACGCTGAGTTGATCATCAAAGTCAAAGAACCTATTGCGTCAGAATATAAATGGATCCAAAATCAACAAAAGCTTTATACCTATTTGCACTTGGTTACTGCATCAGAACTTACAGATGTATTAATAGACAAAAAGGTTGATGGGATTGCCTACGAAACCATTGAGGGCCCTGGCGGATCCTTACCGCTTTTAAAACCAATGAGTGAAGTGGCCGGTAAAATGGCAACCCAAGTGGGCGCGACCTACCTTAAGAAACAAAACGGCGGCCGCGGTGTTTTGCTGGGTGGCGTACCAGGTGTTCGTCGAGGCAAAGTCACAATCATAGGTGCAGGCGTTGTGGGCATGAATGCCTGTAAAATCGCAGTTGGTATGGGAGCGGATGTCACGATCATTGATGTGAACGTTAACCGTTTGGAATACCTCGATGATGTCTTTGGTTCCCAAATCAGCACACTACAGTCCAACTCTTTGCACATTGAAGAGTCAGTTCAAGCCTCTGATTTGGTTATTGGAGCAGTGCTGCTTCATGGCGCGCGCGCGCCCCACTTGGTCACGCGTGACATGCTTGGTAGAATGCAAAAAGGTTCAGTCATTGTAGATGTCGCAGTTGACCAAGGCGGATGCGTTGAAACCACGCGGCCTACCACCCACGAGGAGCCGACCTATGAAGTTGATGGGGTCGTTCATTATGGCGTTGCCAATATGCCAGGTGCGGTTTCGATGTCATCGACATTTGCACTCACGAATGCAACCTTAAGGTATGCCAAAAAAATAGTTGAACGCGGCCTTCCCGCACTTTTAAAAGACGATCCTCTCTTTCAAAAAGGTGTAAATACCTACCAAGGTCATGTAACATACGAGGCTGTAGCCAGTGCCTTGAACAAAACATACAAACCTTTACAGGAACTGCTTTAATTTAAAACCTCGGGACAAAGTAAGGTAACCGAAATAAATAACGGTTACCTCTTATGTCTCAGCAAAGACAAAATGGGAGAAGCGCCATGCGACCTTTCACACAACTTGATTTTTTTAATGCAGACGATCTCTTCACCCAAGAAGAAATCATGGTGCGAGATACAGTTCGAAGTTTCGTTTCCGAAAACGTCCTGCCCATCATTGTAAAACACTACCGCGCAGGAACTTCCCCCAAGGAACTTATTCCAAAAATGGGTGAGTTGGGGCTATTTGGCGCCAACCTTCAGGGCTATGATTGTGCAGGGATGAACAATATTTCTTATGGTCTTATCATGCAAGAGTTGGAGCGGGGTGATTCAGGTCTGCGGTCATTTGTTTCAGTACAGGGCGCGTTGTGTATGTACCCTATTTATGCATTTGGGTCACAGGCTCAGAAAGAAAAATACTTACCAGGCATGGCCAAAGGCGAAATTATCGGCTGCTTTGGCTTGACCGAAGCTGACTTTGGATCCAACCCAGGAGGCATGATCACGCGAGCTGAAAAAAAAGGCGCCAAGTACATCCTCAACGGTGAAAAAATGTGGATCAGCAATGGTACCCAAGCAGATATTGCAATCATTTGGGCCAAGCTTGATGGAAAGATCCGGGGCTTTATTGTTGATGCCAAGGCCAAAGGGTTTAAAGCGGTGGAGATCAAAGGCAAGCTTTCTTTGCGTGCCAGCGACACGGCCGAGCTTTTTTTTGACAATGTTGAAGTGCCACAAGACCATATTTTACCAGAGGTACAGGGGCTTAAAGGTCCTTTGAGTTGTCTGTCGCAAGCTAGGTACGGTATCGCATGGGGAGGCCTGGGGGCCGCGCTATCATGTTTTGACGAGGCCTTAAGCTATTCAAAATCCCGAATTCAATTTGATCGGCCCATCGCAGGTTTTCAGCTTGTGCAAGACAAGCTAGCGTGGATGGCCACCGAAATTACCAAAGGGCAACTTTTGGCCCATCGTTTGGGTGTGCTTAAAGATGAAGGCAAAATTAAACCCCACCAGATATCCATGGCAAAGATGAACAATGTATGGGTAGGTTTAGAGTGCGCGCGCAAGGCACGCGATATACTGGGGGGGAGTGGCATTTTGGATGAATACGCTTGCATGCGCCACATGTGCAATTTAGAATCGGTCTATACCTACGAGGGTACACACGACATCCACAAACTCATCATCGGTCACGCTGTCACTGGCATCCCCGCCTATGCTCAGTATGAAGCGAAAGGCTAAAACTTCAGGTAACCCAAACCTATAGAAGCTTGTGTCAGGATGGCCCAAGAGTCATTCTGTAAGGATGTTTTGCTTTTGAACACATAGCTCAAATTCCTCTTTCCATGTTGATCTGCCTTGATATAGTCACCATGCATGATGTCAGATTCAAAAAATAATAAGAAAAAAAAGAAGAAGCAAGCTGTAGCCGCCGTCCCCAAACCACCATTTTGGGTGACCTACAAGGAGGTTTTGGCTTTGGCATTGGTGGCGATGTCTGTTTATTTAGGCTTGGCGCTTTATAGTTATGCGCCGACTGATCCGGCCTTTTTTCAGGAGAGGCTCCGACAAGGCGCTGTTGCCAATTGGGGTGGCGTGATTGGCAGTTATCTCTCGGGCCTAGGCATGCGCTTTTTGGGCTGGGGTTCATATGTTCTGATTGGGATGATGCTCTTTTATGCAGTGGCTTTTTTGCTTGAACTTAAGTCAGCATTAAAATCATCAGTCATTTTGGGGTGGGGCCTTTTTTTAACGACTGCGTGTCTTGGGTTTTCCATGTTCAGCTTAAAGCTGGGGATGGATCCTGGTGGCGCGTTTGGAACATGGATGTTTGCATCTTTGCACGTGTATGTGGGGGCATTTGGACGTTGGATCTTTTGGGTGACAGGGTGCTTGATTGCGTTTTCTTTGATTTTTAGGATGTCGTACAGGTATTTTTTTCAGTGGCCAGCAAAGATGACCCAAGGTTTTTTGGCTTGGGCCCGTCAGACGTGGCAGGCCTTAACAGGGTGGTATTTTGAAACATGGCATGACTTTAAACGTGATTGGGATCAAAAAAGACAGGCTAAAAAAAACAAACCTAAGGTACATCAACCAGAGGCTAATCATCAAAAACAAAGTCCGACAATGTCAACTGCTACAATCAATACAGCTGTACAAATGCCCTCAAGGCCATCAACGGAAGTTGAAAACCAAAACCAAGCCAACAAAAAAAACATTTCAATTGTGTATCCAAAGCAGGATCAAGAGACTCCCGAACAAGAGACGCAAAGATTAGAGCGTGAATCTGCACCTGAAGCCAAAGAAAAAAAATCACCTTACACAATGCCTTCATTGGACTTGCTTGAAAAAGGCAAGGCCCAAGATGTAAAAATAGATCAAGCCACGTTACTAAAAAATGCTGAAATCCTAGAAGCAAAACTCAAAGACTTTGGCGTTCTGGGGAAGGTTCTGGAAGTTCAGCCTGGACCGGTCGTCACCATGTATGAGTTTGAACCAGCTGCTGGGGTTAAGGTGAACAAAATTACGGCGCTCGGAGATGATTTAACACTGGCGCTCAAAGCCCTCTCGGTACGTATCGCGCCGATTGCAGGCAAGTCAGTAGTGGGTATTGAGGTAGCCAACCCCATACGAGAGTTTGTTTATATCAAGGACATCATTGACCATCATGTTTTTCGAGATCATCCATCCAAGCTCACCATTTCACTGGGCAAAGATATTTCAGGCAAACCTGTGGTGGGCAACTTGCGAAAGATGCCCCATCTTTTGGTGGCTGGGGCAACAGGCAGCGGCAAGTCGGTATCGGTCAACAGCATGCTTGCATCTATTTTGTACAAATCCACACCTGATGAAGTGCGTATGATTTTGGTGGATCCCAAAATGTTAGAGCTATCGCTTTACAACGAGATACCCCACCTTTTACTTCCAGTTGTAACCGACCCGCGCAAAGCATCTGCTGCGCTTAAATGGGGCGTACGTGAAATGGAGCGCCGGTATCGTTTGATGTCTGAGCTGAGTGTGCGCAATATCGAAGGCTACAATGCCAAGGTTGATGCGTATATGCGAAAAAATCCACGCGCTTCCTATGAAGAACATATGGAAGTTAAACCCGAAACGCACGAGGGTCGCCTGCCCTTTATCATGATTGTTATTGATGAGTTGGCAGATTTGATGATGGTGGCCAGCAAGGATGTGGAAGACTCCATTATTCGCTTGGCACAGATGGCCAGAGCCTCAGGGATTCATTTGCTCTTGGCCACGCAACGGCCCTCGGTCGATGTTATCACGGGAATCATCAAAGCTAATATGCCTTCACGTATTGCCTTTCAAGTATCAAGCAAAATAGACTCCCGAACCATTTTGGATGCAAACGGTGCCGAGCAACTTCTCGGTGCAGGTGACATGCTGTACATGCCACCTGGTACCAGCAAGTTGCAGCGCTTGCATGGCTCCTTTATTTCTGACGATGAGGTTGGCCGCATTACAGACTTTTGGAAAAGCCAGGCCAAGCCAGAATACAATGAAGAAATTTTAAAGCCTGCAGTTGAAAACGGGATCACGACAACAGGGAATCCTGAGGAAGATGAAATGTACCTCAAAGCCCTCAATGTCGTTCGAGAACGCAAGGTAGCCTCGATATCCTATATTCAAAGAAAATTAAGAATTGGATACAATCGGGCGGCGCGTTTGGTGGAGCGCATGGACGACGATGGCTTTTTGGCACCTGGCGAAGTGGGCAAACCCCGAGAAGTCCGCATTTCTGATCTGCCTTGACCCCTTTTTCTTTGGCTTGCGTCGGCTGGGTTTCTTCCCACGGGAAATGGCTCGATTGCTTCACCATTGGTGAAGCAATCTGCGCTTGAGTTTCCCTTTGGGAAGAAACCCAGCCTGCTAGATATTTTGTCATCAAAAATCTTGCATTCCATGCTTTAAAGCGGGCAGAGCATTTGCCCACGTCTTCCGGTCCCAAAGCACCGTTTGCGAAAAGGACATATCGAAAGATGCAAGCATCTTTCGATATGTTGCATGAATTGTCAACAGGCCCTAATATCAATCCCATTAAATAACGAGGGAAATAATCATGCCACCAAATCATAGTTTTATGTCATGCACTAAAAACCCCTAATTATTTCCAGTAAATGGTATAAGCATGATGAACATATGCTTAATATCCTTAAAATAAAGGGTTTTGTGGTGATGGGTGAAATGCTGTATAAGGACTGTGTGAAAAAACTCGTTTTAATCTTAAGTATTGTCTTCTTAGCTTTTCCTGTTTGGGCGAAGAAGGGCCAGGTGGCGCAGCTTCAAAAAAATCTCATTGCACTCAAAGGGCTGTCAGCTCAGTTTGATCAAACTGTTTACTCATCTCGTTTTGGTAACGAAAAAGGACAGGGCCAGATCATTCTTGTTAAGCCCAATAAAATGCGTTGGGTATACGACAATCCTAAGGGGCGGGTTTTTTTGGCCGATGGCGAGACATTTTATCGATTTGATCCTGAGGACCAAACAACGCACAAAATGAAACAATCTGAGATTCAACAGGACCCAACGATGGGCTTGTTTTTGGATGAAAACATTGACCTCCAAAAACACTTTGATGTGACCTTCAAGAAAGAAAAAAAGAAAAAAACGATTTATACCCTTACGCTTAAAAAAGAAGACAGCGACATCAAGGCCATTGACTTGACCGTGAGTTTTAATCCATTTGTTCTCCATGCATTTGAAACCACAAGTCAAATCAACCAAAAAAACAAAATGATCTTTACCGATTTCAAATCCAATCCTCAAGTCAATGCAGACCTTTTTAGCAGTGACTTATGGGAAAAAACTACACAACAAAACACCAACCCACCCGCGTAACTATATGAACACAGATAAAAAAAAGAAAGTCGGCATGATCAGCCTAGGCTGTCCCAAAAACCTTGTTGACTCAGAAGTCATGTTAGGTTTGATCACTGCGCAAAACGATGCAGAGATCACCAACGACCAAGACGAAGCTGACATCATGATTGTCAACACGTGCGCCTTTATTGAAGACTCCAAAAAAGAATCGGTAGATACCATCTTGGAAATTGCAGAACTTAAGAAAGTAGGAAAACTCCAAAAGCTCATTGTTACCGGTTGCCTGGCCCAACGATACAAGGCCAAGTTAGAGCGTGAGCTTCCGGAGGTTGATCATTTTTTGGGCACGGGTGAGTTCCAACATATTGATCAGTTCATAGCTCCATCACCTAGCACGGGCCTCCCCATGGCGCGGTCTATGGTAGCCAAGCCGGAGTTTGTTTATGACTATGCCACCCCACGGATTTCAACACTGCCCAAACATACAGCCTATGTGAAGATTGCTGAAGGATGCTCTCGCACGTGTAGCTTTTGCATCATACCGCGCTTGCGTGGCCCCAATAGAAGTCGTTCTATTGATTCAATAGTCAAAGAAACTGAGCACCTGGTTGAGCATGGCGCCAAAGAAATCAATTTGATTGCCCAAGATCTCACAGCCTATGGCCTGGAGCGAAACGACGGCGCCACATTATATAAGCTTCTAAAAAAACTTGTTGAGGTTAAGGACCTCAAATGGATTCGCCTGATGTACAATTACCCCATGTACTTTGGTGATGATTTGGTCGAGCTGATTGCAAGCCATGACAAAATCTGTGCGTACTTAGATATTCCGCTTCAGCATATTGATGCTGACCTTCTCAAAAGCATGGACCGTAAAGTTAATGAAGAAGAAACATATGCGCTCTTGAAAAAATTGCGTAACGATATCCCAAACCTGACCTTGAGAACGGGCATGATTGTCGGTTTTCCTGGCGAAACACAAGACCAATTCAACAAACTAAAAAGCTTTATCAAAGATATTGAGTTTGATCGGCTTGGCGTATTTACCTATTCGCAAGAAGAAGGCACCAAGGCTGCCACCATGCCCAACCAAATTGACCAAGCAATCAAAGACGCGCGCAAGGAAGAACTCATGGGTTTCCAACAAGACATTTCAGGCAAGAGAAACCAAGCCTGGGTAGGACAACATATGGATGTGCTCATCGACCATCAATTTGAACACGAGGGCGAGATTCTATCCATCGGTCGCTTTGAAGGCCAAGCGCTTGATATCGATGGCCATGTTCAAATCAATGACCCCAACATTAAAGTGGGCACGTTTGTAAATGCAGAGATTATTGAGGCGTTGGATTATGATTTGATTGGGCAAATTCGACCCTTAAGCTAGGCTCATTTTTAAAATAACATTTTGTACGTCAGTAGCCCTGTTACATTCACTCACTTTGATAGTCGCATACGCTTATGGCACAGGAAAGTTTTTTAGACGTTTATACATCTGGAGACTGATTTTTATTTAAAAGCCATTACTTCTTCTTGATCTGATACTTGTACACGTTTTTTTTATGTTCCGAGTATGTTTTAGAAAACACGTGTTTGCGGTTGTGGTCGGCGACGAAGAATAAATAGTCTGTGGTTTCGGGTTCCAATGTGGCTTCCAACGCTGCCCACCCGGGGCTGGCAATAGGGCCAGGTGGAAGGGCTTTGATCACATAGGTGTTGTAAGGGTGGGGCATGCGGATATGCTTGCGTTTGATGTTGCCATCATAATCAGGAATGCCGTAGATGATGGTCGGATCACTCTCTAATTTCATGCCTTTGTTTAAACGATTAAAGAAAACTGAAGCAATCGTTCTGTATTCCGTATCGTTAGCAGCTTCTTTCTCAATGATCGAGGCCAGTGTAATCCATTCATGTTGATTTAAATTTAGCTTTTGAGCGCGAGCAAGATGAGCGGGTTTGATTTTATCAAAAAGCTCACGCACCATTTTTTTGATAACGCGCTGGGCACTGGTATTTTTTTCAAATTGATAGGTCTCTGGCAGTAGATACCCTTCTGCAGTTTCGGCATGAATATCAAGCGATTTTAAAAACTTGGGATCGGAGGCGGCCTCTAAAAATTCTTGCGCAGAGACAATTTTGAGTTTCTCCAACCTAAGGGCAATGTTTTTTAAGGCAAACCCCTCAGGAATCAAAACATTTGTGAGCGCAACTTGGGTTTGGGTTAATGTATCAATAATGGTTGCAACACTTGAAGGTTGGCTTAGTGTGAAGATGCCAGTTTTAAAGTCTTTATCCTTTTTGGTGAGCTTTAGTGCAAGGTCAAAGGCGCGGGGGAATTTTAAAATATTGTTTTCAATTAATTTTTTCTTGGTTTCAGGCACAGTTTGATTTTTTGAGACCACAATCTGGACCAGTTTTTGGGATGGGGATTGATAGAAAACACTGAAATAAACCAGTACCCCTGTTACGAGAACAAGAAAAGAAAACGTTAAAACAACTCTAAAAATCCACTTCATGATTGATGCTCTTTTAAAAAACTTTCTAACAAAATAGCTGCCGCAATTGAGTCTACCAATGTTTTTCTTTTTTGGCGACTCACATTGGCCTGGATAAGAAATGTGTTAGCATTGTCTGAAGTCAGACCTTCTTCATAGAATATCACAGGCACAGAAATATATTGTTCCAAACGGCTACCAAAGGCGCGCACCTCAAGCGTCATCTTTGAGTCTGTGCCCCTGAGTGTAAGAGGTAGGCCCAAAATGACTTTTCCAACAGACGAGGTTTGTATCATTTGCTTCAATGATGGCATTAGCTGATCGTTGTTTGGAAGAAAGGGTTGAGGATACGCTGAAAGACCAAGCATGTCTGTCCATGCAATACCTACTCTTTTTTGCCCATAATCTATGGCAAGAAGGCGATTCATGGTCTGGGCTGTAGGGTGATATCTCATCAATGATGAGGCTCAGTTAAGGTCTATTAATCACACCACTTGGTATGTTGAGAGAGGCATCGGGTTCAAATGAAAAAGCAATACATGCAACCACATACTCCAGGCCGCTTGAATCTTTACATTGTGCTTCATAGCTGATGCCGCCTCCAAAGGAAACACGTTGCAGGTTGATCGCTGTGCAGTCTTGTTTAAAGAGGGGGACTTGGGTTCCTCCAGAGCAGGTAAAAAAACCTCTTTTGTTTTGGAGCATGTTTTCTTTCACTGAGCTTTGAGCTTTGAGCAATGCCGGGCATAAGATCATCACAGTGGCAAAGACAATAAAAAATTGCGTAAATGTATGTTTAAGTACAGTTTGCATCTTGTCTAACTAAAACTAAGGGTTTGTTGGCGCGCTCTTCAGCGTTTCAATCGACTCATTAGATACGTCTTGAACTGTCGGAGCATCTTTTACGGGCGCTTGCGTTTCAGGCGCGACTTGGTCACCAGATTGAGCTGAGGGCTCGGGTGTGCTGGCATCTGGTGTGTTAGGCTTTTCCGTATCTGCGTCACCTGGAGTTTCTTGCTCATCACCTCTGAATGCCGGCTCTTCTAAGGGCGCGTTGGCAGGAGTTTTGAGCATACTGTCAGTAGATTGTCTAGAGGTGAAATACGCCAAACCAAGACTGGTCACCATAAATACCACAGCCAAAGCAGTGGTGAGTTTGGTGATCACGCTTGCAGCGCTACCACCCAAAACGGACTGCGTTGAGTTACCACCACCAAAGGCGCTACCCATGCCGTCTCCCTTGCTCTGTTGCATGAGCACAATAATCACCAGCAACACGCAAGACATAATATGAATAACTGTTATAAATCCGTCCATAGAGCCGGGACACTATCACATATAAAGCCGCAATCCAAGTTCATTTCTTAGCTAGAGTGCGTGGTTAAGGACGGATCTCGCCTAGAAAGACAGTCTTCTCAGACTGTAGATCTATCTTTAGTTGGGGGTTGTCCATATGCAGCAGTGTGTCCCCGTACTCTCTTGTAGACAGCGTAAGTTTTGCAGAGGTTCGTATATAGATTATGCAGATTGGACGATTGAATAAAAAGTTTCTGCGTCTAGGCTGGCGCCGCCGACCAGGACGCCGCCCACGTCTTTTTGTTGGAGGATGGCAACCGCGTTATTGGGTTTAACTGAACCGCCATAGATGATGGGTATGAATTGGCTGAACTGCTTTGTAAATTTCTCTTTAAGTATTTTGCGAATAAAAGCATGAATCTCTTGAATCAATTCAGGCTCTGCTGTTTCACCTGTCCCAATGGCCCAAATAGGTTCGTAGGCGATCACCAGGCGGCTTAAGTGCGTGTCATTGATACCACGCAGGGCCCCCATAATTTGCGCTTCTATAAAATCAAAAGTTTTTTGAGCTTTGCGTGTAAGACTTGATTCGCCAACACATAAAACAGGCCTCATTTCGTATTCAAGTATTTGTTTGATTTTGGCATGCACGATCGCATCAGTTTCGTCAAAGTGACTCCGACGTTCGGAATGACCCGCAAGGATGTACTCACAATTGAGATCCAAAAGCATGTTGGCAGAGACCTCGCCGGTGTAAGCGCCCTGGTCAAATTGCGATACATTCTGCGCCCCAAGTAGGATGCTGCTCTCTTGTAAGGCTATCTCGCACGGGTGCAGTGAAGCAAAGGGTGGCATGACAACCACTTGAGCATCTTGCTTGCCAGATAAAAGGCCTCTAAGTTTCGTGACCATTCGGATAGCGGCATCCACTGTTTTATGCATCTTCCAGTTGCCGATGATGAGAGGCTTTTCCATGCTCTAAGATATATAAAAAATAAGCTGACGCGTCTACTTCTAAGCAGGTGCTGAAAAATACTTCAAAGCCTTAAGGCCCGGAAGGCTAGGGTTTCTTAAAAACTCTAAAGCAGCTCCCCCGCCTGTGGACACGTGGGACATTTGGTCAGAAAGCTTGCTTTGTTCGATGGCGCTGGCCGAATCACCACCACCTATAATTTTGAGGCAGTCAATTTTTGCAATGGCTTGGGCAAGGCCAAGTGTACCCTGGTCAAAGGGTTTTTTTTCAAAAACACCCATGGGCCCATTCCAGAAAAGCGTGTGGACATTTTGCAAGTGTGATTCAAAGAAGAGCATGGTCTTGGGGCCGATGTCCAGTCCCATCATTCCATCTGGGATATGTTCAGTTGGGGTTACATCATGATGCCCGTCTTCAAGGCTCCGCGCAATTTGAAAGTCTCGGGGGAGAAAAATATCTACATTTCTTTTCTTGGCCACGTCCATGATTTTTTGAGCATAGGGAACCATGTCTTCCTCAAATAAAGAATTTCCAATCGGAATGCCTTTGGCTTTAAGAAAAGTAAATGCCATGGCACCACCAATAAAAAGCCGATCAATTTTTTTGACCAGGTGTTCAAGCACCTGTATTTTGTCCGACACTTTGGCTCCACCAAGAATCACTGCAAAGGGTTTCTTAGGTTGATCTAGGAGTTTGTTTAAATGATAGAGCTCTTTTTCAATGAGAAAGCCTATCCCTTTTTCATAGGTCTTTTCAGGCAGGCCAGTGATGCTGGCATGCTGCCGGTGGAGGGTGCCAAAAGCATCGTTCACATAAACATCAATGGGAGCGGCCAAAGCTTGTATAAAAGCGGGGTCACAGTTTTTTTCACCAGGATCAAAGCGCAAGTTTTCAAGCACAATCAGTTTGTTCTTTGTGTTTTGGATCAGATGACCCACACCATCTCCCACGCAGTCTTCGCTAAAAACAACAGGCTGATCAACGTATTCGCTCAAGCGGTCAGCAACTGGGAGCATTGAAAAGCGCGTGTCTTTAGGCGACTTAGGACGACCCAAATGCGAAGCGATAATCACCCGTGCCTGGGCATCTAGAAGATAGTCAAGTGTGGGTAAAATGGCTTGGATTCTCTTGTCATCGGTGATCTGGCCATCAAGCATGGGGGTGTTGAGGTCGGCGCGCACAAAGACTTTTTTTTCAAACACATCCAGATCATCAAGTCGACGAATGTGGCCATTTTCAAAAGGGATCATGAAAAAACAATATGGTCTATTTTAGAGAAGGGAACAAAGATGTTGTTGTGTTTCATGTCAATGGGACTCTGGTGCTCATTATAGCTTTTGGTGACATCTAATAGCAGGCCGCTTCCTGAATGTTGCTTAACCAGTGCCTCAAGTATAAATACACATGGGTGGTCGGTGTTGGTATTCATCAGCGGGGTGGCTAAAAAAATACGTATATTTTGGTTCTGCCAAAAATTTTGTTCGTCTTGTTTAGTCATAGGAGTAACAATATGCTTCAGCGGGGTGTTTATCTAAAAAAGTCCCAGCTGAAAGAAGCCGAATATATACTCCAAAAGAATCAAAATACCGATCAAAATCATGATTAAAGAAAAAACAAAAAGATAGGGAAAATCTGTTTTGGTATTAATCATACGTGGGTCAACAGCATCCATGCGTTTTTTGCTAATATCAACTTGTGCCAAGTCCAACTGAAAACCTGTGGAAGGGAAGAGCTGATTTAAAAAATTTTTGACAGACATGCGCGAAGAAGTGGGAAAATGTATCTTAAGCACACGTGCCAAATCATCAGCCATCGATGGGGTATCTTTGTACCGATCCCTTGGATCGATAGAGAGTACCTTTTTTAAAAGGTCTGAAAGCTCAGGAGGCGCATCAGGGCGTACTTGAATGAGTGGTGGGACTTTGCACCTTCGAACCGCGTCAATAGTGGCCTGTTCGTTGTCTTGCAAGAAAAGCCTTTTGGACGTTAAAAGTTCATAAAGCACCACACCCACACTGAACAAATCCGATCGATGATCAAGAGGGTCTCCGAATGATTGCTCTGGCGACATATAGCTGAATTTGCCCCGTATAACACCAGGTTGGGTTTGCACACCTTTGTTGCGAATTTCAGCAATGCCAAAATCTGCCACCTTAAACTGGCTGCTGGTAGTGACCAATACATTGGGCGGGCTGATGTCACGATGAACGATGCCTAGGGGTTGGTCATAGTGATCTCTTTTAAGATGTGCATATGCCAAACCCTCACAGATATCCAAACCAATCCACAGCGCAACATCTACAGGGAAGATTGTTTTTTTTCCAACTTGTTTCTGGACCACTTCCCCTAAAGATTTTCCATCAATCCATTCCATAGTGAAAAAATAGATCTGGTTGACTTTTCCAAAGTCCAAAAGTTGAACGATGTTGGGGTGCCTAAGTTGAATGACCGTACGGGCTTCATCCAAAAACATTTGCACAAATTTGGGATCTTTTAAAAGGTTGGGGTGGATGCGCTTTAAGGCAACTCTTTGGCTGGAGCGCGTACGCGCCAAAAAGATTTCAGCCATACCGCCAACAGCAATTTTGCGCTCAATAATGTATTTCCCAAACCTATTATTCACACTTGGCTTGAAAACTATCACGTCAATCAACGGAGTAAATATAAAACGCTTTATGCAAAGCTCCCTTTTGCAGAGGTGTCTTATAGCTTAAAAATAATAAAGAGCGTCTGCCCGATGCGAATGATATCACCTGGCTGAATATGCGCAGAGGTGATGGCCTGGCCATTGACAAAGGTGCCATTGGTGGATTTACTGTCCAGGAGTTGCACGTGATGCGTCTGGGAGTCGATCTTGATCAGAGCATGTTTGCGCGATACATCGGAATCAAGAAAACAACAGTCAACATCCCCGCGCCCAAGCACGTTGGTCCATTTTTCAAATACGAGCTGTTTGCCTTTGTCTGGTCCTTTTTTTACAATGAGACCATAGGGGATCGGAGTATGTGGTTGGGTTTTTTTATCAACAAAAGGGGTAGGCAAGTCCCACTTTGAGAACAGAACAAGTTCGTCATCTATCATCGATGAAATGTCATCAGGTGGAGATGCTTCTTCTGTATTTCTACGGATAAAGGTTTCCAAATGGTCCATCATGTTGATTTGAATCTTGCTGTAGCCCACGCCAATGATATCGAGGTTTTTGAGATTGGTTTGGTGGATAGGGTGGTTGTTGACGGTGGTACCATTGCTTGATTGGGTATCAATCAAAATAACATTCTGGCCTTGAATTTCAATGCATGCGTGCATGCTAGAAACCTTGGTATCATTAAGTTTAAAATCTGCTTTTTCGCGTCCAATCGTAATTTTGGGCGTGAGGACTTCTAGGGTTTTTTCAAAATCGTTTCCTTCAATCACCGTCAAAGTGACTTTAAGTAAAAGATCGCTCATTTAAAAAACTCCAAGAAACGTGATGCGCGTTTTTCCAACACGAATGATGTCATTTTTTGAAAGAACCTTTTGCGCAATACGCTTGTCATTGACGAAGGTGCCATTGGCTGAAGCCAGATCAAAAACAACCACTTGGTTGCTTTCCATGCGTTCTAAGTAAGCATGTTTTCTTGAGACCTCAATGTCCTGCAAAATAAGTTGGCTGTCCTCGCGTCCAATATAAATACGGCTGGTGAGATATTTTAGTTTGATATCTTTGCCTGACGAGAGCGTGACTCGGACTTTAATATGCTTTTCAACCTGGAGTTTGGGAATGGTGATCTTAGGGATGGTTTGCTCAAGGCTCAGAGCAAAGAATTCATCTTGCAAGAGATTCTTAAGCCCTTTTTGGGGACCAGTGTGAAAGGTCTGTTGTTCAATCAGAGCTTTGGAGCGATCCACATCAAGCTCGATATGAAATAAACTATCACCGATGCGAATGGGCTGTTCGATCAAGATGTGATGATCAGCAATTTTGCGATTATTAATATAGGTGCCATTTTTGCTTTGGGCATCTACAATATGAAATTTGCCGCGACGGTAGTCAATGGCAAGGTGTTTGGACGAAACCCCCAAATCCTTGATCAGGATATCTCCTTGGGTCCGCCCAACCAGCGTGCGTTCGTATACCAGCGGAAATTGCCGTCCTTTTTCCGAGCCACGTGTAAACACGACGACAGCGCCTATTCCCATGGGAAGTTTTTTTCTTATATGCTTTTGGGCCAATGGGCGTTCAACTTTCAACAAGCTCTGATTGAATGAAATTCTGAGTCAGAAGCCAAACATCAATTGTAACACGAGCAGGAAAGGTTGTACACGAAGTAGCTTCAGGTTTGACATATGGCCTTATTGGACCTATGTCCAAGCTAGCATGAAAAGAGATCCGATCAATATAGCCAGATATATCAAAGCTCTGGGTTATGTTTGCCTGTTTGGCCTGATAAGTTGTCAATCGAAGACACCCAGCCAAATGCAGGACGATCAAAAGCTATTTCAAGCGGGCATGTCCTATTTTGACAAGGGCAAATTTCTCTTGGCCAGAGATCATTTTAGCGAGATCAAAAAGCGTTTTCCTGAGAGCCCATTTCAGAAAAAAGCCCATTTGCGTTTGGCCGACAGTTATTTCAATCTCAAAGAATTGATTGACGCTGAGATCGAGTACTTTGAATTTACGAATCTATATCCGCTCAACGAAGATATTGCCCACGCATGGTATCAAAAAGGGCTTGCCCAATACCGTCAAGCACCCAAAAGCGCTCAAAAAAACCTAGCACCTGTGATGGCTGCCAAGGCAACGTTCATAAAAGTCCGAAACCAATGGCCCGAGTCAGATGAGGCCGAACAAGCTGATGCAATGATTGAAAAGTGTGCGGCTAAAGAAGTTGAGAAAGAGCTCTATCTGGCCAAGTTTTATTACCGTACCAAACGGTACCCCCAAGCCATTCACAAGCTTGAAATGCTCTCGTTAGAAGGTAGCAAAAGGTCAGAGTGGGTTGGCCAACGCAATATCCTTATGGCCAAGTCATATGGTAAAACCAATCAAACGCTTAAGGCAAAGCGCATCCTACAAACTATTTTAGAGACCCCAGATTTAAAAGCATTTCATGCAGAAAGCCAACGTTATTTGAGGCGCTTGGAATAACGCCGCAAAAATTAAAACCCAGATTTGGTTTTGCAATATGAGGTGCGCTGTTCTTTTGAATGATTAAGGCGAGGACCTTTAACTTAAAGGACTTAGGCCAGATGTTTTTTAAGGGCATCCAAAGCGGAAGTTAATCCATTTGGGTTTTTGCCTCCAGCTTGGGCAAATTCAGCTTTACCCCCGCCAGAACCATCAATAAGCGGAGCGGCCAGCTCAATAAGCTTGCCAGCATGGTGTTGGTCCAAGTGCGCTTTTGATACTTTGGCAACTAACAAGGCGCGGCCCTGACATACACATCCCAAAATTACAATACCCTCTTGCAATGATTCCAGGGCGCGGTCTGCGTTTGCGCGCAAAGCTTTGGGGTCATCTATGGTTATCTCTTGGATCAATACCTTGAGTCCAGGTTTTTCAATGATGTGCTTGGTTTCAAGCACAAAGGTTTGCGATTTTTGAGCATGGGTTGTTTGGGAAGTAAGTATGTTTTGATGCATGTCTGTAAGACGCTCAAGGATTTGTTCAAAGGGCATCTGGGCCAAGTCAATCAGCTTTTTCATCATGATGATCGGCTCTTCGCATATGCCTTGGGAAGTGTCTTTTTGAAATGGGGTAAAAGCTTTCCCTTTTTTAAGTGCTTTTTGGGCTTTGGTAAGCCATGCCACATAAGATACCAAGACATCAGGCAAAATCTGCATGGACGCGCAGAGCTTTGATATGACCTGATCAATGTCGTTTTGGTAAGCGCGGGCCTGGTCTCCAGTTAGGGCTTCAATTCGGCGCACGCCTGCAGAGATGCTGCTTTCTTTAAGCAGAATAAAGGTGCCGATGTCTTTGGCTGTTTTAACATGCGTGCCGCCACAAAACTCCTTGGAATAATTGCCTAGACTGAGCACACGGACCACTTCACCATACTTTTCTCCAAACTGAGATACAGCGCCACTTTTTTTAGCATCCTCAATGGACAGAACTTGTGTGACCATGGGATCATTTTGCGCGATGCGGGTATTGATGAGCGTCTGAACGTGATCCAACTCAGGCTGTGAAACGGGCTTGGGGTGGGTAAAGTCAAATCGCAAACGCTGCGCAGTTACAAGCGAGCCTTTTTGAGAAACGTGGTCACCCAGGACCTCTTTCAATGTGGCATGTAACATATGTGTGGCAGTATGGTTGCGGGCAGTATTTCGACGTTTGGAGGTATCAATATTGGCTTGGACCTTATCGCCAACTGACAGTTTGCCCTGAGACATCTCGATATCATGAAGGATGTAATCTTGCCCCAACTTGATGGTATCACTGACCAAGGCTTTCCCGCCTGGTCCATTGAGCTGGCCTGTGTCGCCCACTTGTCCACCACCCGCGCCGTAAAATGGTGTTCGGTCCAAGAGGACCAAGGCGCTCTGAGCAGCATGTATGCTTTGGACTTCCCTGTCATCATTGATAATGGCAAGCACCTTTGCATCGGCATCGTTTTGGTCATATCCCAAAAATGTAGAAGCCATGCCGCTTGTCTGCCATTGAATAAGTAGAGGTTCAAGAGATGCGTGATTGTTTTTTTTCCAGGTGCCTTTGGCCTTTTGAGAATGATGGTGTTGGGCTTGCTCAAAGCCCTTCTGATCTAAGGTTAGGTCATGTTCTCGAAGCACATCTGATGTCATGTCTACAGGAAAGCCAAATGTTTCGTACAGATGGAACGCGACGTCTCCTGGGAAAATACGCGCGTGTTGTTTTTTAACGCGGTCAATTTCATCGGTCAGTAGGTGCATCCCGCGATCAATGGTTTTGGCAAAGAGTTTTTCTTCGTTTTGGATGGTTTCAAAAATCCAGTCTTGTTTTTGGACAAGCGTGGGGTGATGAGCGCCTACTTGTGCAATAAAAATCTTACTCAGATGGCTCAGGCCATCCTCGGGAAAATCGATGTTTCGACCATGGCGCATGGCCCTGCGTAAAATGCGCCGTAAGACATAGCCCCTACCTTCTTTGGATGGAAGAACTTGATCGTGGATCAGAAAGACAATCGCACGTATATGGTCAGCTAAAACCCGTTGAGAAATCTTGGTTTTTTCCTGGTCGGTTGAGAAGTAATCCCCATCTGAGTGCTGGGATATGTAGGTTAAGAGGGGTCTGAAAATTGAGGTATCAAAGTTATTAGTTTTGCCCTCGATCACAGAAGTAATGCGCTCAAGTCCCATGCCTGTATCGATTGAAGGTGCTGGTAGGACCTGGCGTGAGCCATCTTGATGTTGCATAAATTCCATAAAGACCAAGTTCCAAATTTCCATGAACCGATCATCTTGGGTTTCAAATTGTTTTTTGTTAGGCAGGGTGCCATCAGGAGCCTGATCATAAAATATTTCAGAGCACGGGCCACATGGTCCGGTGTCGCCCATGGACCAGAAGTTGTCTTTTTCCCCAAATCGAAAAATGCGTTTGGCGTCAATGCCAATGCGCTCGTGCCAGATTTTAAATGCAGTATGATCATCTTGAAAAACAGTTATATAAAGCCGATCGGGATCAAGCTTGAGGTGGTCGGTGATAAATGTCCAGGCCAGCTCACAAGCCTTGTCTTTGAAGTAATCTCCAAAGGAAAAGTTCCCGAGCATTTCAAAGAATGTGTGATGCCGGGCTGTGTAGCCTACATTTTCCAGATCATTATGTTTTCCGCCTGCACGCAGGCATTTTTGACTTGTAACCGCGCGTTTATAGGAGCGGGTATGTTGCCCTAAAAAAACATCCTTAAACTGATTCATGCCCGCATTGGTAAACAATAAGGTTGAATCTCCCCCAGGAATCAGGCTGTCACTGTCTACAATCATATGATCCTGATCTGCAAAGTAGTCTAGGAAATTTTTTCGCACGTCCATAACTTAGCTAATATCATCGTTTGAAATTCATGCGTATTTTTTATTTAGCCGTTCTGTTCACGAAGTGAACTAGAACGCGGCTTATGCCGCCCATCGACCATGGGCGATGGGCGGCGCGCCGTTCTGCGCTCTACAGATTGCAGGGCAATCAGTAGAGCGGGTTGGGACTAATACCATTTACAGGAAATAATTACGGTTTTTTAGCGCACGACATAAAACTATGATGTGGTGGCATGATTGCTTCCCTTAAAAGAAAGTCAAGCGCAATTGGTGTGTCGACATGACACACCAACGAGCCATTTCCTGGAGGGAAATAATCATGCTTAAATTTCCATCATTAGACTTCTTTCGAAACTACACAAAACGTTGAGAGTGTATAGAATGTATGGGTGAAATGGAGAACAGCAAAAAATTTATCATCAGATAAATTTCGGAGATTAACAGGAGTAAAGATCAAGACGTTTAAGACAATGGTTGAGATTTTAACTCAGGCAAAAACAATTAAGAAAAAGAAAGGAGGACGTCCAAATAAACTGATTATAGAGGACATGATGTTAATAACATTAGAGTATCTTCGTGAATATAGGACATATTTTCACGTAGACCAGAGTTTTGGAATCAGTGAGAGTGCAGCATAGAAAACCATTGTATGGGTAGAAGATGTATTGATAAAGCACCCTGATTTTTCATTGCCTGGGAAGAAAACATTGCTTGAGAACGAAAAAATAGAAGGTATGGCCTTGATAGATGTAACAGAAAGCCCAATACAACGGCCCAAAAAAAGCAAAGACAATAAAGAGCCAGGTTGTGGTTTTGAAAACCTCAAAAATTGTGGTGTGTACCAGTTTTTCCAAGGGGAAGACTCATGATTTTGAGATGTTCAAATCTTCAGATATGCACATCCACCCTGATATTGAGGTGTCTGTAGATTCAGGGTTTCAGGGAATTCAACACCTTCACCTCAATAGTCTTCTGCCCAAGAAGAAGTCAAAACATAACCCTTTGACCAAAGAGGATAAAGATTCAAATCGTAGGTTGGCTAAGGATCGGGAATTCAATGAGAATGTGTTTGCCATACTAAAGAGATTTAGAACTATTTCTGACAAGTATAGAAATAGAAGAAAGCGCTTTGGCTTAAGGTTCAACTTGATAGCTGGCATCTACAACTTTGAACTAAACCCTTAGTTTCGAAAGAGGTCTATTATTTAATGGGTTGGTATGAGCCATTCTCTGAGAACGAAGCGAAGTATAGTAGACTTCTTTCGAAACTTATCTCAAAAACCAGGAAACTGTTGGTGAAGGCGAGTTTTGCAGAAAAAGCCTCATCATTTTGCCTTTATGGGCGATTCTTTCATTTTTCAAAATAGTTTCGAAAGAAGTCTATTATTCTATTTGATGCTAAGCATTTTATATGCACTACGGGCCCTGTAGAAAAATAGGATAATTTTTTGAGTAGATATTTGAATTATCAAAAGGCCCTAGAACTTATCAATCAAGCTTTTAATATTATCGAGTTCTGAAAGATCGTCTTTGGGGCCAGTATCCTTTTGTGCTGTGGATTTATCTTTTTGAGGTCGGTACTGATCTATATCTGCGTTCATGTCCGCACTGGAAGAAATACCGCGCATCTCCAGGGCAAAGTCATCAGCATTTGTGGCTTGTTTAAGCGCTTCTTCAAATGTAATCTGTTTGGATTTGACCAGGTGCAAGAGTGCTTGATCAAAGGTTTGCATGCCGTAAGACACATTGCTTTCCTTAATGGTCTGGTGCAACTCACGTGTGCGTTCTGGATCTTCGATCAATGAACGTACACGGGAGTTGCCGACCAAAACTTCACAGGCAGCGACGCGCCCCTTGCCGCTGGCCTTAGGGACCAGACGTTGGGAAATAACACCTTTGATGATAGATCCCAATTGAAGGCGAATTTGCTTTTGTTGATTGCCAGGAAAGACCGAAATGATGCGATTGATGGTTTCAGTTGCATCCAACGTATGAACCGTGGACATCACTAAATGGCCAGTTTCAGCTGCTTTGATCACGGTTTCAATGGTTTCCAAATCACGCATTTCACCCACCAAAATGACATCCGGATCTTGTCTTAGGGCGCCTCTGAGGGCACCTGAAAAATCATGGGCGTCGACACCAATTTCTCTTTGATTGATGATGCTGCGTTTGTCGCGAATCAAAAATTCAATGGGGTCTTCAATGGTTAGAATATGGGCGGTTCTCTGATTGTTGATATGATCAATCATGGCGGCAAGGGTTGTGGATTTACCGGAACCAGTGGTTCCGGTAACCAAAACAAGCCCACGCTGTTCCATCGCAATTTTTGAGATCACCTTAGGCAGCCCTAAGTCATCGATGGAGAAAACACGAAAAGGGACAACCCTAAAGACAAGCCCCAGGGTGCTGCGTTGATAAAATACACTGACCCTGAATCGACCTACACCTGGTACAGCATATGAAGTGTCCAAGCCACGATTGGCCTGGAGTTTCTCCATTTGCCCTTCCTTAACAATGGTTTGTACAAAGCTTGATAGCTGTTGGCTTGTGAGGCGCTGGCCATTTTTTAGCGGTACCAACGCGCCATTGACACGAAAAATAGGGGGCATGCCAATTTTCAGATGGATGTCGCTGGCCTTGCCTTTGACAGCAATTTTTAACAGTTCATTGATTTCCATCTAGCCTTCAATTCTAGGCCTTGGGTAAGGTGCTGACAAGTTTTATTTCTTGCTTGGCGTGGCCTCTGCAACTTGTGTTATCTTCTTGTCTGTTTTGGGTTTACCGTCTTTGGGCAACTTTTTGGTTGGCGGGTTGAGCCCTGCCTTGGCATAGACCTTCTCCACGATAGATTTAAGAACTTTAGGGTTCTCTTCCAAATAAACCCGGACTTTTTCTTTGCCCTGTCCCAAGCGTTCTCCGTCAAAAGAGTACCATGACCCCATTTTCTCAACAATGTCATGGGTGACTGACAGCTCCAGCAAGTCTGTAATGCGTGAAATACCTTTGCCGTAATAAATGTCAAATTCAACACGTTTAAAAGGTGCGGCCATTTTGTTTTTAACAACTTTAACTTGTGTTCGGTTGCCGATAACCTCGTCACCACTTTTAAGCGCGCCAATCCGACGGATGTCCAGACGAACAGAGGAATAAAACTTCAACGCGTTGCCACCAGTAGTCGTCTCAGGCGACCCAAACATGACACCAATTTTCATGCGAATTTGGTTGATGAAAATGACCGTACAATTGGATTTTGCAATGGTTCCTGTGAGTTTACGAAGTGCTTGCGACATCAGTCGGGCTTGCAAACCCATGTGCGAATCTCCCATGTCACCTTCCAATTCAGCTCGAGGCGTCAAGGCAGCAACAGAGTCAATGACAACCAAATCAAGTGCACCTGAGCGCACGAGTGTGTCAGTAATTTCTAGTCCTTGTTCGCCAGTATCAGGCTGAGAGATCAAAAGGTCTTCAGTATTGACGCCAAGGTTGCTTGCATAGTTAACATCTAGCGCGTGCTCAGCATCGACAAATGCCGCCACGCCGCCTTGTTTTTGAGCTTCAGCAATCATGTGTAATGTCAGTGTTGTTTTTCCACTGGATTCAGGTCCGTAAATTTCAACCACACGTCCTTTTGGGATTCCCCCAATACCAAGGGCAATATCCAAACTTGGAGAGCCAGTTGGAATATAGGGAACACCCTCAAATAACGTGCCTTCAGTGCCCAGGCGCATGATGCTGCCTTTGCCAAATTGTTTCTCGATAGTACTTACAGCCAACTCAATGGCTTTTTCACGATTCATTTCCATGGTGTTCTCCTTTTATTTTTATTTTGCCATACAGCTCCAAGAGCGCATGGTGGGTTGCCAAAACGCGGTTTCGATGGCGACCTGTGCCAAACGTCCACGTTTTAACTTCTTCAAAGCCTGGGCCAACAAGGCCAACGTAAGTGCGACCAACTGGCAGCAGGTCTTTTGCTGGGCTTGGTTGTGGCATGGGATTTGGCCCCGCCACACCTGTAATTGCAACAGCTACATCGGCTTGATGATGTTTAAGCAATCCACGTGCCATCTCCAAAGTACATTGCTCTGAAATGGTACCAAACTGATCCAGTGTCGCGGGCGCAACCTTCAAAAGACTTATTTTTGAAGGCGCCTGGTAGGTGATCAAGCCTTGGGAAAATACATGTGAGCATCCCGGTACCCCTACCAACGCAGAGGACAACATCCCCCCGGTCATGGACTCAGCAACATGAAGAAGCCAGCCCCTCTCTTTTAACGTCAAAACGATATGTTCTTCAATGCTTTTTTCATTAAAGTGCCAAAGGTGTTGAGAATAAAGTAAAAAAAATCTTTCTTTAAGCCGTTGCGCCTGATTTTCAGTCTGTGATTTTGGAATCCGAAACTGAAAATGAACCAAGGGAAAAGAGGTGGTGACAGAATAATCAACAGATGAGCTTAGCTCCAGTTCATGCAGGTCATTTAAAATTTTTTCTTCTATAACGGCCTCAGGCAGACCTAAAAAAGAAACAGCAAGTTTGAATGAATCGGTGTTGGGTTTAATCTCTGGGAGCACGTGCATGTCGAACATGCCTTTCATTTCATGGGGAACCCCTGGCAGAGCAAATATCAATGCGTTGTTGAATGTTATTCGGATACCAGGCGCCATGCCCAAATGGTTGTGCAGCGGGGTTGCGCCCTGGGGAAGAAGGGCTTGGCGTTTGCTGGAAGCAGGCACGCGCCTCTTTTTGCGAGCGTGCGCTGCTTGAATGGTGTCGTAGATATCAGCGTGAAAGACAAGCTGAGTTTGGGTTGCCTTGGCCAGTGCTTCAAAAGTAATGTCATCTTGGGTGGGTCGCAGACCCCCTGTGATGACAACCAGGTCCGAGCGCTTTGATGCCCGCTCAATCGCGTCTGAAATATCTTCCAAACGGTCAAGGACTGTTTGGTGGTGGCGGATGTGATGACCCAAAGGGCGAAGCTGAGAACCTAGCCACGTGGTGTGGGTGTCGGTGCACCTGCCATCGAGCAGCTCACTGCCGATGGTAATGACTTCAATGTTTGAGATCATACAAAGACGCGCAGCATACTCAGAATGTAAATCAAACTCCAGGTGAAGACTCCGGCCAAGACATCATCGAGCATGACAAATAGACCCGTGTGGCCTTTTTCGTCAATAGCAGAAATGGGAAATGGCTTGAAGATATCGAGCAATCTAAACAAAACAAATAAAGCAATCAACATCGATAGACTGCCATCCCAGCCCAGCAGGGCAATCCAAATGCCAACCCCTTCGTCAATTACAATCCAAGAAGCGTCTTGCACATCTACGCGCATTCTTTGCAAGCCTTCGATCATCCAAATGCTTAGGAAAAACACCGCTATGATGATGCCTACTTTCAAGTGCAAGGACATATTGCCTGCAAGCATATAGAGGCCCACACCCAAAAGAGAGCCCCATGTTCCTGGCCCCCAAGGGATCATGCCGAAGCCACCCATGGTGACCCAAAAGCTTCTGATACGCTCGCCTAAAGAGAGGTTTAGACCAAATGGATTTTGATAAGGATGCATAGTAGCTTTGGGTGGTACACCACTGTCAGAAAAAAGCAAAATGAATCTCGAGCCTTGGCTGTATCCTAAGCATGCCCTAAAAAGGGGGCAGCCTGGGACAGGTGTGTCCATAGAGTAGAGCGGGCGACGGATCTAAGGTGTTGATTTTTAAATAGAAAAATCTATGTTGCCTGGCATATAAATTGAATATTATTAACGTGAGAAGCTCTGCAAAGAAGAAATCTGAACTTGCAGGGTGAGGGCGCTTTGTGTTAAACACAAAGGATTAATAAGGTGGAACAATGATACATTCAAGAGCAGCAACATTTACATCATTTTTGGCAGCCGTTGTAACGGTCATGGGATTGTCTGCGTGTAAGACAAACACTTTTCAAACCAATCAGGGTCGCGGCGGATTTGCCGGTCTCACTTCAGGTGTCCAGCCGTATAGCGGTTCATTAAGTGAATCTCAAATCATGTATTATCTAGTTTATAATGCCCAACCAGGCGCGCGCAACACCCAGGGGATCGCCAACCAACGGCAAGGACTTCAAGGTCAGGTAGGTGTCGGCGTTGTGGGTACAGGTACTGTGGGCCGATCAAACCAATTTAATAATGTTGTGGGCCAGGGTCAGGTGGCAAATACTGCCCAAGGATCATCGAACATGGGTGGGCAAGCGCCTTGTGTCATTCGCGCAGCCTATGTATCAACAGCGGAGATATCGCCCCTTAGTAATGTGGGACTTGAGGGTTTTACATGTTCCAAAGATAGTGAGCTTTTAGCAGGGGATGGATTTGTGGCCGTCTCAAATAGTGAACTATACACATATGGTGCGTCGTCAAACAATAACAACTATATTCTTGTCTATAGTGTTGGATACACTGGCGCAAAATACAACAATAGACTTCCTCAGGAAATCAATCTGTATAATGATCGTGTTACGGAAATGACGATAGGTGCCTCTGGCTCTGGTGTTGTTTTTGTATCTACTGCAAATCCCAGTAATACCAGCGCGTCCATTGCCAGAATGACGGTAGAAAGCTTCGGCAGCATGGGCAAGCAGCTGTCATTTCCCCCCCTAGTAAACCGACTTGATCCAGGCATTCAGGTGAGGGGTATGGCTTATAACGATATTGATGATTTGCTCATGGTATCTGCGAGCGTTGGCAGTGGAGGAACAATCATTCCTTTGGAAAGATTTGACTTTAGTATTGGGAGTCGAATGAATCCAGTCAGAAGTGTGGGAGTTTCTCGTGGCTTTCTTGGTTTGGGTCTTCTCGGTGGCGGATCTGGTCAGCTTAGCAACATGCGTTCAAACCAACTGCCTTCAAGTAGGCCCTACGGAGCAGTTGCTTCTTCGCCTGCTGGGGAGTGGGCAGTCATTGCCGACAATGGCACGGCTCTTGTAAACATTGTAACTGTTCAAGCAGATGATGTAGCAGTCGCGTTAGGAGAGAATGCAGGGCGTGTTGATGCCTCCAGCGTGACTGGGTACCATTCCAGGCATGTTAATTTTGCTAATACTCTTTTTTCCGCTTATAGAAATGGTAATCAGAGTAGTGGTCTTTCTCTGAGTGATGTTACTGTTGTTCCTGGTCAGAGCGGGCTCTTACTTGCCACAACTACTAGCGGTGGGATAGTTTCTATTGACCCAGAAAATAATAATTCCGGCTTGATACCTATTACAAATGAACGGATTAATACAATTGCAGTAACACAAAATGCATTTCCAGGCTTTCATGCAGGGGCTGTCACAACACCCAACAAAGTGATTCCGTTCCGATTTAACCAAGACGGTGGCTTGAGCGCGACAACATCTTCATTTAGGGGAGATCCAACTATAACTGTTGAGTCTGGTGCCCAAGTGCTTGATGCAGAATTTCTCATCCTCACAGATGGATGAGATAGTTGCGGCCTCGCCCTGATTAAGTCTATCTAAGGCTTGCGCATTTGAATGCCACTCTATTAACTTACAGTTAGGTTGCCTTAGGCTCAAGAGCCCTTGGACAAGCTATGGACTCAATAAAAAATCCTTGATTTGACGGGTTTTGGTGCTAGAGTCCTCACACTATGAATAAGCATTATCGTCAATTGAAAAATCTTTTAATTTCTTTCATCGTTGTGTGCGCTTTGGGCACAGGTCCGGCCATTGCTCAAAACTCTCAGGATGTGGCGCTTGAAGATGGGGTGATTTACTTTCCATTTGCGGCCAGTGATATTGCTCAAAGCCCGACGGTCTCAAGTTACTTGGATGGCATTGCCTCGCAGATGAATCAAGACGTATCAAAAAACATCAAGCTCAAGGGGCATACAGACAATGTCGGTCCGGATGCTGGTAATCAAGCATTGGGCCAGTCACGTGCGGACGAAATTCAAGGTATGTTGGTTTCTCGCGGCATTGATGCAGGAAGAATTATGACATTTTCTGGAGGTGAGACGCAGCCCATTGCAGACAACAGCACAGAAGAAGGTCGCGGCATGAACCGCCGCGTAGAATTTAAATGGGGCGATGACTCTCTTGTTTTGGCAAGCCTTGCAGGCATAGCTGACACCAGTGAAACAATTGTTGAAGAAAATATTGAGATCATTGACACAGCACCAGTTGACGAAGATATGGCTACTGTAGACAACGCGGCAACTGATGAAGTGGTGACAACCGGAGAAGTTTTTGAAACCGATCTTGGCGCGTCTGACGCTTCACTCATTGATGAGGCGAGCACAGTTGCAATAGCTGGGTCAGTAGGCCAAGGCTCTTTGCGTAGTGAAGGTTCTAGGGGCTGGCGTGGTTTGCCTTGGTGGATGTGGTGGTGCTTGTTGGTTCTGCTTCCTCTTTTACTTCTCGGCTGGTGGTTATTGCGAAGAATAAAGTATTTGCGCACGGCATTTTTAGGGCTTAAAGAAACATATCGCAGCCTACGCGCTGATGTTTTGACAGTTGACGATAAAACTAAAAAACATAATGAACAGCTTGAGCAACACAGCTCAGAAATCAAACACATCCCCACATTAAACACACAGCTTAGTGAGTTCAATCAGGATTATGTCAGTTTTAAAAGTCGTCAATCTTCACGCCTTGAAGATACAGAAAGAAAACTTGATGATCAGTGGCTCAAAGTTCATGGTCTTGTTCAAACGACTAATACGGCATGGTCGGAAAAGCTTAACGAAGGTTTAGAGCGTGTTGCTGGTCAAAGCCTAAGTATCGATGAGGTAAAAAGTTATTTTTCTACGTTCCGATCTGACTTTGAGAAAGACAATGTAGCGCGCTGGAATAGTTACGCATCCAGAATGGATACTCTGGAAAATCAATCAGTCGGTTCTACAGAGTTCAAAGATACATTATCAGCGCTTAAATCAGAACTGGATCCATCTTCATATATCTCGCCACTGAGTGCTCAGGTCACAGCTTTGCAAAACACAAGCTTTGTCAAAGAAGATGAGTTTGATCAAAAGCTTAGTTCGCTTCGTGATGGCGTGGCGTCTGTGGCAGCGCTTAGTCGCATTGAGGAAGAAAATGTAAGGCTAGAAAATGCGCTTCAAGCACAAACCAATAGAAGCAATCAAAGATACGATGATTTGGGTGAAGTGTGGACTCAGAAATGGGAAGCATTAGGAAACGATATGCTTTCAATCAAGCAAAAAGATTCTGTCTCTCCTTCAGACTTAGACCGCCGTATCCAAGAGCTTGAAAAGAGTTTGAGCAATGCAGATGCATATACTGAGCTTCAAAATCAAAACAGTCAATTGCGTAAACTTGTTGAAAATACGCAAGCAGAGGCGGCTCAGAAAATTCAAAAGGTTAGCGAAGATGTTGAAGGTCGCTGGCACACCTTGACAGCAAGCCTAGAAAAAATTCAAGCTGACATGCGAGGAGCAGCAGACCAGGACTATGTTCAACAAACAGTACAATCACTAGAGGATGAGATCAAAGCGCTCAAAGCCTGGAAAGTTGACGCCCTAGCTTCGTATCAAAAATTGACATCGGATCATGAAAATCTTGACCAGAGGCTTGCAAAGGTCAATCAAGATAATCTGTCACAAGATGAAAAGATTGCGGAGCTCACCACCAGGCCAGCTCCTATATCAGCTGCCCCATCTTCACCGAAAAAGAAAATTAATCTTGAAGATATTAAGCCCATAGTCAACCAGCTTTCGATTAAAACAATTGTAGTCGGCGCAGGTCAAAAAGACGAGCTACAAAAAATCAAAGGGATTGGGCCATTTATTGAAAAGAAAATCAATGCACTTGGTATATATACATTTGAACAGATCGCTCACCTGAATACCATTGATGTTGGCCTGATTACTGATGCCATTCAGTTCTTTCCAGGGCGCATCCAAAGAGATGACTGGATGAAGCAGGCTAAAGAACTTTATATTCCTGGGCAGCAAAGATCATAAAAGGTGCATAATAGAACCCTGATCTGGCAATATTACATTGCTTGATTGGGTTATTGATTAACGTTAGGAGATGGTTATGAAAACAAAACAATGGATCAGCTTAAGCTTGATGGTACTCTTTGTCGGGTGCGCAAGTAAATTGAATGTAATTGGCGTAGATGATGGTCAGTATGAAATCATTGAACGACACCAGGTCGAACAGCGTTCTGTTGACCGTGCACGTACAAATGCCAATCGATTTTGTAAACGAAAAAATAAAATAGCCAAAATAGCGAATGAAGATACGCAGTACGAAGGGCAACTTGATGAAGAAACTGCAAAAGCCATTCAAAAAGCTGGTGCCATTGCAGGTGTATTGGGTGCGGGCAAAGGAGAAGATAGTGCGGCTATCGCTACAAGTGACTCAACTTATGTGACGAAACTTCGTTTTTTATGCCAATGATATCCCAGTTCCTTTGATCTGGAACATTCCTGATGCTTTGGGTAGGTGGCATTGATATTGTTATTGCATGATGCACGCTTCATTAAAGTTTGATCTGCATACAGAAAGACTTATAACTAGGGGCGTATTGGATAACCAGTGGGCTCTTCTGGTCTGAGATAGGACAAGCTATGTCTCAGATTAACTTTTTTTGATTGGCTTGGTTTAACTAAGGTATGGTAAACTTTCTTTTTTTAAACGTATGACAACTGTCAAAAAAACTAGAGCCGCGACTCGATACCCTTACCTTGTAGATGCCACATGCAGCCTGATTGATTCTGAAGATCAATTCAATATCAATCTTCAAAACATCAGCTCATCAGGTGTTCAAATTAAAACAGATCAAAAGCTAGAAGAGGGTGAAAAGGTACAGGTGCTATGGCATGATTTAGTTCAGGGAAAAGTAAAAGGGCTTTTTTATATCACGCGAGCAGTCAATCAAGACCAAGACGATGGGTATCAATACTATGGTCTGCGATATTATAAACTTAGCGATAAATATAAAAAAAATGTACTTTTAATTCTCAATGGTCTTAAAAATCAAGATAAGCAAGATTCAACCAACTTAGGAGTTCAAGACGCATTCGATATGGTACGAAATGCCAAAGTGCATATTCTAAAGCACTTGAATAACAAGCAAACTGATATACCGCTGATGACAAATAAAATAAACCTGTTCAAGCCTTATGAAAAACAAGCGTTTTTAAATGAAGTGAGTCTTTTTGATAATGTTATTGTCTCATACGCCGTTTCTCACTTTCAGTGTTTGGTCTTGGGTGACTTAGTCCATCAAGCGCAAAGTGATCAAGCCTTTGCTTCGGACTTTCTGGAGGTTGTCAATACGTATGTGGAAGAAACAGAAAAGGTTGAAGCCAAAGAAGAAAGTGTCTTTGCGTACTTAAAAAAAACAAAAGACGATGGGCAACTCAGGCTTCGGTACAATGAATCATCAAATAGACTGTTTTATGCCAAGCAGGGCTTGTTTGATAAAATAATTAAGGAAATACCTGTAAGGCAGCTCCCCAAGGCGGATCAAAAAAACTATGCGTTTATTTCTGATCGCTATGATCCTTCTATTGGGCCAGAGGAAACGATTGTTGATTGGCAACCATCACGTGAAATGAGAGTGACGCCAGAAACGTTTAAAAAAGCTTCACAACAAAAAAATCCAACACCGTCACGGCCTATCAACAGAAAAACTAAAAAAACAAAGAAAAGTAAAAAAAAGAAAATCAAAAATTTTCGCAATCAGATTGGTTTTTTAGGGTGGGTACTTCGCTTCTTGATTCTCGGGGTCATTGGGATGCTTTCTTATTATGTTTTTTTCATGTAAATGCTGACCTGCTGGGCTTTGTTTGACATTCTTGTTTAAAATATTTTTCCTAAAGTAAGAGGTTGTTGGGTGCGCGATCATCGTCAGTACACATACTATGATTTTATTATGGCTGCATTTGCTGTGGTTTTGGTGTGTTCCAATTTGATTGGACCGGGTAAGCTTTCCTATCTCAATATCTTTGGCTTTGAGCTTGAGTATGGTGTAGGAAATATATTTTTCCCCTTTAGCTATATCTTTGGGGATATTCTTACAGAAGTTTATGGTTACAAACGCACACGTCGGGTCATCTGGGTCGGGTTTGTAGCTTGTTTTTTTGCAGCAGGGATGAGCTATTTTGTTGTACGTGTTCCATTTCTTGCGGTTGATGATTATCAAAAAAACCTTCAGGGAGCGCTAGAACTTGTATTTGGGAATACAGGCCGAGTCGTACTTGCTTCTCTGCTAGCCTTTTGGTCAGGGGAATTTGTAAATTCATTTGTGATGGCTAAAATGAAAATATGGACCAAGGGCAAACAGCTGTGGTCCAGAACGATAGGATCAACGATTGTAGGTCAGACAGTGGACTCGTTTATTTTTTATCCTTTGGCCTTCTGGGGACTGTGGCAGCCTGAAGATTTATTAACCGCTGTGCTTTTAGCTATAGTGTTTAAGGTTGTGTGGGAAGCGCTGCTCACACCATTCACATATGCAGTCGTTGGCCATTTAAAAAAAATTGAACACGAGGACTATTACGATAATGATACAGATTTTAATCCATTCTCACTCAAAGTTTAAAAGCGTATGAGCGCTAAGCAAGATCAGGGTAAGAGCTTTGGCGTAGGTGACATCGAGACTCTGCTGTCGAAGGCTTTTACGCCTCTTGTCCTTGAGGTCACTGATACAAGTCACAAGCATAAACGTCACAAACAAGCTCTGACCCATGGGGGTGGACACTTTACAGTTTATATTGTGTCAGAAGAATTTAATAAAAAGACAGCACTAGAGCGTCACCGTTTGGTATTCGAGTCATTATTCATGCCCAGGGAAGACATTCATGCCTTATCGATTCAGGCCAAAAGCCCCAGTGAAGTGGGAAGGAATCAAACGTGAGCTCCAGTATGATTCAATACCTAAGCTATGAAAGCACGCTATTGCAAAACGCAGGCATTGCATATCAACCAAAGCGGTTGTGTCCCGTATTTGTCCCACCAGGTTTTAACAAAGGGCAGACGTGTCCTGTTTTATTTTACCTATCAGGATGGGGCAGCAGAGGCGCATCCCTGCTCAAAGATCGGGGTGTTTTTGATCCCTCGTTGAAAGAGCTACTCAATGGTTTGATTGCCAAAGATCCCAAGTATGCATGTCTCATCGTTTTTCCTGATTGTAGTACGCCGCTGGGTGGAAGCCAGTTTATCAATTCAAAGTACCTGGGTCCCTATATGGGTTATATCACTGATGAACTTCTGCCCTTTGTACAAGAAACTTATGGCATGAGCCCGACCCGAAACCTTAGAGGTGTTCTGGGACATTCTAGTGGGGGTTTTGGCGCGCTGGCGATGGGCATGCTTGCGCCAAGCGCTTTTGGGCATGTGCTGACCTCAGCCGGGGATTCATATTTTTCGTATCTGTACAAACAGCTTATTCCTGTATTTATCCGCAACTTCGAAAAGTATGGCAGCATTGATCAGATGGTCGAGGTTTTTAAAAGTGAGCCTCAGCCCTCCTCAAAATTCAACTACAGCTTTTTTCAGGCCATCATGCTTCTTAATATGTGCCAATGCTATATTCCAAATTCAGACATGCCTTACGGTGTAGAGCTTTTTTTTGATGAGCATACCGGCGCGCTCAAGCCAGAGCTGTGGAAAAAACTTTTGGCATGGGATCCGATATCCTTGATAGCCACGCATGAAGATGCGCTCAGGTCACTCAACAGTTTATCTTTGTTTGCTGGCACGCATGACCAATATGGATTGCATTTGGGTCACAGGCAAATCTCACAGAAGCTTCGCTCAAAGGGAATTGCGCATGATATCATTGAATACCAAGAGGGTCACACAGGGATATACTATCGGACCATTGATCATATCAAACATATGATTGATATGATGGGCATTGTGGCTGCTTAAAAATACTTTAAAGATGCAGGCCCTTTTTGGCCACATTGAATGGTTTGCTGGACACCAGAGGCAAGAGTGCCACAGGCCGTGTCGGTACCAGTTCTTTGGCAATTGACCGTATTTTCACCTTGGGCTTTGGCACAATTTCTTTGTCCATTAAACTCCATACACACTTCACATGTCACGCTATTTTGTTTGAGCGCTGACCGGGTCATCCACCATGCAGGTCCTATAATAAGAAACAGGGGAATGAAGAATTTAAGAGATTTTTTCATGCGCATCAATCTAATTCATTTTATCGAAGGAAGCTAAAAAAAAGACTTCAAAGCTTGTTACAAACTTTGAAGTCTTTCTCATAAAAGTAAGCTTCCGCACAAAACGTGGGGGTGTGTTTTTTCCTTGTGAAACACAAGGGGGCGAAGCAATAACAGCGTCTGGTTTCTCGCAACACGTGCGAGCCTACGCTCAACCGCCAGAGGCCATGCCCATAAAATACGTTATAAGGAAAAAAACGTATTCACCCACTCACTGGATCAGCAGTATCTGCTTATATCTATTATGTACGTATATAGGGGTTAAAGTCAATGGAGTTTTTAACAGCCACCCTACCGTGGAAACGCATGTTAAGGCGATAGACGGATGTTATCAATCAGTCTTGTTTTGCCTAAAAAACATGCTAGGGCCAGCACACAAGTATTTTGGACTTGGGCAATGGGGGTAAAGTCCATCCAGTCTAGAAGCTCAATGTATTGGATGCCAAGCTCTTTTTCCTGTCCAATGATTTTGCGAGTGTGTGTGATGAGCTGGGCAGCAGAGGTTTCTCCAGATTCAAGCAATGCCTTGGTTGAGCTCAAGGCTTGAAAAAGAATCGGCGCAATCAGTCGTAGCTCAGGGGAGAGATACAGGTTTCGTGAGCTGCATGCCAGGCCATCTTTTTCCCGGATAATTTTGGTGCCAATCACTTCAACAGGGAGGCATAGATCCCGAGCCATATTCTCAATAATACGGAATTGCTGGACATCTTTTAACCCCAGGTAAAGTCGATGGGGGGTTAGAATATTTAAAAGCTTGAGTACAATGGTGCATACACCATCAAAATGTCCAGGTCGGTACTTGCCACAGAGCAGTTGACTGATGCGTCTTTCAACAACATAAGTAGATGCTTGCGGCGCATACATATGTTGATCGCTGGGCAAAAATAAAAGGTCTACGCCATAGTCCAAGGCCATTTGTGTATCTTGCTCAATGGGTCTGAAGTAAGATGCAAGATCCTCTTGGGGACCAAATTGTGTGGGGTTTACGTAGATGCTCATCACTGTGATGTCGTTGTCTTGCTGGCAGGCCTGTACCAAGCTCATGTGACCTTGATGAAGCGCCCCCATGGTCGGAACAAAGCCGATGGACTTGTTGTCTTGTCGCATATTTTGAACAAAGGTTTTGGCTTGCGCAATGGTTGAAACAATTTTCATAACCGGTTCTCAATATCATCCCAAAAAACACGTGCAAACATAGGTTTGGAAATGTCATGAATGGTTTTGGTATTTTGACCGTCGATCAAATAAAACGTATTGTTTTGAGGGCCGAAACCTTTTTCTGATTCATAGACACTGTTGCCAACAATCACATCAAGTTTTTTGTCCTTAAGTTTTTTTTGGGCCTGCTTAACAACATCTTCTGTTTGCGCGGCAAACCCTATAACCAGTTCCTTGGCCAGTTTGTTTTGGCTGATATGAGCAATCAGGTCTTGTGTGCGCTTTAGCTCAAGGGTGAGGCCTTGGTCGGTCTTTTTGAGTTTATGTAACTGGGGCGTAGCTGGGGTGTAGTCCGCAACAGCTGCAGCGCCTACAAAAATATCGCAAGGCATGTGCTCCATGGTTATATCGAACATGTCCTTGGCAGTGGTGACCGGGAGACCTTGGCCTTTGTATTGAATGTGCATGGGGCCGTGAATCAGTTTGACATGAGCCCCTCGCGCTAATGCTTCGTGTGCCAAGGCAACCCCCATCAGGCCCGTCGACGGTGACGAGATAAATCGCACAGGATCCAGGTATTCGCGCGTAGGTCCAGCAGTGATCACAATACTGCGATTGAGAAGTTTCGATGTTTTGTGAGGTGAGGCCATGACATGCTCAAATATATCTTCTGGTTCCATCATTTTGCCTTTGCCAACTTCTTTGCATGCAAGCTCGCCTGACTGGGGATCCAAGATCACATGGCCTTGTGATGTTAGTATGTCGATGTTTTGCGTTACAGCTATATTGTTAAGCATGACGGTATTCATCGCGGGTGCAAAGTAAACTAAGCCCTCAAAAGCAAGATAAACTGTAGATAACAAATCATCGGCTTTGCCGTGGGCACATTTAAAGATGGTATGTGCTGTGGCAGGCGCAACCACACATACATCTGCCCATCGGGCCAGATCAATGTGGGCGTTGCCCTGGGTTAAAGCAAGCCACTTTGAGGTATACACCTGGTCTTGAGTTAAGCTTTCAAATGTTTTTTGACCGACAAAATGTTGAGCCGTATCGGTCATGATAACCTTGACCTGGTGTCCAGCTTTTTGAAAAAGACGCAACAATTCGCAAGACTTATAAGCTGCGATGCCGCCTGTGATGCCTAGTAAAATGTGCACAATGATTCCTATCTATCGGTATATCACAGTTTTTTGGCCATGTGCTTGATTGCAATTGAGGCAATCCCTTCGAGCACCAAATGAGGCCTGATGACATAATGATCAGGTAGACATTGAGACAACAGCGGGATGGCGCCACCGGTAGCAGCAATGAAGACATGACTTAAGTTTTCAGCGCGTATGATCTTTTGAACCAACCCTTGGATCATACTTGCATGTCCTTCAATCAATCCGGTTCGCATGCTGATCTGCGATGTAGAGGCAAAGATATCAAGTGGCCCTTCTAAGTCAATGGGCTTAAGGAGGCTGGTCTGATTGAAAAGCGCCAGGGCAGATGTATGAAGGCCTGGGGCGATGATGCCGCCTCTAAATACATTGTCTTTATCCAGGTAAGTAATGGTGGTCGCTGTACCTGAATCAATGACTATGACAGGCGTATTTTGACTGGCAGCCAGACCTTGAGTTGCAGCAATAAGATCAGCACCTAAGGTCTCAGGTGCTGAGCGCGCGATTGTAAAATCCAAAGGACTTTGATGGTTGATGGAAGTAACCTTGGACGAAATTTTTTTTAAAACCTCAGCCACCACACACGACATAAACATGGGTAGCGTATTGTTTTGTGCAAGGCCCAGGTGATCAGTATAAGATGTTAGCAGTCTCTCAGAGGAAATATTTTTTTGGGTTGGGATGTCTGCATACTTTTGCACATCCGATCTATTAAAAAGCGCTAACTTGGTTCGGGTATTCCCCACATCAATGGCAATATACCTCATACGTCTTTGGTTTGTTTTACAAATGTTTCTACATGTCCAACCAAGCTTTTGTGAATGTTTGTAATAGGGGAAACAAAGGAGGGAATTTTTTGATCGGTAAAACCTACCCAATCATGAAAGACTAAGACTTGACCATCGGTGTGCTTACCGCTCCCAATGCCAATGGTGGGAATGGTTAGGGCCTGAGAAATTTGCTTGGCCAATTCATCTGGAATGCATTCCAAGACCAAAGCAAATACCCCAGCTTTTTCAAGATTGAGTGCGTTTTTATAAATACGCTGGGCTGTCTTAGGTGTCTTGCCCTGCATGCGGTAGCCACCCATCTGATGGACAGATTGAGGTGTTAGGCCAAGGTGTCCCATCACCGGTATGCCGATGGAAACCATTTGGGCGATGGTCTCCGTCACAGGGCTTCCCCCCTCAAGTTTGACGGCCTGGGCTCCGGTCTGCGCAATAATGGAGGCGGCGTGATGGAGGGCTTTTTCAGTGCTGATTTGGTAGCTTCCAAATGGCATGTCCACGACAACCAAAGCCTGTTGCGAACCACGCATAACAGCTTGGCCATGGTAGATCATATTATTAAGCGTCACGCGCAGTGTGTTTTCATGACCAAGCACGACATTACCCAGCGAGTCTCCCACCAGAATCATGTCCACACCGCCCTGATCAACTACTTTGGCAGTTGGAGCATCATAGGCGGTAAGCATAGAGATAGGGTCTTTTGATTTCATGGCTTGGATAGTCAGTATGGTGTTTCTTTTCATGCTCTATACCTATCCAAGTTGGGGTGAAAAACAAAGATATTGAACTACTATTAAAGCGTGTCACACGCCTTAATCTTCGATAGTCACCATAGGAATATCTCTGAGGCGCCATATTGGCCATGGCGTGGGGGTCATACCAATCCCATTAAATAATGGCGGAAATTTAAGCATGATTATTTCACTCCAGGAAATGGCTCGTTGGCGTGTCATATCGACACACCAACTGCGCTTGACTTTCCTTTAAGGGAAGCAATCATGACACCACATCATAGTTTTGAGTCATGCGCTAAAAACCGTAATTATTTCCTGTAAATGGTATCACACCGGTTGTGAGCTAGCTAAGCCTGATACGTGAACGGATGGTGCAGGTTAAAGGTGTGCGGCGTCAAACATTATGGTATAATAGTCGCATCTTGAATTATCGAATAACATGTCTGATGTGCTTGCTGGTCTTTGCAGCATGGCCTGTAGTGGCGGATGATTTTTTTAATCCTCCTCGCTTAGAACAAGAGCTTCCCCCGTGGCTTCAAAACGAGAGTTCCACTGACAAAGCAGAAATGTCTCCCGGATCCGATACAAAAGTAAGTGATGCTCCGTCCTCCACCTCGGACCAAGCATCTTCCGGGCCACCGCCTGGCTTTTGGGGTGATGACGATCAAGACACTGAAAAAGGCTCTGGCTTTTCATTTGGAGGCGGATCAAAGTCGTCCTCCGGTGGGGATGCCCCAAAAGATAGTTTTAAAATAGTTGCGCCCAGCGCGACAGATCGGGCCAAGACAAAACAAACATGTCTGGGTTGGGGCCATCCGTTTTTAGGTGTCACGATGTATCAAAAATCAAATACGTGCAATTTTGTACTTGGCCAAAAAATTGAGGCCTCCAAGCAAGACGTGCGTAGTTTGGAAGATCATACCCGTTCTGAGGTTCTCAGACAGGTCATTAAAGGCAATATTAAACGTGAAGATTCAAAAGCCCTCAAACTTAAATACGATCTTGTGCTTGATATTTTGCTTGAAGCCGAGCAAACAGGTTGTAAGTGTTTGAACTAACTAGGGCTTGGCAGCTTCACGGCTTAAAGATCAACTGCTAAAAGTCTTCAAGCGGGCAACGTGCTACTTTCGATCAAATCTCTTGGCTGTCCAGGGGTAAGGATTGCGTTTGTTTTTGACTTGTTCTTTGACGATTGAAACATGAAAATCATTTTCATCAAACTCTGGAAAGTATGCGTCGCCATCTTCTTCAAAATCAATATATGTTAGATAAATAGTTTCAATTTCACGTATGATCTGCGCGTAGACTTGCGCGCCACCAATAACAAAACAATGCTTTTCATCTCTGCCTTTGGCAAACGCAAAAGCTTCTTGAAGGCTGGGTTTGACAAAACAGGTTTCAGGCACGTTAAAACTTTTTTTCCCTGTGAGAATAATGGATGTTCGACCTGGCAACACTTTGGGGTAGGACTCAAACGTTTTACGCCCCATGATCAGATGATGCCCCATGGTCGTTTGCTTAAAATACGCAAGCTCGTCTGGCAAGCGCCACATCAGTTTATTGTCTTTTCCGATGACTCGATTTTTTCCCATGGCTGCAATGATTGAAGATTTCATACTGACACACGTGCTTTAATATGTGGGTGGGCTTGATAGTTTTCAAGGGTAAAATCATCATAGGTGAAGTCAAAAATATTTTTGATATCTGGATTGAGATGCATGCTGGGCAATTCAAAAGGGGATCGGCTCAGCTGTAGTTTTGCTTGTTCCAAGTGGTTATTATAAAGGTGCGCATCCCCAAGGGTATGCACAAATGTGCCAGGTTTTAGGTCACAGACCTGCGCTACCATCATAGTCAAGAGCGCATATGAAGCGATATTAAATGGCACACCCAAGAAAACATCCGCAGACCGCTGGTAGAGTTGGCAGGATAGTTTGCCGTTTCCTACATAAAATTGAAAGAACATGTGACAGGGCGGCAAAGCCATGTGATCAAGCTCGCCTACGTTCCAGGCATTAACAATGTGGCGGCGTGAATATGGGTTTTTTTGAATCTGATCAATAACGCTTTGAATTTGATCATGAGTTTTGCCGTCTGCGCCTTTCCAGGACCGCCATTGCGCGCCGTATACAGGCCCCAAATCACCGGCCGAGTTTGCCCAGGCATCCCAGATGCGCACTTTGTGATCTTTGAGATAAGCAATGTTGGTGTCACCTGTGAGAAACCAGAGCAGCTCATGAATAATGGATTTTAAATGGCATTTTTTTGTGGTGACCAAGGGAAACCCCTTGCTTAGGTCAAAACGCATTTGATACCCAAAGATTGACTGGGTACCTGTGCCCGTACGATCTTTGCGCACCAGACCCTGCTCAAAAATTTCATGCATTAATGTTAGGTATTGCTTCATCGTTTATCTAAATGGTTGATATGAACCCAAGACATGTCTATCAGATATTTGCCTTGGAAGAAAAAACCGTTGCAAAAAAAAGTATTTCACATACGAAGCATCCATGAGCATTAAACCAGATCATTGGATCATCAAGATGTGTCAGGAACATGGGATGATTGAGCCGTTTGCACCTGAGCAAATCCGTGAAGGGATTTCGTTTGGCACATCCAGCTATGGATATGACTTTCGCATTTCAGACGAATTTAAAGTGTTAAGATCAGATTATCCAGATGTTTTGGACCCTAAGGCCGATCAATCGTTGATGTACGAGAGCATTCGCAGTGCTGAGATGGTGCTTAAACCCCGCTCGTTTGTTTTGGCCAATACCATTGAGTATTTCCGAATTCCCCGACATATTTTGACCATCTGCTTTGGTAAATCAACCTATGCCAGATGTGGAGTGATCGTTAATGTCACACCCTTTGAGCCCGAGTGGGAGGGGCATGCCACCATTTCTATTACCAATACTTCAGATATGCCTGTCAAAATCTACCCTAACGAAGGTATTGCCCAGCTTTTGTTTTTGGAAAGCGATCAGGTGTGCAAAACATCGTACAAAGATAAAAAAGGCAAATATCAAAAGCAGGTCGACATCACGACGGCTAAAATTTAGATGGAATTGCTGCGCGACATTTTTTCAATGCCGTTGTTTCCGCATTTGTACATGATCCCCATGACTTTTGTGGCAGGTATCATGGTGGGCATGCAGATCAGATCATCAGATCGCGAGGAAGAGCTTTTGCCTCCGAAACCAAACGTTGATGAATAGGCCCTAATGTATGGTGGGGTTGTCTTCGTTGCCAAAGGGGCCGGATTTAATATTCGTAGGCGCTGGCGGCTCATTGACAATCACTTTAAAACGTTTGCGATGTCGGTAGTAACGATAGCGCCGAAGCAAGGACTTGGGGGAAATGTGATTTCTTTCAATGAAAAACCAAAGGAACCCAAAAAAGAGCCCTGCCAAATGTGCCCAGTGATTGATGCCGGATGTTTTGGAGAACATTAAGGCGGCCAACTCAATAAGACCAAATAGAAGAACAAAGTATTTTGCTTTCAAGGGAAGTACGAAATATAAATAAATAGTGCGATTGGGATAGAGCATGCCAAAAGCGAAGAGTAATCCGTAAATTGCTCCAGATGCCCCAATGGTGGGTTGATTCATCAACAGGGAGACAATGCCCGAGCCGATACCTGTAAACATAAAGTAGCGAAAGAATTTTTTGGAGCCCCATGCTTTTTCAAGATCGGTCCCAAACCACCATAGGCCCAACATATTAAAGAGCAAGTGCAGAAAAGTCGTATGGACAAATAAAAATGTCATGACTTGCCACAGCGCCAACTTGTCAAGCATGGCCTGGGGGTTTAACCCAAGCAGAGAGACGATCAACGTCCTATAGGAAGCGCCAAAGGCGTCATGCATATAAAACTGTCCTACAAAGGCGCAGAGATATACAACCACGGACGAAATGATGAGAATCTTAACGGTAGGCGTCCACTTGGGACCTAGCGTGATTTGAACGTTGGGACTGTGTCGCATGAAAGTATGATCATAACATAAAGAGGCCCAGGGGTAATATCAATTGTACCTCTGCAACCATGCGAAAAAGCCTCCGATTTTAAGAGGTGCCTATAGGCTTGATCTTTGAGGGGAGTTGGGTGTAGAACGGGCACTGATGGTGACGCAACTACCTCTCACACACAAAGCTGCCGCTAGTTCTCAGCAGAGCCTTACGCCCCTGATGCGCCAGTATGGTGAGATCAAAAAGCAATGCCCTGATGCGATTTTATTTTTTCGCTTAGGAGATTTCTATGAGATGTTTTTCGAAGATGCGGTCACGGCAGCACCTATCTTAGATATTGCGCTGACATCCCGGGACAAAAAAGCGAAAGTGCCTATTCCACTGTGCGGGGTTCCATATCACAGTGCCAAAGGGTATATCACCAAGTTATTGGATGCGGGTTTCAAGGTTGCACTATGTGAACAAACAGAAAGCCCCACGCCGGGTAAAAAAATTGTTGCTCGTGCGATTACTAAAATCATCACGCCATCTACCCGTTCTTCTGAGGAAGGGTTAAGCGCCGATCAAACGCAGTGGATCATGAGCATCACCGGCACGTCATCCAAAACCCTTGTGTGGCTAGATGTTCAAGAAGGGGTGATTGAATATGCGCATGATCTTGACTTGTCCCAAGCCCACCGGCAAGTTCAGAGGGTTAATCCATCTGAAGTGGTTTCAACCTCATTGGATATTAAAAAACTTCTCGGCAGAGACGTTGAAGTCATTGATCTGCCCCCCATGGCGCAAGTTAAACAAGAGGTTGTCGCCCGGTTTAAGGTTCATGATATTGACCTGGAAGGCGAGGCTTTGAAAGGCGAGGTCTATCAAAGCCTGCATATGCTATTAACGTATATTGAAGAGATCAATCTCCAAAAAATGGGGGTGCTTCAGGTGCCAGGTCAGATTTTGTTTGATGATTATCTCAAGATAGATGCTGCCACCTTTGAGCATTTGGATATTTTTTCAAAGAACCGGCCCAGTTTATTTGCGCTATTGAATCGTACCCAGAGTGCGACAGGCCTGCGTACCCTTCAAAAATGGCTCAAACGACCGCTTAGACATATTCCCCAAATCCAAGATCGCTTGGATGCTGTGGCATACTTGATCCAGGACACAACTGCTCGGCAAACGCTTCAAAAACACCTCAAATGCATTCGTGATGTGGGCCGGGGAGTCAACCGGGTCATGGCGTCCAAGGCCAAGGTCAGCGATCTGTTGGCCATCCGGGTTACCTTACAGATTATTCCTTCGATTCAGGCAGTTCTTGCGGGCACCAACACTCAAAGCCTTAAGAAAATTTCTGCTATGCTTGACACGCTTGAGTCGCTAAGCAAACTTCTAGAGCAAGCCCTAAAGGAATCGCCTGAGCAAGGACCAGACAAAAAGAACATCATCTGTGATGGTTATGATGCCCGTTTAGATCAATACCGAACCCTTGCCAATAATCATGCCGCCTGGATGGCAGAGCTTGAATCCAATGAGCGAAAGCGTACAGGAATTGGGTCTCTCAAAATTGGTTATAATAAAGTTTTTGGCTATTACCTTGAAGCAACCAAAATACATTTAGACAAGATCCCTGATGACTATATTCGTAAGCAAACCCTTGTCAACGCCGAGCGTTACATCACCCCCAGCCTTAAAGACAAAGAACAAGCTGTGCTGGAGGCCAAAGCAAACATCACCGAACGCGAGCATGCCATTTTTGAAATGCTAACCCAGGCCTGTCAGAATAGTATGAGCCCATTGATTGCAAATCAAGATGCCCTCGGACAACTGGACGCGCTGCTAAGTTTGGCTGATGTTTCATGTGCTCAAAACTATTGCCGACCTCAATGGATTGAATCATCATGCATTGATATCAAAAAAGGACGTCACCCTGTCGTTGAGCATGCATTGATGGAAGTGCCGTTTGTACCCAATGATGTAAAGCTTGATGATGACCACTATTTTATGCTTCTAACCGGACCCAATATGGCTGGCAAATCAACAGTCATGCGCCAAGTTGCGCTCATTGTGATGATGGCACAAATAGGATGCTTTGTCCCTGCCGAGCATGCAAAGCTGGGCATTGTAGATCAGATCTTCACACGCATTGGTGCCCAGGATGATGTCAGCCAAGGGCAGTCAACATTTATGGTTGAGATGAACGAAGCTGCCCATATTCTCCAACATGCAACCAACCAGAGTTTGATTTTGCTGGATGAAATTGGTCGTGGGACAAGCACCTTCGATGGCCTTTCCATTGCTTGGGCAGTAAGTCGTCACATTCATGATAAGATCAAAGCCAAGACAATGTTTGCCACGCACTATCACGAGCTGGGTGAGTTGGCCGCCTCTTTGCCTGCGATGGTATGCTATCAAATGCGTGTGCGCATATGGAAGAGCGATATTATTTTTTTAAGAAAGCTTGAACAAGGCAGGGCCGAAAAAAGCTATGGTATTGAGGTGGCTCAGCTTGCTGGTCTTCCAAGCGAGGTGATTGCCCAAGCCAAGGAAGCCCTCAAAGAGCTAGAAAATAATGTGCCTATCTCAAAAGATGTACATAGTTTGCCTCTAGCACCTTCTACCTATCTCTTAGAGATTCAGAATCAGTTGGACAAGATTGACCTAGACAATATGACCCCTCGCCAAGCATGGGATGTTTTGTTCGGGCTAAAGGCCCACCAACAAGGCACGTGCTAATAATGCCCAGACAACAAACATACTTAAGAGCAATGATCACAGTCATAGTGTTTGTCTCTTGCCTACTTGCTGGTCAGGCAAAAGTTCTTGCATTGCCAGATACGGATCTTTCAGCCATTGTGTTTCGCTTTACGCAAGAGGGTTTTGGTTTGCAGCTTTTCCTGTCGCGTGAGGTGACATTTGAGTCTCAACGTCTAGCGTATGATCAAAAAAACAATCTGGCTGCGCGATTTTTTATTGATCTAAAATCAACCAAAGCAGCATCCTACTTTTTAATTCCTCCGCTTCAAAACAATCCGTGGGTACAAAATATTCGCATCGGACATCATGCAGGTGACAAACTTCGTTTGGTTTTGGATTTGTCTTCGCAGGGTGAAAAAAACACCATTACTGTGAGCAAAAATAAAAAAGGCTTGCTGATCCTTTCCAAATCTAAAGTAGCCACACAGCCACGTGCTGTTATACGCCAACCTCAAATCCAGATGTCTGCGCCGCTCAAGCCAGCCTCAAAGACTTCTGGGTCGGGAGTTGGGCGGCAACCTAAATTTCGCGTTGTTTTAGATGCCGGTCACGGAGGCGCAGATCCTGGGGCCAGGGGTTTGCGAGGGTCTCTGGAAAAAAATGTGGTCTTGGCCATCTCAAAAAAAGTACGCGCATTATTAAACCAAGATACAAGTTTTGTGATTTTCATGACGCGTGAAAAAGATCAAACCCTAAAACTGCTTGAGCGCACGCGTTTTGCCAATGCCAAAAAAGGAGATTTATTTGTATCCATCCACGCCAATGCAAGCCCAAGGCGCGCGGCCAAAGGCGTCTCAACGTATTTTCTAAACAATGCTGATGACCAAGAATCCTTGCGGGTGGCCATGCGAGAAAATGGAGAGCTAGACCCTGACACACTACAACTCCCAAAGGGTTCAGATGATTTTTATTTAGAGATGATGAAAGCCTCCATGATCAAAAACTTTCATACGGTGCAGTCAACAGATCTTGCCCGGTCAGTACAGGCCAGCCTTGTGAAGCAATTGCAACAGCAGTATTCTGGCGTGATGAATTTAGGAGTTCGGAGCGCGCGGTTCTACGTTCTCACTGGAGCCGAGATGCCATCGGTATTGGTTGAAACCTCATTTATTTCAAACCCCCTAGAAGAGCAGCGCTTGATCAACCCAACCTACCAAAATGATCTGGCGGCAGCTATTGCAAAAGGCATTCAAGCCTATCGCATGGTGGACATGAAAAAAACAACGCCCTAAAATAAAAAAAGGGCCACGCATCGGCGCAGCCCTTTGATTCTATATCAATTAAAGCTAGCTAGGCTCTAAAATGTTTGGCTCGTGCATTCGGAACCACATTCTAACCTGTTGCCCTCTAAGTCAACTGCATCAATAACTTGAACGGCAATCTTTTGAAGGTTGGCAAAATTACACAAGGGTGCTTGTGATGTTGGAAATATGCGCCAAGTATCTAAGCTATTGAAAACAGGTTCAAATGCATATTGGTAGGTAGAGATGTTCTTATTATTTCCGGTCAGTACATTGAAATTAAGACTGTTAAATAAAATATCCTCAGAAAACTGAATGACTGCACCAAAACATGTCCCAGCTGCTTGTTTTTGAATAGAAACAACCTTAGGGGGTCCAGGCAGTGAGTTTCCAAACTGCGTACTTGTGCTAAAGTTCACAAAAACAGTATTCTCTCTCGCATCATAAAGCGTGTTGTTGTAAATGTCTGTAAAACCAGCGGTTTGAAGCGTGACAATATACATGGCATTATCAGCTAAGCGGTAATAGGTCTGACCATCATTCTGGATGCTTACATCTTTGATCGTAAGGCTAAGTGTCTTGCCTGATATCTCAATATCATCTTCTGTAATGGTAACGTTTGAGGTCATGCCATTGATATCTTTTTGTACACTGATGTAGTCAATGACATCTCTGACTTGAAGGTCCGTTGCCAAGTCGTTGTTAAAATAAGCGCGGAAGACATTGGATTCTGTGCTTACGTTTTGATCGTTAAGGCTTGGATTGCTTGACGTGATATAGAACGACGCGGTCGAGGTTAAATTGGGAAAAAGGCCAAGAGGTGTCTGGGGACCTGGGTCTACGCCGCAACCGGTCTGCCCTAGGACAAGGGCCATGAGGGCCAAAAGACAGAATTTTGTTTTTTTAGTGTTGTTCATTGTAAGCTCCTTATATCAAGCTGTGCTCTTCCATGCAAACCGCCTTTGTAGAGATGTCTCATTAGGGTGTAAACATGGTACACCTCATTATAGAGCAAAAGATATGCCAAAGAGTTAATATGTAAGGTGCTGAAATTATTGATTCTTTTGTCGCGGGATAGGCAGAAAGACACGCCTGCAGCGTCGCAACTGCCCCATATGTATCGCATCTTGATCTATGAAAGCTCTGTATTTTGTTCAGGCAGAAAGGCTTTTTGGATGAGCAGCCAAAGGTTGGCAAGGATCAAAAGCAGCGACAAAAAAGCAGGCACTAAAACCTTAGTTTGTCGCACAGGTTCATTGTTCTCTGATTCCAGAAAAAAAGCATATTCAAGGGGGTGAGGGACCTTGCCGAATTTGTTTTGTGTGAGCGCGCTTTGATAGGTATTAATTTCTTGGTCTATTTTTTTTTGGTCCTGAATCCACATATCACGCTGTTGCATGAGGGTCTCTAAGACCAACCACTGGGGGGCCGTTTTTTTAAACTTTGCCTTAAGGGCGTCCAGACGTTTTTCAATCTGACGAATGCGTTTTTTGGCTCCAAAAGATTGGTCAATATAAAGATTGTAAAGCGTAGATGAGGAAGACATTTGGGGAAGAAGTTCGCTGTAGAGTGCAAGCTGATTTTTTCGTAACGAAAGATTATGCGTAAGAAGGTTTTTTTCATAAGCCCAAGTATCAATTTTATCTTGTTTTGGAGCCAAGGCCTTTCTGATATTTTTAATGGTCTTGTCTGATTGGTTGTAGGTTTGCTGAATCTGTATCTTTTGATTATTTAAATGTTGTAGCTTTTGTTTAAGCTCTAAGGGTTCTACCCATCCTGATATTTTTTTATAGCCGTGGAGTGCCTCGAATCTTAGTTTGCGAAAGTCTTGGTAGTTTGAGGCGATGTAGGCACATTGCCAAATGGGGGCTGTCAAACGACAGTTTTTTTCACGAACAAATTGGTGAATGTTCTTGCTTTCCATGCGCTCAAGCCATCTATGATGGTACTTTAAAACCCGTTCCTTGGTGACGTTTTCGGATGCATGGATGTGCCAGGTGTAATCAATCTGCCAAAGAACGGGGACATAAAAGTAAAACAAAAACGCACCTATGAGCGAAAGCACTGTGAGAATCATGCCCGTACGACGCGTCATCGGTTTGATATCTTCCCCGTCAAAAAAATAAAACCCAACATGATCATCAAAATAATGTGTATCCCATATGGAAAGGTTGCGTAAATGGTTTTTTTGTTTTGAGGTTTGATGTGCACCATTTGAATATTGTCTTGGAATAGTTCTGTTTGAAATTTTAAGCGGCCCGTCGGGTTAAACAAGGCAGATATGCCCGTGTTGGAAACGCGAATAATATGCATTCGGTTTTCAATAGCACGAATAGTAGAAAACCGAAGATGCTGGAAAGGACCAGATGATGAATCAAACCAGGCATCATTGGTAATATTGACAAAAAATGTTGCCCCTTTGTCTTTGAGTTGTCGAAACAGTTGCGGATACAAGCTCTCATAGCAAATTGAGACGCCAAAAAGATGCGTACCAATTTTCATCGGTCGCAAGTCTTTTCCGGGTGTAAACATGCCTGCCAAAACAGGCAAGCGTTTATCCAAGCCGATGCCCAGCGAAGGTATAAATTCACCAAAGGGTACGAGGTGGCGCTTGTCATAGCGTTGCTCAATAACTCCATCAGATCCCACAAGAAAAGCAGAGTTGTAATGGGTTTTTTTTTGATTCTTAAATTCAAAAGAAGGCGCCCCCAGCAAAATTTTTGAGGTATTGCCCTCGACGCTCGCTGGTGGCAGCAGCTTTAGGTTCTGTGAAAAGCTTTGAGGGATGGCAGCCTCAGGCCAAATAATTAAATCAGGATTTTGCCTAGAGAGTTTGAGTGTAAGGCTTTGGTGCTTTTGGATAATTTCTTTGCGCTTTGATCTGTTCCATTTATCGGTTTGGGCAATGTTGCTTTGGACCCACCCTATGTTTAAGCCCTTGGCTTTGACAGTATTGTTAAGTGTTTGGAGTCGGACGAGCCCATATATGTGAAAAGCAAAAAGCAAAAGCAAAAGTATTTTGAGGGAGTGACCCCGCATTTTTTTCTCATGGTGGAACAAGCGCACGATTAAAAAAGAAATGAGATACACAGAAAAGTTCAGCCCATGGATGCCGATCAGGTCTGCCATCTGAATCCAAAGCAGATCAGGGGTGAGGCTGTACCCTGCGCTGATCCATGCAAAACCCCCAAATGGAAAGAAGTGAAAAAGCCCCTCCTGCAGCGTGAGTAGGACAGCGCCAAAAAGAAAGTTTAATCTGAGGTGCTTGAATTTTGACCAGATCCAGATCATCAAGGCTGGAAAAAAAGAGCGAAACAAACATGTCGCAGTCAAGCCTGTCAACGAAACAGGTGTGGACAAATTGCCATAGTTTTTCATAGAAATAGTCAGCCAATACAAAATGCCCATCAGCGCAAAGAAATAATACAGCCATGCTTTCAGAAAAATTCTTCGGGATTTTTCATTGGCATGAATCAAGAGAGGTACGGGATAAAAAACAATCAAAAGTGGCGTGATCTTTTGGATTGACCAAGCGTTAGGACCAAATGCAACGGGGTAAGCTAAAATGTAGCTTACGGCGCCTAAGGCCAGGAAAAGCAAGGAAACGGGTGAGTGCTGAAGGTCTTTGATCTGTTTAATCATGATGTTGGTTAGTAGTCTTTGGTATGCTCATACAGTTTGTCTTGAAGCGTGAACATAACCTTTTCTTCACGCTTGGTCATATGGTCATAACCAAGTAAGTGAAGCAGGCCATGGAGGCTTAAAATAGCCAGCTCGTCTTTGACCCGATGCCTGTTTTCTTTCGCTTGTAATTGTGCTTTTTTGGGGCTGATCAGGACATCGCCTAGGAAAAAAAAACCGTCAATCATTTCGCCTTGTTCAAAAGACAATACATCCGGGACATAGTTTTTTTTTCGGTACTGCAAGTTGAGCTCTTGGATGGAGGTGTCCTTTAAAAGTGTGACATGGACTTCATGCTGATCAAGCTCTAGCTTTTTCATGGCAAATTTTAAAATCTTTTGAATACGTGTGATGCGTACGCTGCGCTTTCGATCAATGTCGTAAACATGCACCCGGTTCACGGCAAGGCATTTTCGTAGGCATTGATGATTTCTTTGACCAGTGGGTGTCGCACAACATCTTTTTGCGAAAAGGCCACAAAGCCAATGTCTTTAACGTTTTGAAGCAGATGAATGGCATTGCGCAATCCAGACTTTTGATGGCGGGGCAGATCGATCTGCGTGATATCCCCATTGATGACCATCTTTGATGTGTCGCCTAGCCGGGTTAAAAACATTTTCATTTGTTCAATGGTTGTGTTTTGGGCCTCATCCAAAATAACAAATGCTTGGTTTAGCGTCCGGCCGCGCATGAAGGCCAAGGGGGCCACCTCAATAACTTCAGCATCAATCAAGCGCTGGGCCTTGTCTGCCTCCATCATGTCAAAGAGCGCATCATAGAGAGGTCTGAGGTAGGGATTTACTTTTTCAGTTAAATCCCCAGGTAAAAAACCAAGCTTTTCACCCGCCTCAACAGCAGGTCGGGTGAGAATGATGCGCTTGACTTTATTTTCCACCAGATGACTCACAGCCATGGCCATGGCCAAGTATGTTTTGCCCGTTCCAGCAGGGCCGTATCCAAAAACAATGTCCTTGTGATCAATGGTGTCAATATATGTTTTTTGTGTGTGGGTTTTGGGCGTGATGTGCGCGTTTTTTTTCGACACTGAAACGGGCTTGAGAAAGAAATTTTTCAAAGATGTTTTTGGCTTTTCTTTCTTAAGTGCCAGCGCAGCCTTAATGTCTTTGGCTTGCAGTGACATGCCCTCTTCAACAAGGTGATAGAGTTCCTGGATAACTTGCTTGGCGGCTTGGGTTGCTGGTTTGGAGCCTTCTATTCGAAGCTGCGTTCCACGCGCAAAAATGTCAACTCCCAAAGCAGACTCGACAAGGGAAAGATGTTTGTCGTTTTCTCCAAAGAGGATTTTACAATGTTGGGTTGAAGAAAGTTTAAGTTCAATGGTCAAGGCGTCTCCTTATCATAGTATAACTGATACGTATCGCCAGTTTGGCGATACTTCCAGGTGTGTTCTTTGGGGTACAGCTCAAGGTTCTCTAAAGCAGAGGGGTACTGCTGGTGGGTTGCTTTAAAGGCTTGAATTTGATCATTGATTTGGCTCTGCTGGCGGGCTTTATAAATATCTGAAAAAGAAAAAGACAGAGATGCTTTGGTGTGCTGTGTATGATCCCATCCATGGCGCGATTGAAGCATGAAAGAGTTGGGCTGCAACATAAAGACTGTAAAAATAATAAAAATAAACAATAAGAATACAAAGTAGGGCACAGACCTGAGTGTCCAGTTGTAAAAATTATTTCGAATGGATGACTTTTTGGCCATAGAGCTCCGTGTTTTTGGTGTTTTTGGGCAGGGCCCAAGAAATGATCAGAAACAGCCCCAGTCCCAACGACCAAAGAAGGGTCAAGAAAAACCTACTCTGGTGCAAATAACTTGCCGAAACAAAAAGGCCGACGATGCACAGCACATACATGAAGCTAAGTATGAGTCCGATCAATGGCTTTTCCTGTTCAAAGTAGTAATAAGGAGGAAAAACATAATACAAAAACTTGCTCAGTCGATCTTCCTTTTTAAGCTGTTTTAAAAAGTTAAAATAGAGTTTTGGATAAGCTGCCAAATCTCTCAAAATCAGCCGTTTGGATTTGATCTGTTGTTTTTCAAAGATAAAATAATAGTCTCCGACATGGTTGAACATGCCTAGTAAAAACATCAAAAGTCCTGCAAGCCCCAGCATGCTAAAGAGCTGGACATTGTTGTGATGGTAGAATGTTTTTTGGTACATGGTCTTTGTAAAGTGGTTTTTAAAACCTCCCAGAGCAAAAGGTTTGCTAGAGCTAAATAAGATTTTTTCCGATTGTGCCGACACCAGAATAGGTGAACCAATATTCTGGCGCTCATATTCTATATATTTTGCCGGAGCTTCAAATGTCAGTGGAATCAAGGCCGTGCACACAAAGAGCAAAATCATAACAAACCGTTCTGACTTGGCCAAAAATTTCCAAAGCACAGCGCCAACGAGCGTTAACCCAATAACCCACCCAAAAGATAAAGTCACACACGCTACAACCACACAGCTAAAAAAACCTGTTGCCATGGGGCTAAGCCAAATAAATTTAGATGAGGTGTATTGAAATAAAAAAGCGAGGTATTTTAAAAATAATGCAAAGACGACAAGCAATACAACATAAAAAAGAGTCAGGTAAAGCACGTGTGAGGCTTGAGCTGCCCAGAACATGCGACCTTTTTGGGTTTTAAGATCAGTCTTAAAACCAGTCCAACAGTAATTGATACGTTCAAGTAAGTTTGTACCTTTGCTTTGCTGACATATCAAATAATCAGGATTGGGAGAAAATGGGTTAAAGCGCTTGGCAAATGGCCAGTAAGGATGTTCCATAAAGTTTCGGTAGCGATGTTTTTGTGATCCAACTTTTCGGACCAAGGCGTCTGAAATCATGGGTAATGCATCAATTTGTCCATTGAGCTGATCCTCGTATAGTGATTCAAGGGCATGGATGGCTTGCTCCGGTTGAGTGCTTTCCAATTGCAAAAAAATCCGCCACGAAGACAAAATATCAAAGTCGCTTTTTTTCTGAGCTTGGGATATGGATCCTTCTACAGGTTGAGCCAATATGACCAACCATGAAAAGAAAATTAAGAGCTTCGAAAGACGCATGAAACTAAAAAAATAACATGAGACCCTCTGATTGAGAAGTAAATCATACCCAACAATCCTCCGGTCCCTTAAGAGCAAATAGATGAAAATAAGCCAATATTTACTAACCACACAAAAAAATGACCCTGCTGGGGTGGAGATTGCCAGCCATCGGCTGATGCTTAAAAGTGGCATGATCCGCCAGCTGGCAGCGGGCATCTATGACATTTTGCCTTTGGGGCTAAAGAGTTTTCGCAAGGTTGAGGCCATTGTTCGTCAAGAGATGGATAGCGCTGGTGCGCTCGAGGTATCTCTGCCATTTGTACAGCCTGAGCAGCTGTGGCAAGAAACCAACCGTTGGGACGGCAATGGCAAGGAGCTCTTGAGATTTAAAGATCGCCATGGTCGTGGTTTTTGTTTGGGCCCCACCCATGAAGAGGTGGTTACCGATTTGGTTCGAGGCCATATTAAGTCCTACAAGGGATTGCCTATCACGCTATATCAAATCCAGCTTAAGTTCAGAGATGAGATCCGACCTCGGTTTGGGTTGATGCGTGGACGGGAATTTGTAATGAAGGATGCGTACAGTTTTTCAGCGACCCAAGAAAGTTTAGATCAGTGCTACGAGCAGATGAGACAAGCCTATCATAAGATCTTTGAGAGGTGCGGCCTTAAATTTCGTGCTGTGGCAGCTGATTCAGGTAATATCGGTGGGAGCACTTCAGAAGAATTCATGGTGCTGGCAGACTCTGGGGAAGATTGGGTGGTTACCACTTCCGATGGATCGTTTGCTGCCAATATTGAAAAGGCGCAAAGCCGTGAATTTCTTGATCAGCTCCCAAAAGAAACATTCACACAACTTGAAAAAAAACATACCCCCGGTGCCAAAACCATTGAAGATGTCGCTGATGTGCTGGGCCTACATAAAAAAGAAACACTCAAGACGCTTATTTACAAGGCAGATGAAACATTTGTGGCGTTAGTGCTGCCTGGTGATCGTGAGTTAAACATGTTGGCGTTGCCCAATATTTTACAGGCTGACCAGGTTGAGCCTGCCTCTGCGCTGGAGGTTAAATCATTGACTGATGTCCCCTTTGGCTCATTGGGTGTGATTAATTTTCAAGACACGGTCAAGGGCGTAGAACGGATTGTTTTTGATACGCTTGTGCACGAAGGTCGCCATTACTGTATGGGTGCCAATGAAAAAGACTATCACTTGGTTGGCGCACAAGCGGGCACAGATTTTATAATGGCAGAGCGTGCCTGCCTGCATTTGGCCATGGCGGGTGATAAACACCTTGAAAAAGAAGACGTGCTGCTTATGTCTAAAGGCATCGAGGTGGGTCATGTTTTTAAATTGGGAACCAAATACAGCCAAGCCATGAATGCGTTTTTCCTCAATGCCCAGGGCAAGCAGGATCCGTTTATGATGGGCTGCTATGGCATTGGTATTGGGCGGACATTGGCTGCAGCTATAGAACAACATCACGACGCGCAGGGTATGATTTTGCCTCCTCAATTGGCCCCCTTTGAAGTGGCAGTGGTTGTGATCAAGGCTAAGGACAAGCAACAGTCTGACATGGGACACAAGATTTATGAAACCTTGGGTAGTCAAGGATGGGATGTGGTCTTAGATGATAGAGACGTTGGTGCAGGTGTAAAATTTAAGGACATGGATCTTATTGGCGTACCAATGTGCATTACGGTTGGAAAACGCAGCCTTGAATCAAACTCATGGGAAGTCAAACTCAGATGGGAAGAAACTAAAGATGAGGTGTCTCCCGAGAAATTTAATGATTGGGCAAATCAAGCATTTACACAGAAATGGAAAGGTTGGACAAAGAAATGAATCAAGACATTGGTGTTGTTATCAAGAGGTATGCTTCCAAAGAAATGGCAGCTATTTTTTCACAAGAACGTCGCATCACGCTCTGGCGTGAGTTGTGGATCGCTCTGGCCGAAGCTCAAAAAGAGTTAGGCTTGCCGATTAAAAAAACCCAAATTGACCAATTGAAAAAATTCAAAAATAAAATCAATTGGGATGTTGCCCAAGAAAACGAAGCCAAGTTTAGGCACGATGTTATGGCGCACGTCCACGCGTATGGTGAGCAATGCCCAAAAGCTGCAGGGATCATTCATCTTGGAGCTACTAGTGCATATGTGACAGACAACGCAGATCTGATGATGATGCAGGAGGGTATTGAACTTATCACGGGTAAGCTTGCGGCCGTTATTGATCGCTTTGGCTTATTGGCTGATAAAACCAAAGCTATTCCGACATTGGCCTACACACATTTTCAAATAGCGCAGCCGACAACCGTTGGTAAGCGTGTGTGCTTATGGCTACAAAATTTTCTCATGGATTTGTCCCAAGTAGAATTTGAGCTTGGTCAAATGTTCTTTCTTGGGGTCAAGGGCACAACAGGAACTCAGGATAGTTTCATTAAGCTTTTTGAAGGGGACAAAAAAAAGGTCAAGCAGTTAGATCAAAAAGTAACTAAAAAAATGGGTTTCAAAAAGGCATTTATTGCGACGGGGCAAACCTATCCTCGAAAAGTAGACTCTAGGATTTTAGGCGCCCTAGCATCTATCTCAGAGTCTGCCTCAAAGTTTGCAAATGACCTGCGTCTTCTTCAGGCCTTACACGAGATGGAAGAACCTATTGAAAGTACTCAAATTGGTTCAAGCGCCATGCCTTACAAGCGTAATCCTATGCGGGCTGAGCGCATTACCTCCCTTGCAAGGTATGTCATGAATTTGTTAAGCAATGCTCATCAAACAGCAAGCAACCATTGGTTTGAGCGCACGCTTGATGATTCTGCCAATCGAAGAATTGTCTTGCCCCATGCATTTTTAATTACAGATGGTATTTTAGATTTACTCATAAATATTTCATCGAATCTTAAAATTCATGAAGGCGTTATTGAGCAGCGTTTAGAGCAAGAGTTGCCCTTTGTACAAACCGAAGAGATTCTTATGGCCGGTGTCAAGCATGGAGGCAATCGCCAAGATATGCATGAACGTATTCGGCACCATTCATTTGAAGTGATCAAAGATATTCGCGAAAAGGGCATGAAAAATAATCTTTTGGCCAGGCTGCGTGAGGACGATGCTTTTAAGGATGTGCCGCCCAAACTTTTAATCAAGACTGATCCAGCCAGACTCACTGGGATGGCGGAGAACCAAGTTCAAGAATTGCTCTCAGAATACCTCCCACCCATTCGCAAAAAGTATAAAAAACATCTTAATTTGAAGCCTAAAATCCGAGTTTAACGGTTTTGTTTATGTGTGTGAGGCACTAAAAAAATCAATAGCAGATTGTTACAAAGCGGAAAGCTTTTTGGGATGTTAAAATTAATTTGACGATTAACGTTATTTCTTTATAACAGCACTTCAAAAAAAAGGAGTGTGGTTTAGGATGTATTTATTTTTTAAGAACAATTTTATTCAGTCAACAGTTTTAAGCATTATGGTCCTAACCATAATAGCTTGCAACGGTAATCAGGACGACAATTTGGTAGGTCAAAGTAATTCAACCACCAAAAGCCTTCAAAGTGATTTGACGGATGTGGAAGTCACTCCAGGGGCTTGCAGCTTGAGTGTGAAAGTAACGCATAAAATTGAGCAAGGTTATTTATACAGCATTAAGGTAGGTGAAGACCAACGCAATTTGCGCTTACGTGATTTCCAATCGCATACTGAAGTGTTTACTAATATTCCGTCTGGAAATATTGAGCCTATAGTTAAGCGCGCAGGACGTGACTTAGGTATCGAGGATGTAGAGGTTGTTTGTAGCTCATGTGACGACCCAAACTATGGGGAAACTGAGTGTGGTGAAGGGAACGTTATCGAAGTTGTCCATGGGGGCTGTAAACTCAACGACGCTATTGCTGCCGCTAACAGTAACCTTCCTGCAGGCCAGTGTTCAAGTGGTTCTGCAAACGGCATTGACACAATTGTTATTGTCTCTGACAAAGCCATTGGTCCGTACCATTTTGGTTCCCCAGCTGCTACAAATCCTTTGGTCATTGCAGATGATCTCATCATTGAGGGTGGAACCCCATCTCGTAAGTCTATTATCAATACACAACTTAAAAGTGCCATATTTGTAACTGAGCCTCATGTTTCCTTAACACTTCGAAATTTGAGTTTGGTTAATGCTGGCTATCAGGATGTAGACGCAATTTGCGATGGTACAGATGTAGATGCCCTCTTGGGAGGTGGCGCGGTCCGCGCGCTAGGTCCTTTGGCGATAGATGATGTAAGTTTTATTAATAACTACTCTAAATGTAGGGGCGGCGCAATTGCGGCTTATGACAGCTTGGATGTAAGCAACGCAGTCTTTGAAAACAATCGCTCACTTGATGGTGGCGCGATTTACGCGCAGCCCTCTGGTCATGTAAGTGTCCCGTTAAATATTGCGCATTCAGTATTCGAAAATAATACGGGCACAGACTCTCACTTGGCCCATCAAGGTGTTTCTCAAGTAGGCCGTGGTGGCGCGGTGAGTTTTATTAATAATGATCCTTCGGGGCTTAAGCTTTTAAGCATTGATAAATCAGTATTTCGAAGTAATAGCGCTGGCAGTGCTGGCGCAATCTATGTTAAAGATGAAAATGTCTCTGATGGTGCTGGTTTTGTGTGTAATCCGACATATTCGCCGATCCCTGCTTTAGACCTGCCTGGAGATGACAGCTGTGACCTTTTAGGTTCACCAGTACAAAATCCGGGATTCCAAACATGCACCCTTGTTCAAACAAAGCAGAGCCGTTTTGATGAAAATCATAGCTATGAGACTGGAGGAGTTATTCAAGCTGTTAATGCTGCAGCGAATATCTGTCAAACGTCAATGTTTAATAATAGCTCTCAAAATGGGACCCACCTAGTTGATGTATCAGGCACCTTAGGCTACGGTAGGTTTGTTGAAGTTGTCGGAGATGTCGGTCATGATCATGCCCTACAACAGACATCTCAGAATGCAGTAGCCATTCGAGAGCGAGCGGGTTCATTTTTCAATCACATGAATGTTAACTATGGTAGCTTGCAAGTTGACCTTGACAGTACGTCAACTCAGGCTAATTCAAGTTTTGATCCAACCGTTGGTTCAATTAATCTTGATAGAAGTGTTTTGCGTGCCCCTGAGCTTCTAATACCAAAAAATGGCAAGGCCCTTCCTTATGAAGACGTTGAGCTCTGTATCGAAGATACATATGTGGATGTGTTTTATGATCGGGATATAGGCCAACAAGTTGGCTATAGCAATGTCGATGGTGAGTCTGTCACACCCCTTACACTAAGCTTTCAATCACCTTATAATATGGATAGTAAAGTGGAACTGCTTTCGGGGAACTCTCGTGGAGGTCGTCTTTGCACAGTGCTAAGCAAAAGCTTAATACCTACTGATGGAAGCGACATTACAGTTACACTCCCAAGCCCTTTCCCTGGAGAGCCGTCCAACGTCTACACTTTTATATCACCACAGGTTTCTGGTGACATATCAGAAAGGGGTTTTCAGAAATGCCTTGAGTCTGGTGACACCAAGGGCCTTACTTTTTTTAACGCTTTGGACCCTTTGAATCCCTCCTTCGGCCAGTCAAAGCAAGTCAGCCAACCTAATATTAATACTACAGGAGACTTTAACGCTGGAGATAATATGGGAGTTTCACCAGAGTTCATTTTTCGTTCTTTGTTTCTGCCAGCCAAAGATTATGTACGAAAAGGTGATTCAGTTTGCTCAACACCCCTTTTTGAAGCAGGCAACGACCCTACAATGGTGCAAAATGATGATATTGCGGAACTCATGTCAATTGAGAAGCTAGGTGCCTTTTCACCCTTTCCGGTTGAGTCTGAAGTGTTTTTCACACAGCTATTTCAGCTATACGGAGAGGTCGAGTATGAAAGCTTTTGTAAGCCCGAACTCAATGGATGGACCTACGAATGCCAGAACAGTTCTGAGCTATATGAATATTCTGATCTGGGCCAGTGGGAAGCTTCAAGTATTGTTAATCACTTTGAAAAAGCAAATGATAAAATTTGTGGTGAGTTTCGCATGATTTATCAACTCAAAGATAAGCAAAGTGCTTTTATCAGTTTCGAGGGCACTATTGCTAACCCCACAGGTGATGTCAATGACTGTAAAGCTCTGGGAACGGCATGGGCTCGCTTGAGCAGCTCATCAATGACAAGAATTGAAAAGAAAGATTTTTTAAAAGATTTTTTATACACAGGATACAAGCCCGAAGGTACCGCTATTGGATATGCACCCTTAATGAGCTGGAAGAGCCTTGCGCCTGGAAGTGGTGGTAAAATTGCGTTAATGATTGAAAGTGACTTTCGCACCTTTCACACAAACCCAGACGCTGTCAACTGCTCTGAGCCAGTTGACTCAACATCTCATAGTTGGTGCTCCTTATTAATCCCAAGAGTCATTGCAGGTGAAGTTGCTCCAGCACTTCTAGCCAATGACATTAGTGGTTCAACCTCTTCAGCTCATGATTTTGCTTTAAGACGGGCTAGTCTAGAGGAACACTTTGCTTCTGGTATGGCTTCAAGCATAGGAGCTGCTCAAGATATATTTGATATCTTGCCAAGGTTTTCAAACTCGGAGTGGTGGGCAGCTGAAAGTAAAGTAAACTGGACATCTTCAAACCTGTATAGCTCAAATATGACCTCCCTGGTTCCTGAGGGCCTTAATGCGCCTGAAGTATTATCGCGCATTCAAAAAGTAACCTCATGTATCGGATGTCATTCTGAGGGTAATGATTTAGGGTTTACCCCCGATGGGCGGATGTCTCCCCAAAATATACTCCCTAATGCTAGAGCGGATAATCAAAAAAGCACTAGGAACTGGTTTACAGATACATATCGAGATGGCTATGAACAATGTGACTGGGATCAGGATGGCTTAGTTGATCCGATTGCATCACAGTTTTCAAATACTCTGAACCTTCAGAAGGCACCACTATACATCTCTTCGACGCTTTATGATCAACTTCTATACAGACGGGCCTTGAACCTTTACAACCAGACCAGGTGTGTAGAGAGCGCTGATGAAGTACCTCAATCTATCCGGTACATAGATGCACAATATCGAACATGGGCACAACAAACTCCAGGACATTAGATAGAACATCGCAACTTTCCCACCAGTGGCCTTCTTGCACCTGGTGGGAAACAGGCCCTAAAAGATGTCCTGGGCAAACATAGCCTTGCTGCCTAAAGACTCTTCAATTCGTAACAATTCATTGTATTTAGCATTTCGCTCGCTGCGCGAGACTGATCCTGTTTTGATTTGTCCAGCTCCAGAACCCACAGCCAGATCAGCGATAAAGGTGTCTTCGGTTTCGCCACTTCGATGGGAAATAACAGTGCGATAATCAGCAGCCTTTGCAATGGCTAGGGTCTGAAGTGTTTCCGTGATGGTACCAATCTGGTTGATTTTAATCAAAACAGCATTGGCAATATTTTTATCAATCGCCTCTTGAACAATACTTGGATTGGTCACAAGTAAATCATCTCCAACCAGCTGACATCGATCGCCTAAGGTCTCCGTCAGGTTTTGCCACCCGTCCCAATCGTCCTCGCTTAAACCATCTTCAATGGAGACAATAGGATACCGCTCAAGCATACCCTCGTAGTAGGCCACCATATCCTGCCCTGTGGCACAAAGCTCAGTACCCTTTTGTGAGACGTATTTATTGTCTTTATAAAACTCACTTGCTGCAACATCCAACGCAATCGAAATCTCCTGGGCCGGTTTGTAACCAGCCTTTTCAATGGCCATCAGAATAAAATCCAAGGCCATCGCGTTGTTTTCAAGGTTAGGGGCAAAACCACCCTCGTCACCCACAGCTGTAGATAAGTTTTTGTTGTTAAGAATCATTTTCAAATGATGAAAAACCTCACAACCAGCACGCAAAGATCTTGAAAAAGTATCAAAGCCGTGGGGCACGATCATGAACTCTTGCACATCTAAGTTATTATCTGCATGGGCACCTCCATTGATCAAGTTCATCATGGGGATAGGTAATAGTGGCTGACTGGGAAAAAGCTCATACAGGGCTGTATCCGTTAAGGCCGCTACTGCGCGCATGCATGCCATAGATACAGCCAACATCGCATTGGCACCTAGAACATGTTTGTTAGGCGAACCATCTAGGTTTAACAGCGCTTGATCAATCTGTAATTGATCTGAAGCGTCCATGCCCTTGAGTACGGGTTGAATATGATCGGTGATGCTTGCAAGTGCTTTGTGAACAGACTTACCTAAAAAAACGTTGGGGTTATGATCCCGCAGCTCCAAAGCTTCCCGTTTGCCTGTTGATGCACCGGAAGGCACAGATGCCCGACCTACATGCCCAGACTTAAGGTGAACATCAGCTTCTACCGTGGGATAACCTCTAGAATCAATTATTTGGCGGGCTAGAATCGCTTTGATATTGGATGCGCTCATGGATATGTTTTTACCTCACAGCCTCCGATTGAACAAGAAAAGCACTAGGTCAGTGACAAATTTAGATTGGTGGCGTCGCAAAAAAGGTGTACATCACTAGGCTCATGGATCACAAGTACATCTGTGTTGAAGGCCCCATTGGTGCTGGAAAGTCTGACGTGGTGCGTGCCTTAAGTGAAAAACTCAAAGCACAAGTCGTTCTGGATCAGGACAATCCCTTCTTACCTTCCTTTTACCAAAACATGAGCCAATCTGCCTTTCAAGTGCAGTTGTATTTTTTGTTAAGCCGCTTTCAACAACAAAAAGATTTGGAACAAGGCAACCTTTTTTCCCAAAATTTGGTGTGTGACTACCTTTTTCAGAAAGACCGACTTTTTGCCTCGTTGACATTAGCGCCTGCCGAGTTTGCCCTTTACGAGAAGGTATACAGTCTTTTAGATGGAAGCGTTGGTCAACCAGATGTGATCATTTATTTGCAAAAAACTGCTGATCAACTCATCCAACGCATGACTCAAAACAATGAAGAGCTGGCCTTGTTGATTCCCAAAATTTATATTGAAAATGTTGTCCAGGCCTACCAAACATTCTTTCAGCATTACCACCAATGTCCGATCATTGTGGTCAGCTCAGAAAATCAAAACTTTATTCAGAACCCTCAAAACGTCAATTTGCTCTTGCGCAAAATTTCGGAAGTCGAACATGGGATCCACTATCTCCATATTCAAGAAGATTGAAACCAAGTAATAAAACCCTAAAGGTTAGATGCTCCGAACGGGAGCTTTTTAGGTGCACTTTAAAAATAAATTTTTAAAGTCTTCAATGGACAAGTTCTCAGGGCGTAAGCCAAGTTTTTCAGCAGCTATAGGTTGGATATTAATATCATGGGATTTAAGGATGCTGCCGATGGTTTTTCGACGTTTTTGAAATAACATTTGTACAAAATCAAAAAAAGCTTTCTCAGGTGTGGTTGATTTGGGAATGAGCTTGATCGCCTGAGAATCAACATCAGGTTGAGGCATAAAGCATGCGGGTTTCAAAATTGGTCCCTTGTGTGTTTCAAACAGGGATTGCACCCATACGCTCAAGCGGCCATAGGTTTTCTGATTGGGCTGAGCGATCATGCGCGTGACAACTTCTTTTTGTAAAAGAAAGACCATTGATTGAACCTTTGAGCGGTAGGGAAATAACGTCTCAAGAATGGGCGTGGTGATATGGTAGGGAAGGTTGCCAAAGATTATCAGTTCTGGCTGGTTCAAAATATCATTTAAATCAACTTTTAGTATATCACCATGAACCCATGTCACGTTCTCTTTGACGTAGGTTGACTTGAGGTAACCACATAGTATGGGATCAAATTCAACGCCTGTATATTGGTCCGCATGTGAAAAAAGATGTTCAGACATGGCTCCCAGACCAGGGCCAATTTCTAAAACAGTTTGTCCTGGTCTAAGGCCAGAAAACTCAATCAAAGCGCGTACATTATTTTCGTAGACCAAAAAATTCTGCCCCCATTTTTTGCGTGGGCGAATATTGAGCTCATTTAAAATATGCTTGGGATGCTTCATGAGCCAGACTTACTGCAGAGAAATATTGGGCGCATGTGCATGAGCAATCAAATCAAGTGGGAAGGCTCCCTTGCTCTTATAGGTATAAAACCCAGCCGCAGCTATCATGGCGGCATTGTCGGTGCAATAGGCCTTGGGTGTGAGCAAAACTTCAGTATCCAATGCCTTGAGTTTGTCACGCAAGACCTGATTGGCGGCAACCCCGCCGCAGATCAAGGCTGTTTTTGATTGTGTATGGGCAATAGCCATTTTAAGTTTTGTAACCAGGGTCTCCATGACAGTTTCTTGGAAGCTGGCTGCAATGTTTTTGAGCTCTTGAGCAATGATGTCAGGATGTTGGGCAAGGTATGTACGAAGCGAGGTTTTTAAACCACTAAAGCTAAAGCTCATTTTTCTGGGCAGGGCTATCGGAAATGCCACCTGGTGAGGATTTCCTCCGAGTGCAGCGAGCTCGATGGCTGGGCCACCTGGAAATCCAAGCCCCAGCATCTTCGCAGCTTTGTCCAATGCTTCACCAGCAGCATCATCAATGCTGCTGGCCAAGGTCTGAATATGTGTAAGGCTCTGAATATCAACCAGCGTGGTGTGTCCGCCTGAGGCAATCAAACCGGTGATCGGAAAGCTTGGGTCTTTTTGGTCTAGAAACGAAGCCAAGACGTGGCCATATATATGATGAACACCTACCAACGGTTTGTTGATGGCATAGGCCAAAGATTTGGCAAACGTAATGCCCATTAACAATGCGCCCATCAAGCCTGGTCTTTGTGTGACCGCAATTAAATCAATCTCATCAGTAGACAGTTGAGCGTCGTTCAGCGTTTCTTCAAAAAGAGGGATGAGCTTTTGAATATGGCCCCGGGAGGCAATTTCAGGAACCACACCACCATAAGGACGATGTTCTTCTAGTTGTGTATAAACCTGCGATGTCAAAACCTGATGGCCATCTTTGACCAATGCAAGGGCTGTTTCATCACAACTGGTTTCAATCCCAAGAACAATCATGGGTTCATGTGTATCAACTTCGAGGAAAAAAACGAAGTGGTAAAGCCTGGCGTACTTGGATTTTAATTAAGTTTTTGGATCTCTGTTTGAGACTTTGCTTTGGCAACATGTTGTGGGCAAAGCTCAATGGTCTCTTCAAAAAACAAGCGCGCGCTTTTTGAATCCCCCAATTTAATAAAGGATAACCCTTGCTGAAAGCGGGCTTCACAGGCCTGGTCTGACCTGGGAAAGGCATCAATTACTGTTTGAAAATCTTGAATAGCCTGAGCATAGAGGCCTTTTTTAAAATGTGCAAGCGCAAGGAAAAAAAGTGCATCTTGTTTTTTATTGCTATTAGGGTTTTGTTCAACCCAAGCTTTCAAACCTGCGATGGATGCATCCAGATCCACACCAGCTTGTACCTTGCCAGCCCACAAATCAACACCACCTTGCGATGTTATCATGGTTGTTGTGTCGGGGCGTGCAGAGGGATAGTTTGTGCTGCTTGTTGAGGGGGTAGCCATGAGCTGATTGGGAAGTTGATCAGGGCTTGCCCGCGACATGGACATGATGCGCGTAGCGTATTGTTCAAGGGTGGCTAAGCGGCTATCAAAGTCTTGATCGCTTTTATTGCCTTGAAGGCGCAACTGCTCAATTTCATAACCAAGGACCTGTAATTTACCCTTGAGTTGATCAATGTCATCACGCAGTGCCCTAATCTGAGATTGGCGGTCAGCATTCTCTGTTTTTAAAGATTCAATGTTTTGGAGGTGAGGATCAGGCTTGACAATAACCTGGGCTTGATCCTCACTTGTTGTTGGGGGAGGAAAGTGACAATGGCTCAAGAGCAAACATCCAGTGATTAATAAAAAAGTAGGAATATGTTTTTTCATCATCGTCTTCCTCCTAAAAATATATTTTCGCGGTTGTGGGTACTACTGCTGAACCATCTCTGCTCTACGATTCTGTGACCATGAGTGCTCACCCATGCCACGTGTCGCTGGGCGCTCTTCACCAAAACTTATGGCGTTGATCTGAGAAGGAGAAACCCCAAGGCTTATCAGGTATTCATAGATCGAATAAGCTCTACGATCACCCAAGGCCAGATTGTATTCGTTGCTGCCTCGCTCATCTGCATGACCTTGAATCGAAAGCGTTGAACCCGTCAAGGTTCTTAGTGCCGAGGCCACACGCTGGAGTTGAGATCGATCCTGCGCTTTGAGACTGGCTTGATCATAGCCAAAATAGATAGTGCTTAGGTTGTTTAGGATGCGCGAGGCCTCCTCAGCTGAAATTTCTGAAAGGCTGCTAGCAGCTGCCCCATCAAGATTTTCTTCATAAACACCAAGAGAAGAGGCGTCAGATGTGTCTGTGTCTGTGCCCTCAGATTGGCCTATAGTGGCATCTGTTGTTTCTTGTGCATCTGACAAATCATTTACTTTTTTCTTTTTGCACCCCTGCACAGACAAGACAAGCACGGCTGCCAAAAGTAAAACCGGCAGATTTTTCCAAGTATTTTTCATTATTTGAACTCCTTCTTTAGGTTGATTTGAATCAAAACCATCATCACTGATATATCCAGGGCTTTAGCCCATGAGACCATTTTACGGGTCCAATTGGACTGAAGGTATTGGAACGCCACAAAAACGTCAACTTTTCCCTTGCATTTTAGGGGTTAAATTTTTATATGACTGTGTATTCATTTTGTAGCAGCATGGGCCAGATACTGGTGTGTAGAAGCTGCTTTGTGGATATCATTTGCAATTGGTTTTGGAGGTGGGCTTAAAGCCCACTTTTTTAGTTGCAAAGACAATCAATGTTACAAAATTTAAATTAGTTTAGGTGAAGCAAGCATGGCAAAGAAAAAAGAAGAGCCAAAATTAGAGATGTTCAAAGGGCTGAACCGTGAAATGGATCAAATCGCTCGCGACAAAGGCCTTGATAAAATGATCGTTGTCGAAGCTGTTCAATCCGCTTTCTTGATGGCGGGTAAGAAAATTTATGGAGAAAATAAAGAAATCGAGGCCCACTATAATGAGGAAGAAGAGGAGATTGAACTTTTTGAATTTCTCAATGTGGTCGAGAGCGTCAGCGATGAGAACTTGGAAATAGAATTTTCTCAAGCCCGTGAGCATGATCCTGAGTGTGTCGTGGGCGATGTTATCGGGCTTAAAATGAGTCCAGACAAGCTTGGGCGTATTGCCGCTCAAACAGCCAAGCAGGTGATCATTCAAAAAATTCGTGATGCTGAAACCGACATTATTTTCGAAGAATACAAAGACCGAGTAGGCCAGCTCATCTCGGGCATCGTTCGAAGAATGGAACGTCGAAACTTGATTATTGATCTTGGACGTACCGAAGCACTCTTGCCTTACTCAGAGCAAGTGCCGCGTGAACATTTTCGGCCTGGTGATCGTATTCAGTGTTTTGTCAAAGAAATCAATCGCACACCTAGGGGCGCGCAGATTATTGTTTCACGCGCATTGGAAGGCCTTTTGGTTAAGCTCTTTGAGAATGAGGTTCCCGAAATTTATGAAGGGGTTGTCAGCATTGTTTCTGCTGCGCGTGAGCCAGGCGGACGTTCCAAAATTTCAGTGTCTACAAAAGACTCAGCCGTTGATCCAGTAGGGGCTTGCGTTGGCATGAAGGGTTCACGTGTTCAAGCCGTGGTCCAGGAGCTGCGGGGCGAAAAAATTGACATTGTGCCATTTCATCCTGATCCCGCGCGTTTTGTTTGCAATGCAATCGCACCCGCTGAAGTATCGCGTGTTGTAATGGATGAGAAAAACTCAAGCATGGAGCTTATTGTTGCAGATGATCAGTTGTCCTTGGCCATTGGGCGCAAGGGGCAAAACGTACGTCTGGCAGCCAAACTGACCGGATGGAAAATTGACATTCACTCTGAGAGCAAAGTCAAGGCTGCTGCGCAAAGCGGCAAACATAATTTGACAAGCATTGAAGGTTTGGGTGAAAACCTCGCTGACCTTCTTTATAATCAAGGCATTATTTCTCCTGAAAGTTTGGTTGAACACGAAGCGCAAGATATTGCCCGTATTACCGGACTTGATGAGGTGAAAATTAAAGAGCTTCAAAATGGAGCTCAAGAACTGATTGATTATGCTAAGTCAGAAAATATTGAAATGGAGCACGTGCCTGTTACACCTGAGGCATCTTCAACAGATGATGCTTTGGCAACAGCGCCAAAGCCTCTCGAGACAAACACAGACATCACACAGGTAGGAAATAAGTAGAAACTATGGATTCAAAAGAAAAAGTGCTAACCGAACGCCGGATTACAAAAAAAGTCATTCGGCGAAGATCCAATGCCAAGACCTCACCAGAGGCTATCGAAGCATTAAAAGCACAAGAAATAGCTGAAGCCGCACCACCGCCTGAGGCAATCCCAGAAAAAGCTCCGCCAAATATCCCTGCCGAAATTGACGTAGAGCCGAGTCCGTCGCCTGAGCCCAAAGCCGAGCCTTCATTCTTAAAGAAAGTTAAAATCGTCAAGAAAAAACCTGTAGACCCAGATCCAAAACCCAAAGAAGAAAAAATTTCATTTGATGATGGTTACAGCAAGCTAAAAGTTGTAGCCAGACGCGAAGCAGCCGAGCCAACCATTATCAGTACCCCGACCCCGGAAGAACGTTTGGCCGCATTAGCGCCAGCATTGACCAAAAAAGAAATCATTGATGTGCGGAACATGAACCGGGGCAAAAGCGGGCGGAAGCGCAAAGTTGCACCAGGAAGCAAAACGAAAAAAACTGAAATTACCATTCCTAAAGCTGCAAAGCGTGTTTTAAAATTAAGCGATTCAATCAGTGTCCAAGTTCTAGCCAAAAATATGAGTGTCAAAGCCAATGAGTTGATCAAAAAGCTTATGGGTATGGGCATGATGGCTACGATCAACCAAACCTTAGATCTTGATACAGCAACCTTAGTTGCCTCAGAGTTTGGTTTTGAAGTGGAAAACATCACAGTTGCGCCTGAAGATCTATTGATCGAAGTTGAAAATCAAGAAGACACAAATCCAGAAGACACAGTCACGCGAGCTCCAGTGGTAACAGTCATGGGCCATGTCGATCATGGTAAAACCTCATTGCTAGATGCAATTCGAAAATCAGATGTAGCCTCTGGCGAGGCTGGGGGCATCACCCAGGCCATCGGTGCGTATACCGTGCAAACCGAAAAAGGCAGCCGAGTTACGTTTATTGATACCCCTGGACATGAATCATTTACTGCCATGCGCGCACGCGGGGCGCAAGTTACAGATATTGTCATTTTGGTGGTTGCTGCCGACGATGGCGTCATGCCTCAAACCAAAGAAGCAGTTAACCACGCCAAATCAGCTGGTGTGCCTCTGATTATAGCAGTCAACAAAATCGACAAGCAGGGTGCCGATGCCGATAAGATTAAAAAGCAACTGACCGAATTTGAATTGGTCCCTGAAGAGTGGGGTGGAGATACTATTTATGTCCCAGTATCAGCCATCACAGGAGAGGGCATTGATAAGCTACTGGAAAGCATCAGCCTACAAGCAGATATTCTAGACCTTAAAGCCAACCCCAAACGTTCTGCCAAGGGTATTATTATTGAGTCGCGGATTGATAAAGGTCGTGGCGCAATCACAAGCATTTTGGTTCGCGAGGGCACGCTTAGAACAGGTGATACGGTTATTGCTGGCTCAGAGTTTGGTCGCGTACGAGACATGCGTGACGAAAAAGGCGCAAGGCTTAAAGAGGCAGGACCTTCCCAAGCAGCCGAGATCACTGGGCTTTCAGGGATTGCGTCCGCTGGTGATGAGATCCTTGCGGTAACCCATGAACGTAAGGCCAAGCAAGTTGCAGAAATGCGCAAAAATATTGAACGAGAAAAAGAGCTGGCCGCTTCCAGTAAAGTTTCTCTGGATGACCTTTACCAAAAAATTGAACAAGGCGACATCAAGGAGCTCAATGTCATTGTAAAAGCTGATACCGATGGTTCCATTGAGGTGCTTAAAGATTCTTTGAACAAGCTAACAACAAAAAAAGTAGCTGTGAAAGTTATTCACGGCGCGGTTGGTGGGATCACTGAAAACGATGTTCTCTTGGCCACAGCATCAGGGGCTTTGGTGGTTGGCTTTAATGTTCGACCGCAAACCAGTGCAAAACGATTGGCTGAACAAAAAGACGTTGATATTCGTTTATACCGTATTATTTACGAGCTTCAGGAAGATGTGCAAAACGCCATGGTTGGATTGCTCGCACCTAAAATTGTCGAAGAAACATTGGGTCGCGCAGAAGTCAAAGAAGTTTTCAATATTACTAAAACTGGAAACATTGCAGGTTGCTTGGTTCAAGAAGGAAGAATTCGAAAAGATGCCAAAGTACGCTTGCTTCGAGACGATATTGTCATCTATACGGGCGATGTTGAAACACTTAAACGTTTCAAAGACGATGCCAAAGAGGTTAAATCCGGAACGGAATGTGGTATTGGTATTAAAAACTACAATGATATCAAAGTTGGCGATTTTATCGAAGGCTTCATTGAAAAAGAAGAGGCACCACAGCTCGACTAGACGTCCATGTCTTGGTCAAAGTTTAAGAGGTTTTGAGCAGTGTTTACCAAGACCAAACCATATAAAAGAACCGATCGTGTTGGTGACCAACTTCGCGTAATTGTTTCGGAAATTTTATCTCAAAAAATTCATCATTGGGGTATTGAGGGTATGACGGTAACGCGCATGGATGTCTCTCCGGATATGCGGCATGCCAAGGCATACTATCGCGTATTAGATCCTAAAAAAGTAGAAGAGATTGGGAAAAACTTACGCAAAGTTTTGCCCGCCATTCAAAAAGCCGTTGGGAAACAAATGCAGACCAAATACACCCCAAGAGTGATATTTGTTTATGATGCAGGGATAGATCATCAGGATCGTATCTTTGAGCTTTTAAACGATGTGCGCCCAGATGATTTTGATCCAGAGTCCGAATAATATTTAGATTTGACCCAACTTAGCACGAAGCAGCCATGCGAGGTGCATGGTGTTGTCTTGATAGATAAACACGAAGGCGTATCCTCACACTATATTGTTAATCGCTTGCGCAAAATTTTTAATACCAAAAAAATTGGCCACGCAGGAACGCTTGATCCAGCTGCATCGGGTTTGCTGCTATGTTGTGTGGGCAAAGCAACCAAAATCAGCGGTTATATTATGGGGCAGGACAAAGTCTATACCGTTGACGTTGTCTTAGGTTATACCTCCAACACGTATGATCTTGAGGGTGAGATTCAGGCAACACAAAATCCATTGCCCGACCGAACGCTTATCGAAGATGCGCTTACCTCCTTCAAAGGAGAGATCATGCAAAGACCTCCTATCTACTGCGCCATTAAAAAAGACGGTAAAAAACTCTACCAATACGCCAGGCAGGGCATAGAGGTCGAGGTACCCATGCGCAGGGTGCGCATTGACGACATCAAAATACAATCTTGGGAGCCAAGCACAGGTATCCTTAAACTCTATATTCAATGTTCTAAGGGGACCTACATTAGATCCGTCGCGCATGACTTAGGTCAGGATCTGGGCTGCGGTGGTTACGCGAGGCACATTCGCAGGCTCAAGAGTGGCAGCTTTGATATTGATCGAGCCATTACACTTGATACGCTCCAGGTCGATGAAAGCAATAGGACCAGCAAGCATCTGGTACCTATCAAAGATGCGCTTACAGGCAATGCCTTCATGATTGAAATCAATGAGGAGCAAGCCCAATGGATCCGCCATGGTAAATCCATAGAGCCATTCCAAAAGTATATAAAAGGCGAAGGGCTTTATCTCTTTCATCTCAAAACCTGTGAGCCAATCGCGTTGGCCACATCTGAAATAAATACACTGACCTTAAAGCGAGTATTTTAAGATGTTTCATAATACCAATCCCATTTAATAATGACGGAAATTTAAGCATGATTATTTCCCTCCAGGAAATGGCTCGTTGGCGTGTCATGGCGACACACCAACTGCGCTTGACTTTTCTTTAAGGGAAGCAATCATCCCAGCACATCATAGTTTTATGTCATACGCTAAAAAACCGTAATTATTTCCTGTAAACGGTATTAATCATGTCCCCATTTGCACAGCTGACAAATAAAACAGGCAAGCACAAAGATTGGTATGGGTCAGCGTTTGTTAAAATTTTTTGTGAGCAGATTCATCCGCAAGAAAAAATATTCAGCAATGCGCAATTTATAAATCGTTACAACAAAAAAATAAAAAGCTTGAGCATAAAGACAGATTAAATTTCATGTGCTCTCTTTTTGAAGAGTTTCTTGATTTTAAGTATCCCAAACAGCTCAAGGTTTTGTCGAAACTTTTAGGAAATCCTTGGCCGCATGAAGATGGCATGTTTACCCATGGATTTTTTTTGTATCCCTTGTCCCAGTTAATTGAAGTTAATGGTCATAAAGACGTCGATTTAAGTTTAGCCATTATTGAAAAACTCACCATGCAATTTACTGGTGAGTGGGCCATACGTCCACTGGCCATCTTGGATGAAAAAAAAGGTATTAAAGCAAATGAAGATTTGGGCTAAGCATGAAAACTTTCATGTGCGCAGATTGGCTTCCGAAGGCTTGCGAGCGCGCTTCCCTTGGGGTCGAAAGATCACATGGATTGATACCCATCCACACAAAAGTCTGCCCATCTATAATAAGCTTAGGAACGATAAGGTTTTGTACGTGAGGCAATCTGTGGCCAATGCCATGGGAGACATGATTAAAATCAATAAACCTCTGGCCATCCAGGATTTTGAAAAATGGCTTGGCATGCAGCTTACCAAAAAAAACCTCTGGGTCATCAAGCACGCCATCCGGACCCCAGTAAAAAAGAAAAATAAATTATTTTTGACTCTTGAAGCAAAGATTAGGAAGTTGATGGAGCAGGTGTAAATAGTATCTAAATATACTATTGCAAATAATTGTTATTTTTTCTATCTTACGGTCATGCTCAAGGACATAACACGCGATCAAAATCAAAATTTAGATGATAGGCTTTCTGAAATTACCAGAAGAGATTTTTTAAAAGTTTTTTCTACAGGTGGGTTGGGCTGGGCCCTGGTCATGACTCAGACCGTTTTATGTCCAAAAAACATTTGGGCATCCGGATCTACGGATCAAACTTTCTCTAAAGCAGAGCAAACAACGCTGTCAAAGTTAGCAAACCATTTTCTTTCTTTTGCATCAAAAGAGGAGAAAGAAAAAGTTTTAGAGGGTATTTTAAAATATTTTAAAAATAAGGATCCTTCTATAAGTGACCGCTTTGCTAGACTTCTTGATCTTTTTGAAAGAAACATAAAAGTTGTAGATGTGATTGTTCCTGGGGGTAAGCGGAGGTTTTCGATGCTTGCTGAGAATGAGCAAAAACATCATATTGAAAGGTGGCGGCAGAACAATAACAGTATGTTTCGTTTGGGGTATGCGACATTAAAAAAAGTATTGATGGCGGGTTATTATTCGACACATAGTTCATGGGATAGAATTAATTATCCAAAGCCGCTAATTTATGGTGATTCTTTTGATCAGGCTAACATGGTTTCAAACTAAACTGCCCAGGAAACTGAAAAAAGACAGTCTATTTATGCATCATATAATCAGCTCATTAGAAAGACGACGAAAGGAAATATTTTATCGTTCACAGATGTCCAAGCTTCTGGAGCTGAGCTTCTTGAACCTGATGTGTGTATTGTAGGGTCAGGAGCCGGAGGAAGTGTTGCTGCTGCTGAAATTGCTAAATCAGGTCACAGTGTTTTGATACTAGATTCAGGATATTTTTATAAACGAAGTGAGTTTAAGTGCAGCGAGTCTGAGATGAATAAGAAACTTTATCAAGAGGGTGGTTCAAAGTCTACGATAGACGGTGCAATTAATATTCTTCAGGGTAAGTCAGTAGGGGGTGGCACAACAGTTAACTTGGGCACATGTACGCGAACCTCAGGGTTTACATTAGAGCATTGGGAACAGCACTATGGCTTAGGGTCAAAATTTAGAGAAGGGCTGGATGAATCATTTGCGTCAGTTGAAGAAAGGCTTAATGTTCACGGAGTCGATGAGACTAGTTTGTCAAATAATGGTAAAATTTTATTAAAAGGCGCCCGGGCCCTAAATCTTCATAAACATATTTTAAAAAGGAATGTTATGGGGTGTGCAAAATTGGGTTATTGCTCTATGGGCTGCCCAACCAATGCAAAGCTTGGGATGGTACAAACATTTTTAGCAGATGCAATTGTAGATGGTGCTAACCTCATTGAAGGTTGCCATGTAGATCGTATTGTACATACGGGCAGAACAATGAATCATATTGAAGCAACACTGCGTTCTAAAACAAGTGGCGAGACCACGAGAATAGTTGTTGCGCCTAAGAAGGCTTTGATTCTTTCAGCAGGAGCCATCAATACGCCAGCGTTATTGATGAAGTCCAACATTATGGACGATTATAATCTAACGGGTAAACGAACATTTTTACACCCTATGGTGATCGGAGCTTCGTTTTTTGATGAGCAGATTGACCCGTTTACCGGTATCCCTCAAGAGGTTTCGGTAGATGTTGAAAAAACGCCTGATCATATGGGTTACTTTATTGAAACCGTGGCTGCGCACCCCCGCGTTTCAAGTGTTGCGCTAGGCGGGTATGGGGACAGCCACATGAAGCGTATGCAGCAGATAAGAAACCTTCACGTGATGGATGGTCATCTTATTGATGGCTTTGATGCCAATGAGGTTTGTGGGACTGTAAAATTTGATCGGCAAGGTAAGGTTGGCCTTGATTATCAGTTTAGTAACAAGTTCTGGCGATCTGCTAAGGATATGATGAAAGTTATGGTTCAGTTAGGTTTGGCAGCAGGCGCAAAGGAAGCTATTACAGTTACCGAGAACGTTAAATCTTTTAAATCTTTAGAAGATATCTCAAGCATTGAAGAAGGTATCGACGGAATAAAACTGGGTCCCAACCGTTTGTTCATGGCCAGCGCGCACCAGATGGGGGGCTGTCCCATGGGGACAGATGAAAAAAGTTCAGTGGTAAATGAACGGCTCATGCATCGAAAGATCAATAATCTTTTTGTGATGGATGGGTCAATCTTTCCAACATCTATCGGTGCCAATCCACAGCTTTCAATTATGGGTATTGTACATAAAAGTATTCAACAGATTTTATAAGTTAATGCAGTTTTCAGGCGCTCAATTGGACATTGTGTATGAATCAGCTTAGTCATTGACCATGATTAGAAAATTTTTATGTCTGCATGCAATGAGTTTAAGCATTGTCATATTATCTCTTTCTGCTTATTCATCGGAAATTAACGATAGAAAAGGGTTTTTTCTTGGATTTGGAGCTGGGGGAAGTGCGGTAAGTTCATCTAACGGTACAGAACCTAGTTTATTAAATATTGGCCTTCGTATTGGTGGGGCCATTACTGAAAATATTATTTTAATGGCTGAAACTTACAATGTGGTTAGCTCACCAAATGATGTAGATGGTTTAGTTGTTCATTTTTCAAGCCAATTTTTTGTTAAAGACAACTTTTATATTCGACCAGGGATAGGTGCAGGTGGGGGTAAAGACTTCGACGAGGATTTTAATTTTATTTTCTCGGCCGTTACCTCTTTAGGTCATGAGTTTCGTTTAGGTAAGTATTTTGCGCTGTCTCCAGAGGTTAAAGTCAATTATTTTCACCAAGGAAACGGAACTGATTTTTTCTCCTATGGTGTTGATCTAGGCTTTTTGTGGTACTTCTAAGCACGGGCTCAGATCTCGTATCAATTTGTCAGACAACTGTTATTAATGTTGGCTTCTCCAAACGGTTGGGTAACTTGTTCACACCAAATCAATATTTTATCTAACGATTGATTATACATTGAATCGTCTCATGTATAAGACAGGCTGCCTGAAGTTGATTTGAGTTCACCTAATCAATAAAATTCATTACGGTATATCTCCCCCGATTATGAGGAGCAAGCCCAATGGATCCGCCATGGAAAGTCTATGCAACGCTTTGAAGACAAAATAGTGCATGCCCAGGTTGGCACAGTCTTATTTCACAGTGTGGCACCAGAGCCCATTGCAATCGCAACACATCAAAACGGTGAAATACAACTACGGCGTGTATTTTAAAGACACACATACGCTTTTCTCATACTTGCAAAGCATAACTCAAAAATGCTATGCATGTTTCATTAAACTAAAGTGAGGCATAAAAATGGTTTTTTCTAGATTTTGCATATTTATATTGATTACTTACATATTCTGCTCTGGTCATGCTTGGGCAGGTATTCACCACTATACCCTAGATACAGTGCGTGATGAGGACAGTACAAAGGTTTTTGTAACCTATATGTTCCAAGCTCCTGACTCCAAATCAACACGGCTTGTTCTTGAACCGAACGGGGCCAGTGGAGAAAACATCTATGAAATCATTAAGCTCATAGACCAAGACAATGCTGATATTCTTATTCAAAGGGTCCAAGACACCCCCAACGCTTTTGATATTGATCATGAACCCAAACAATGGATCAATTTGAGATATGAAATATCTATTCCACCACAAATGATCCAGGATGGTTATGGTGAGAGGGACTATTACCCATTCATTGAAAGTGACTTTGTTTACTTAGAGGGTAGAGATTTTATTTTACTGCCTGAGAGTCTCCCTCATACAGAGATCATTGATGTTCAGATAAAATTTATTACGCCTCATACGTGGAAGGTAGCTAAGACGATTGAAAAAGAAAAATTTAGCTTAGTTAGAGAAGACGTCTGGGGAACCATATTTTTTGCTGGAAAAGATCTTAGGGTTACAGACATAATGATAACGCCTGATCAAAAAGTTCGGCTTGCGGTGCTTGGGGATTTTGAGTTTTTTGAACATAACCCTGATGACATTCTTGAATCCAAAATCCATGATATTTTCCGAGCGCTTTTAAACTTTTGGAATGATACAAAACCTATGGATTACTTAATTGCACTGCGAGAAGTATCGGACATTAGTACAAATGGTTCAGCTATTTATGAATCATTTCGAGCAAATCTTGAGCGGAACATACCACTCAAAAATCTTTTGATGCTCTTTGCACATGAGGTTTTTCATCGATACAACGGAAAGAAAATCAGGTTCAAGCAAAAAGATTTAAACCATACTTGGTTTATGGAAGGGGTGACAAACTATTATACGGATTTAATAGGACTTCAGGCAGGTGTGATTGATCGGCGTGAATTTATTAAAAGGTTAAACCAGACAATCGAAAACTATGAGCTTTCACCAGCAAGGAATGCAACATCAAAAAATATAGAAACATTGTTTTGGAAGAATATTGCCTACAAGAGGCTTCCCTATCATCAGGGCCATCTATTAGGCCATCTTTTAGATGCCCATATTAGAAAGGGATCTAAGGGCCAAAAGAGCTTAGATGATTTTATGAAAGCGTTACTTAAGCTGTTTGAAAGTAACCCACCAGAGGGGTTTTTTGAAACAACATTCTATCAAATACTAGATCAGAATTATCATGAAGATGTATCAAGTGTGATTATCCCGCATGTTAAAAGTGGCCAATCTATTGATATTAAAAGTGCTATTGACCTAGGAGCTTGTTTCAGAGTCCAAAAATCTAAAATCCAGGCATTTGATAGGGGTTTTGACAGGTCAGTCTTAAAGGCACAAGGAGCGAAGATCACAGGTGTTGCTCAAGGCAGTCAAGCCTACAAAGCGGGTCTTCGCAATGGTCAGGTTTATAAGGGCATAGACATGTACGGCAACCCTTCAGTTTTAGCAACTGTTCGGGTTGAAGTGGATGGAAAAGTTAAAAAAATAAAATACTACCCCACCAAAAATCTTGGAAATATTTATCAAGTCAAAATCAAAAAAGAAAAATACTGGACTGACGATAGCTGTTGGCAAAGACTTTATTCTGAGACGGATTAACCCAACCCTAATATGTTGCGTTGAAATTTCAGGTTCATGGCAGTTAGCCTTGGAGCTAGAATAATTTCTTTAATTTTTTGCCGATGTTTTTTATTTCGTCTTTGGTTTTTTCTTCGACCTTTTCTTTTGCGTCGCCTGGTTTGGGCATGGGGATGACTTTGTCTTTGAGTGTTTTTTCAAGCTGGTCCTTGACGGTGTCTTGAACTTTGTCTTGGACGGCTTCTTTTTGTTTTTCAATTTCACCGGTAAGTTTTTGTTTGGCTGCATGCTTAACGTTGCTTGCCAAAATTTGGCTGTTGAGGCTCAAGGTTGGGTTGTTGACTGTTCCCTTGGAAGACAGTGGTAGGGCAAAAGAGCCTTCGCTATTTGCTGTCATCAAGCTCCAGATTTGTGCAGGCACAACCTGGCTTATTTTGCTTTCCAAACGCTTAGGCAAGATGGCATCAATGCTAAAATCTTGATTGCCATCCAACCCCTGGTACCCATCGATAGTAAATGAAAAGTCTTTGGCTTTAAGCTTAAGGTCACTGACAAAGACTTTTCCATCCTTGATAGAAAACTTTTGTGCCCATTCATTCAAATTAAATTCCTTAAATTCTGATGCAGAAAGAAACGTAGCAAGCTTTTTTTGTAAGGGATGATTTTTAAACTGCGCATCTTTAAGGAAAAAAGTGCCGTCAGAGGTTAAGTCGTCTAACCCCAATGAAAGCATATTGGTTAAATGTCCTTTGGCCTTGGTGTTAAGTGACATGTCAGCAGATAAAAACGGAGCCAGGTGTACAAGCTTTTCAATAGATGTAGCAAAGCTCAGGGCTTTTTGAACCGAAGCGTTTTCTAATCCAATATTCAGGTCAAAAGGAAATTGGTCCTTAGGCCGAAAATCAACCATGCCATCACCTTTAAAAGATCCCCCAAAGGTTTTAAGCTTCAAGGTTTGAATGTCGAGTGCACCTTGATCCAAAGTAAAGCTCGAGTCGATGTTTGTAAATTTTGTCTTTTGGTAGTCTAAGTCATTGATGGCGTATACGCCGCTGCCCTTAAGACGATAAAAAGCATCTGGCAGAACGAGTGGTTCTTGGGATGATGGCTCAGATGCATCTTGGGTGTCAGGCATGATGTCATTGTAATCGATGAACTTAGACTTGCCTGTCAATTGCATGGCAATGGGTTTTTTGTCATCTATGAGATCTTTCCACCCCCCCATTTTGGCAGATGTAATGTGGATGTCTGATTTTCCGAGCATAAGAGAGACGTTTTGAAAGCTGGTGTGTGTGTTGTTAAGCTCTACCCTCCCATTAAGACCTTTGATCTTGTATTGCATGCCAGGCATTTCAAATGCAGCTTGCTTAAACGCACCATCGCCATTGATGCGCAAAGCATTTAGGTCTGCAGGCCCTTGGATGGTCACATTAAACTGGGCGTTGCCCTCTGCATCTTTAAGCGTTTGAGGGTCTACCCAAGGCTCAATTTCTTTTAATGCCATATTGGCCTTAAGATTAAGGTCCATTTTTGGCGTACGTATGTAATCAGATACTTTGCCTGTGGCGACCACTTCAGAGTCAGTGGATTTGAGAAATAGTTTTTGAATATGCACCATACTTGGTGTGATCAGGGTTTGCATTGAAACAGGATCAAACGTAACACCATAGCTTGCGTTGGCAAGGCGGCCCTTATCCAAAGTGATGGAGATACTTGAGTCTGATTTTTCCCAAGACGTTGTTGCATCATCCATATCAAAAACCCCTTTAATACGGCCATCTACAGCAAAGGTGCCTTGGGTTTTCCAGGCCTGGTTTTTAAGGGAGGGAACCAAAGCAAAAACGCTCGTCAGTTGAGTGGGCTCCGTTTTGAGTTTAACATTCACATCATAGCTCTCATCGGCAGTAACCTGAGCAACCCCGTCGATTGCAACGCTCAAATCTTGAATATCTAGGTTAGAGCTCTCAATGGTCAAAGTTTGTTTTTTAAGATCATATGTCATGTCTTTGGTCAGCGCCAGCTCGATGCCTTCCCACGCAAGGTCTTTTGACCATATTTCGTGCACAGACGTTTGACCTTGGGCCTTGATGATATGTCCATCTGTGAAGTTAATGGAGAGCTTTTGATCCAGATCAATGATCTTTAAAGAGGGTATATTCTTCTGGTCAAACACCCAAATCTCACCATCTTGGATGGTCATCTCAGAAATAAAGAAATCAAAGTCAGAAGACTCTTCATCGGCGCTGGCCTGAATCTCAATAGTATCGCTATCGTCAGATACCTCTTTTGAAGTATCCATATTAGCGTTGTAGACTTTGAGGATGGGTTTTTTGAGCCTGATATGAGCCATATTAATGTCACGTCCCAAAAGCGTAGATACACGGGCCTTAATTTCAAAGTCTTCAAAAGAAGCTTCAACCTCGTGCTGGTCACTTCCAATAGAAAAACCCTTTAAATGAAATGCAAAACGCGGAAAGACAGAAAAACCAATATCATCGAGCTCAATGGGGAGGTCAATATGTGACTTGGCTTTCTCTAGCACAAAGGTCTTGATACGCTCTTTAGGAAAAAAGACCACCAAGGCAATGATGCCCAGGCATGCGGTCATAAAAAAGCCCAAAATAATTTTTAATACTAACTTCATAGCTAGCCACTGTATGTGAGCCTACAAAAAGATCAATGCTTATCGGTAGCCCACACCAACGCCATTTCCAAAGCCAACTGCGCCGCCTTGGGAGGTGTTTGATGGAACGGGACCAGATGTTGAAAACTGTGTGAGGTTGCCAATGGCATTGGGGTTTTGGGCATTGGGGTGCCAGCCCTGATTCATACACCCATCGGTGCAATCTTGCGCCTGGGCATAAAAGGCATTGCCTTGTTTTTGCTGAAAATGCTGGTTGGCAAGCGCGTACAAATTGTCAAAAGTGATGGCCTGGTCTCCTCCCAAAAAACGTTGCCCCAAGGGCTCCACAACAAAGTCATTGAGTGTCTTGAGGGCAAAGAACTTAACCCGCTCTCCAAATGAGTTAGCATCGCCAGTAAAAGCAGTCAGTAGGTTACTGCCCAAAGTGCGGAGATTTTCCTGGCGCTTGGCTTGGTAGTATTGTTGGTAGGATCCGCTGGCCGAATACCCTTGGGAAGCAAGGTAGGGGTCGCCCGCCTGGTAATTCCATCCCCCTCCGCCAGCATAACCAGAATACGTGCCATAGACTTGGGTGTTGGGATTAACATAATTATTTTGACCTGGCAGTGGAATCTCTGCGTGAGCGTATGTGCACAGCACGCAAATGCATATGCCCAAAATATATTGCGAAAATCGAATCCCTAACTTCATCATGACCTCCTCCATCTTAGCATGTTCAACCGCTGTTACCAATGGCAAAAGCGTTGCCTGGCTGGCTTAGCGCTTCTGCACCAAGAGATGCTTTAAGCGCCTCAGCACCATAGCGTAAGGGACCATCTTGAACCAAAAATGTTTTGCCCCAAAGCTCAGGCCCAAACTTTGAACTATCACTACCTTTTTTCGTTCTTGTGGACGCAGATGATCCGTGAATAGATAGTCGGTATGTGCCAGTGTCTATACGGTCAATGGGTAAAATCACAAAACGATTATAATTGGCAGTGATAAAAGATGGGTTGTCCTGGTCCAGCGAGAACACTTCATAGGTCTGGAGCTGGAATGCCAATGGCGTGCAGACTTCCTCAGTTTTTTCTTCAGCTTCAGAGGTTTTTTCAACCGTATCATCGTCCTCAGAGGTTTTACTCCCTTTTATTGTTTTGGTTTCATGCTTACAAAGCTGAGTATGCGCGAGAAGGTCTGTCGGATTGACCACACTGGCGTCGCCGAAATCTACGGTCAGATAATCATTGCCAATGCCTTCTATGAACGGGCCCAGTGTTTTTTGTTCGACTCTAATAGATGTTTGAACATCCTCAATCGCATCAAACCAAAACCCCGAAGTCTTTTCAGTGGCAAATTGAACCTGGGTTGCGGGAATCACATCCCCCTTGATGTTTTTGAATGCGTCCAAGGTTAAGCAATAATCTGTGCCACCATCTTTTAAAGGGGTGTTTTTGCCTTTGGTCGTTTGAGGAATAACGAAGACAACAATTTTATCATATGCGGAGGATGCTGTTGTGTCAGGTGTTGGGGTGTCCTTTTTGTCTTTTTCATCTGGTTTTTTATCTATCGCGGTTTTGGATAAAGCACCCTCTGGGACATTTTTAAAAATTGTACTGGCAGTGACATAGAAGGGGATATTTATAGAACTGGCGGTAGGTTTTTTTTTGGGGGTTTCTTCTTTGGGTGCCTCTTCTTTTGAAGTAGCGTTCGCTCTATCTTTTTCGATAGACGATGCTGATGTCTCTTGGGCTTGGCAGTTTTCAGTAATGGCAAATTTGCCCGAGGAAACCAAGCGATGAGCTCTTTTTTGATCCATCGCAGCTTCAGGTTCAAAAACCACTGATATCATAGCGTCTACGGGCACATCTTGCTTGCCCGCGGATGGATAAATGAACACAGCCGTATCATCTTCCAATAAGCTGGCCACTTGAGCACAGCTGTTCAGAAGAATAATGGGCGCTATAAGTATATATTTTAAAACATCTCGCATGGGATTTTTCAAACCTACACTATATATAGCAAAAATAATGCCTAGCGATATGCTAAAATTTTCAATATAATCAATAATTTATATTGGTCTGTCATACCTCAATTGAGACATGCATTTCCCATTGCGGGTCTATGATGTAGCAGTGCCCTTTATAGGCCCACAAGGCTATTCAACGATTTCAAGTACAAATCGTTGGTTTTTTTTACCGCCTGACGCATCCAAAAGGGTGCGAATGGCATTCGCATTGGCACCGCGCTTTCCGATAACTTTGCCAATGTCATCTTTAGCAACTTTTAGTTTCAAAACACAGGTGTGGTCTCCCTGAATTTCCTCTACATCTACATCTGTGGGTTGATCAACCAAAGCCATGGCGATCTGTGTAATAACGTCTCTCATGATGTACGTTCCTCTCTCCTTAGAAATACATCTCTTTTAGTATCCCTGAATCACTGCCTAAAGTATGTACGCGGCCTTTTGCGTAAGGTGCTCCGTCAAGAAAAAATATTTCCATGACCCTTCACAGGCTTGCTCGCGCAGATGCTCTAAGCAACAAAATGGGTGTTTTGTCAACCACAGTTAGATAAGACGCAATGTGTGGCCGACGGCAAAAAGATCATACCATTAAGCCGCTTCCCAAGGCAACGTAAAATATGGCTGGTCTTTTTCAAAATAAAGACTTAAGACGGGTTCATGTCCAATTCTGGCCAAGGCTGGCGCCATAAAATTAAGTCTTTTTTTCAATCCACCTCGGATGTGTCTTCCATGACTCAAGAAGAACTTGAGCGGCTTCTCTATGAGGCTGACTTGTCTGGCCCTATGGTTCAAGAGCTGATGGCAAAGGCATCCAAATTTACAAAAAAAGGCGAGGGCAAAGTCTTGCAAGCCCTATTTGAGCACACCCATGAAAAGCTCAGTCAAGTTTCCAGTCCATTTGTTTATGACGTCCCTTGCGTTTTTTTAATGATCGGCATCAATGGTTCAGGCAAGACCACTTCAACTGCGCGTCTTGCCAAATACTTTCTAGACCAAGGCCATCGTGTGCTTTTGGCAGCGGGCGACACTTTTCGTGCTGGGGCCATTGACCAGCTTCAGATATGGGGCGACCGGCTAAATATTGAATGCGTTGCCGCCAAGTACAAATCTGATCCGGCCTCTGTTATTTTTGATGGTTGGCAAAAAGCCAAAGCTCAAAATGCTATTTTAGTGGCTGACACTGCTGGAAGGCTACATACCCAAAACCCTTTGATGGAGCAGCTTTTCAAAGTCATTCGGGTTTTGAAAAAAGATCCAGATCTTAAGCTGCAAAATTTTTTAGTTTTAGATGGGACCAACGGACAAAACGCCTTGATGCAGTCCAAGGCCTTTTCAAAAGACATCGATATTGATGGATTGGTTATGACCAAGTTGGACGGCTCCTCGAAGGGGGGCGCTGTAATTTCTAGTTCCCTTGAGATGAATGTCCCAATTCGTTTTGTGGGTGTTGGAGAGACAGAGCATGATTTTGTTCCGTTTGATGATGAAGCTTTTTTAAAAACTTTTTTTGGAATCCAGACCCAATAGTCATCAAGTGCTGAACTTGTCTTGACAGCCATAGGGTGAAAGAGGTTTAATCTCCAAATGAATACAGAAGTTGTAGAAGTTAAAATTTTGGGTAAGGGTTTTCAAGTCAAAAGCCAATACGACCCGCAGTTTACTATTGATACTGCCGAGATGGTCAACCAACGTATGAAAGAGCTGATCGGTAAATCAAAAACTTTTTCTACTGAAGCAGTAGCTATTCTAGCTGCAATGAATATTGCAGGGGATTATTTAAAGCTAACCAAAGCGCACGCCATCCAAAAAGAAAAAATAAAAGAAAAGCTTGAGCTCATCACCCAAGTGATTGCGGATCAAAAAAGCGAAGCTCAAAGCGCTGAGACCAAAGACTGATAAAACACATGCCGTCTATTAGTGCTCAAAAAAAACAAATCAGAAAAAACATGTCTTCAATGCGTAAAGGCATGTTCTCAAAAACCATGTCAGAAAAATCCCTGCACGTTACGCATCAATTGCTCAGTTGGGACGTTTTTAAAAACAGCAAGTCACTGGGCCTCTATCTGTCTAAAGACGACGAGGCTCAAACCGCATTGATTCTGTCGACGGCAAAGGCCGAGGCTAAAGCGTGTTATGCCCCAAAGATGATGGGAGACCAATTGTTTTTTGGAAGAATTGGGTGGGATAATCCTCTGATCAAGGGGCAATTTGACGTAGAGGAACCCATGTTTGTTGACGACAAGGCTGTGTTCGAGATCTTGTTATTGCCATGTGTGGGATTTAATTACCGGGGCAACCGTTTGGGGCGCGGCAAAGGATACTTTGATCGTTTTTTAAGTAGCTTCAAAGGCTTAAAGGTTTGCCTCGCTTTTGATGTGCAGCACATTTCACACATTCCAACAGACACCCATGATCAATCTGTAGATTATGTTGTCACCGAGTCTCAGGTTTTTCGGTGCCAGTAAGCGTGGAACAACCTCTTGTACGTGTGCTCTGTATTGGGGATGTTTTTGGACGGCCAGGGAGAAAAATTCTCAAGCAGGTTTTGCCCAAACTGATTGAAGAAAAAGACATTAACTTTGTTGTTGCCAATGGCGAAAACCTAGCTGGGGGCAAGGGTTTAAATAAAAAATGCGCTGATGAGCTTTTTGGTGCAGGGGTTGATGTATTAACCAATGGCAACCACCTGATGGATAATAAAGATATCTTGCCGCTGCTCCAAAATGATGCACGCGTGATCCGGCCTTGGAACATGACAGATAGCACGCCGGGCAAGGGCTATGTTGTAATTCACAAGCAAGGTGTGCGCTATGGTGTGGCCAACTTTATGGGCACGGTGTTTATGAAGCACAATATGTCACCGTTTAAAAATCTAGACAAGCAGATGGAAAATTTTGTGCGCTCTTGCGATGTTGGTATGGTTGACTTGCATGCCGAGGTGACAAGCGAAAAGAAAGTAATGGGCTTTTATTTGGATGGCAAGGTCTCAGTGGTATATGGAACCCACACGCATATCCCAACAGCTGACCATGAAATTCTCGATGGTGGGACAGCCTATATTACAGACCTGGGCATGACGGGTGCCTATGACACAGTAATTGGTTTAAAAAAACAAACAGGCATAGACCGCATTGTCAGTGGCGTGCGTGGCAAGTTTGAAGTGGGCAAGGGAAAGCCAAGGTTTTTCGCGCTCTTGAGCACCATCGATCCTGCCAATGGCAAAGCAACATCAGTAGAGCAAATTAAAATAACTGCGCCGTAACTTGTATTGCTAAAGCTTGTTTATTTTCCATGTAATGTCAAATATGGTGTATGATTGGCCTGTGATTTGTCGTTTCTCTATTTTTTTGCTTCTGGTCGTATTTTTGGTTTCATGTGGGGCATTAAGCCGTCTGGACAATATTGAGTTTTCTCAAACAGCGGCTCTAGAAGTGCTAGGGATAGATGCTGGAAATACAAGCATTGACGGTCCATTACTCCCGAGTTTAAATAACTTAAATGCTTCTTTCGAGCAAAATTTGAGCTCGAAAGATATTGAGTTAGACAAGGTCGATCATGTAAAGCTTAAGGCCTTTGAACTATCTGCCACTTCACCTCAGGGCGCAGATTTATCTTTTCTATCTAAAGTAGACATTTTTCTTGAGGCTCCAGGTCTTCCCAAAGTTCTGATTGCGCATTCTAATAGTTTTCCGCAAGGTATTTTTACATTGCCACTGAAAGTGGAAGATGTGAATTTGAAATCTTATATGTCAGATGATTCAATTTCAGTAAGTGTAGATATCCAAGGGGATGTGCCTCAAAATACGACGACGATCAGTGGTCTTTTAACCTTTGATATTGATGTGAATCTCAAAGCTTTAATACCGTAACATCCGTTTACATATAAGGTTTTATTGCATAGAGTGTTTCTTATGAGTCACCCCATACTAGATATCTTAAAACGCGTCGGAACATCATTTGTTGGTCAAGCTTTGCCAGATACGCAAGTGATGTCAGGTGCATTTAAAGATTTATTGAAAGCGACCATTGGCGCAGTATTGGCGGCTATTTTGGTGGGCGCATTTTTTCTGATGCTGGGGTTGGGTCTATATCACTTTTTGGTTTTTCAAGGCTGGGCCATTCATCGCGCACTGTTTCTGTGCACCAGCTCTTTTTTAGGTTTGGCCTTGATAAGCGGCGCATTCTCCAAAGTGCACTTCAAAAAAGTATCCCAAAAAAAATCTCAAATGGCATTTTTTTCCGGGCAGAGTGGGGCCCCCAAATCAGAACCTTCCTGGAAAGAGCTTCTATATGTACTTCTTAGCAACGTGAAACCCGTACCACCAGACACAAAGCCACAAGACAAAAAGCGTTAAACGTTGCATCGAAAGATGCACATGATGGGCTGCCAAAAAAAACGCTATAAAATATTCAACGTAGCTCTAGGAGTTGGGCCAAAGGGTTGCTGCTTACAGAGGTCATGTCATAACAGGCAAGCCACGGATGATCGGCAGGGATGTCTTTCATGTTCTGGGTAGCAAGCTCGGCACTGGCCTTATCTTTCCAGTAAACAAAATCTTTATAGACTGTATTATCGAGGGTTGTCTGATTGATCTCCCATTTGATAAAGCCACTTTGTTTCTTCATCCATAGATTATGAATGTCTTGCGCTGCTTCTAGAAGCTGCGCATGCGTTATGTTCTGGGCTAGTTTATAGGAAATAATATCAATATACATATGTTGACCTTATGTTTTTGTATGGGGAAGATCTGGCAAGGTGACATTCCCCAATGCAGTGTAGCTGTGTTACTTGTTTTGACGTTTTTGCGCTCTTTTCTCCGCACGCGCGCTTCGGTACGTTTGAGCTTCTTCTTTGGCAATGTTACCATCTTTGTTGCTGTCGATCTTTGCAAATTTCTGTTTCGCAAATGTTAGAGCTTCTTCTTTGCTGATCTTGCCATCGCTATTGGTGTCTTTTTTGTCAAACCATTTGTCTTTGCGTTTTGATTTTTTGGAAACCTGGCGGGCCTGCATTTCTTCAAAGCTAATTTTGTCATCGGTTGTTGTATCAAGTGCAGCAAAGGCCTCTGGTAAATTTTAGACATTTCATCCTTGGTCAGAAAGCCATCTTTGTTTGTATCCTGGCTAGCAAATTTTTCTTTTTTATCAGCAGTAGTATGATGCTTTTCATGATGTGCTTGAACCTCCTGCTTGTCAACAAAGCCATCTTTGTTGGTGTCCATGTCTGTGAATTTTTCTTCTGCACGTGTCACGGACTCGTCATAAGATATGTTGCTGTCGCCATTAGCGTCCCATTTTTTAAACCTTTTGTTCGGGCCCTGTTTTGCAATAGCGCTTGCAGAAAAAAGCATAATGCCGCCGCTGATCAGTGTAGATAATAATAAATTTTTTTTCATGACAGATTCCCCTTTGATAAAATAACCAATATGCACAGCATTCTACCCTGCCGCCTGATACATGTCTATTTTGGAAGAAAAAGCACTTTTGAAGATCAACATTACAAGTACTATTTTCACAGAAAATAGCAGGGCCTAGCAAACAATCCATACGCCACTACATGTTTTTAAGTCTGCTTAATTGTTTTTTGCCAGGTAAATTGTCTGAGATGGAAAGGCAAAGTCTGTTCCGCTTTTTTCAACAATGTCCATTATTGTAAAATTCAATATTTCTTGAATTTCCAAAAAAGAATTATAATTATCTGTCTGTATATGTGAGAAAATCTCTATGTTTAAAGTGTCCGCACCAAATTCTAAAAACCGCACTCGAATCGTCTGGGGTATAACTTCCTCCTGGCTTATGAGTACATCCTTAAAGCTTTGTTGAAGAGATTTTAATTGCTTCATAGTGGTTTCATAGCGCAGCCCCAACGTGGGGTTAAATAAAAAGCAATCGCGACGCGTATAATTTTCAATTTTAGCTGACGCAAATTCTCCGTTAGGAATAGTAACAATTGTTCTTTCGAGCGTTCGTAAACGTGTCGACCGCATACCGATTTGTTCAACAGTCCCTTTGATCCCTGATACGCTACAAAAATCACCTACACGTGCAGGCTGATCAAAAATAACAGTTATGCTTCCAACCAGGTTTTCAACAGATTTTTGCGCACCCAAGGCCAAAGCGATACCACCAATACCCAATGCAGCGATGCCTGTTGTGACGTCTACACCAATACTTCCTAGAACAGAGATGGCTCCTAGGGCAATCAACAAAAATTTCATGCTTCTTCGAAAAAAAAGAATGGCTGATAGCGCACCAAAGTTTCCTTTGGCAATAGATTTGTTTTCTCCAAACTTTGAAAATACATCTATCAGTCGCCATACAAGAAGCAAAATAGCTACCCAAGATACGACTACTGTAATTTTACTAAAGCTTTGCCTTATAATAATTGAGATGCCTGATTTTTGAGCCATCATTACAAAAAACAAAACTGAAAAATACAGTTGAATCGGAAGAGAAAAAGCCTTGGCTATTTTAACTGGACGGGTGAGTTTTCTTTTTTCACACAAAAATTTAAAAAACCAGATGAGTGTAAATACAAGCAAGGAAGATAATAAAAAGCTTACTCCAGCTAATACAATTAAACCTATCCAATGGCCTGCAGGCGCGCCGTACCATTTTTTTTCTTGCATGTATTTTGGTAGGGCTTGATTTATAATGCTCTCATTAATTTCAGAAATTTTTTGCTTTTTAGGTAAATTCTTTAAAGTGGCCTGAGAAAATAACCAGATAAATTTATCTTGCCCTTCATTGTTACGGCTTAAAATAAGGTCATGGTTTTTATCTTTGTATTGATAACTTCCAACCTTTTCAAAATTTTTATCTAAACGGTCATTGATGTTTCCAATGGATGCATCGCTGAGCAAGTCTGTAGGAACAAACTGACCAATTTGATCAAGGATCTTTTGAAGGCTTTGAGCTAATTCGATGCCTTTAAGTTTTTTTTGATTCTTTCTAAGAAAGTTAAGCTCAAAGTACTGTGCGGCCATCTCATAATCTTCTTTAGCAACAGCTGAGATAAATCCTTTGACCGTGCCTCTGGGAGTCGTTCGGCCCAAGGCGTCTTGAAAGATTTCTTGTGTATTGGTTTTATCATTTTGTAGATTTAGACCTGAGGGGAAAACTTGCGCTAGGCTGGTTTGTATAAATAGGGCAAAAAGCCCAAAAAGGATGGTTGATAGAGGTTTAGTATTTTTCATTATCAGTGTTTTTCCGTAAGTGCTTAAAGAAGCGTTTCATTATTTTAAAGGGTTCTTTTTAAGCCTGTTGAGATAAAAATGCATTTCAGGCTCATATGTCATGGCGGGTCTATAACATGTTTTTGCTTTTAAAAACTTCGATTTTTCTTAGGGAGAATATGGCGGAGGATGAGGGATTCGAACCCCCGGTACCCGTTAAGGTACAACGGTTTTCAAGACCGCCGCCTTCAACCACTCGGCCAATCCTCCTGCTGATAAGGGAGTCTTTCTACAATTGTAGCTATAAAAAGTCAATCAAAGGGGAAGATAAATCAAGGTTTGGGCCCCATGGAAGTAAATTTGATCCTGATCCCTATTCTTCGTCAGGGCACCAATAGGCCCGCATTTTCTCTAAGAAATGTTCAGATAGCCTAAAAGCACTTTTATCACCAATCACACTATCGTTCCCGCAGCATGGGCAAAGAGCAGTTGCTCCTTTTGGGTGCCACTGCTTGTCCGTCCAGTGTTTTACTAAGTTTGGCGAAAAAGTTTTGACGCAATCAAAACATTCACAAATCTTACTTTGTAAGATTTCTTCACGATGATTTATGGCGTGTTTGTGTGCTTTTATGAGATCGGATTCAGTTGAGACCATTGTTCTGTGCGTGTATCACAAAAAAATAATTTTGTTAGGTGGTATGTTCAGGTGCCGCTGCATTTAGATGCGAAGAAAGGTTCATAAATCAAGGTTTGGGCCCCATTGAATTTATTTCGATGGGGCCCAAACCTTGATTTATATCTTGTTCCATTTGCAACTTTCAAACGTAACTGTTGGGGCGTCATAATTTTGGCCGGTTGAGAATGCGGCGATTTGGCTTAAGTGCGTGAAGCTAAGGTCGGTCTCCTTCTTCCAGGCGATAAATTGATCTTGAATTTTTCTTAAATCTCTCAAAGACGTGGGTTGAAGGGCTACCTCGAGCCCAAAGTCTTTGATCAGAACATGCATAACGTCCTGAGAGAGTAGGAATGCATCCTTGCCCAGCATGCGCAAAATATACATGCCGGTTTGTCCCCCCAGGCGACTGCCATGTTTTTTGAGGTGTGAGAGTAGCTCAACTTGCTCTTGATCTGGCCAGTTGATGATGAACTCTATGAAAGATCCATGTTGTTGAGAGGTCTCATAGATAAAAAGGGCGTTGTCATAGACCGACTGAATTTTTTGAGCATTGCGCACCACCCGCCGATCTAAGACATAGTTTTCCCAATGCTCAGGCGGTAAGTTGAGCAGTCTTTTGACTTTAAACCCAAAAAAGGCATCTTCGAACTCAGGCCATTTGTTATAAATAACCTTCCAGTGGAACCCTGCGCGAAAGACACACTTGCTCATGCCGGAGAGAACGCGGTCATCCGTGAGCCCTTGGATCAAATTTTTTTTAGAGACTTTGGGGTGTAGGATCTTTTTGAGTGCATCCGGTCCCCCTTTGCGCGTTTGCGCGCGCTTTATAATAGGACCAAATTTTTTGGGCATTAGGGTTTAGCAATAAGCCCCTTAGAGCTTACCCTCTGCCAGGAGGTGATTTTAGAGACAACACAGCTTCCCGAATCTGTGTTGCAATATCACTGATGCCGCCTGGGCTGTAATTCATGAGCACGGAGTTGGCATTGGTGTTTTTAGCAAAGTCTTGAATCGCATCATAATGCTGCGTGACCAAAAGCAGTGTCATGACCTCACCTTGGTCAACGCCAGACTCTTTAATGGTTTCGATAGACTCACGTATGCCTCGGGCGATTTCGGTTCTTTGGTTGGCCAGCCCAAGACCTTGCAGGCGTTTGCTTTCAGCTTCGGCTTCAGCAACTTTGACCAGTCTTATTTTCTGGGCTTCGGCTTCATTGGCGGCTGCTGTTTTTTCACGTTCGGTGGCGTTGATTTTGTTCATGGCATTTTTGACTGATATTTCAGGCTGGATGTCGGTGACCAATGAGTTGATGATTTGAAAACCAAACTGTTCCATGACATCGCTCAAGCTTTCGCGAATCGAGATGGCAAGGGCTTCTTTGTTCGAAAAAACATCATCGAGTTTCATTTTTGGAATTTCAGATCTAATCGTGTCAAAGACATAAGACTGAATTTGCGCGTCCGGATCTTCGAGCTCATAATAAGATTCCATGATTTTATTTCGTTTGATCTTGTATTGAACCGAGACTTGAATATTGACAAAGACATTATCCAAAGTTTTGGTTTCAACGTCTACATTGTGTTCAATGATTCTAAGTTTTTGTGTCCGTACCTTGGTATCAATAGGCCAGGGGAACTTGACATGCAGTCCGGCATGTCGGACTGATTGATATTTTCCAAACCGCTCAATAATTACAGCAGATTTTTGGCGAACCACAAAAATCATCTGCGGTAATAAAAACAGAAAAAATATAAACAGACTGATGAAGGCAAAAGACATAGACAAACTCCTTTAAAATATAAACGCTTCTAAAATATCTAAAACAAAGTAGATCCGAAAACAAGTTATTTAAGCAGATCGTGCAAAAAAGGATAGTCCTCGTAACCGGTCTGGTGCTTTGGTTTTGGCTTGGCTTGAAAGGCTTCTTCCAAAGCTTTCTCTCTGAGCTCAGGGTTGACCACGGCATGATAGGATCGTTGAGGTTCCCTTGGAGACAAGTCATAAGGCTCTTGGACATTCGCGATGGCAAATCTAGCACTTTGGAGCGTTGCCTTGGCGCCCAGCTCAACGGGGTTAAGCGATGTGACTACGGGCACCCTGTGGCCAGGTTTCATTTTTTCTTCATAGTGGCGGTAGCCCGGGATCTCCATCAGTGCTTTGTGCACCAGTGACTCTTGGGTTTTGGATCGAGCGCTTCGGTCTCTAATATGCTTTGTTTTTTCATTGAGTTTGGGGACAATTTGAAACAGTTTAATGACGACCTGAATAATGGTCAAAATGATACGGATCGGTCCCATGGCTCTTTAGTTCAACCTTTCCAGGCAGATATGTCAAGGTCCAAGCGTTGCAATACTTCCGGGCTACCCATGTCTGCAGCGCTTAAAGGGGTTTTGACAGCCGGGGAGGCTATGAGCTGGCGGTCGTGCAGAAGCCTTTTAATAGGAATGGGATTGCTGGCCGAAAATAAACTTTGGGCAGCCCTGTTCCAGAGCGCATGGTCTTTGAATGTGGCGTCCAAACATTGCTGCACAAAGGTATGAACTTGCTCAGGCCAAGCATTGCTGGCAACCGAAAACAACCCACATGCCCCGTGTTTTGCAGCCTCTGGCATAAGCGCATCATCGCCGCAATAGAGCAGGTGATTTGGGATGGCTTTTTTGTACGCTTGAAAAGATGCCAACGACCCCCCAGACTCTTTGATGCCCGCAAAATTAGGATGGCCTGCAAGTGTCTCAAGCGCTTTGAGACTCAATCGGCATGCCCCTCGGCCAGGGATGTTGTACAAAAAGCAGGGTTTGTCTGCGATATCCAGCAGTTTCAAAAACCAAGCGCTTTGTCCCTTGTCACCAGGTTTGGCATACGGTGGTGTGAGCAGCAGGTAGGCATCAAACGGGTAAGTATTGAGTTTTTGAATCCACTGTGAGGTGGCGTCCATATCAAAACCACCCACACCGCACATCAAAAGAGTTTGAGGTTTGTTTTGTTTAAAAAAATCGACGATGCTGCATTTTTCTTCAAATGAAAGGTTGAGAGCTTCGCCTGTTGAACCCAGGCACAAGATGCCATTGCCAGCAGCGGCCTGCTGATCCATCAAAGTGCCCATCCCCTCAAAATCAATCTTGTGGTTTTCTAACAGGGGGGTGACCAAAGCGGTCCAGACCAGTGGTGTAGGAAGTTGACTCACCCGTGATGTGTACATCACAAAACCAGTTTAAAAAAACACTTTTTTTCTGCCAAAGTCTTGATACACAATGGGCATGCAGCACATCGCAGCCGTAGACTTCCGAGCCCCTGATGCGCCGAGCGCATTTGCCACATCTCTCAAAGAAACAGGTTTTGCGGTGATTCATCATCACCCTATATCTAAGGACCTTTTGGATGATCTGTATGCTGAGTGGCGGGCGTTTTTTTCATCTGAAGATAAAGCGCAATATACGTTTACCCAAGATACCCAAGCTGGGTACTTTCCTTTCAGGTCTGAAAATGCCAAGGATGCCAAGCATAAAGATCTCAAAGAGTTTTATCATTTTTATCCGTGGTGGAAGAACCCTGATGCAATCATGCATGTCACGCCTGTGTTTCAAAAAGCAATGGTGGATATGGCGGCGACATTATTGAATTGGATTGAGCAGGAAGCGCCAGAGGATGTGCGTTTAAAATTTTCTTGTTCCCTGTCGTCAATGATTCAGGACTCAAGAGAAACGCTTTTTCGTGCCATTCACTACCCACCGCTCAAAGGCAATGAAAAGCCGGGAGAAGTACGCGCCGCCGCGCACGAAGATATCAACTTGATCACACTCTTGCCCACAGCCAGTCATCCGGGCCTGCAAGTTCAAGATATACAAGGGCAATGGCATGATGTGCCCTGTGATCCGGGCAGTATGGTAGTCAATGCAGGCGACATGCTCCAAGAAGCCAGTGGGGGTTACTTTCCTTCAACGTCGCATAGGGTCGTCAATCCGCAAGGGGCGCTTGCTAGGGAGCCGCGTTATTCCATGCCTTTATTTCTCCATGCACGGCCAGAGGTTAGGTTGAGTGATCGGTATACGGCAGCAACGTACCTTAAAGAAAGGCTTACAGCCTTAGGCTTGATAGGGCCTTAAATAAAAAAAAGCGTTATTCTTTTTCAGAGCTTTCGAGAACCTTGTATTTTGCTTTTTTTTCAATGGTTTTGATGAGCTCTTTTTGAGTTAGAGACTCAGACTCTAGAGAGATCAGGTTTTTATCAGGATCAATGGTCAGGTTTTCGTAGGCGTCTTTATGGTTTTCAATCAGGGCTTGCTCAATTTTGTTGGCACATGCGCCGCATGACATGTTGACCTGGAATGTAAATGTTTTGGCATGAGCTTGGAAAGAGCACATCACTAAAAAGAACGAGATCAGTATTATTTTTTTCATGCACAATTCATAGCATAGGCCATACAAATAGGTAGTGTTTTGTGAATATGGTGCCTGGAACTGGACTCGAACCAGCACGAGGTTTCCCCCACCAGCCCCTCAAGCTGGCGTGTCTACCAATTCCACCATCCAGGCACGTAATACGCGTGCTTATAAGTCTATCAGTTTAGAAAGTCAACTTGCGCAATGATGCAGGTTTGAGCTCAAGGGGAGGCATTAAATAAACCTCAGCTATCATGGGTGCTTGCCATTTACCCTTCAAGTCCTTTGACCATATTTGAGCCTGCAATCCAGCCCGTTGTCCATGCGTTCTGAAAGTTAAACCCTCCAGTAATACCATCAACATCGAGGAGTTCCCCAGAGAAGTATAACCCCTTGTGCAGTTTGCTTTCCATGGTTTTGAAATTGACTTCTTTTAGATCAACGCCACCACACTCAACGAACTCTTCTTTAAAAGCATTTTTGCCCGTGATGTTCATCTGTGTTTCGGTCAAGGTCGAGCTGATCAAGCGCATATTTTTTTTGGATAGCTCTCCCCACATACTTCCATCATCGATGTCATGCATATGTAAAACAGCATGCCAAAAACGTTTGGGAAGTGACAGTGGTGCCCACTTTGTCAGTTTTTTTTTGGGTGAAGCGTTTTTGATTGAAGTTAGCTCGTCAAAAACCAATGTCTGGTTTATGCCAATCCAGTTAACCGATAACAGGGTTTGATATGTGGCGCGCTTTAAGTGCCTTGCGGCAAAAGCTGATAATGAAAGAACTGCGGGGCCTGAAAGCCCTCGGTGGGTGATCAACAAAGGCCCTTGTTGTATGCGGTGCTTGGGTGTTGATGTCTTTTCAAAAAGCTGTGCAGGGAGAGTTATGATGGCGTTTTGAAATGAAAGTCCTGCATGGCCATTCAGGAGTGGATGTTTGATATTAAACGTGAACAGACTTGGCGCGCGCTCGGTTATATTGTGTTCCAAATTTTGGAGCATTTTGTATCCAAACGGGCCACTTCCAGTGGCAAGAAGTACGGCGTTTACTAAAAAAGGTGTATGACCAACGCGCGTGATTTTCCAACATAAAGGTGTCTCTTTAGTGATCATGGTTATGCGCGCGCCATGATGCATCGAAACGCCAAGCTGCTTTGCTTTTGTGAGCAAGCAGTCGATGATCGTTTGCGAACTGTTGCTTGTGGGGAACATTCGCCCATCGGCTTCGACCTTAAGGCGAACGCCTTTTTTTTCAAACCAGGCTATGGTGTCTTTGGCATCGAACTGGTGTAATGCTGCAAACAATGCTTTGGATCCTCTAGGGTACCGCTCAACGAAACGACGGCGATCCATATCATGATGAGTCACATTGCATCTTCCACCACCAGAAATCCTCACCTTCCTTAAAAAGGATGGCGCGCTTTCAAACACATCAACTTGAACGTCTTTGCCTTTTTCTTTAGCAACCTGCGCGGCGCGCAGTGCTGCAAAAACGCCAGAGGCACCTCCTCCAATAATAGCGATTCTGTTCAGGTTTTTTGATGGGTTTTTTTTAATACTTTTCATTTGAGAACATGACTGTGATTTGACTCTGTGTTGGCTCAAACCTCTGTGCCGCATATGTTATATTCATATACAGGCTCTTGAGCAGCCTACGCAGTTTTAGTTCTTTGGATGCTCTCTTTTCGGATGTGGTGCACCATTTGGGTGATGATCTCTGTGGCACGGTCAATATCTGCTTCAGTTGTATTCCACCCTACAGAAAACCTCGCGGCACCCTTAGCTGTATCCTGATGATAGCCCATGCTCAGTATGACATGTGAGGCCGAGACGGCACCAGAATGGCAGGCGGCGCCTGTCGAAAATTCCAAACCTTCAAGGTCCGCCGCAACAAGCAAGGACTGCGCATCAATGCCTTCAAATATCATGTGGGATGTATTGGGCACACGGGCATGGGTCTGGGCTGTAATGTGAACGCCCGTAAGGTTTTTTTGAAGCCTGTCTTCAAAACGATCCCGTAATTGGGCGTAGTGGTTAGATGTGCCAGAGATTTTCTGTGAGAGAACTTCACAGACTTTGCCAAGTGATAAAATACCCAGAACATTTTCGGTTCCTGTGCGCCGCCCGCGCTCCTGTGAGCCACCAGACCAAAGAGATTCATATGGGGCGCCTTTGCGCACAAACAACGCGCCAATGCCTTGAAGCGCGCCAAGCTTGTGGCCCGAAAGGGTGAGGTAGTTCACACCAAGTGCTTGGACGTCAACGGGTATTTTTCCCACTGTTTGCACTGCATCGGTATGAATCTGCGTGCTGTCTTTAAAAGGTTCAAGAATAGCTGGAAGGTCATACAGGGCGCCTGTTTCATTATTGGCATGGTGCAATGAAATAAAGTCAGGCTTAAACTCTTGGAGCTTTTCAAGCTCCTGCTCGGTGAGGGTGCCGTTGTCATGGACTTGAATCTCATGCACATCACAGGTTTGATCTCTGGCGTGCTCGGCAGCACCTAACACGCAGCTATGTTCTGTGACGGTGGTGGCAATGCGTTTTTTATCTTTTTGGAAAACTTGCCAAGCCAAGTGATTGGCCTCGACGCCGCCAGAGGTGAAAATAATTTCTGAGGGCTTGGCATTGATCAATCGCGCAACATTTTCCCGGGCCATGTCAATGCGCCGACGCACATCTCGTCCGGATGTATGAATAGAAGAGGGGTTTCCATCACAGCAGCCCAAAAAAGACTTGATCTCTTCACATACTTCCGGCCGCAACGGACTGGTTGCATTGTGGTCAAGGTAGATTCTGTTTTCTGTTTTCACTTGAAGTGTCCTAGCACAAACAATGAAAATGATAAACTTCAGCTGTTATTTCCAAGCGGTAAACCCACCTATGAGAAGCGCTTCGCGTCATTATTTTGCCTTGCCTTAGTCTTTTGATATGCCTATGATCGGGGAAGGAGAGCCTATATGACAAAAATTTTACGCAAAAAACTTATTTATTTATTATTACTGAGTTTCTTTTTCTTATTTTCGGGCTCGGTATTGCAAGCAGATGTTGCGCCAAACACATTGGGATCTCTAGCTAAAATAGCTCCGCCTTTTGTAGAGAGATTAAACTTGGGTTCGGGAGATGTTGAGTTGCCACCGTTGTTCAGTGAATTTTCTTTGGCGCTTTTTGAAGTTGTTGGGCGCAACTATCTTGCGGAAAAAGAAACGATTACGGATTTTTATAAGCAGGCTGATGAGCTCTTGAGGAAAATTGAGAGCGATAACAGTCACTGCTTGGGCATGGATTTTGGCACGCAAAAAATTATGCTCGCTGCCACGAAGGACTTATTGTTTCCCAAAGATCGTCATGAAAAGGGAAGCTTTGGCATATGCATCTCAAAAGAGAAGGGTCTCACATCATTGATTTTTAGGAATGGGAATGACAGAGACAATAGAGCTATAGACAGTTTAAATGGTCTCTTTCAGTTTGACCTTTCGGGATTGGAGGAGTTGGACCTAGGGGGAAACTATCTGAACATAGGAGCCCTTTCTGTTAGGGGGCTTCCAAAGCTGGGCAATTTAGACGTGAGCGGCAACTTGTTCGGAACCCTCGAGCTTGACCCGGCTCAAATCCAAACCCTCGAGCATTTGAATGTGTCTCACAACAAGGCACTCAGGGGGGAGATTCTCAGCGCCATCGTTGATCTGGAGGCGCTTAAAACCTTGGATCTATCCTATACAAGCCTGAACAGTTCGCTACCTGAAGAGATCGGAAACCTTCAAGGGCTTGAAACATTATGGGCGCGAGGAGCGAACCTTAAGGGCAGCTTGCCAACTTCAATTGGAGGGCTTGGTAACCTTAAGGCGTTAGACCTTTCACATAATGATCTAACAGGCAGGATTCCCGAAGAAATCACAATGCTAACGGATTTAACAAAATTGCTCTTGGAAGGTAACCAGCTTAGCGGAAGCCTTCCTAGTGGGTTCATTAATCTTCAGAAACTGGTCACGCTTAACCTGTCTTACAATGACCTCACGTCAAGCATTCCTGAAGGCCTGCTAATGCTCCCAAAGCTAAAGCATCTTGATCTAAAGAGCAATGGGTTTACCCATGTCCCATGCGGTTTAGCGGCAGCGCTTGGAAAAGGACTTGATCTCAGATGGAATCCACCCATCAGAGTTGATACGGAAGCTGATGATGTCTGCCGTGCAAATATTAAGGACAGTCAAGGGATAAAGCCTTCAGAAAACATTGAGAACCTTGTCCCTGGGTTAGACATCAGATCATGCGCCAATGGCTCATGTTGAGGTTTTTGATGTTATAAGGCTTGAAAGTGCTGAAAACCTTACGCCATCTGACAACGCACCGCCGCTGCATTTGACAAAAACGATTTGACTTTTTGCGCTAAAACATGTTACGGATTAAGTCTATATAAGTCATATTAAAAAAGGAAAAATCATGAAACTAAAACAATACATCTTTATTTTGTTGGGTCTTATAGCGTATGCCTCTGGTGTCAATGCCGATGAGAATGAAGAAAGTTGTTTTATAGGCAAAGATTTTCAAACACTACTCAATCTCAAAGAATTCAACTTTGAACCTATTGAAAAGTTGATCGAAACTATTGAAGCTGATGAAAAGGTTGAAATCAAGTATTCAATATCGCCACATGGTGGCTATAGGCAAGGCGGGAATATCATAATAACAAGAGGTGAGGAGAAGGGTCTTATAGGCTTCGTTGTTCAGAGAAAGATAAAGTCCGTTGAGGATCTCGAAAAAACAGGGACGGTTGACAAAGATGCTTATGATTCTGCAGTAGACCATTATAAAGAGACTCACAACAGAAAAAAGCCTACGTATTTGTATCAATATGACATCACCAAGGCTTATAAAAATAATTTAGATAAAGAAGCTTTTAACAAGATAATTGAGGATATTACTGGATTTAGTGACAATGAGTTTGATTATGAATTCGAAGGTTGTGATGCAGAGTTAGTGGAGATATAAAAAACTAAATGGTAAGCAGCCTTAGGTTTGATTTTTCATACAGATCCAATACGGATTCATAAAACATTTAAAAAACAATTTATATTTGGATTTGAAGATAAGTCACAAATGCGTTTCTTAAAAGTTTTTAGGCCCTGCATATGGATCTAAAGGTAAGTCTCTCCAACCTCCTTGATGTACAGAGACCTTAGGTCTGTGACCAGTTGTGGTACGTCTTTGTCGCTAAGGTCTTGGGTAGCCAAAGGTCTAAGGATGTGCAGATTGATTTCACACGGACGGATGATAAAACGGCCTCTGCCGTGGAAGTGGTACATGTTTTTATCATAAGCAACGGGCAAGATGGGTTGTCCGGTTTGGATAGCCATGTAAAAGGCACCTTTTTTAAAGCGACCCAGTTTGCCATCCCGGCACCGCGTTCCCTCTGGGGCAATCAAAATACTAAAACCCTCTTCAATCATTTTGGATTTCGCAGCATCTAGAGCTTGCATGGCTTTTTCGGTATTACCCCGCGGAGGAATGGGAATAATACCGGCATGTTTCATAAACTGTCCATAGATGGGTAGTTTGAGATGATGCTCTTTTTCTAAACCCGTAAGCTTGATACCCAAGGCCCCATAGAGAAAAAAATGGTCAAAGAAGTTAAAATGATTAAATGTTACAATATAGGATTGATCAGGGTCTATATGCTCAAGGCCATGAATGTTGAGTTTAACCCCAGAAATCCAAACAATAAACTTGCTGATTTTAATAAAAAAATGGTGTGGCGTGTATGAAGGGTTAACCAGTTTGTTGAGGCTGATCCACAAAACAATCCAAATCAAAATGGCTAAAAAAATAACCCACAGGAAAAAACTTCGGATCACATCAAGGACGATCATCGGCGCAATGCCTTCCTATACATGTCTCTGCGACGTAATGCCTTTGAAAAAGGGTTTAAGATATTGGCCAGTATAAGATGCCTTGACCTTGGACACTTCCATGGGAGTACCTTGGGCAACAATCTGTCCGCCCTTGTCCCCACCCTCAGGGCCCATGTCGATGATCCAATCGGCTGTTTTGATCACGTCCAAGTGATGTTCAATAACAAGAACAGTGTTGCCTTGATCAACAAGGCGGTTAATAACTTCCAAGAGCTTGCGCACGTCTTCAAAATGCAGGCCTGTTGTGGGCTCATCCAAGATATAAAGCGTGTGACCTTTGGATCTTTTGGAAAGCTCCTTGGAAAGTTTTATCCGTTGAGCCTCGCCACCAGAGAGAGTCGTTGCTGCTTGGCCGAGCTGGATATAACCTAGACCTACATCAGTAAGGTAAGACAGTTTGTTTTTAAGGGTTGGTATGTTTTCGAAAAACTTAAGCCCCTCAGACACAGTCATCTCAAGAACTTCTGTGATGTTTTTGCCTTTGTAGTCAATGTCCAAGGTTTCTCGATTATAACGTTTGCCCTGACAGGCTTCGCAGGTGACATACACATCCGGTAAAAAATGCATTTCTATTTTTATGATGCCATCACCCTGACAGGTTTCGCAGCGCCCGCCCTTAACGTTAAACGAAAAGCGGCCGGCCCGGTAGCCGCGCATTTTAGATTCTTTGAGACTCGCAAAGAGTTCTCGGATGGGTGTAAACAATCCAGTGTAGGTACAGGGGTTAGAGCGCGGCGTGCGTCCAATGGGTGACTGGTCGATATCAATGATTTTTTGAATCAGGTGCGCCCCTTCAAGTTTATCCAAGTGAAGCCCTTTGGGGTTGGCACGCATGACCTGTTTTTTCAAATGAGGAAAGAGTGTATCAAGGATCAACGATGATTTTCCAGAGCCAGAAACCCCGGTGACACAGGTAAGTGTGCCTAATGGAATGCTCAGGTCGACCTGTTGTAAGTTATTGCCAGTAGCTCCAAATGCTTGAAGAAACTTTCCTGTGCCTATGCGCACTTTTTTGGGAATGGGTATGAATTTTTTGCCTGATAGGTACTGTCCCGTAATAGATTTTTTGTTAGCTTTGATTTGTTTCGGGGTGCCTTCGGCAATGATTTTACCACCGTTAGTGCCAGCGCCAGGCCCAATGTCTAAAACATAATCAGCCTGTTCAATGGTGTCCTGATCATGTTCAACCACCAAGACACTGTTGCCAAGGTCACGAAGGTATTCTAGTGTTTGCAAGAGGCGGTCATTATCACGCTGATGCAGCCCAATAGAAGGTTCATCTAAAATATAAAGGACGCCCATCAGGCCTGAGCCTATTTGGGTCGCCAATCGAATGCGTTGCGCCTCCCCGCCCGAAAGGGTGCCTGCCATACGGTCCAAATTTAAATACTCCAACCCGACGTTCATCAAAAACGAAAGCCGCGCATTAATTTCTGTGAGAATTTTATCAGCAATTTTTTGATCTTTTTTAGAGAGCTTTATGTGTTGGAAAAACGAAAATGCTTTTTGGATATGCATTTGTCCAATTTGATTGATTGAGGTGTCATTGATTTTGATAAACAATGCTTCCTTACGCAACCTTGCACCCTTACATTCCGGGCATGTCACCTCGCCTTGGTATTTGTCTTCCATATCAGAGCGAACACTTTCAGATTCCGTTTCATGGTATCGCCGTGTCAGGTTGGGAATGACGCCTTCAAACTCTTTTTCAACTGAATAAAAACTTTCGTCATTGTCATACGTAAATTGGATAAGGTCTTTTGAACCATTGAGAATGATATCTTGAATACGCTCAGAGAGCTTATGCCAGGGGGTACTCATTTTGAATTTAAAGTGGCGGGCCAAATTTTTAAGCGTTTGAGTGTGAAAGAACCCAAACTTTGATTGCCATGGCGCGATGGCACCTGCGGCCAGTGTTATCGTTGGGTCCGGTATAATTTTATCACTATCAAAAAAACGTTTTACCCCTAGACCAGAACACGTCACGCAGGCGCCGTTGGGATTGTTGAACGAAAACATTCTGGGCGTGATCTCTGGCAATGAAATGCTGCAGTCAACACATGAAAACTTTTCAGAAAAAAGCCGCTCTTCTTCAACGGATGTCCCTTTGCCCAAAATTTGAATTTTGATCAGGCCTTCACCATTGAGCAGAGCCATCTCAACAGAGTCAGCCAACCGCTTGCGAATGTCTTTTTTGATGACCAATCGATCAACAAAAACATCAATGGTATGTTGTTTGTTTTTGTCGAGCTTTGGGGTTTCTGAAAGTTCAAAAACCTCACCATCAATAAGGACGCGTGTAAATCCTTTTTTAATAAGTTGCGCAATTTCCTTTTTGAATTCGCCTTTTTTCGACTGGACAATAGGTGCCAGAATATAAATTTTGCTTTTCTCAGGAAGTTTTAAAACTTGGTCAGTGATTTGCGATGCGCTTTGGCTGGTGATCGGCTTGCTACAGTTATAGCAAAAAGGTTTGCCCACGCGCGCATAAAGCAACCGAAGGTAATCGTAGATTTCTGTGATGGTGCCGACCGTGGATCTGGGGTTTTTGCTGGTGCGTTTTTGGTCAATAGAAATGGCAGGAGACAAACCCTCAATAGAGTCCACATCCGGCTTTTCCATTTGGTCTAAGAACTGCCTTGCATAGGCCGAAAGCGACTCGACATACCGACGCTGCCCCTCAGCATAGATCGTGTCAAAGGCCAGGGAGGACTTGCCTGAACCTGAAAGCCCTGTAATAACGACCAGCTTGTTTCTAGGTATCGAAACATCTATGTTTTTGAGGTTGTGCTGCCGGGCACCTTTGATGATAATCTCTTTTTGCTCCATGGAAGGGACGCACTATATCTCAGCTAGGGGTTTAAGTCACCAACCCATTTTTCAAGCAATCACAGGTATTTAGCTTTCCACAAACAAACGATTCTTTGGGGTTGAAAGCTATGTCGCGATATGTTATTCCTATAGATTAAGACATGAACACATCACGAATCCATAGCTTTCTTGTTTGCTTGATGCTTTGTTTTTGTTTGGGCCTTTTGGCCTGTAAGAAAGCAAAAGATGGTGATCCTACGTCTGAAACGCCAGGCGATCAGAGTGAACTCAATAAAAATGGCCATCATAAGGATTGTAGTGGCAGTCAATGCACTGACCTTGAGTGTGCAGCTGGGTCCTGCAAAGTGGTTAAAAAAAGGGTAAATGGTGATGAAGTCAAGAATAAGGCTCCAATCCTGTATCTTGATCCGAGTGGAGATGTTTTGACGGTTGACTCAACAGACGACATTCCTTCTGCGGCACGCGCATCTCTGTCCTTGCTTATTGAATCTCAAACATCTTCCAAAGCACTTTACGCCCTTGGATTTAAGAGAGAAGAGGCTCACATCATCGCAACACCGGGCGACCCAGATCTTAAAATGATTGAGGTTAAGCGCACACCACCAAATACAGACGCTCCAAACATACTGGCAAAGATCACATACACTATTTCAAGCGATACCCCCCCCATTTTGGATGTTCAAGAATTTGGGTTCAAGGCTAAATCAACCTTAACACCCCCTCCGCCACCCATCATGGCAGAAGGTGCAAGCTCTTCTGAAGATTTGCCTCCTATTGGACTAGATGAAGATATGAATCTGGTTGATGAAGGCTGCACATTTACTCTTAAGGAAGCTTCCGACAATGAGGCGCAGGACCGTATTAAATTTGAGTGTAAAGACTCTGGCACATCTGGCTTTCTGCGAATATTTCCACCAGAGGCTCTAGAGGCTGTTCCTGCATCGTAGATCTACCGGACTCTTTACTTTAGAGTTTTCAAAAATAATAAAGCACTAGGCCTTTAAAAAATCTTGGGCGCTTTCGAGCAATAGGTTGCAGGCGTTTAAGTCTTCGGCTTCGGCGTAAAGGCGAAAGAGGGGTTCGGTGCCTGAGGGGCGGATGAGAACCCAGCTGCCATCTTCCAAATAAAACTTCATGCCATCCATTTTTTCAATGCGATCAACCTTGCGATGGGCAAAATCTTGTGGTGGGTTGGCTTGCAACTTAACCATGGCTTCTTCGATGCGCTCTGTTGGGAGGTGCAAGTCCAGGCGTTTAAATTGGTAGGGTCGAATTTCTGCGCACAGGCATGCATAGATCTCTGAGAGTGACTTTTGTTCTGTGGCCATCATTTCCAAAAGCATCAAGGCTGTAAAAATACCATCACGCTCTGGAATGTAATCTTTAATGCCAACGCCCCCAGACTCTTCACCGCCAACTTGGGCTTTGCCCGCGACCATGTGCTCTGCGATAAATTTAAAACCAACAGGGGTTTCAATACAGGTTTGGCCAAAGGCTTGCGCGATCAAGTCGACCATTTGGGTTGTTGATACACTTCGGGCAATGTTCCATTTTTTGTGTTTGTTTTTAAGCATGTGCCAATAGAAAACAGACAGGATCATTTGGGTGGTGAAGGCATTGCCATGTTTGTCTATGGCGCCGAGGCGGTCGCCATCGCCATCGGTTGCAAACCCGCAGTCTAGATGGTCTTTTTTGACTATGGAAGCCAGCTCTTTTAAATTTTTCTCAACCGGCTCTGGGGCAATGCCACCAAAGTTTGGATTGTCTTGGGCATGGATCTCTGTAACCTCGACATCAAGAGACTCTAAGATCTCTCTAAAAAAAGTAGATCCTGAGCCGTACATCGCATCCACACCGACACGAAAGCGTGCGGCTTTGATTTTCTTTGTGTCAATGTGTGAAAAAAGGGTTTGCTTATAATCATCGATGAGATCAACAAATATGATTTTGCGTTTTTCAAGGTGGGATTTAAAAACTTCGTCGCTGGGGACTTCAACGTCCTTGAGCGTTTTGATCTTTGTCTCAAAAGCGTCGGTAGTGGCTTGTAATGCAGAACAGCCATGAAATTGTTTGAACTTAAACCCATTGTAGTCAGGTGGGTTGTGACTGGCCGTGATGACAATGGCACCTGCCGCCTTGGGATCCTGTTTGGCCTTAAAAGAAAGTACAGGTGTGGGCATATATGTAGAGGTTAAAAAAACCTGAAAGCCTTCTGAGGCAAAAACACTTGCCGTCATTTTGGCAAAGTCCTCTGAAAGAAAACGGCGATCATAACCGATGTAGATATGGCGCCGGTATGGGTATGTGTCTAAGCATGTGCGGGCAACACCAAGAGCAACTTTTGCCAGGCGCTTAAAGGTAAAGCCGTCTGCTATCTTGGCTCTCCATCCATCGGTTCCAAATTTAATAGTCATCTCAAGGCTTTTACTATCACATCAAATGCATTTTGAAAGCTGGAAGGATCGGCTTTGTTTTGCCCTGCAATGTCATATGCCACGCCATGACCGGGCGAGGTTCGCAAGAATGGCAGACCCAAAGTAATGTTGGCGACCTGGTCCAGGCCGTTGTACTTGGCAGCGACCAAAGCTTGGTCATGGTAGGGGCTGATGATGATGTCCCAGTTTTTGTCTCTGGCACTTGGGAAAAAAGCATCGGCCGAAAATGGCCCAAACATTAGCATGCCTTGGCTATGGCATCTTTGTATACAGGGGCTTAGCCAACACTTTTCTTCGGCATCTGGATCGACTTCTCCGGCGTGAGGGTTGATGCCTAAAACAGCCATTTTGGGTTTATCAACATTGAAGTATTTTTGGTAGGCAGGCACCAGGTGCTCGAGCAGGTTTAAAAAATAAGCTTCATTGAAATCCTGGCTGACCTGTCTTAAGGGGATGTGTTGGGTGCCAACCACAATACGGAAGTCATTGTTTTGCATCAGCATGATGGCCATAGGACTTTGCGTTTTTTTTTCCAGGTACCCAGTGTGTCCGTCAAAGTTAGGCAAAACTTTGGCTACAATGCTTTTGTCGATTGGGGCAGTGAGCAGGCCGCTTACTTTTTGTGCCAATGCATCACTGATGGCGGCGTCCAATTGATCTAGGACGTATTGACCACGTTGCTTGAGATCTTCTGGCGCGCGCGCATGACAATCAACCTGGCAAAAAGTAAGACTACGGGGCATGTGGATGCCCAGATCATCACAGGCCTTTTCAAGATGCTGGCGGTCTCCGTAAATGATGTGAGGCGCGCGCGTGATGTCTTTTAAAGATTTGGCAGTAATCTCAGCGCCAATGCCCATAGATTCGCCCAGCGTGATGCCAATCATGAGCTTATTTTCCAAGAGAGTGGAGGCCAGGCATTCTACGGCCTACCGGATAAGGTGTTTTTGTATGCTGCATGTGGCGTTGTCAGTTTTGCTATAAAAACGTTTCAATGATTGCGCTTTGTTTAAGCCGAAGGATGTCTTGGTTGAGTGCTTGGGCAATACGCTGATTCATGATGATTTCTTTGTGTTTTGCAAAGTCTTCTTTTGAAATCTCAAGCGACATATTACCTTTGCCCAAATGCTTAACCCAGGCTGTGCCAAGTTCCATCGGAATGGGTTTTGAGACTTCATCTTTGCTTAACATTTTGAGTGCTTGAGCAATCTGAGGTTGGAGGTCAGTTTCCGGCACTTTACCCATGTAGCCGCCCTGCTCAGCGTTGGGCCCCTTGGATTGGGCTTTGGCAAGGTCTTCAAAGTTTTGAGAGTTTTGCAGCTTATTTGAGATGTCTTGGATAGAAGACATCTCATTGTCATCTTGGGGGATAAAAAACATGGCAAACTCGACGTAGGGAACGGGTTGTGATTTTTGGCCTTGGAGGTCGTGTATTTTTTTTTCGATATCGGCATCTGAGATATTAATTTTAGGTTGAATGATCTGGCTCATATAGTTATTGCTTGAAATGCGCTTTTTATAATCGCTTTCAAGGTCTCCCAAGGTGGTTCCTTCGGTTTTGAGCAATCGCTCAAACTCGGCCTTGGTGCCAATGCCGTTTTCGCGCATGATGTTTTCAATGACGTTTTGCACTTGGGCGTCAGATGCTTGGATGCCATATTTTTTGATCTCGTTGTTGATCAAGCGATCTTCGATCATCTGTTCTAAGACTTTTTTTTGAAACTGCATGGGTTGATCCAGCTCTTGAGAACGGTTTTCAAGCTTGAGCAGGTTTGAGACATTTGTTTTTTGCTTATCAAGCTCGGAAGCCAAAATCACCTCACCGTTGACGTTGGCAACAATTTGGTCTAGGAGCGTTTCTTTGGCCACAAGCCCCTTTGGGGCTAGGCTCAATAGTAACGCTATGAAACTAATTGATAGGAATGTCTTCTTGAAGTAGTGCATGATTTCTCTCGATATTGGATTCTAAAATTCTTTCTTCCAGCCACTGCTTATAATGCTTTTCGCGTTTTTCTTGAAGCATATTTTCAAAAATGAAATCACGTACTTCTTCAAAGGTTAGGGTTTTAGAGGGCTTCTTGCCGATGATTTTGACAATGTGAAATCCCTTTGAGGATTTAATGACAGGGCTCAATGCCCCTGGGCTTAGTGGGTAGATCATGCTCTCAAGCTCAGCATCGAACATGCCTCGGGCCACCCAACCTGTATCACCAGCCAGTGAGCTTTCTGGCTCCACAGAATAGGCTTTGATCATCTGACTGAACGTGGCCCCCTCCTTAAGCTCTTTTAGAATCTTTTGGGCTTGAGTTTTTTGGCTGACAATGACCTGTTGAAAACGAATTTGGTCCTCCTGAATAAAAGCTTCTTCCTTCTGGCTTTCATAGTGGAGTTTGAGAGCTGCTTCGTTAGGGGGGAGAATGTCTTTGGTGATGTGCTCAAAAAGCTTTCTGGCTTGAAGTTGGCGAGAAATCCTCTGTTTAAGGGCATTTGACTGCCACGTTGACATTTCAGATACCTTGCCCCCGTACATCATGAGGGTATTCTTCTCGACTTCTTCTTGGCTGGGCTTGACCTTGAGCCTTTGGGCATGTTGAAACATGATCTGCTCTTGAATCAGCTCATTGAGGACTTCTTTCTTGAGATGGGTGTTTTTTTCAGGTGTATTGAGCTTGGGGTCAAATTGATATTCCTTAAGCCGGGTATGGAGGTCAAACAGGAAAATATCTTGTTGGTTGACCCGGGCGACAATGCTCCGTGCTGATTGGCGTTGGCAGCCGGCAAAAAAAGCAAGGCCCAAAACCACAAAAAAAATAAAAGAGCTTTTAGGCGTGCCCATCCACAGGCTGCTATGTTTTGTCTTCGGGCGCAAGGCCTGGATCGTCTTGAAGGTGCTCATGATAAACGGTCACAGTGTTACCAGCTTTTAGCTCAGATTTATATTTATTCGTCTCATCTAAGATGCTGCGCTGAATCAGGTGCGTGCGGATTTTTTCGCGGTGTTGGGCAAAGCCAATTTTTCGATCGGTGAGTTTGATCAAGTGGTAACCAAACTGGGTTTCGACAATATCACTGACCTGCCCGATCTTTTGGAGTTCAAAGACAGTTTTTTCAAAAGGCTTTACCATGCGGCCTCTGGTAAAATAAGAGAGATCACCACCCTTTTGAGCAGAGCTGTCTTGAGAGAATTTTTGGGCAGCTTGCTCAAAGGTCATTTTTTGATCTTGCAGGTCTTTTTGGATCTTTTTGATTTGGCGCAAAGCTTCGAGCTTTGTTGAAGCGTCTTTTTCATCAAACTTAATAAGAATATGAGAAGCGCGCAACTGGTCAAGCTTGAGCTTGTTGTCTTGATAGTATGAACGCAGGGCGGGCTCGTTTATTTTTTCGACCTCGGCTTTGAACTTACGCTTTAAAAACTCATCAACGACTGTTTGTTTGATGGCCATATTTTTAAGGTGGAAGCTGTCTTTAAGCGCCTCTTGAAAAATCAGTTCCTGAAAGACCATGTCATCAAGAAGTTTCTTTTTTGCGCTGATACTTTCGGTATCGATGGCTTTAAATTCAGCCAGTTGCGAGCGTTGCACATCAAAGTCGTTTTGAGTGATCACGCGTTTGTTAATAGAGGCCAGAACACCCTTGCTCGAAGCCCCATTGTATTGAAAGCACGCAGCCAAATTGACAACCAGGGCAAGGGCGCACAAAGGAATCATATAAGTATTCATCATGGGTGCATTCTAACCTTGGAGGTGCAGTCGCTTCAAGATTTTTTTGGTTTCCTCATAGGGGTCCAGTTGGGCGTCAAATGTGATGTGGAGTTTATGGTCAGGGGTAAGGGAAATGGTTTTTTCCTTCTGGACCATCTTCAACAAGACATTCATATCCAAATTCGCTTGGTCAGAAAACTCTATGGTGGGTTGGTGGTTGGTTAGGGTAAGTTTTTTGACCCCGCTGTCTCTACAGACGATTTTAAGTTCAATGATTTCGAGCAGATTTCTGACCTGGTTGGGAAGCTTTCCAAAACGATCAACAAGCTCTGTATGCAAACGATCAAGTTGCTCGTCAGAGGGACAGATTGAAAGGCGGCGATAGATCAGCAAGCGTTCTTGATGATCTGCGATGTAGGTTTCTGGGATAGATGCTGGCAAACTTACCTGGAGTTCAGGTTCAATGTCTTGTTTGACCTTTTCGCCTTTGCGTTTGCGAATCTCGCGTTGCAAAAGCTGCATGTACATTTCAAAACCAACGGTCGACATGTGTCCGGACTGCTTCGCGCCCAGCAAATTACCTGCCCCCCTCATTTCTAAATCATGCATGGCAATGTGTAATCCTGAGCCCAGTTCTGTAAAGCGTTTCAAAGTCTTAAGGCGTTTGAGGGCATCTGGTGTGATAAGATCTTCACCAGGGATCAAGAAGTATGCGCATGCATCTTTGGTTGAGCGACCAATCCGGCCTCTGATTTGGTATAGTTGTGCAAGCCCAAAGCGGTCTGCGCGGTTAACAATCAATGTGTTGGCGTTGGGAACATCAATGCCAGATTCAATAATAGTTGTGCATAGCAAAAGGTCAAATTGGTGATCAAGAAAATCAACCATGGTTTGTTCAAGTTGGTCCTTATCCATTTGGCCATGTCCTTTTCGGATGCGCACATCTGGCAGAAGCTTTTGCAAAAACACCTGCATGCTTGATATTGTTTCAACTCTATTGTGTAGGAAGAACACCTGACCTTTGCGCTGCATCTCTTGAAAAACAGCATCTCGGATAACGGCTTCGTCAAAAGGGGCCAAAATCGTTTCAACAGACTTGCGATCCAGTGGCGGGGTATTGATAAGAGATAGGTCTCGAATGCCCGTGATCGAGAGTTGCAAGGTTCTGGGAATAGGTGTGGCGGTGAGCGTGAGTACGTCAACTTTATTTTTGAAGGTTTTGATTTTCTCTTTGTGCTTCACCCCAAACCGTTGTTCTTCATCTAAAACCAAAAGGCCTAGATTGGCGAAGGTGACGTCTTTTGACAGGAGCCGATGGGTACCGATAATAATATCAATTTTGCCCTCCGCGAGTTTTTCTAGCGTAGCCTTGTTTTCCTGTGTGGTTTTAAATCGGCTGACAAAATCAATGACCACAGGAAAGTCAGAGAAGCGTTTTTTAAAGTTTTGAGCATGCTGTTGGCATAAAATGGTGGTTGGAACCAGGACCGCTGCTTGTTTGCCAGACATGACTACCCGACATGCGGTCCGTAGGGCAATCTCTGTTTTGCCAAAGCCAACGTCTCCACAAACCAAGCGGTCCATAAGTTTGTCTGACTGAAGGTCCTCTTCAATGTCTTGCATGGTTTTGATTTGGTCGGGGGTTTCTTCAAAAGGAAACAAACGTTCAAACTGTTCATACATTTCTTGTTGGGGTGGATAGACATGGCCCTTGCTGACATTTCTCTGGGCATAGAGCTCGATGAGCTCTTGCGCTATCTCCTCAACAGCTTTTTGGGCTTTGTCCTTCTGGCCTTTCCAGGCTTGAGAACCCAGCGTATCAATTTTGGGTTTGGCACCATCGCCGCCAACAAAAGGATGGATGCGGCTGAGCCGATGAATGGGAAGCAGAAGTTTATCTTGCTTCGCGTAACTAATGACTAAAAAATCTTGGGTCAGGTTGCCCACAGATATTTTTTGCAGACCCTTGTACAGGCCAACCCCAAAATCAACATGGACAACAGGGTCACCCAAGGCGAGTTTTTTGACATCAATTTGTGATTTTTGAATCTTTGTTTCTGTATACCGTTTTTTGGTTCCAAAAAGATCGACCTCAGAAATCCAGACCTCACCAATGTCACGGTCTACAAATCCAAGATGAATCTCCCCACGGTCAATAGCAATGTCTGATGGGGTGTTATGGTTTTTCTGGGTGGTTGTTAGGCCATGGTTTTGGACAAGTTTTTCAAAGCGGGTGATGCTCTGCTGGCTAGAAAGTGCTACGTGAACCTTAAGGCCATTTTTTTTCCATGCCCGGTGGTGTTCTAAAAAAGGTGCAAGGGGTGTTTGAGATTTTTGATGCAGACGCATTTGGTCGCGCAAGCCTTCAAGCGATTGGATATGTGCATGTTCAATCTGCTGGTCAAACATATTACTTTGAACCATCACGTCAGTCAGCGCAAGCTGCGTGTGTTTTTTAAGCCAGTTCAAAACATTACCCAGCCCTGGGAAAAAACTAGAGGTGGGGGCAGAAAGAATTTTTTTGTCTGCGTTGTCGACTTCCGCATCAGCAATGCGTTGAGATAGCGCTTTTAAAGATTGCAAGCCGCTAAAAGGATCGATCCAAACTATGTCACGATCATCCTTCCAGTGGTCCATCAAGCTTTTTGGAGGCACAAGAAAAGGGATGAATTTTGAGATAGCCGCAAAATCTGACCTTTGTGACATGGCCTGTTGGATGCGCATGCGCTCATGAGTTGGAATTTCAAGACCATCAGCATGGGCTTTGAGGCGCTCCAACACAGGTTTAATTTCATGAGGATAAAGACATTCTTTGGCCGGTCCAAGTGTAAGGTCTTTAAGGTTAGGTTCCTTCAAGCTTTTTTGGGATTGCTGAGTTGTAGGGTCGAACATGCGGATCTCTTCCAGCTCATCACCAAAAAAAGCGAGGCGATAGGCTTGGTCTTGCCCCACCGGAAAGAGATCTAGAATATCTCCCTTAAGTGCAAATTGGCCTTGGCTTTGGCATGCTGACATTTTTTCAAAGCCCAATGCGCAAAGGTGCTCTAAAATGTTGGTGTGACTGTAAGATTGACCAACAGCAAATGTATGGCTGTTAGTTGTGAAGTGGCTGGGGCAAAGTGATATTTGGCCAAGTGCCTGAACAGTTGTCACAAGATGTGTGGGTTGTTTGTGGTGGCAGGTGAGTGCTTGCAAGCGTTCATGGGTGGTCTTGTCTTGCCTGATACGAGAGGAACTCAGGTCAGCGTTGTGACATGGGTAATAGTGCGCAGATATATCAGCTGTTTTTTTTCGATTTAAAAAAAAGCAAAGGTCTCTAAAAAAATTCAAACCATCCGCTTCATTCGCGCAGACAAACCAAGTAGGTTTGGTTTGGTTCTGGCTCAAAAAACGTGCTTTAGAAGCCCCAAAATATCCTGAAATACATTTCATTAGAAATCATGGGATATAGCTGGAATATCCGGCAAAGACTATGTTTATCACGTCATATTCATTAAAAAGGGTAAACTTTTCTTTACCCATCCGTGAAAGTTATCATTTTATTATTTGTTCATGTTATGTTAATTCAGTGAGCGGAGAGAGGTTTTTTATGGGGTATTTTGTTGTTAAAAAAAACCGCAACTTGTCAGGGTTTACCCTGGTTGAATTGATGGTTGCGTCGGTTATGTTTCTTGGTTTAGGGGCAGGGATTTATAAGATTATTCAATCTCAAACGCAAAACCAAACCACAGAGCTCGCACACGCCAATAAAGAAAGTATTTCGCAAAGCATTCTGAATCGTTTTCGCACAGATGTCAGTAAAATTGATCCGAACTGGCAACGCCTCGGCATCGCTTCAGTCTACCCACATCCAGGATTTCGTTTTGGGGAGAACCACTATGTGAGTTCTCCACTATTTGACGTAGAGTCGTTGAGCGATGCCGTAACGTTTCTTCGAAAACATGACACCAAGACAGACATTTATAACGTCTCTAATAACCTGAGGTTCCCTAGCGGGGCTACCGACTCAGGGTATGAGGATTTATTTGGAAGTTGGATTAATATTTCAGGAGATCAAAACATCAACCCTCTTGAGATTAACGACTGGGTTGTGGTCTATGCCGCTGGCAAATATATGCTTGGTATCGTAGCAGAGATTAAAGCTGGAGCGCTTGAAGGTGATTGGGTGGTTCAGTTAGGTTTCCCCAGTTCAGATTTTTTTATGGCTAAAAGTGAACTTTATGCAGAGGCTGGCTTTATTACGCAAAAAGGCGTGATTCCAACAAACATTGATTATACAGGCACTAAAAGTTTTGTTGCAGGTGAGGAAATGGGCAAGGGTTTTGATGACTTTTTAGAATTTAGGGGTCAGGAGACGTATTTGCAGGTCGTTGACCCTGTATCATACGAGCTGGATTGGCTCACCGATGATGGGCTTCCAAAAACTACAAATGCCTATGTGCTTGGCGCAGATGGTGAGCCTGAAAGCATGGTTGTGCGGACAACTTATGGAAATAATGTGGTGTCCAGAGAATATTTGGGAAAAGCGGACTCGCTAGGATTTACCTATGACGTGCTAAGGGCAAAAAAGACAAATGGTGTTGATGGCGTTCAGGGGCACATGGATGGTGAAGTTATCAGGGGTGTTGGGCGTGAGCAAGACACGGTGGTTGATGGATTTGTGCAGTTTGATGAGAATTATATTGGTCTTGCGTATATGAATATGGTTCATGCTGCGAGCAATATTGTAGGCGTGCGGATGCTCATTAGCCAAAAATGGAAACAAAGCGGAGAGCCTCAAGAGCTAACAGCAGAGGCAAAAGTAGCTCTGGATTCAGTTTTTGCAGACGGTCGGTATCAGCAAAATGAGCATGTGGATGCAGACTTGTCAGACGACTTGCATAGGATTTCTGAGCTGGCGCCCCAAGAGCAAATGGGCAAACCTATTTATTATAAAAGCTATGCAGATGATGCCGCCTTTATTGTGACACCTGTAATGGATTTAAGTCGGTCAGGGGAGAAGGGCAAGTTAGTGTTTACGCACCGAAACGGATGTCCAGCCAAAGAAAGTTGCGCATTAGCTGAGAGTATTACAGAAAGAGCAACTCAGTTTGATTTTGTAGTTGAGTTTGGCGATGATCAACATCAGTTTTTCCCGTCTCAGGTTCAAGAGGTGACTGATGCAAACGGACACAAAAGCCTTGTCGTTGGTGGTCTTGGCCTCAAGGATGGTCAAAGGGTTCCGATGATGGCCAGGGTCAACTTGGGTGATAGAACAATGTCTGAGGTCCTGGCCCCTTCTGTCAATGGATCAGGTTTATGCTCCATTGCGAACTGTGAGCTCCATATTTTAGATCAGCAGAGCTTAGGTCAAAAGATTCGAGATACTGCAGGTGGTTTTTTTCAGCAAGGCAACGAGCTATATGTGTCATCACTAACCAAAGCAGCCTCTAATGAAAAGTATGTAAGGTTGTTCAAGACCGAGCTAAAAAGTGATGGAATATATGCTGATTTTAGCGAAGTGGTTCTTGATGTTGGGGAAACGGGTCAAGGTCGTGTGATCACAGCTGTTAGCAATGCCCCCATTCATTATAAGGGTGAACAGTATCTACCGATATGTTTATCCCGAAGTATCCCATGTATGGACGGTATGCAGTACGAAGACAATACTGTGGCGCCCCCTGCAGAACCTAGTCAAGTCCCTCCAGCTGAGGATGACCAGGCGTCAGTTATTGAAGCAAGTCTGATCAAAGTGTTAAACTTTTTTAATCCCATTGGAGAGTGTCTTGCGCAAGGGGCAACGCCTTGTGATTTTAAGGATCAAAGTGATGGCAAAATTATGCTTTACCCTCTGAGTGGAACAGGCACCCCCGTTGAAGTTGCGCAACATAACTACCTATGCAGTTCCCTTCAAACTGTTGGAACAAATTTGCTGGTTAGTGGAAAGCTCGTTACCCAACCTCTTAAGGGGGACTACATTCTCGATGTGATCGACGGTCATAAGGGACCAAAAAAAATGTATACTGACGAATTAGCTTCAATAGGGTTCAATGATCCTGACAACATTGAAGATGGTGCTTTATATGCCGATGGATATCTCACCTTAAAGAGTGGTTTTGAGGAAGATTTTGAAGTTGAGATGGACATGATGAATCAGGAAGAAAATTATGGCTCATCAATTACATGGAATACGGGAACAAGTATTACGCAGTTTCCAGATGGTAGTCTGGGCTTTGCATTGGGGAATAAAAATAATGATCCTAATGGAACAAGTGATCCTGTTCAAAATGTTATTACAGTAGATATGAGTCCAGGGGGGATGCGGGATCGTGTTACGTCCAGTATTAATACAGCTTTAGATAACCTGAGCGCAAGCATTGTGACATCGTCCTACCATGGTGCGAGCCAGGAGTTTAAAGGCGAAGTGATTATCCCTGGGGTCATGTTGGTTGATTTTATTGATCCTGCTGAAGGTCAGGGCTATGAGGGCAGAACAGCGCGTATGCCCATCCCAAGGCTTTTGCCCCCTGCTGAGATGGACCAGGGTGCATGGATAGATTTCTTCTTTGACTACCATGACCCTAAAGATCAGGTTACGGGCAAGGACTACGCAGCCAAGCAAATTGATTTTCAAGATCATGTGGGTTGTACTGTATCTATACCGTCAGGGTGTTCAGTTTTTTAAAACTTTGGACCTGTTTGGTTGGGCCTGTTATATCTAGGCCATATGAAAAAAGCAGTGATTGTATCGATGGCCAGAACGCCCATCGGGAGTTTTATGGGTGGGCTTTCAAGTTTTTCAGCCCCTCAACTGGGCAGTTTTGCCATTAAAGCAGCGCTGGAGCGCGCGCAGATAAAACCAGATCAGGTCTCAGAGGTTATCATGGGCAATGTGCTCACCGCGGCCGTTGGGCAAGCGCCTGCGCGGCAAGCTTCTAAATTTGCAGGTTTGCCCAACCATGTTCCTTGTCTCACCATTGGTAAAGTCTGTGGGTCGGGTCTAAAAGCCGTAATGTTGGCAGCTCAAAGCATTGCGCTAGGCGACAGCGATGTTGTAGTCGCAGGTGGCATGGAGAGCATGTCCAATGCCCCGTTTGCACTGCCTCAAGCACGCAAAGGCTATCGACTCGGCAATGCCAAGATGATCGATACCATGGTGCATGATGGACTTTGGGATGTTTACAACGATTATCATATGGGGATAGCAGCAGAGCTCTGTGCCAAGGAGTACACGCTATCCCGGCAAGCACAGGACGCTTTTGCCATAGAGAGTTATAAACGATCAATCAAGGCGCAAGAAGACGGCAAGTTTACGCAAGAGATTGTTCCTATTGAGGTCAAAGGCCGCAAAGGAAAGGTCACCATGGTCACCGAAGACGAAGAACCCAAAGCCGCTAATTTTGAAAAGATCCCCCAACTCAAGCCGGTTTTTGACAAGGAGGGCACCGTGACTGCGGCCAATGCTTCAAGCATTAACGATGGCGCTGCAGCGCTTGTTTTGGCCTCTGAGGAAAAAGCCAAAGCAATGGGCTGGCCTATCTTAGCAGAAATTTCTGGCTATGCTCAGGTTGCGCGTGAACCTGAATGGTTTACCATCGCACCTTCCGACGCGCTTGAAGCCTTGAGCAAAAAATTAGACTGGAACCTTAAGTCAGATGTTGATCTCTTTGAAATCAATGAGGCTTTTTCGGTTGTGTCCCTAGCTGTGAATCAAAAGTTAAACCTTGACCCCACAAACATCAATATCTATGGGGGCGCAGTTTCACTTGGTCACCCCATTGGTGCCAGCGGCGCACGTATTTTGATCACGCTTTTGTCAGCCCTCAAACAAGAAAACAAATCCAAAGGTATGGCTTCACTCTGTATCGGCGGTGGAGAGGCAGTAGCTCTTGGGGTGTCGAGATGATTAAAAAAATTGGCGTAGTTGGCAGCGGCCAGATGGGCAATGGGATTGCGCATGTGGCAGCCCAAAGCGGATATGACGTTATTCTAAATGATTTAAACGAGGCGCAAGTCGAAAAAGGTTTTTTAACCATTTCTAAAAATCTAGATCGTATGATCAAAAAAGAAAAAATCAAAGAAGCAGATAAAATCACTATTTTGGATCGGATTCAAAAAAGCACCGATCTCAAAGATATGTGTCAGGCACAGTTGGTGGTCGAGGCGGCGACAGAAAATGTTGAGCTTAAACTGGGTTTGTTTAAAAAACTTGATGAAATCACGCCGAAAGAGACCATTCTGTCTTCCAATACGTCATCAATTTCAATCACCAAAATTGCCAGCGTGACCTCTCGCCCAGACAAGGTTATTGGCATGCACTTTATGAACCCTGTGCCCCTTATGAAGCTGGTTGAGATCATCAAGGGACATCTAACCTCTGCGGCAACATACGAAACGGTTGTAGGTATCGGTGAAAAAATGGGCAAGACCATGGTAACAGCAGAAGACTATCCAGGCTTTTTAGTGAATCGTATTCTTTGTCCTTATATCAATGAGGCTTTTTTTGCATTGGAAGCCAAGATTGCCTCTCCCGAAGATATCGATACAGCTATGAAACTAGGTACCAATGTGCCCATGGGCCCTTTAGCGCTTGCTGACTTTGTCGGTTTGGATACAGTGCTTTCTATTTTAGAAGTCTTGCACGCAGGTTTGGGTGAAGACAAGTATCGCCCTGCACCACTGCTTCGTAAATATGTAGATGCAGGGTGCTTGGGCAAAAAAACAAATCAAGGCGTCTTTAAATATGATTGATCTTAGTTTGCAAGGCCCAGTGGCCACCCTTATGATTAACCGTCCGAAAAGTTTAAATGCATTAAATAGAGAAGTGATTGAGACGCTCTCCAAAACAATTGCCGAAATTGAAGATTTAAAGAACGTGCGTGTTGTGAAAGTCTGCGGTGCTGGAGACAAAGCCTTTGTCGCAGGTGCCGACATCAGCGCTATGAAAGGTATGTCACCGGAAGATGCATCAAGTTTTGCCCAAACAGGCCAAGATGTTTTTATGAAGATGGGAAAAGCGCGCGCTATTTATATTGCCTGCGTTCAGGGGTTTGCATTGGGCGGCGGTTGTGAATTGGCTTTGGCGTGTGATTTAATTTTTGCCAGCCCGCAAGCCGTGTTTGGTTTGCCTGAAGTTTCTTTGGGACTCATTCCAGGTTTTGGCGGCACGCAGCGACTATCGCGCCTCATTGGCATAAGCAAAGCCAAAGAGCTTATTTTGACAGGCCAAAAAATAAAAGCAGCAGAGGCTTTGAGCTTAGGATTGGTGAATCAAGTCTTTGAAGAGAATTTTGATGAAAATATAGATGCCTTTATTGGACGCATACTCAAACAAGGACCGCACGCATGCGCATTTGCAAAACAAGCCATAGAGCAAGGTTTTGAAAAAGATCTGGACCAAGCCATGCATGTCGAGCAAAAAATCTTTGCGCAGTGTTTTGAAGGCCAAGAGTCCCAGGTTGGCATTGAGGCGTTCTTAAATAAAGAAAAACCCAACTGGGGATAAGAGCTGTTTTAAAAATGCATTTTGCAAAACAATGAATGGGATAATGCCTCTTCCAATTAAGCCGGAAGTGTTTTAAAAAACCAGTTTCTTTATATGGAATTATTAACGTTATGATTTACCTTTGGATTGTCTCGCTCATCTGGGCGTTTTCATTTGGGCTGATCAAAGGTCAGCTCACAGGCCTGCCATCAAATTACGTGACATTGATACGGATGGGCTTGGCTTTTTTTGTGTTCTTGCCTTTTTTTCGACTGTCAGCATTTAACAAGAAAGATCTTCTGAAGCTTTTTGCCCTTGGGGCTATACAGTTTGGATGCATGTATATTCTTTACATTCAGTCCTATCAATATCTTAAAGGTCATGAAGTCGCCTTGTTTACCATCACAACCCCTTTTTTTGTCACCTTGATTTATGATGTATTTCAAAAAAAGTTTCACCCATGGGCATTGCTCATGGTGCTTGTGTGCTTGGCGGGTTCCTCCGTGATGAAATACAGTGAGATTCAACGAGACGATTTCTGGTTTGGCTTTTTCTTGATCCAGCTTGCCAATCTATGTTTTGCACTTGGACAGGTGGGTTATAAAAAACTCTTTGAAGGCAAAGCCCTGGATCACAAACAAGCTTTTGCGCCCATGTTTTTGGGCGGCGTCTGTGTTGCGCTGCTTGCGGTCTTTGTGACCCAAACATCTTATGTGCCCCCGTCCTCCAAGCAATGGCTTGTTCTGATTTATCTTGGGGTATTGTCTTCAGGTGTGTGTTTCTTTTTGTGGAACCTGGGCGCCACCAAAGCCAAAGCCGGCACACTGGCCATCATGAACAACATGAAAATCCCCCTGGCCATCCTTTGCTCAGTATTATTTTTTGGTGAACAAACAAATATCACAACCTTAGCCATTGGCACGGTACTCATTTTTTTAGCCCTGTTTGGCGCCACAAAACCCATAAAAAAAATCACATCACGCAAGCTAAGGTGAAATGCTACTTTGTGTGCAACAGACACGTATCGAGACTCTGTAGAGGGGATGAGTTTTACCACTTTATGGAAATGCACACGTAACAACAGATGAGCAAAGCCTTCCCAAAAAGTTTTAGCCATTCTTATGTGGTCAAGCGAATATAGAACGTAAGCTTATGCAGAGCTTGGCTGATTTGGTACTCGTTGCATATCTCAGATATAGCTCTGCCTTTAAATCCTCAAGGACAATTCTAAAACTTTGTTTTGGAATCCCATTTGCTTTGTTTCATACTCGGCCTCCATCTTTTTATTGTCTGGTTTGGGCTTGATGGACCCAAAACCACTACGCTTTATCACTTAGCCCTATGCTTTTTCAATGTGTGGGGCAGTATAGTTTTTATTCCACTTTTTTTTGTTCATTTTGTGTAAAAATAGGTTTTCCATTTAATGCTTGAACTAATGTTGTGGTAGCAAGAACTGCGTAAAGCAATGAAATGACGATAGTCATTTTTGTATCTTTGAAGATATAAACAGAAAGCAATGGAAGTAACTGTAAAGCGTGCATTCCTATAAAGTGCGAAAATCTTAAATCACCTACAGTTTTGCTCCAACCTATAATCCACAAATTCGAGTTATCATTTATTGCACCAACGCTATGGCTCATATTAGAACTCATTAAAGCTCCTTCAAATGAAAAAACAACAAAAATTAATATACCCAAACGAATAGCCCAGATATAATGAATCGGTAAATTTGGAAAGAACTGTGTAAAAAAGAGAAAGCCAATATAAGCAGTATAAAGTGTAACGATTACCGCCGCTAAACCCATTAACGAATATAATATAGCATAGAGTGGTGTGTCAAAGTTGAAATGTGATGATTGTCCTTTAGAGGCTTGAAAAGTAATATAAGCAAGTTCAAAGCCGAATAAAATGATTACTGTCCAATTAAAAGGCGCTGCATTGAAGTTCGATAAATAATGACAATACCAAGCCATTGTCCAAGAAAATAAACCTATTGAAACAGCAAATTTAAAGGGCTTGAACCAGCCGTTTACCCCGTGAACTTGGGTAGTTGTAAGTTTGGTTAAAGCGATAAATATGATTGAAAGAGATAAGCAGAACAAACCAAAATAAAACAAGGATTCATTCCGAATTTTTAATTCCTTAATAAAATTTAGTATTCCTTCAGTCACTACCTTATTGTTTTTTATCAAGCGTAAACTTCGGCACAAAATGATTCAAGCAATAAAGCATTGCTCCGTATGTAAAAATGAGCGTAGGCATGTTGGTATTAAATCCTAAATCAAATTCTGGAATACCAAATAACTCTCTAAAAGACCTTGTGGCAATGAGTAGCATAAAAATAATTCCATAAGCAAAAACAGAAATGGCACTGTAGCGAGAAGTGTGTAAGTGGCAATTTTGCGTAGTGGCAGCGGGCCCCAAAGCCCAAGCTGACGATACGCAGGGTTGCCTTTAATGGTAAAAATCTAATATGCTTTTATCTTTATTTAAACTTACACACGAAAAGGAGCTCGCAATGAGCAAGACAAAAAAACAAGACATGCAAGGCCAAATCGAGGCTTTTTTAGAATCTCAAGGGGGTATTAAAAACATCAACCTTGATGATTTTACAGCCAACCTAACTAAGAATATCTATCAAGCGCTTCTAAAAGCAGAAATCAAAGAACACCTTGGATATGACGAAAACGGTAAATCTCCAGATGGAAATTACCGTAACGGCCATGGTCAAAAAAGCATCAAGGGGAGTTTTGGAGAAACACAGATTGATGTTCCTCGTGATCGGCAAGGGACATTTGATCCTAAAATCATTGAAAAGCGTTCCAAGACTGCCAACTCATTCAACGAGAAAATCATATCTCTTTACGCAAGAGGCATGACCACGCGCGAAATATCTGGCCACATCAAAGAGATTTATGGCATTGAGCTATCAGCTTCATTTGTCTCTGGCGCAACTGATGCTGTTAAACAAGAGGTTGCGCTTTGGCAATCTCGCCCACTGGAACATATGTATCCCATTCTCTACATGGACGGCATACGCTTTAGTGTTCGAGATAATGGTAAAATCATTAAGAAGGTCGTCTACATCGCTCTGGGCGTGGATTGTAACGGTGTCCAAGATGTCTTAGGGCTTTGGATTTCTGAAAACGAAGGTGCTTCTTTTTGGATGCATGTCTGTAGCGAGCTTAAATCCAGAGGCGTTCAAGACATCATCATTGCATGTGTCGATGGCCTTAAAGGTTTGCCCGAAGCCATTGAAACAGTATTTCCTAAAACAGATGTTCAGCTTTGTGTGGTCCATCAAATTAGAACCTCTACAAAATTTGTTTCTTGGAAAAATTAGCCGTACTTCGAGCCGTAGGCGAGTTAGTACGAGGCTTATGCAAAACGGAGCAGGGCCAAAGGCTCTGCGAGTGTAGCCAGAAAAGCGTTTTGTAAAGATCTTAAACAAATCTACAATTCCCCTACACTTAACGCTGCCAAACTTGCGCTTGAAAACCTTGAGAAAAATTGGGGCGCTCAATATCCAGCTAGCATCAAATCTTGGAAAACCAATTGGGATCGTTTAACTACCTTTTTTCAATACCCTGTTGAACTTAGAAAAATCATTTACACCACCAACTCTATCGAAGGGTTAAATGCCATGCTTAGAAAAAATACCAAAAACAAAAAAAGTCTTTCCCAATGATGAGGCCTTATTCAAAATCCTCTACCTCAATATTGTTAGGATATCTAAAAAGTGGAAATCCAAACATAATTGGGATATCGCTTTTAATCAGTTGAGTGTCATGTTCGAAGACAGACTCGTCATCGACCCGCTTAACTGATTATTTCACTTACACACTTCCGCTTACAGCGTCCGTTTTGGATATCCATTTTTTCCACCGCACTGTCTGAAGGTTGGTGTGTTCTTTGTTCACCATCATCAGAGGACAAATCCAAATTTCGTGTTAGGCCTTTTCCATTTGAACACCCATGCAATAGGAAAATAAAAGAAAAAAGAAGAAATCCAAAATTTCCTCTTATCCTTTTATACATCATAGAAGAATAACCTTCTTTATCGTGTATCACTGCTTTTGCTCTCCAATGGTTTCTTTTAAATCTACCTTTTTTAAGGGGGTCAGTAAAAAGATCCGCCCATTCAAGTGCGAAGTGTAACCCTGGAGTAGATGATTTATTAGATTTTTTCTAGTTGTGCGCGAGATATCATTATTTTTAAATGTTTCGGTGCACCTTTAGCATCAGTTCCTAAAAAGGGTAAGTTGATTTCTGTACTTGGACTTTGGGCAAGGTCAAGAAGTGCTTTTTCTGATTCATTCTTTATTCTCAAAAGAGCAGTTGCGTCTTCAGTAATGTTCATATCATGATCTTTTTTAAGTTTAGTGATCAACCACTTTGTCAGTTGGATACTGGTACAAGGCACCTTATATTTTGATTTTAATTGAGTTACTGGTTTGCTTTCTGGCACAGGTTTTTGTTGATTGATGGGTGCTATCATATGCTTATTTAAACTGGAAGGGTACAAACATCCGTTGGAAATAATGCCATACTCTTTAAATCCCTTGACAGAGTTCACACTGATATTTGGATTGTTTTCTATAAAATTTTTATAGGACTTTCCTGCATCTGTGAATTTTTTTATAAAATCTTCTGTGCTACCTGTCATAGAAACATAATTGGCCTTTCGATGGTCAGGGCAGTGCATTAAAAAGGTAACATGGGATCCACCAACTTCAGGTTTTGTCTCTATAGTCTCTTCATCCAGCTGAACGCCTGTAACTGTTATGTATCCACCAAAAGGATATCCAGATGCGATAGTGCGTACGATACTTCCTGCATGAGCGTAATAACCGTATTCAATTTTAGATTTTGCATTAGCTGGAGAGAGGGTGTGGTTTCCTAATTTGCAAGGCTGCGAAATAGTAAAATTTTCCCAAGTGCTTGAAAATTTTTTTGATGTATAAGATTCTAAATTCAAAATTGCAATTGTATATCCAACTTCCTTACCGTTATCGCACTTGATACGCCCAGCAAAAGCCCGATCAGTAGGGTGGGATACCTTCACATTGCCGAAGTCATTTGGAGATAGTTTTACTTGGGTTGCCCGTCTAAAGAGCTCGCTCATGGCTTGAGCACCATCGGCACTTACCTTATGTGAAAACAAGAAAAGACCTATAACAGAAAAACAAATTGCGTGTTGTAGAGTTGTTTTAAAATATATCATTGCCGAGCCATCCTCACGGTGGTTTTTTTGATCCATTGCATAATGATATATTGCAGTAAAATATAAAATGCAACTCAAAATACCTGCATAGCTCCTTAAATTATCACCCCCCCCCAATCAAGCTGAAGCTCAACTCTCAACACGTCAAAATACTCTCTTAAAAAAGCTTGCTAAAACGGGGGCATTACAGCTTTTTCTGCAAAACTCGCCTTTACCAACAGTTTGCTGGTTTGGGATAAGTTTCGAAAGAAGTCAAATTTCAACACGCACATCATGTGTCACTACCTGTATTGACACATGATGTGCGTTTTTGTTATGATTGATCATGAAGAAATCGACTTATTTGCAAATTCGCCTTACGCCATCGGAAAAAAAAATGATTTCGGATCAGGCTCAGTGTGCAGGTATGGAAATGTCAAGTTGGGTCAAAAAACAATTGTTCTCCAAAGACAAGCGCACCTATCTCGACATTTTAAAACACGTTATACCTGGTGAAAACAATAAAGAAGGTTTTGCTCTGTTTCACGATTTTCTAAATAACATCACGCCAACGTTGCTAGCTGATGTTGTTGTTGATTTGCCTGAACGGTTACGCGACACACTGTCTGGAAATTACATGGCTGCCATGGTGGAGGTTGCATGTCATATAAAAGGGGTTATACCGCCATTATGGGTACAAAAATATAAAGGGCTTATGACCCCCTATTTCTCTTCGACTCTGCCGAGTCTTCGTATGTACCTTATGCAATCATCTCCCCCGCCCTTTAGAAGGCGCAATATATTTATAGATGCAAGCATCGGAGATCGGGTATGACCGCAGAAGCAGCCCTAACAAAAGAGCGCATGCTTTCTCTTTTTGAAAAGTTAAATCATGTACTCAGGAGCAAGGGTGTTAAGGCAGACATCAACTTGGTTGGTGGCGCCGTGATGTGTTTGGCCTTTAATGCAAGAAATGCAACGATGGACATAGATGCCTACTTTATACCTACCCAAGTTGTTCGAGACATCGCAAAAGATATTGCGATACAAGAGGGCCTTTCACACGCTTGGCTTAACGATGGTGTCAAAGGGTTCTTCAGTGCGCGGGGTGAATTCACACTGTATTTAGAAAAATCACACCTTACGATTTATGTCGCTAAGCCTGAATACCTATTGGCCATGAAGTGCTTGAGTATGCGTATCGGAGAAGAGTTTTCTGACATCAGAGACGTCGCTTTTCTATTACGTTACCTAAATATTGAAACCCTCGAACATGCCATCACAACCATTTCTCATTATTATGACTTCAAAAAATTCCCAGCCAAAACAAAATATGTTTTGCAAGACTTACTGGCGCTATAAAATTTCTGCCAGTCAGGTTTGGTGTTCAATACATAAATCTTTGAAAATAGAGCTTCAAATTAAGCGTAACAAAAGCTTCGTAAACCATCTATGTGCCTTTGTTCCTCTCAAAATAAGCGCCGGGGGGGAATACGCCAACAGACCCTAATCATATTATCTTCTGGGTATAGGCATAGTTTTCAGGTGATTTGCTTGAAAGGCTAGGGGTTTTTGATAGGACTATAGGTATATGAATTTTGACCTCTCTGAACATCACCAGCAAATTCAAGAACTAGCCAAAAACTTTGCGCAAGATGAGCTTAGCTCTATTGCTGCTAAAAACGATGAAACGCATACCTTTGCGCAAGATGCGGTTAAGAAACTAGGTGAGCTGGGCTTCATGGGTATCGCCATCCCAGAAAACTACGGCGGGGCAGGGATGGACCCTATGTCCTACGTGCTTGTGGTCGAAGAGATTTCTAAGGTCTGTGCTTCTACAGGGGTTGCTGTGTCAGTGAACAACTCTCTGGTGGCTGAAGTCTTAAAAAACTTTGGAACTGATGCTCAAAAAAAAGAATTTTTAATACCCGTAGCCAGCGGTCAAAAGCTTGGAGCTTATTGCCTGACCGAACCCATGAGCGGCTCTGATGCGGCTACTATGGTAACTACAGCTGTCAAGGATGGAGATGATTATATCATCAACGGCGCCAAAAACTGGATTACCAACGGAGCGTTTGCAGGCACATTGATTGTTTTTGCCATGACCGATCCTAGCAAGGGAGGCAAGGGTGTGAATGCCTTTGTGATGGACACCAAAACACCTGGGGTCGACATTGGAAAAGCTGAAAATAAAACTGGCATTCGTTCATCCAGCACCTGCACGATCAGCTTTACAGACGTCCGTATCCCAGCCTCGCAGCGTTTGGGGGATGAGCTGGCAGGTTTTATTATTGCTATGAAGACTTTGGATAATGGCCGCATTGGTATTGCAGCCCAAGCTGTGGGTATTGCCCAAGCGGCATTAGATGCGTCTATTAAGTACGGTCATGAGCGCAAGCAGTTTGGTCAACCTATTCTTGAAAACCAAGGTTTGCAATGGATGGTCAGCGACATGGCCACGCGCGTGGATGCTGCGCGTTTGCTTACCTATCAAGCGGCATTTAAAAAAACCCAAGGGGGCCGCTTCACCCGGTATTCTGCAGCAGCCAAACTCTTTGCCAGTGAAACAGCAGCTTTTGTGACAGACAAAGCTGTGCAGATCCATGGTGGCTATGGCTATACCCGAGAGTATCCGGTGGAACGTTATATGCGCGATGCTCGGGTCACCGAAATTTATGAGGGCACCTCCGAGATTCAACGCTTGGTGATTGCGGCCCAAACTTTGAAAAGTTTTGAGTTTTAATAGGAAAAATCTGTGACCAAAGATCTTAAAAAAAATTTTGACCGATGGGAAAAAGATACGCTTAAGCCCCTCTTAGAAAAACGACCTGAACGCCAAGACAACTTTGTCAGTCTCTCAGACCATGAGATACGTCGACTGTATACGCCTTTGGATGTTCAAGACATCGACTACGAAAAAGACTTGGGCAATCCCGGAGAGTTCCCCTACACGCGTGGCATTCACGCCACGATGTATCGGGGACGCCTATGGACCATGCGGCAATTTGCGGGTTTTGGTACGGCCAAAGATTCCAACAAGCGCTATCACTACCTTTTGAAGCAGGGACAGACCGGTTTGTCGGTAGCATTTCACATGCCAACGATCATGGGCTACGATTCTGATCACGACAGGTCTCGGGGTGAGGTCGGCAAAGTCGGCGTATCGATTGATACGCTTGCGGATATGGAAGCTCTTTTTGATGGCATTCCCCTCGACCAAGTCACCACATCCATGACCATCAATGCGCCTGCGAGTATTTTGTGGGCCATGTATTTGGTTGTGGCTGAGAAGCAGGGCGTGTCTTGGGACAAAGTCGGCGGCACGACCCAGAATGATATTTTAAAAGAGTACATCGCCCAGAAATCTTGGATTTACCCGCCTCGCCCTAGCATGCGTTTGATTGTAGATATGATGGAGTTTGCCAAAGATCATGTGCCCAAGTGGAACACAATCTCAATTTCGGGCTATCACATTCGAGAAGCGGGCTCAACAGCAGCGCAGGAATTGGGCTTTACGCTGGCCGATGGCATTGGCTATGTTCAGGCTGGTATTGAGCGGGGCATGGATGTGGATGATTTTGCGCCACGGTTGTCCTTTTTCTTTAATGCGCATTCCGATTTTTTTGAAGAGATTGCCAAGTACCGGGCTGCCAGACGCATTTGGGCGCGCGTGATGAAAGAGCGCTTTGGAGCTAAAAATCCCAAAAGCATGATGTGTCGTTTTCATACCCAGACGGCAGGCTGTTCCTTGACTGCCCAACAGCCTTATAACAATGTTGTGCGAACCACGATCCAAGCCATGGCAGCGGTGCTTGGGGGAACTCAAAGTTTGCATACCAACTCCCTTGACGAAACCCTGTCACTGCCCACCGAGGAAGCTGTGACCTTGGCCTTGCGCACCCAACAAATCATTGCGGACGAGTCAGGGATTCCTGCCACCATTGATCCATTTGCGGGGAGTTACTTTGTGGAAAAACTCACTGACGAGATCGAAGCCCAAGCTCTGACCTATATTGAAAACATCGACAAAATGGGGGGTATCATCGAGGCCATTGAGCGCGGCTATCCCCAACAAGAAATTGGCAATGCGTCCTACAAATACCAAAAGCAAGTTGAAGTGGGTGATAAAATCATCGTGGGTGTGAACAAGTATGTTGACCAGAGCGATCATGATATCCCTACATTGACCATTAGTGATGAGACCGAAGCAGAGCAAGTCCAGAATGTAAAAAAAGTCAAAGCCAGCCGCAATCAGTCAGAGGTTAATCAAAAATTGGCGGCACTTAAAGCAGCAGCCCAAGGGACAGAGAATGTCATGCCGTTTATTATTGATGCTGTTCGCAGCTATGCTTCGCTGGGTGAAATTTGTGATGTATTTAGAGAGTGTTTTGGGGAATACCATGACCCCAAATGGCTTTAATACTGGGCTTGTGATGAGAGAAACGGCTAAAATTGCGCAATTTTTTGCTTCAGCGCCATTGCGAGCGGTGCTCAGGCATGTCTATGCATTTAATTTCTTTACACTTGCGTTCATTAATCGTGTTTGTTTTGGGTCTTTTGGCGTGGGACCTGTTTCCCAAAGTAGGAGAACCGAAAAATTTTGCTTTCTGACAAGGCCGCAGGTTCTGAGCAAAAGTAGCGTATACACATACATGAGGCTTGTGAAGGGCCGAGAACGCAGTCAGAAAGTAAAAGGTTCGGTTCCAGAATGGGGGGGCACATGTCAAGGTTAAGGATATTGGTGGCTAAGCCGGGCTTAGATGGGCACGATCGGGGTGCCAAAATTGTCGCGCGCGCGCTTCGTGATGCAGGTTTTGAAGTGATTTATACAGGTTTGCACCAAACCCCAGAAATGATTGTCAATGCAGCCGTTGATGAGGACGTGGATGCGGTCAGCATGTCTGTTCTATCAGGTGCTCATATGTATTTATTTGCAGAAGTGATCAAGCTTTTGAAAGACAAAGGGGCATCGGACATTTCTGTGTTTGGAGGGGGAATCATCCCGGATGAAGACATCCCAAAACTAGAAGCCATTGGTGTCGCGAAAATTTTTACCCCAGGGTGTTCACTCCAGGAAATCACCGATTGGGTGGGATCAAGTGTGCATTCAACAAAGCAATGATTCCCAACATGTATCACAAACCTAAATGTTTTTTTATTACCGAATAAAATAAGGAGTTAATATGGATTTTGCGTATTCAGATAATCACATGATGATCAAGGACATGGTCGATGAGTTTGCCAAAAAAGAAATCGAGCCTGGCGCCATTGCGCGAGATGAAAAGAGTGAATTTCCACTAGAGATTTGTCGCAAGCTTGGAGAGCTAGGCTTGATGGGTATTTTGGTACCCGAAGAGTATGGCGGCTCCGGCATGGATGTCACAAGCTTTGCATTGGCTGTTGAAACCATTGGCAGGTACGACGGCTCAACGGCGCTCTCAGTTCAGGCGCACAATGGATTAACCTGCGGACACCTTCTTGTGGCTGGTAGCGAGGGTTTGAAAAAGAAGTACTTGCCCAAGCTTGCAACGGCAGAGCATTTAGGGGCGTGGTGTTTAACCGAGCCTGGTTCCGGCAGTGATGCCTCAGGCATGAAGACCACAGCTGTCAAAAAGGGCGATCGATGGATCATCAATGGTTCCAAAAATTTTATTACGCACGGTACCTACGGTGATGTTTTCATCATCATGGCCAATACCGATCCTGCTAAGGGCAACAAAGGGATCACAGCCTTTGTCGCAGAAAAAGACTGGAAAGGCCTGCACATCGGTAAGAAAGAAAACAAGCTGGGCATGCGTGCCAGTGATACCACTGCCCTGACGTTTGAAGATCTGGAAATCCCAGAGGAAAATATGTTGGGTGAGCTCAATAGAGGTTTTGTGGATACGATGAAAATCCTAGACCGCGGTCGCGCAGTGATTGCAGCTCTAGCTCTCGGGATCGGACGAGGCGCGCTTGAAGAATCTACTAAGTATGCCAAAGAGCGCAAAGCGTTCGGAAAAAGTATCTCAAACTTTCAAGCCATTCAGTGGATGATTGCAGATTCCTTCACCGAGCTCCAGGCAGCCAAGGTGCTGGTTCAAAAAGCCTGTTGGTTGCATGATCACAAACGCTATGCCAAAAAAGAATCCTCCCAGGCCAAACTCTACGCCAGTGAAGCAGCCCATCGCGCTTGTCATCGTGGCGTGCAAATCCATGGCGGCTATGGCTACGTGAGCGAATACCCAGTTGAGCGCTACTGGCGGGATGCCAAACTCTGCGAAATCGGCGAAGGCACCTCCGAAATCCAAAGAGAGCTGATATTTAAGAAAGCAATTGATTAAGGGTCTGTTGACAATTCAAATACCTGCTGCTAAGCCCTACCACAAGGCCATCAGGACGCATTCGTCTTCACACCAACAATACGATATCGCTGCTGCGCAAGTACTTCTTTCGCTTTTTTGCAAAGCCCGCCTTGACTTGAGCTTATGCTAGAACTCCTCGCTTTGGGCTTTGAGTCATCAACACGCCCTAGTTCCTGGGTCTGACAATCCCGTAAAAACTTGATGGGTATGATGAAACGCTCATCCTGATCATGGGTTGGTTTTGATCTTTCGACATTGTTAGAGTTTTTTTTGACAATTGCTTCACATTTTTCTTAATTAGGGGAGAATGGGATATTCATGAGCAGTTCGATTGTCTGGAATCCCACCCCTGAAATGTTGACCCAAAGTGAAATGGCCAAGTATATGGCCTGGGTTTGCACAAAATATTCACTTAAATTGTCTAATTATCAAGAACTTCATCAGTGGAGTGTGGATCATATTGAAGATTTTTGGGAGAGCATGTGGCGGTACATGGATGTGCAGTATGATTCTACGTATTCACAGGTCCTTGAAGCGCGTAAGATGCCGGGTGCCAACTGGTTTCCAGGGGCGCGGCTAAATTTTGCCAAAAATATTTTGAAACCCTGGATGTTGGGTGATCCAGAGCGTGTGGCCATTGTTGCGCTGGATGAAGAGCGCAATCGCATTGAGCTTACAGCCGAGGCCCTGATTGATCAGGTGACAATTTTTCAGGCCTTTCTAAGGACCCAAGGTGTACGAGCCGGCGATCATGTGGCAGGGATTGTTTGCAATGACGAAAAAACCATCATAGCCAGTCTGGCAGCCAGCAGCCTTGGCGCAACATGGTCGAGCTGTTCTCCAGAGTTTGGTGCTGAGTCGCTCATAGACCGTTTGGAACAGGTCCAGCCCAAGGTTCTTTTCTCAGTGACTGGCTATACATACAATAGCCGAGAATATGTGATGGGGGAGAAGGTCAAAAAAGTTATCTCAGCGCTAAGCGAGCTAGAGTCAGTGGTCTGGATTCAGAAAACCAGCAAACCCTTTAAGATGAAGGATGCAAAGCATGTCCTCTGGAACGACATTGCACGCAAAGACCCTCAGATGGACCTTACTTTTGTGCCCATGCCCTTTGATCACGCGCTGTACGTGCTTTTCTCGTCAGGTACGACAGGCAAGCCCAAAAGCATTGTTCATGGTGCTGGTGGAGTCTTACTGCAGCATTATAAAGAGCATGCATTACACTGTAATTTGACTGAGAAAAGTGTGCTTTCGTATTACACCACATGTGGGTGGATGATGTGGAATTGGATGGTTTCGGGACTCGTGACAGGTGCTCAGCTGGTGCTTTATGATGGGGCACCCCATTACCCTTCGATTGAACGTTTATGGCGTTTGATTGAAAATGAAGGGATTACCCACCTAGGGACCTCCGCTAAATTTCTATCAGTGTGTCGAAAACAAGAATTTTCACCCAAGCGGATGGTCGAGACATCAAGCTTGGAGAATATTTTGTCAACGGGCTCCCCATTGGTCGACAAAGACTATGACTGGGTCTATGGCCATGTCAAAAAAGACCTTCAACTTACGTCCATTTGTGGTGGGACTGACATTGTATCCTGTTTTGTTTTGGGTAATCCGATATCTCCTATCTATCGGGGTGAGATACAATGCAAAGGTCTTGGCATGGATGTCGCTGCATTTGATGAATCAGGCAAAGAGGTTTTGAATCAAAAAGGGGAGCTGGTATGCAAGAGCGTTGCGCCCAGCATGCCCATTTACTTTTTGCACGATCCAGAGGGCGCGCGTTACCAGGCGGCCTATTTTGAAAAATTTAATAAGGTCTGGAATCATGGTGACTTTGTCGCGTTTAACGAGCGAGGTGGGAGCATTATTTTTGGACGATCTGATACGACACTCAACCCTGGGGGGGTGCGCATGGGAACATCCGAGATGTACCAACGGCTCAACTCGCTTCCCGAAATTGAAGACGCCTTGGTCACCAGCGTGCCCACAGAAAGTGATGAAGATATTGTATTGTTGGTGATGCTAAAGACTGGCTCTGGAATAAACCGCCATTTGAAAGCCAAAATTTGTGATCATATTAAATCAGGCCTTTCCCCCAGGCACGTCCCCAAACATATTTTTCAGGTGTCTCAGATTCCTTACACCATGAGTGGCAAGAAAGTTGAGCTGGCGGTGCGGAGAATTTTTCAAGGCCAAGATGTGTTAAATCATGGAGCGATTAAAAACCCCAACAGCTTAGACGAAATCCGTGAATTGGTTCCGTCACTTCTTGGGTAGATTAGTTCCAGCCAAATTGGGTGCCTCTAGGCAAGGCCTTCAATAAATTCCATAATATCATCGTGCTTGGCGCGCGCGTCTTCAAAGCCCAGTTCCAGGAGCTTTTTAATATAGGAAGGCTCAAACAAAAAGTAACTCAGTAAGTTCGAGCCTTTTTTTTCATTGATTTCCAGCAGGCGAATCACCGCCTTTTCTAAAACCCCAAAAGACTCGAGGCTGCGGAGCGATTTTTTAAGTTCCTCATCAACAAAAGCAGTGATGTCCTGGGATGGTCTAAATGAGAGGGTGCGCAAGGGGCGAATATTGAGCTGGTTGGCAATGCTATTATAGGTTGTGGTATCGGTATTGTCTTTGATGGTATGGAGAATTTTATTGATCCTCTGCAGTTGATGCTCATCGGTTTCCAAGCGATCTTGGAGAATGGAATAGATAAACGTCCCAATTAAATCCCCAAGGGCTGGAACTTCACCGACATGGGCTGTGCTTTGGGGATCTTTAGAGCTGGTTGCAATCATCATCAGATCGGTGGCCCCCAGATGAACCGCTGGGGTTAGAGGTGTGTTCATACGAAGTGCCGCATCATTATAATAGACCGAATCAATAGCTACAGAAGGAAATAACAAAGGAAGCGCAGCCGAGGCCATCACGTGGCGCGGTGATATTTTTGTTTTGTTCATGATGAATCTGCTTTGAAACTTTAGCTCCGGGTGATGGTCTAAAAAGAGCTCAATTTGGCCGGTCAATGTATTGGTGGCTGCCACAGCAATGGCATCAAGGTGGCCATCTTGAATGTTTTGGTGAATCATCTGCCATTGGACATTTTGAAGCAAGAAATGAAAAAAGGGTCGGGTATTTAAAAGTCCTTGGAAATGAATGGGTTGCTGGTCGTCGACTTTTAAGAAGCGATTTAAGCCAAACAGATTAAAGGCCATGCCTAGAGAGGATGACAACATCAGCTTGCCTAAGGTGACCGGGCCACGCTTATAGATTTTTTTGGCATGAATATTGGACCAAAGATCAAGCAGGCGTTGCCCCTGGGAGCTTAAGTCATGGGCTGCTGAGGCCATATAGGCGACATTGATGGCCCCCACGCTGGATCCGCTGTAAATCGAAAATTTTAATTTTTGCGATGCAGCAGGGTTCAGCTGGGTCCTAAGGTAATGGATAATTCCTGCTTCATAGGCGCCCCTGGACCCTCCGCCGGAGAGTACGATCGCTGTTTTGGAGGGTCTTTTTATAGGGAGCATTGTGTTCATCAAAAACCTTTATCTGGCAAGATAGCCTTGCTATATATAAAACGATGCGGCGTTTTATCAATGATAAAAGTGATTATTTTTATTATATCGCTTGGGTTTATCTCATGGGGCTTTTTATTTTTTCTCTTTTAGGGGATCGGGGTTTGTTGACCAGTTTTTCGCTTTGGTCAGAAAAGCAAACATTGCAAACACATATTGAGCAGTTAGATGTGGAAATCCAGAAAACGAAAATAGATATTGATAACTTTAGGCACAACCCAAGAGCCATATATCAACACTTGCGTGAGCATTTTAACGTGCATGAAAAAAACGAAACGGTATTTGTTTTTAAGAAAAAATCATGAAGTTTCCTTTCCTTAAAGCCTCACATGGCAAGTCAGAAAAACCCGCTCCCTTGGACACGCAAGACAAGGGCCGCCCGCCCGCGCCTATGATGTCGGGCCAAAGTATTGAAAATCAAAAGTTTCATGAAAACCTTATTGAAGTGCGGCAGGGCCGTCAGAATAAAAGTTTGGAAAACATCTCTGATCTTCTCTTTGAATACTGTCAGCCATTGAGCTGCTGCTTGTTTTTGAAAAACAGTGTTGATGATGCTTTTGCACTCAAGGCGTATCAAACCAGTTCTTCTGATTGGAAGGCTATTGAGAAGGCAGACTGCAACGGCGTGTTTCTTTGGATTGAGGCTTTGAGACAGCCTAAAGTTGTTCATTTTGATGCCGATCCAAACTTGCCATATTATCGAGACTCAAGTCATGTTCGGTCCTTGCTCATGGTTCCTGTTGTTGTTGAGGGGCGTGCGGTAGGCTCGTGGCTCATAGATTTTGACCACAGAGAAACCTTTGATGCCAAGCGCTTAACCTATGTCAAAAAACTGGTACACAATAGTGCTGAGATCTTATCTTACGGCCGTACCCTTGAGGAATTAAAAGAACTCAAAACAGATTTTACTAATTTTCATAAGACCAGCATCGCGTTGAATCATGCATTTCATCTTCAGGATGTATTGGAAACATTTTTAGAAACCACCAAGAACATCATCCCCTATGATTGGGGGTGCATTGTTTTGTATAACAAGGACATTGAAAAAAACATGATCGTATTGGACTCTGATCAAGATGTTCATGGTCTTGTAGGGGAAACTTTTGAGCTTAAGCAACGCAAAAGTTTGGTGTCTTGGGTGATCGATCAAGTCAAAATGCTTCACCTGCCTTCGTATTTAGACCAAGGCGCAAAAGATCCGGTATTTCATGCAGAGGTAGACATGAAGTGGCCCTACGAATCAGTGTTGATACTGCCCCTTTGTGTGCAGAATGAAAAGATCGGCGCAGTTGTTTTGGCGGGGCATGCGCAGCATTTTTTTACACCGACGGTGTGCCACTTTCTTGAGGTTGTGGTGCTTCAGGCTGGGATTGCCATCAAAAATGCCATAGGCGTAAGCCGTCTTAAAAAACTTGCCACCACAGACGGTTTAACCAAGTTGCTCAACCATCGTAGCTTTCAGCAAGAGCTGATCTCTGAGCTGGGCAGATGTTTGAGGTATCATCAGCCTTTAAGCCTTATGATTCTTGACTTAGATTTTTTTAAAAACATCAACGATCAACACGGTCACCCCGCTGGAGATTTTGTCTTGCGCAAAATGGCAGCATTCTTACAACAACAGGTTCGAAATTCTGATTTGGTTGCGCGCTACGGTGGAGAGGAATTTGCGGTTATTTTACCCAACACCAATGCTAAAGCAGCTTTGGTATTGGCCAAGCGTATGTTGATCAATATCAAAAATGAAACATGGATGTTTGAGGGAAAAAAACTTTCAGTTACTTTTTCTGCTGGCTTAGCCAGCGTGCCCTTGCACGCTGAAGATAAAAAAACACTGATCTCCAATGCTGATCATGCTCTTTATAGAGCCAAAGCCTGCGGACGAGATCAGGCCTGCATGTATGATCCCACGTTGGCCAATCATTCCATCACCATGCAGGAGACCCAATTGATCGACAAAATAGAAAAGGAATTGGTTTAGTATGGATCTTTTTGAATACGCCAATCAAGGTAAAGTCTCCAGCCACGCCTCAGCCAAAACAGCAGACACTATTTACACAGTTTCTCAGGCAACCCTTGAGATTAAGCGCGTCCTGGCCAAACATTTTTTAAGCAAGCAACCTTTGTTGATCCAAGGCGAGGTAGCAAATTTTCGGGGACGTAACAGTTCAAAGCATATGTACTTCTCGCTCAAGGATGAAGGGGCGATCATGCCCTGTGTTTTTTTTAAATATGCCAATGCCAAATGTAAAGTTGCTATCAAAGAGGGCGATCAGGTTCAACTCAAGGGCAAGATTGAGGTTTATGAAAAAGGGGGTCGTTACCAACTGATCGTAGATGACCTTAAGCCCAAAGGACAAGGCGTGTTGTATGAGCGCTTTGTTAAGCTCAAACAAAAACTGGAGGGCGAAGGGCTATTTGAGCAGGCCCACAAGCAAGCCTTGCCAGCCTTGCCCAAACGTATTGGTGTTGTTACTTCAGCCACTGGTGCTGTGATCAAAGATATCATTCATGTCATTAAGCACAGGGCACCTGTTGTGGACATTGTGTTATTCCCTTGCAAGGTGCAGGGCGAAGGCGCGCACCTCCAGATCATGGAGCAGGTCAAGCGCGCGCAAGATCCTCAATTTAAGATTGACGTTTTGATTGTGGGTCGTGGTGGAGGATCAATGGAGGATCTCTGGTGTTTTAATGATGAGGCTTTGGCCAGGGTCATTTTTTCATCCAAAATCCCTGTGATCTCTGCTGTTGGGCATCAGACTGACTTTACAATTTGTGATTTTGTTTCTGACCTACGCGCTGCCACACCATCGCATGCAGCCGAGTGGGTGGTTCCGGATTTGGCTCAGGTCCAGGAAGAGACCCGACAACGCATGGCCAGCATTTACAGGCTAGCTTTGGGAGGAGTGCAGCGTAAGGCAATGGAACTTGAGCGCTTGCAAAGCTCATCTGTGATGAGGGATCCAAGGTCCGGTTTGAATCAAAGCCTGCAGGTACTCGATGATTTGAAAACCAGAATCATAGAGCAAGCCAAGCATGTATTGCCTCTGAAGGTTCAAAAGCGCCAGTTTTTGACCCAACGTTTTTTTTCTCAATATGAGACTCACATAGCTTTGCGCAGGCAAGCCTTAACTCGCTTGACCGAAAAACTTGAAGTCTTGAATCCTCAAAACATTTTGGCCAGGGGTTACAGCATTGTGAAGACGAAAAATAAAAAAATTATTTCGCAATTTTCCCAAGTCCAGATAAAGGATGAGCTTGAGGTTACCCTTTCCGACGGAGGTTTTGAGTGTCTGGTCACCAAGATTTAAAATTAATTTTAGAAAAGCTCAAAGCTGTTGAAACGTCCATGCTGGATACAGACATGTCACTTCAAGAGTATCTCTTGCGGTTAGATGATGCCTCAAATATTTACCAAGAGGTAAAGCAATCTTTTTTTCAGCGCGCATTTCACGTGTCCCAAGTGGTATGTGGAGCCCAAGATGCTTTGATCGAAGTTCCTTTTAATCAAAACTAAACAAACGGATAACATTCATGAGACTTCAAATTTTATCCAGAAACCGTTTGAACTATTCAAATCGTCGATTTCTTCAAGAAGCCAAAGATATAAAGGTGGATTTATCAGTCATTGATCCAAATGAATGCGAAATGTTTGTGGCGCCTAATCGCCCAATATTGTTACAAGATGGGCGAGAAGGATTTGTTCCCAATTTGGTGCTTCCCAGAATTGGTGCCTCAATCAATAATTATGCATTGGGAGTCGTGACCCAATATGAAATGATGGGCGTACCAGTGCTCAATGGCGCACTGTCGTTGTATAATTCAAAAAATAAACTTCGTTCGATACAGCTGATGTCCAAAACAAATATTGACGTCCCAAGAACCATTTTTGTACGACGTCCATCACAATTGTCACAAGCTGTGAAAAAAGTTGGGGGTTTCCCCGTGATTTTAAAACTTCTTAGCGGCACCCAAGGCATTGGGGTCATGATAGCTCGTGATGAGAACGCCATTGAGTCCACCCTCGATACACTATGGTCCTTAGGTCAAGATATCTTAATTCAAGAATGCATTGAGGAGTCCTTAGGTCGTGATGTGCGTGTATTTGTCGTTGGAGAAAAAATCATTGGGGCCATGCGAAGACAAGCACGCATTGGCGAGTTTCGTTCCAATATCCACCGCGGTGGTATTGGCACAGCGGTTGATTTGACAGATACATACAAGGAGCTGGCCCTAAAAGCAGCCAGAACATTAGGTCTCGAGATTGCGGGCGTTGATATGTTAGAGTCCAAAAATGGACCCAAAGTGATTGAGGTCAACGCGTCCCCTGGGTTTGAAGGTCTTGAAATGGCTTCGGGCTTGAATGTTGCGCGTGATATATTAACTTATTGTAAAGAGACCTATGGCGGATGATTTTTATAAAATTTTAGGTGTAGATAAAGGCGCTGCGGCTGCTGAAATTAAGAAAGCCTATCGAGCACTGGCCAAAAAATATCACCCAGATATTAATCCCGATAACAAACACGCTGAAGATAAATTCAAGGAAGTCACTGAAGCGTATGCTGTATTAAGTGACCCCAAAAAACGTCAACAGTACGACGCGTTTGGGGGCAAGGAAAACTTTGAGTCAGGCTTTGATTTTGGAGAGTTTTTTCAAGGCTTTCAAGGTGGGGGAGGTCAGGGTCAATCTTCGTTTCGTTTTGGTGGCGGAGGTCAAGGATTTCAGTTTGACATGAGTGGCCTGGAAGATATTTTTGGAACATTTTCGCAAGGGGGTGGTTTTTCTCATGCCCAACGCCGTGGACATCCAGGACATCAAGCCCAAAAACAAGTTCCAACTTTTTCACTAGAGGTTGACTTTCTTGTGGCAGCCCGTGGGGGGGAGATCGAAGTTGATATTCAAGGCGCGCGCAAACGCATTAAAGTACCTGCAGGTATAATGTCGGGTCAAAAAATGCGTATTACCCAACCTGAAACCTATATTCAGGTTCACGTACAGCCTTCACATGAATTTAAGCGTCAAGGCAATGATGTTCATGGTTTTGTTTCGATTTCTCCTATTCAAGCCATGCTTGGTGGCAGCGTCTTGGTCAAAACTATTGATGGTGAGAGTGAAGTCAATCTTCCCGAGGGCACGTCAAGCCACGCTAAACTTCGTTTAAAAGGTAAGGGAATCAACAAAGGAGATCATTTCGTAGAGATCAAAATCGTACCTCCTGAAAACTTGTCTGAAGAGACGAAAGAGATACTTAAAAAAATATCAGAATAATATGATGCCGGACCTTATTGAGGATGCGTGCTCAAGGGTTTTCGCGGTCTTTTTGTTGTGAAACCTCTACCAAAGGTGGCATGTGGTGAAGTTGGAAACCATGTTCTGTTTCATAAAGTGCAAACTTAAGAAACGCATACTTTTGTAAAGATGTATTTTCGCTCCTGTAAAAGACAACAACATAAAAAACTTTGGCGTGTGAGGCATTGAGAAAATCTTGGTCTTTTCTTACTAGGCGCTTGATCCTCGGGTGAGTGAAAAAGTCTTGTGTATCGGTGGTTACATACCAATGCATGTCAGGGTTATGGTTTTTAATGAACCTTTTGAGGCTTGTTTTGCCTTTTGATTTGACGGCCAGGAGTTCTTGGGCACTAAAAGGGCCTTCTGTGCCCTCAATACTTAAGGTCCCCGAAGCAATGCTCTTAGACAGATAGTCGTATATGACTTGCGCCAATGCCTTTCTTTGTTTTGCTAGATAGCTTTGATTCATGCTTTGATGAAGTGTTCTCTTTGCTTTGACACGTTCTATTGGCTTGAGTTCTTTTTTTGATACAGATTGTGCAAAAGCTGGCATATGGGCTGAGAAGAGACAGATTAAGCAGGGTTGTAAAAAAAGTAAAAAGCGAAAAAGCTTAGGCGTATTCATGGTATTTCGTGTAGCAAATTCTACAGAATAATTCAACGCGCCATGTTGAATCTTTTTTTTCATCAGCCGGGGTTGACGTGGTAAAGAGAGGCAACGGCAATGAATGGAGTATGGATATGAATAAATCACGGGCTTTAATGCTTCTTGGATTGCTTTTGCTGGCCCTCAACGGCACGATGCTGCTAAAAATAAGAGCATTGTCCAAAAACTTTGCGGAGCTAAAAGAAAAAACAATAACTGGTGAGCAAGCCGTGGATGACAATCCTGCGACCAACACAAAAAATAGGTTTGACGATATTCAAGAGGGCGTGCCAACGAGAAAGCAATTGCATGACATGGTTGAGTTATTGCAGGCGCAGCTAGATCAGCAGTATGACCAGCTCAAGCTTTTACACGTCCAGGGAGGTGAGCCTGTGGATGTTGCTCTGGAAGGCTTGGGTCAAGAGAACCCTGCAGAGCCCCAAAATCAACGTGACTCCCAATTTGATAATATAAACGAAAGCAATGAGGAGCCCACAAAGTCGATATTCAGCAGTGAGATCAATCAAGCGCTCATTAATATTGATCAAAACTTCAAAGCGCTCAAACCCGAAGGCGCTTTGGGTATTTCGCTGGATCAATTGGGTTTAGGCGACAAGATTACTGCATTTCTTGACTATGATGGTGATCAAATGCTTTCGCAAAAAGAGCTAAAACATTTTTTTAGAGACCAAAGAAGAACCAAGCGTATGGCAGAAGAGCGAGACCCAGTTGACGGACAAATGCCCATCCCCAAAGAAAACTATCAAGGTTCCTTGAAGCGGTTTGATTTTATTGACCAAGATCAAGATGGTGTCATGACCTTAGAGGAGTACATGGCTTATCATAGGAAGGGCTATGCGGCGTTGTTAAAGTTTGATCTTAATCAAGATGATCATATTGATCTGAAGGAATTTGGTCAGGAGCAAGCGCGTTTCGATGAACTAGACTTTGGGAAAGATGGGCAGCTTGACGCTGGCGACATTCGACGTGGCATGTTTATGGGCCTGTGGTAAAAACTTAAAGTAGGATCAACATATAATATGTACACACAGTCAATATTTAATCCCCGTCGCAGGAAGACGCGGGTAGTTTCAATCGGAGACCAGGTCATCGGGGGTGAGTGTCCTGTTTTAGTTCAGTCTATGACGACCACGCCTACCACTGATACAGATGCAACAGTGGCCCAAATCATATCATTGGTTGAGGCTGGGTGCCCCATGGTTCGCCTCACTGTGCCCCATCAAGCCGATGCAGATAACTTGAAGCACATTCGTAGCGTGCTCAAACAAAAAAAAATACATGTTCCGCTGGTGGCAGATATTCATTTTTTGCCCAAGCTCGCACTCCAGGCCTGTGACTATGTTGAGAAAGTGCGTGTGAATCCAGGAAATTTTGCTGATCGTAAAAAGTTTGAAGTACTAGAGTATTCAGATGCAGACTATGCCTTGGAATTAGAGCGTATTGCAGATGCGTTTTTGCCGATTGTTTTAAGAGCCCAAAAAAATGGCATTGCCATGCGCATCGGCACCAACCACGGCTCATTGTCAGATCGAATTATGAATCGCTATGGAGATACCCCTGAAGGCATGGTTGCCTCAGCCATTGAGTTTGTTGATATCTGTCGGGGTGAAAACTATCACAACTTGGTCATCTCAATGAAGTCATCCAACCCCTTTGTAATGGTGTCTGCCTACCGTATGCTTGCCAAGGTCATGCGTGAAAAAGGCTATGACTATCCCTTGCACTTAGGGGTGACCGAAGCAGGCGATGGTCAAGACGGTCGCATCAAATCAAGTGTGGGAATTGCAACCCTTCTCCAAGATGGGCTGGGCGACACGATTAGGGTTTCGCTGACCGAAGACCCTGAAAAGGAAATCCCCGTGGCTCAAGCCATTGCCGATGGTTTTGCCATCCCCATAATATCTCAAGAAAAAGATTCAGAAAAGGTCGATCCAAGCATGGACACAGACCCTGGTTGGAATCCCTATGTTTATCAACGGCGCCATGCCCAGGTACAGTCTGTGGGGCAGGTTAAGATCGGCGAAAAACATATGCACAAGGTCTGGACCCATGGCATATGTTCTGATGAGCTCTCGCCTCATGTTGAGCTGATTTGCCAAGATACATTTAAAACTTCAACGCCAAAGAGTGCCATTCAACGTGTCAGGGGAGCAGAAGCTCTTAGTGAGCATGCTGATGCATATTCTCTTCGCGCTAATCCTCAGTGGCTCACACAAGCCTACAAAAAGAAACTTCTTGAGCGCGTAGGCCAAAAGCCAATCTGGTTTCGCATTGAAGATGTTTCAGACATTGAGCCTGCCTTGGCCCTTCTTGGTGTATGGAAGGGGCAAGCCGGCTTAGATATATTTGGTTCTCAGATTGTCACACTTACGCGAAAGGTTGTGCATGCATGTCATCTTAAAGATCTTAAACCCCCATTGCATATTTGCTTTGTTTCAAACTCAAGCTCAAAACAAACCCTCATGCTCAAAGCTTCTGGGCAGTTGGGCGCACTGTTATGTGATGGTATCGGCGATAGTATTGAGGTTGCATGTCAGGATGCTCGCGTATCACACGATATTGCTTTTGGTATTTTGCAAGCCACACGCCTTCGCATGAGCCGCGCAGACTATATTTCTTGTCCCTCTTGCGGGCGTACGCTCTTTGATCTTCAGTCTACAACACAACGAATTCGCGAAAAAACCAATCACCTCAAAGGCGTCAAAATCGCGATTATGGGGTGTATTGTCAATGGACCAGGTGAGATGGCGGATGCAGATTTTGGATATGTCGGCAGCGGGCCAGGCAAAATTAATTTGTTTGTAGGTAAAACCTGTGTTGAAAAAAACATTGATCAAGCACAAGCTGATCACGCATTGATCAAGCTGATCAAATCCCATGGCCGATGGCATGAACCAACCCATTCCTAGTTTTTTAAAAGATCTTTATCAATCATGTTTGGACCAGCCCTTAAGGTCACATCACATGATTTCAAAAAGTATTTCTAAAAACAGATCACTTTCTTCTAAAAAAAGAAAACCATACCTGAACTGGATGATGCAAACCTTGCGATGGGGGCATGTGCCTTCTGTAGCTCAAGCCCAAACATTTGAAGACCATGCCCAAGCAATACAAGATCATATGCTTTTTTTAAGCGACAATATGCAGGCCGTATCTGAGAACAGCCTAAAAACGTTGGGCATTCCTTCATGGATGATGTGTGGCATAGGTGACCAGGCAACCTCTGAAGAAAAATTTAAGCACGTGATGGCATTTTTTCAGCAAGCTTCAATCTACCTAAGGATGAACCTGTACCTGGTCAAACAAGAGGTCTTGCTTGAAAGCTTGATCGAGGATGGTGTTTCCTTTGAGCGTGTAGATGATGCGCCTTATGCGCTCATGCTTTTGAAAAAAATACAAATTCAGGCAACCAAAGCATATAAAAAAGGTTGGATAGATATCCAAGATGTTGGGAGTCAGTGGGTAGTAGATCAGTTAGATATTCAAGATGCATATGTTGTTGTTGATGGGTGTAGTCGAACTGGGGGCAAGTCATTTGCCATGCAGAACACGCTACGCTCTGGCGCGGTTATACATGCGGTGGATGTTGACGCACGTGTGTTTGAAGAAATGAAAAAACGTGCTTCCCGCCAAGAGGCCAGGAACATAAAAATGCATTGGATTGGGACCGGCGAAGATAGACCGCTAGAGGAACTTGAAAATAAAGCAGACTGCGTATTGGTCGATGCACCTTGCTCAAGCATGGGAACACTCAAGCGCCGGCCATGGCTAAAGTTTGCCTATAACCAAAGCGATATTGAGAATTTTTCAAAGATGCAAAAAAGCATTCTGACACAACAAGCCCGATGGGTTAAGCCTGGTGGGCAGGTCGCATTTGCTGTGTGTTCGATTCTGAAAGCCGAGACCTTCGATGTAACACGGACCTTTTTAGATGAGCATCCAGATTTTCAAAGTCGAAGCGAGCACCTTCTTTACCCTGATCAAACTCAAGGTGACGCATTTTATATTCATGTCATGAACAAGCAAAAGTAATAGCGAGTTTTATCTTTTACTTGTAGGATATGTAAATTATGTCCAAAAAAATAAATCGAAAAACACATATTCCTAAGCGTCACGATCCCTTAAAAGCATATAAGGACCCATCCTTTTTAGGGAGTCCTGATGCACGCTCTTTAAGAATTCTTTCAGAGTATTTTGAACCCATGGCCAGATTCAAAAAACATAAAGTAGAAAACACCATTGTGTTTTTTGGTTCTGCCCGGCTCCTTTCGTCTATCGATGCTCAAACGCAGATCAAGCAGCTTAAAGCCGACAAAGCTTCTAAAGACAAAATCAAGGAAGCTCAAAAAATGGTCGACATGGCTCATTATTATGATGATGCTGTTGAGCTGGCACGGCTCTCTACAAACTGGTCAAAGAAAAAATTTGGACAAACCAAAAAGAGGTATTTGGTATGCACAGGTGGTGGTCCAGGGATTATGGAGGCAGGTAATAGGGGAGCATATATCGCAGATGGTGAATCTGTGGGTTTGAGCATCTCTTTACCTTTTGAAGCCAATGCCAACCCTTTTATCACGCCAAAACTAAGTTTTGAATTCCACTATTTTTTCACGCGCAAGTATTGGTTTTCTTATTTGGCCAAGGCGCTTGTCATTTTCCCAGGTGGTTTTGGAACGTTGGATGAGCTGGCTGAAATTCTAACACTCATACAAACCCAAAAAATCACAAAAAACATTCCTATTGTGATGTATGGCTCAGAGTTTTGGAAGAAGGTTATCAACTTTAAAGCCTTAGTTTCCTGCGGGACGATCTCTGAAAAAGATCTGGATCTGATGACCTATTGTGATACGCCTAAAGAAGCTTTTGATTTTATCAAAAAGAATGTGAGCCAACCAGGAGGTTAAAGCCATGGGAACAAAAATAATGAAGAAAATCTTATGTACATTGGGATGTTTGCTAAGTGTCACAACGGTGTCTGCATTTGAAAACGGCCACCCCTACTATAGTTGGGCGCCCAATCCTGCACTTTTAACAGGTGCAGACCTTTCTCTTGGCGTGGGTGTGCTCAATGGTGGTGGGGCTTCAATTTTTGGAGACCTTAAGGGGAGCTATGCGGATGAAAACTACGAGTTATCGCTTAATATACCGCTGGCCGCTGTTCTTTCCGACAACCTCAATGACTTTGGCATGGGCAATATTTCTGTAGCGGGCCGGTATTTATTCGATGATTGGGAAGAGCACTTTTTAGGTTTTGGACTGGAAGCCGCCTTTCCGACATCAACATCAGGTGCTCAGATAGGACGCGCTACACGACATTTTTATCGGTATGCTCAAGACCAATGGGCTTTTGTGCCAGAGGTTTTTGGTGGATGGAACCATGATCGGCTTTCTATTTCAGCAGGATTGGGCTTACCTCTCCAGATATTACAAGACCAGGTTCAACCCGAGGGCGATGCTCTTGAAACCGCGCTCTCGTATGATGTAGGTGCTGGGGTTGCGCTAAGCGACCTTAAAGATACTTGGGTTACTTTTGAAGTTGGAGGTTATCGTACCCTTAGCTATGGCACCATTGGCAACTCTTCTGAAGTCTTCGGTAGCTTGGGTGCCCAATACCAAGATGATGAAAAAGCCTTTGGGCTTTCTGTTGGGGTCCCCTTCACCGACGGTGCCCGCAACACCCACCATCTTTTCGTTATGGCTGACATGGCCTATCGGTTTTAAAAACTTAATCTAGCCTGTTTACAATTCACTTGGTATCTAAGCTCTTTGAGAGAAAATCCTTGAAAAACACTACAGGGAGTGTCTGCTAAAGCAACATTGACATTGATTTGTCGCGCTATAATTTGATAGTTCGATTGTCCCCCACAAGATTTCTCTTTGACTTAGGCTTTAAAAAGACGAGCCATGCGTTTATAAACGTGTTTATGAAGGGCTTATTAAAAAGGACTTGAAGCATAAAATCGTACTTCTTGGCGGGCCAAGACAGGTTGGAAAGACAACATTGGCCAAATCCTTGCTTAAGCCCAAAAACATGTACTTGAACTGGGACGTTTTAGAGGATCGTTCTATGGTCAAGTCTCATCAGATAGACCCAAAGGTCAAACGGGTGGTGCTTGATGAGGTTCACAAATACGTGCGATGGCGAAGCTTGATCAAAGGGCTCTATGACAAGTATGATGGAAAACTCCAAATTCTCGTGACAGGTAGTGCTAAGCTTGATCACTTCCGTAAAGGGGGCGACTCCTTATTCGGACGCTTTTTTTATTATAGACTCCACCCATTTAGTCTTGGAGAGATTGACCGTCAGTTCTAAAAAGAGACCGTGGAAAGTTTGCTTTTATTTGGCGGCTTTCCTGAACCATTTACCAAACAAGAAAAGCGATTTCTTGCGCGTTGGCGCAGAGAGAGAAGACATCGGGTTGTCATGCAAGATGTTCAAGACTTAAGCACATTAAAAGAAATTACACGTATAGAGCTTTTGGCAGATATGCTTCCAAGTAAAGTGGGCTCAATACTCTCCATCAGATCAATCCAAGAAGACTTAGAGGTTTCACTAAATACGGTAACCCATTGGATACATTTTTTAGAGTTGGTCTATTACTGCTACCGCATATTACCTTATGGCCCACCAAAAATAAGAGCTGTTAAAAAAGCAAATAAACTCTACCTATGGGATTGGTCAGAGGTTGAGGTGCCAGGTGCGCGTTTTGAAAATATGGTGGCCTCCCACCTTCTTAAGTTTTGCCATTTCCATGAGGATGTTAACAGAGATAGGATGGAGCTAAGGTATCTCAGAGATACAACGGGTAGAGAGATTGATTTTGTAGTGCTTAAATACAAAAAGCCTCTATTTGCAGTTGAATGCAAAACTGGAGAGCGTTCAATCTCCAAACACATGATCTATTTTCAAAAGCGGACTAAAATCCCAGTGTTCTACCAAGTCCATTTGCAAAGCAAAGCTTACCAACAAAACAATATCCACGTGATACCATTTCATAGGTTTTGCAAGCTGATGGGGATTTAATCGGGCTGGATTTCGTCTGTGATGAAAACTTCGTCATCATCGGGGAAGGGTTCGGTGTGGATCATGACCTCATGGATGCCTTCGATGTCACTTTTGATATTGGCCTCAATACGGTGGACCAATCGGTGGGAAGCAAGGGTGGTCATCTCAGGTGGAATCTGAATGTGCATATCAACAAACGCGCTACCCACAGTGCCCCTGGTACGAACATGGTGGCAATCGATAACCTCGGTTTCCTTGAGAACAATTTTTTTGACTTTAGAAACATCAATAAACGCAGCATCGGTGAGGACCAAAACATTTTTGCGTATGATTTTAATGGCTGTATATAAAAAATAAAATGCAATGGTGATGGACAGTATCGTGTCAAAAAAAGGCATCTTCAGATAAATAAACACCAGCGATAGCAAAACACCTACAGACACCCACACGTCTGCCATTGTGTGAACAGAGTCAGCTTCCAATGCATGAGAATGAAGTTCTTCTCCCTTTTTCTTTTCATAAAATGCCACCCAAAGATTGACCGAAATTGAGACAAGCACAATCAAAACACCACCAATGTGAAAGTCAATATCTATGGGGCGGTACAGACGTTCAAAGGCACGGTTTGCAATCTCCCACCCTGTTAAAATAATAAAAAGAGAAATACCCAAGGCAGACATGGTCTCATATTTTTGATGACCATAATGGTGATTTTGATCAGAGGGTTTGGCTGCCACCCGCATGGCAAAAAAGCCAAGCATGCTGCTGCCAGCATCGACATACGAATGGATACCATTGGCAACCATACTTAAGGTATGGGTCACTGCCCCGTAGGTCGTCTCTAGTGTTGCAATGACAAGGTTAAGAACAAAAGCGACAAGGAAAACGCGTTTGACATGGTGGGCACGCTGATGCATCAGAGGTTCGCATCTTCTCCGAGCTGATGAATTTTTAAAATATTGGTCGCCCCTGTGCTCAAGCCGGTACCGGCAATGACAATGACCTGGTCTTTGCGTTTGAGCTTTGTTTTTTTAATCAAGGTTTGGTCACCTTTGGCAAAAAGATCATCTACTGTTTTTCCTGAAGGGCTGATCAGCGCGCGTACACCCCAGAGCAAGCTCATACGACGGTAGGTTTCAAATGAAGGTGTAAGTGCAAAGATAGGGATGTGTGGCCTTGCCTTAGACAGCGAGATGGCTGTGCGTCCGCTTTCAGTGTACACTACTACGGCCTTATAGGCGGGATTGTTGCTAATGGTTGAGGCTGCGTGGATCAGGTGATCGGCATCTGTGATTTTATGGACGCCCAACATTTTTTGAGAAAACTCAAGGTTGTTCTCAGCATTTTCTATAATCGAACGCATGGTTTTGATCGCTTGCAGAGGGTACTTCCCCATAGCTGTTTCCCCCGATAACATCACTGTATCGGTGCCATCCCAAATTGCATTGGCCACATCTGTAGTCTCAGCGCGTGTGGGTCTTGGATTGAATGTCATACTCTCTAGCATTTGGGTTGCAGTGATAACGGGCTTTGCAAAGGCTGCCGCTTTTTGGATGAGGTTTTTTTGAATGGCAGGAACGTGGGCCGCAGGCAACTCAACACCAAGGTCACCGCGGGCAATCATGATGGCGTCGGTGGCTTCCATGATGTTGTCAATGTCAGCAAGCGCTTGGGGCTTTTCTATTTTGGCAATGATCGGAAGAACTCTGCCATGGCGCTTCATCCACTTTCGGGCTTTAATGATATCTTGGGCTTTTTGCACAAAAGAAAGTGCCACATAGTCGATATCGGACTGGGCTACGACTTTCAAAATCTCCCGGTCCTTCTTCGTGAAAGGCGAAATCGGAATGTAGCGACTGGGAATGTTGATGCCTTTGCGTTGCCTGAGCTCTCCTCCAACAATGATTTTGCAAACAATATCTTGTTTTTTTGATACTGAGACGACCTTAAGCTCCATCATGCCATCGGCTAAAAGAATTTGATCTCCTTTACCAACAATGCTGGGCAGGTCTGCGTAACCTAAAGGAATCTCCTGAGAACTTCCTGGAACATTTCGATTGGTTAAAATACATGTTTTCCCGCGCCCAAGGTACACAGGTTCGTTTTTTTCAAAAAGCCCTATTCTAATTTTTGGTCCCGGCATGTCAGCCAAGATCCCCACCGGCCTTTTGTAATCTGAGGCGACACTCCGAATGGTTTTGATTTGTTCAAGATGTTGCGCAACACTTCCATGTGAGAAATTGAGACGAAATACATTGACCCCATAACCAAGGGCTTGCTTAAGGTGTTTGGCTAAACTGAGTGAGGGTCCAAGGGTGACAATGATTTTGGTATGCTTCATTGAAGCCTTTATACAATTGTTTTGTTAAAGAATAAACAAAACAAGTATTTGAAGGCTAAAGGGCCTAACTTAGTGGTTTTTGTGGGGCAGATTTTAAATCGTTTTTAATAGAACATCCATAAACAGGTTGTTGGGTGACAAGGTTCTTTCTGCCTTGGAGGTCTTTGCCCAAATAGGCACCTAACACTTCATCAACATAGTTTCTGGCCCCTTCAACAGATGTTTTTCTAAAAGAGCTTTTGTCGTCAATCGCACCTCGGTAAACAATGGTGCCCTGAGGATCTACAACAAACATGTGTGGGGTTGCCGTTGCGCCAAAGTTGCGGGCAAGCTGACCATCGTGGTCAAATAAAATAGCACTTTGCTGGGGTTTTCTATCATCAATCATCAGCTTTGCCACGCCGGCATCGAGGTATCCTTGCTTGTCTTTTTTGGATGAAGCAACGGTCAGCCAAATCACCCCTTGGTCGGTGTATTTTTTTTGAAGAGCTTGCATATTTTGGGTGTCGTAGTGTTTGTCTACATATGGGCAGTCATTATTGAACCACTCAAAGACAATCCACTTGCCCTTAAAGCTTTCAAGGTTGTAGGTTTGGCTTTTTTGGGTTTTAGGGTCGATGCCTTCTAGGGTTGCAGGTGGCATTTGGGTCAGTTGATGGCTTTTGGCATTGAGCTGGATGTTTTTGACGGTGAAAAAACCGCCCACAACTAAGATGAGAGTCAGGAGAAAAAATAATTTTTTTTGAAGCGGTGTATATGCCATTATGGCTTAATATATATCACAAATCCTTTTCAAGCGTACCCATAAAAATATCGGGCGTAAGCAGTGTGGGCATTACTATGGGCTCTTTTTGCCCCGGAATATACATCAAATAAAATGGCACTCCGATCCGATCAAATTTTTGAAGTGTTTCTGTAATAACAGGATCCTTCTTGGTCCAGTCGGCTTTGACCATCTGTACATTTTTGTCGGCAATGGCATCTAAGACGTTCTGATTTCCAAAGGTTAGTTTTTCATTGGCCTTACAGGTCAGGCACCAATCGGCGGTGAAATCAACAAAGACATATTGATTGTCTTGGTGCAGGCGCGTAACAGCTTGTGGTGTAAAAGGTATCCACCCAATTTCAGAGATGGAGGCATCAAAGGTCAAAGGGTAGACCGCAAGGCCTAAAGACAGGGTCATAAAGCCAAGTGGGACCCACCGTTTTTTTGTCCAGCGCAAGGCTTGAAAAACAAATGGAAGACACGCTAACCCCATCAGTAAATACAAGAGATGTGAAGAAGACGTAAGCTTAAGATAGACCCAGATCAACCATGCACTCGACAGGAGCATAGGCAGGGCCAAGAGTTCCTGCATAGTTTTCATCCATGGGCCAGGCTTGGGAAGGCGGGAGGTAAGTTGAGGAAACATGCTGAGCAGAATGTAGGGCAAGCTTAGGCCCAAACCCAACATGGTAAATGTGAGCAGGACAATTAGCGGACTCTGAGTCATCGCATACCCAATAGAGGCTGCCATAAAGGGAGCCGTGCACGGCGTGGCCAAGACCGTTGTAAAAACACCTGTGAAGAAATCGCCCACATGACCCTTTTGATTCATGCTCTGTTTGATGAGCTCTGGCAGGGGCAAGTGATCAATGCTGAAGAAGCCAAGAAAATTGAGTCCTATCAGGAAGAAGAAAAACACCATAAACAAGACCATGCCGGGTGATTGAAGCTGAAAACCCCAACCTAGATTTTCTCCAAAAGACCTGAATATGAGTAAGAGCAGGGCCAATACCCAAAAGGAAGCAATGATGCCAAAGCAGTAATAAAGGCTCGACCTTCGGCGTGCTGAAAGTGTTTTTTGATCAAGCCTGCCAGCTTGGAAAAACTTGATGGAGATGACAGGAAACACACAGGGCATAAGATTTAAAATAAGACCTCCCAAGAGCGCAAAGAGCAAAACAGTCATCAGGGATAGGGGGTTATGGGGTGTTGGGTTTGGACCAGTTGATGTGCTCAGGCTTGCAGGTTTGGGGATGGGTTTTTCTTGAGGTTGCACGACAAAGGCTTCGCTGACACGACCCTCCTGATTAAGCAGCGTGACAATCAAGGATAGATCCACATCCTTTGGCGTACTTGCAAACGTCACGCGCAATGACGTGTCTTGTAGGACAGTGCTAAGGGGTTGTATCCAGTCAAAGTTCATGTCATTGAGCGCAAATACATCAGCTGATATGGCGGGGGGTAAGTTTTCAACCAAGACTTGATCTGTCTTGGAATCTACAAAAGCCTGAATCTTAGGTGATGATTTTGGAAAAGCCCATGGGCCTTGGAAAATCGGATGGGGAGCGGGATCTTGATTAGTGGTATTAAGAAGCGGGACTGAAAATGTTTTCGTGTTGGGAATGCAGACCTCCTTGCACACCAACCATTCTGCTTGAATGTCCAGGCTTAATGTTTCTGGGTTATCAAGCTTAATGTCGCGATAAAATAAAACCTCATGTTCATACCCGAAAGACTCGGCCGTGGATGAAGAAAAGCGATAAGGTGCCGGCGCGTGCAAGGGTGAGTCTTGGGCTTGTTGGATCTCAAGTGTTGGCGCGGCCCCTGTCTCACCTGGATTGGTCCAGTACGTATGCCACCCGGGCTCTAGTTCAATATAAAGTCCAACTTTCATCCCAGGTTGATAGTGATCATATTCAAGGAAAATATCAGCCTTGCTATGATGTTCTTGGGCAAGCAGGCCGGTAGTGTGAAGCAGAGTTGCAAGGCTCAAACAAAACAGGATATGCAAGGATTGGAGAAGGCGCATGGAATATCTCAACACTATCATGAAGACTGCATGATGAACGCTAAAAACGGGGCTTTATCTCAAAAAGAAATTGCGCTATAGATCGTGGGTCTTAAAAAGAAAGTTTATATATGCAACATACATTCGAAGATTTAAAGGGAAAATCCGCGCTCGTTCTTGGCGTTTCCAGCGGCTTTGGCGCTGCAACAGCCAAGGCACTAGCCCGAACGGGCGTGCATATTTATGGCGTCCATCTAGATCGCAAAGCCAGCATGCCAGCAGTTGAAGATTTAAAATCTCAGATACAAGCGTGCGGAGTCCAAGCCCATTTCTTTAATGTCAACGCATCAGATGCCGACAAAAGAGCTTCCGTGATTGAGGCAATCTCAAATGGAGATCATAAGATTCATGTTCTTTTTCATTCGCTCGCATTTGGCACACTCAGACCTTTTGTCGGGGAGGTGCAAGACACCATCGGACCAAAACATATGGATATGACTTTGGACGTGATGGCGCACTCCTTGGTTTATTGGTCTCAAGCCATGTTGCGCGCAGGCTTGATGGCCCAAGACGGCCGGGTCTTTGCCATGACCAGCGCTGGAAGCTCACGTGTTTGGGGGTCTTATGGCGCGGTGAGCGCGGCCAAGTCTGCTTTAGAGTCGCACGTTCGTCAATTGGCTTTGGAGCTTGCGCCTCACAGAGTTGCGGTCAACGCGATTTGTGCGGGGGTCACCGACACACCTGCTTTGAGAAAAATTCCTGGCAACGAGGCTATGATTGAGATTGCCAAAAAGAAAAACCCTTATCAGCGTTTAACCACGCCGGAAGATATTGCTCAGGCTGCCGTTGCCTTGTGCTTGCCCCATTTTGGATGGATGACAGGCAACACGCTCAATATCGATGGCGGCGAAATCATTGTGGACGGATGACGATGATGGATCGAGTCCCACTGACAGCTCAAGGCAAAGAACGCCTTCAAAAAGAGCTTAAGCATATGAAGGGTGTACAACGCCCTGAGATTATTACGGCCATCGAAGAAGCCAGAGCCCATGGAGATTTAAAAGAAAACGCCGAATACCACGCGGCTAAGGATGCGCAAGGCCAGTTAGAAGCGCGTATCTTAAATTTTGAAAGTCAACTCTCACGCTCCCAGGTTATTGATCCATCTCAACTGGGAACCGATCGGGTTGTATTCGGTCTAAAGGTTCGCGTGTTTGATGAGCAAAACAATAAAGAGCAGACGTATCAAATTGTAGGAGATTTAGAATCAGATATTGAGCAGGGCAAATTGTCCGTGCTCTCACCTATCGCCAAAGCTCTGATCGGCAAGGAAGAGGGCGACGCTGTGACTGTAAGAACCCCTGGCGGCGCGAGAGAGTTAGAAGTCGTAGAGATCTCACACGCATGAAGCTGCCTTTTTTTCTCGCGAAACGATTTGTGGCGGGTGAAACAGCGGCCCAGGCTATTGAAGTTGTCAAGGCGCTTCAGGCTGATGGTATTCATGCAACGCTAGATCTGCTGGGTGAAAATGTTAAAGATCTTCGCGAAGCTGATCAGGCGGTGGATATATATAGAGATTTATTTGATGACATCCAAACTGCAAAGATCGACAGTGGCGTGTCCATCAAGCTCACACAGCTGGGTTTAGACTTTGGTGTTGCGCCATGTTTTGAGCGCGCCAAACATGTTTTAGACATGGCCTCAAAGCGCACTATCTTTGTTCGTCTGGACATGGAGGGATCCAACTATACGCAGGCCACCATTGACACATTTATGCAGCTTCTTGAAATGTATCCTGAGTCTGTGGGGCTGGTGTTGCAGTCATACTTGCATCGCTCCATTCAGGACAGTGAAGCCATGGCAGCCATGAAAGCCTCAATTCGAGTATGCAAGGGCGCCTACAAAGAGCCGTCGTCTGTGGCCATTCAAAATATGCCGGCCATTAGAGCGCAGTATAAAACCATGGTCAAAACATTGCTGCATGCAGGATGCAAAGTTGGCATTGCCACTCACGATAATGATTTGATTGATTGGGCGATCTCATGGACAAAGGATCAAGGCATTGATCCTTCTCTTTTTGAGTTTCAGATGCTCTTTGGCCTGCGAAGAAAAAAATCAAGATCTCTGGTGGCACAAGGTTTCAAGGTCCGATCCTATGTTCCATTTGGCACAGAGTGGTTCCCGTACTTCTACAGACGTTTGCGTGAGCGGAAAGAAAATATTTTCTTTCTACTCAAGGGTTTGATCGAGGATTAGGGCCACTGGGGTTTGTTAGTCGACAACAGTTTTTGAGTTGGTCAGGTAGGGCATTTCTCGAAAGACTGGCGGATCTGCAGGCGTAGGCCGCGAATAGGGAACTGCGACAACGCCTTGTGTGATTTGTCGGCGACCATTGCCATCAAGTGCGATAGCATTGATTAAGAAAATCCCAAAAATGTTGCCACTGTCGTTTAAATCGTTTTTGCGAACCAAAGAAACCTGAACCGTGGGTTCAACGGCTCCAAGAAAATTGCAAATGACATTGAGAGATCCGGGTCGGAACTGGTCAAAAGGATATTGGGTGTTGCTGTCACATGGTAAGTTTGGGTCACTTCCTGATGCTGCGTTGGTGTCAGCCTCAGTTAAAATAGAGCCAAGTGCCAGATCTCCAACTAAAAAAGAGATGTCTTTGTATGCGCTAGATCCATTAGCATTTGGGACAGCTGTGTCTTGCCCATCGGCGATCGCTTGTATTCTTTGCACGGCTTTTTGCAATCCGCGTTCGGATTCATATTTTAATTCGGTGACTGTGCCTTTGATACCAGCTTTTTTGGTGCGGTGTTGAGATGAGCGCAAACCAAACAATGCGATGGCAGTGCTCAGGCCAAGGATGACAGTCAGCACAATGATGGCATAACCTTTGTTTTTTTGCCTTAGCTTTTTTCCCATCGTACATCCTCCATATTAGCTTGATGGTTTAATATACGAGCCAAGGTAAAAAACCAATCTGATAATCGGTTGATAAAAGAAAATGTTAAGGGCCGCAACTCTCCGCTTTCCATAAGTGGCACGCAGGTGCGTTCAGCCCGACGACAAATGGTTCGGGCCAAGTGGCTATAGCTGCTGCCCAAGGAGCCGCCAGGTAAAATAAAATATTTAAGTGGGGCAAGGTCTTGCGTCCATAAATCTATGTCTTTTTCTAGGGATGCCGTTTCCTTTTCAAAAGAGTTGGATGCTTCTTGGGGCAGGTCATTGGTATTGGCGAGTTCACTGCCCAAGGAAAAAAGGACATTTTGCAGATGGTAAAGCTTTTGGTCGATGTTTTTTTCTAGGTCGCACGTTCTAAGCAAGCCAATCATGCTATTGAGCTCATCAATGGTGCCATAAGCTTCGACACGCGTGTGATTTTTGGGGACTTTTTCGGGGTCCCCCAAAAGAGCTGTTTTGCCCATATCACCTGTTTTGGTATAAATTTTCATAGAAGATTTTTTTTAGTATATCACAGGTTCGCATGGCATTAAGACGGGACTTGTCTTTTGCCCTTCCCCTTCCCCAAGAGGGGTCACTGCGTATGACAAAACAAACTTGTAAGATCAGCCACGTGATCCAAGGTCATGTCTGGCTGGGGCCCAATTTTAGTGTAGGCGCCGTTGCCGTTTAGGACAGCAATGGTCAAGGCGCCAGCAGCATGGCCGGATTCAATATCATTAAAACTATCTCCAATCATGGCAGCGTTTTTGGTTAGTGTATGCATCGATGCGCAAATATGCTCAAGCGGCACGGGAGAAGGTTTTCGGGTAGGCAGGGAGTCGCCACCAATGATGACTTCAAAGATGTTATTGAGGTGATGGTGCTCCAGCAAAAGATGCGTGGTTTTTTCTTGCTTGTTGGTGAGGAGCGCCAGCCGTTTTATTTTTTTTAAAGCTGTGAGCATCTCAACAACGCCCGGAAACAATTGGCTTGCATGCATCTGGTCTCGATATATTGAGAAATAATGATGTTGGATCTTTTTGTGAAGCTCAGGGTCATCTCCAACCAGGTCTTTGAGCAGATGTTTGGTTCCCTGATGGAAGAGATCATGGAGCCTTTGTGGGTCAGTCTCCTCTAAATCACAGGCTTTCAAAGCCAAGTTTAATGAGGTGACCAGCTGACCAAAAGAGTCCAAGAGCGTGCCATCTAAATCAAAGACCAGCAGATCTATCGGTTTAAGTGAGGCTGCTTGTGTCATGTAATGTTAAATAATGTAGATATTTTGTATATCATGGGTATGACGTAACATAAGGCAGACAGATGCAAAGCACAAATACAGACATTCTTTTTTTCCGTAACGCAGACTTCGTGGTGATCGACATCGTGGGCAAGGATCGGGTTGGCTTTTTACATGCTTTGATATCTCAGGATATCCAGAAATTAAGTCACGGCGACTTTGCGTGGGGCTGTTTGCTCAACGCCAAAAGTCGCTTGCTTGCCTTTTTGGGTATTGTGCCAAGCGCGGATCGATTGCACGTATTCGTGCTCAAAGCTTGTGTTGATGAAATCCAAAGGATTCTGGAGACCTACATGATTGTTCAAGATGTACGCCTAGAACGACAGGACACGCTGCCTGTTTTTATGGGCTTTGACATTGAGCAGCAGCTCGTTTTCCTGACCACGGATACGCCTGCACAAGAAGCAGCAGGCGCGTTATTCGAATCTACACGCTTATCACTTGGTTTTCCGCTATGGGGCGTTGATTTTGATCAACCGATCCCCTTGGAAGTTGGCTTTTTTCACCAAGGCATTTCCATGACCAAGGGATGTTATGTGGGACAAGAGACGATTGCGCGGTTGCATGCGCGCGGCATGAACCTGGGGAAAAAACTAATACACTTCGAGATTCATCAGAATGTCTCACCTCAGAGCATTATCAGTTTTGGTGATCAAGAGGTCGGCCAGGTCAGCTCTATAGCCCCATACCAAAATATGTTCAGGGGGTTGGCTTGGATTAAACGCGAGGGATTTAATGCGCCCTTATCAATCAAAGGGCATGAGGCGACACAGTTGACTTATGCCTTTGAGCATCAAGGTGTAACCTAAGGGGGCTTTAAAAATGGATATTTTTTTTCAACAAATTGAAATGGGCCCGATGGCCAACTATGTTTACTTTGTGGGTGATCCCATAACGCGCGAGTTGGCTGTCGTTGATCCAGCTTGGGACATTGACTTAATTCGGGATGTGGCGCAAAAACATGACTATCAGCTCAAGCATGCCCTGATCACCCATGGCCATCCCGATCATATCAATTTGGTAGAGACTCTCTTAAATGAGGAGCAGGTTCAGGCCTATATGCACCGAGATGAGGTGCCCTGGATAGGAGGGTGGAAGGAAACAATCATTCCAACAAACCATATGGATGAGATCTCCATTGGCAATATCAAAATCCAAGCTTTGCATACCCCAGGTCACACCGAGGGTTCTCAATGTTTTCTGTTTGATACCAAAATGATTTCAGGCGATACGCTTTTTATTGATGGCTGCGGTCGCACGGATCTTCCCGGTGGCAATGCCGAGCAACTCTATGACACCTTCAACAATGTCATTAAGAAACTCCCCAATGACACCATCATCTACCCCGGCCACAACTACGCCGATGACCCCTGCCAACCCCTAGACAAACAAAAAAAATCAAACCCGTACTTAAAAGCATATTCAAAAGAAGCTTTTTTGACACTGGTATGACCATAATTTGCTGGTGCTCATTGTCAGAGGTTTAGAGTTAATGCGCAGCGTTATGTGTGCCCCTCTTCTAGTTTGAAAGGGGATCATAAGCATTACCCACGTAAAAAGTAAATATTTTTAATGTTTACTTGGTTTCGCTAAGCGATATATACTGTCTAGCTTAATGAATGCTGACGCAAAAAGGTGTAGTGTTAATGCAAAGTTCGACGAAGGGAACAAAAAATGAAATATTTATGTAATGTTGCTGTCTTAAACCTATGTTTGATATTAGGGGTCGTGAGCCAGGTTGAAGCTCAAAGTAAAAGTAAGCCAGCAGAAAAGTTTAAGGGTCCGTGTGTTTCTGACTTGTGCAAGTATATAAATATAAAAAACAAGTGGAACTCTGAGAAACTAGATTCAAGTCACCCTTCTGCATCTGCTGTAACTGTTGGTTTTGACGATGATGGAAGAATGATTATTCTTGGGGGAACTCTTTTTTGGAAAGGGTCTGAATACAACCTAGAAAACCTTGATCCTGTAGAGGGCAAAGAGCGGGTCAGCAACCGCCCAGTAATGCGTGCAGGAAAGCGTGTCCCCCCTATGCCAATTTTTAATATTGAATGTGCTAAAATGCCCCTTGAAAACGCTGACCAGAGTTATAGCATTTGGTTCCATATTGGTACGCGCCAGGTTGAGGTAGACACACTGACGGCTAGAATTGTTTCTGACCCTTGCATTAGTGACGACGGTGGAGTGGTTGATGTTCAGCTTGAGGTTTTTAAGACTGGTGACCCAAAACCTGCTGCCGAATTAACCGTATTGGCTAGAATTGATGAATAAAACATCTGAAAAAGAGAGGCTCTGTATCTTCTCTGAGTCTTATGGGCCATTGTTGGGGAATAGTCGTTTAGTTTTTGTTTTGGGACTTAAGGTGTAAATTTTGCCGCCCTCTGACGCGTTCTCACTTCAAGCGCCTCAAAGGTTATGAAAGGGCGCAGGGCCAAGCTACATCTGCGTGGCAGGGTTTGGAAATGCTTAACTAATAACACGGGAGCGAAGTCTTCCCAAAAAGTTTTAGCCGTTCTTATGAGCCTAAGCGAATATAGAACAGGGCTTATGCAAGCTTGCGCCTTGATAGGCCACAAAACCTTACAGTTCATTTTTTCATAGTCCCATTTAATATTTAAAACACTATAAATACAATGAGATAGTCATAAAAACTACTTCATCTTTTCATGGGTGTAAAGGTTTTAACCTGAGAAAAAAATCAACGACGTGGTCATTAAACGTCCCGAGATGTCTACGCTTTGCCTACTATCAAACGTCAGATTACCTGCCGTACGCTAGGCGTATGCCGATAAACTGCGGGCCAGTATCATCACCAGCTATGTAAAATAACGCAAAAATAATATATAAATTCATTATGCGTATATAAAAACAATTAATAGTTTTTTTGAACAATTTAGTTGTATTACGTATGTGCGCATCAAAAATGTATGCGCAATGGTAGTAATCAAATTAGGAGGAAATCATGAAAAATATTTATAAAACAACTCTAGGCTTTTTTATTGGAGCTTTGATTACTTTTAGTGTGTCAGCTCAAAGTATTAAAGATACAGGGCTAAGGAGTGACACTCAATCAAGAATTCAAGGCTTTATTGTTGATCATGGATGTGAAGAGTTTGAAAATGCAGAACACAATTCGAAAATTAGTCTGTTCAACGCTGAATATACCACTGATGATCAGGGAGATGTGATCTTGGTAGAGGGTTGTCTAAAATGGGACACGTATGTGTTTAACTTAAAAGGTATGAGTAAGGTCTTCGATAAAAGCAAAAAGATAGGAAGCAAGCTTGTCGAGGGTGGAAAGGCTACGAGGTCAGACCCAGTATACGCTTACTCTCATCAAAGTCTTAATATAAATACTGGCTGGCTTACTGGCAAAAGGCTTAGAGTTGAATTTACGATTATACCTCAAGAAAGTCAGTTTAGCCGGTCTATAAGCCTAGCCTATGATCATGAGATAGTGGGAAGAGTAAAAGTTTTTGATGTATCAAATGATACAGAGGCTGGTCAAATCCAAGTGGATTTGGTGGAATAACAAAAACGATAACAAATATTATTTTAAGCGCCCTTTCACCTGAAAGGGCGCTTTTGTATGCAGAGTATACTTTCTTAGCCCAAATATAAGTTCAGGATATTTTTTGGCGTAAAGTTTAAGTTATGTCGAAGGGTACTTCCAGGGGCGCTGGCGCCGAAACGTTGGATGTCGATGAGCTGGTCTTGGCCGGGGGTGATCCATGGGTACCATGAGCCCCCGTGAGCCGCTTCGATAAAAACTTTGCGGGTGGCACGGGGCAAGACTGTGTCTTGATAGGCTTGAGACTGGTCTTTGAATACCTCTAAACAGGGTATTGACACCACACGGGAGGCTTTGCTTTGCTTTTTAAGCTCACTGTGAACCTCCATGGCCAAAGGCACTTCCGAGCCTGTGGCAACCAAAATAACTTCCGGGCGCTCACAATCCTGAAAAACATACCCGCCCTTGTCCACATGTTCAACTGAGCTTGGGGTCATGGCTTTGAGCTTTTGCCGTGAGTTAATAATGCAGCTGGGGCCGGTGGTATTATCTATCGCCCATTGCCAAGCTTGGGCGGTTTCATGCATATTGCAAGGGCGAATCACCTGAAGGTTAGGTATCAATCGAAGGCTAGCCACATGTTCAATCGGCTGGTGCGTGGGGCCATCCTCACCCAGAAAGATACTGTCGTGGGTAAATATGAAAATGCTTTGCAGGTTTGACAACGCAGCCATACGGATTGCGGGCCGCATATAATCTGAAAAAACCAAAAACGTAGACGTATAGGGAACAAAGCCACCATACAGCGCCATCCCACTGGCAATAGCGCCCATAGCATGCTCGCGCACGCCAAAGTGAATGTTTCGGCCACCAAAACTGTTTTTATCTATTCCCGGACTATCTTTGATCAGGGTTTTGCAGGAGCATGCTAAGTCCGCAGATCCACCAACCAGGTTAGGCACAAGCTGAGCGATTTTTTGTTGAACTGCATTGGAGAGGTTGCGCGTGGCCGCATCTTCATCCTGGGTTTGGAACTTCGACATCCACGCAGGGTCTAGCTCTGGCTTGCTCCAAAAATATTGCCATTGCTGGTAGAGCTCAGGGTGCTTTGTTTCGCATGCCTTGAGTCGCTCCTCCCATTGCTGTGTTTTAATGCCAACACGCACTTGCCGCGCCTTGAAGTGGTCTTTAACCTCTTGGGGGACAAAAAAAGTTTCGTCATGTGTCCAGCCTAGGTTCTTCTTTGTGAGCGCTGTTTCAGTTTTGCCCAAAGGCGCGCCATGCGCGCTCGAGGTCCCTGCTTTGTTAGGCGCACCCTGTCCAATTTGAGTTTTAGCAATGATGATACTCGGCCTGTGGGGCTCTGCTATTGCTTTTTGATAGGCTTCTCGAATTTGATCATGGTCATGTCCATCAATGTCCTGGACAAACCAGTTATAGGCTTTAAAGCGGGCGCTTACATCTTCGGTAAATGTTAGATCCGTGCCCCCATCAATGCTGATGTGATTGTCGTCATAAATATAGACAAGATTGGAGAGGCCCAAATGCCCGGCCAAAGAGGCACTTTCCGCAGAGATACCTTCCATGAGGTCCCCATCAGAGACCAAAGCAAATATATGATGATCGATCAAGGGAACCTCAAGGGATGCAAAACGCGCCGCTGCCATTTTGGCAGCCAGGGCCATGCCCACAGCATTGGCTGTGCCTTGACCCAAGGGTCCGGTTGTCGCTTCGACCCCTTCTGTGTGACCCACTTCAGGGTGTCCTGGTGTTTTCGAGCCCCACTGTCTAAATGCTTTAATGTCATCAAGTTTCAGGTCAAAGCCGCTTAAGTGCAGCAGGGCATACAGGAGCATGGAGCCATGACCTGCAGATAAAACAAAGCGATCTCGATTGATCCAGCTTGGGTCTGTAGGCGTTGTGTTTAAAAATTCATGGAAGAGAATATAGGCCAAGTCTGCGCATCCCATAGGCAGGCCGGGGTGGCCGCTGTTGGCTTTCTCAATGGCATCAATGGCCAAGCATTTAATGGTGTTAACCGATTGTGTGTGGATGTTTTGTGGAGATTGCGGCGTATATGTTGGGGATGTCATAAATATCAATGTGTTTACCAAGCACATGAAATTGTGTCGAGCAGGATTTTATTTTGGCTCAATATGTGATAATCAGGTGAGTATGAAAACGTTCTTAAGTCTTTTGACATTAACTCTTTTTGCACTGCCCGCCTGGGCGCAGACCCAAGATCCATTGGGCGTTGACGAGCATTTAAACCCAATGTTAGATTCCAACACCAAACTTGAAGCAGGTATGCAGTACTCGCTTCTTTTGCCTGACACGCTTAGAGAGCAAGGCGATTTGCGGGATCAAGCTGTAACTGCTTTGAAGAAAAAAAGACTGATTGAAAACATTCGCAGACTCTACACCGTAAATTTTTTATAATTCTAGGAGATCAGCATCATGTTAGATTTTAAATATATGTCCCGAGCAGCACTTATCGGATTGGTTTTTCTAGCCTTTTCGTGTACCAAGTCCACCACCTCAAAAACATCAAATAACTCAAAAGGAACAAGCTCTATGGAAGTCAGTGGAAAACAAGCCGTCATACAAACCTCAATGGGAACGATCGAAATGGAATTTTTGCCAGAAGTCGCCCCCAAACACGTTGAAAATTTCATCAAACTCTCCAAGGATAATTTTTATGATGGGACAACCTTCCACCGAGTCATTCCAGGGTTTATGGTTCAGGGCGGGGACCCTAACTCTAAAAATCTAGAGGCTCGCAACACACATGGTACCGGCGGCCCAGGCTATAATATCGACGCTGAATTTTCTGATCAAAAACACACGCGGGGTATCGTATCGATGGCCAGGTCAAGTGATCCTAACAGTGCTGGCAGTCAGTTTTTTGTTGTGGTTCAAGATTCGGTTCACCTAGATGGTCAATACACAGCCTTTGGCAAAGTTACAAAAGGCATGGACGTGGTAGACGAAATTGTCAAAACTCCCCGAGATGGCCGAGATAATCCTCTTACACCTGTGATCATCAAAGACATCGAAATCAAATAGTCAATAGGCCTTAGTCTTAGGTTTTTTAATGCCATCATACCTTGGTAGCCCAAGAGCTTTTCAAGGTACCTATTGGCAGAGAAATGCTTAGGGACACATACCTCCTTTGGCATTGATAAGCTTAATTTGTTTTAAAAGTAACAGGCCCTAGTCAGTACCAAAAAAACGCTCATAGAGCGCATCAAATTGGCCGTTGTATGTGGGGTCTTTCATCTTGTTTTTGGGAATGAAGGCCAGTGATTTAGAGTTTACGCAGTACCGTAGGCCCGTTTTTTCTTTCGGTCCGTCATTGAAAACATGCCCCAAGTGGGTTTGGTCAGCGCTATGGACTTCTGTCCGTGACCGAATCAGTTTTCGATCTTCTTGGGTTTGAATATGTTTGGGGTCAATGACGTCATAAAAACTCGGCCACCCTGATCCGGAATCAAATTTGTGAGTTGAACTGAACAGGGGACGCCCACTGATGACATCTACATAAATGCCTTCTTCTTTATGGTCGTTAAACGCATTGGTAAAGGGGGCCTCAGTGCCACCCTCCCTGACGATCTGATAGGCTTGAAGGTCTTTTTCTTTGAGTGCTTCCCATTTTTTTTTGATGTCTTCGCTCACTTGAACCTCTTGTGTTGGATGTTTGGTATTTGATTTTGCTTGAGTACATGCAAATACACCAAGCGCGCAAAGCATGATGCCACCATATGTCGCCCATGCAAGATGTCTTCTTACCAAGGCGTATACCGACTTGTAAAGGGTGGAATGAAGTCAGACAGTTCGTCTTCTTGTTCCATCCCAAAATCAAACATCTCGTCAAAGGGTAAATTGCCCATATGTTTTTTCCAAGGCACGTTCATTGATCGGATAAAACGAATGCCGAGCTCAAACATAGGTTCCAGTCTATTATTAGTCACCTGCATCTGCTTTCGCCAAACAACTTGGCCTTGCATGCGAAGTGGGGCAAGGGTCGGGGCAAGAACAACCTCAACAAAGACTCTTTTAGAGACCTGGAAGTTTTTTGGGGTTTCAACAGATACGCCTTCTGAGCTTAGGGATGTGCAAATGGATGAGTCATCTTCTTGATGTGCGAGTACAATAGGGAGCTGTACGGGAAAGCGAGGTATTTTTCTTTTTTCAAAGTTTTCTTTGATTGGTTCGTGACGATAGGCCCCCATTGCTCCTCCTTGAACAGGTTGTAAACGGATAAAGGTTTACGGTACGCATGTCTTAACATGCTGCATTATTCAAGTCAATCGTGCAGCCATAGGGTGAAGCATGTCACTATATATGGTACCTGCACTATCCATACGGCGTTGACGTGTCCATGTCAAACAATTATTACAATGAAAAATTGATTTTACATTTTTCTCTTTGGGATTAAGTTGGAATATATATTTACACCATGTCGGAAGGAGCTTGGTTTATGAAAAAAATATCTACCTTTGCAGTTGCGTGTTTTGCTATCTGTTTGTCTGTAAATGCGTCGCCACTGTGGTTAGAGGGTAAAAGTCAGTCTGAGTTGAAGGTGAACCAAGGCATGCAGGGCCTGTCTCCACAAGCATATTACAACGTTTCAAAAGCCTTCGGGCCATCGGTTGTCAATATTAGCACGGTGTCAGTTTCTAAAACAGTGCAGACACCTTTTGGTTTTGGGATTCAACCCAATGAGCATGGGAATTCAGATCACCCTTTTGCTCCGTTTTTTGGAGAAGAGTTTTTTGAACGTTTTTTTGGTGGCTCCAATATGCCACGCCAGCGAAAACAGTCGAGCCTTGGATCAGGGTTTGTCCTCAACCATCAGGGGTATATTGTTACCAACAACCATGTGGTAGCCAATGCTGATGAAATCAAGGTCACCTTTGTTGACGAGACGGAAGTTTCAGCCAAGCTGATAGGGCGTGATTCTAAAACAGATGTGGCGCTGCTTAAACTCACCCAAAGCAAGAAAGTGCATCCGGTTATTTTAGGATCTTCACAGGCAACAAATCCTGGTGATGTGGTAGTGGCCATTGGCAATCCATTTGGGCTATCTCACTCTGTAACCCAAGGCATTGTAAGCGCCAAAGAGCGTAGCATTGGTTTGGGACCTTATGATAATTTTATTCAGACAGATGCGTCTATTAACCCTGGAAACTCAGGGGGGCCGTTGATGAATATTTATGGGGAGGTCATTGGCATCAATACAGCGATTCATGCATCTGGTCAGGGCATAGGATTTGCCATCCCCATTGACTTGGCTAAGTCGGTACTGATGCGCCTAAAAAAAGATGGCTACGTTGTACGTGGGTATCTGGGCGTGAGTGTTGCTGAGATTAAAGATCAGCATGTTAAAGCGCTTAAGCTGCCCAATAAAAAAGGCGCTCTGGTGGTTGAGGTTCTGCCTGACACCCCTGCAGCCAAGTCTAAAATTGAGCCGGGGGATGTGATTGTTGCGTTTGATAACACACAGATCACATCCAGTGATGACCTCCCGCTTGTGGTGGCCAATGCTGATATTGGGGCCCGCGCAAAGGTCACTTTGATTCGCAATGGTATGACCAAAAAAGTGTCAGTACGGATTGATGAGCTAGAAGATACACAGACCTCAGGGATAAAAGAGCCAAAGGTAGATCAAAGTGCAGATGCATTGGGGCTGACGGTCCAGAGTCTTGATAAGAAAGCACAAAGTATGCTTAAGCTTGATCCGAAACAAAAAGGGGTTGTCATAACACGCGTCCAAACTGACTCTACAAGCCACAAAAAAGGCTTGCAACCAGGCGATGTCATCACGCAAATCAACCGTGTGCCTATTGATCATGTGAAAACATACCAAAAAGTTGCTTCAAAAATAAAAAAAGGTGACACTGTACTTTTGAGATTTATAAGACATCGACGTGAACTATTTGTGGCCTTTACGCTGGAGTAAACATTGATTGATATTATTGTTCTAGGGATCCTTCTGTTTTTTTTCATCTCTGGGTTTATTAAAGGCATTGTTTCTCAAATCGCAACGATTGCAGGACTTGTATTAGCATTCATGCTGGCCAAGCCATTGGGTGCAAAAATGTCAATGGTGTTTGAGCGCGTGCTGGGTACTCAAGAGGGGGCCAATGCTGTTATTGCGCCTTTGGTGACAGGTCTGCTGATTTACTTTCTTGTGGTTTTGCTTGGGAAGCTTTTTGAAAAAGAACTCCTGAGAAAAGTTGCCGGTTTAAAAACATTAGACCGAATGGGTGGAGGTTTGTTGAGTGTGGTCAAAGGAGGCGTTCTGATCATGATTGTGTTTTTTTTGATTCACTTCATTCCTTCCAACTTCATCTCAACGGTTGCGCCAAAATTGTCTGAAAGCCAGAGTTATCAATTCTCACAAAAACACAATCCATTGGGAACCGAGGATGCAATGCAACGTTTCAAAAAATACCGAGCAAAGAAAAAACAAGACAAGGAAGCCCTTGGACAAGAGCAGAGCATGGATGAAGTTATTGGCGACTATTTGATTGATCAGGCGCTGGAAACAGATACCGGCAAGGAGTAGCGCGGCCCCTCCTTCCTGCTGGGATGGCAAAAAACGTTAACGTCCGAAGCTAGACGTTCTTGTTTTGGCAAGCGTAAAGCGCAGCTCTGAGATCATGGCTTTGACTTCAACCCCATGATCGTTACCTGGGTGTTCTTGCAAAAACTGTTGCCAGAGCAAAATTTGATCTTGCTCAGAAAGTTTATGATTGATGATGTAGCGTTTGGCTTTGAGCAAAATCTCAGTGTCAGATATGTTTTGTGTAGACTTAGATGGAACGCCAAGTACGGTTTCCAGCTGTAGGAGATTGCCCTTAATTTCGTCAGTATAGTAGGTGTTGGGGTGCTGGGCGAGAAAGTTTTTCCAGATATCAATTTGGTCATTCAGGCTGGCTGTTTGAGCGCTCTTAATGGTTTCAAGGTAGTTTTTGGCATCTCTAAAAAAAATCGTAGAGGTTTGAGACAGGTCAGCTGCCATAACAGTTGGGCTTTGAGCTGTGATGACAAGCAGTAATACTAAGGTATATCCAAGGCATTTCAAATACATAGACTCAATGTATCATAAATTGTACCTGGAGATACAGCGAAACTTCTGCTTAAAAAGACCGTAAGCAAATAAAAGATTGTAATTTATTTAAAATTAGGGCAAAGATGGTGACGTAACCACATAATAAGGTGAAGGCGCACATATACCGGACCGCGTTTTTCGTTCCAAGGCGCACTTCAAACCAAAACACCAAGATTATCCAAGCAAGAGACTCATCACCAATATCTGTAATGCATATGGCTTGAGTCGCTGAGAGCTTATAAATAATGATAACGAAAGCAAAGGGAAACATATGAATATCCGTGAGTTAAAAGAAAAGAACATTGCAGCTTTGGCAACACTGGCCAATGAAATGGAAGTTGAGAATGCATCGGGCTTAAGAAAACAAGATCTTATCTTTGCAATACTCGAGCGTGCTGCAGAAGATGAACAAGACATTACATCCGATGGTGTTTTGGAAATACTCTCAGATGGCTTTGGCTTTCTTCGTTCCTCAGACTATAACTACCTTCCTGGTCCCGATGACATCTATGTTTCACCTGCGCAGATCAGACGTTTTGGCATGCGCACTGGAGATACGATTCGGGGAACCATTCGCCCTCCGAAAAAAGCTGAACGCTACTTTGCTCTGCTTGATGTTGAGGAAATCAATATGGAAGATCCTTCCAAGGCCAAAGACAAAATCCTTTTTGATAATTTGCGACCAACCTATCCGGATGAGCAATTTGTTTTGGAAAGTTTTCCAAAAGAATATTCGACGCGGATTATGGATCTTTTATGCCCTATTGGCAAAGGCCAACGTGGCTTAATCGTTTCACAGCCGCGGACAGGAAAAACCGTCCTGCTCCAAAACATTGCTAAATCAATCACAAAAAACAACCCCGAAGTTGTGCTGTTGGTATTGCTTATTGATGAGCGACCTGAAGAAGTCACCGACATGCAAAGAACCGTCAAAGGTGAAGTGGTTAGCTCGACTTTTGATGAGCCTGCGTCACGTCACGTGCAAGTGGCTGAAATGGTCATTGCAAAAGCCAAAAGACTGGTTGAGCATGGAAAAGACGTTGTTATTCTGCTGGACTCTATTACGCGTTTGGCAAGAGCGTATAATACGGTTGTCCCAGCATCGGGCAAAATTTTATCGGGTGGGGTGGATGCCAATGCCCTTCATCGTCCGAAACGTTTTTTCGGAGCTGCTCGAAATGTAGAGCACGGAGGCAGCTTGACCATTATGGCCACAGCACTTGTGGATACAGGCTCGCGTATGGATGATGTGATCTTTGAAGAGTTCAAGGGTACAGGCAATATGGAAATTGTATTGGACCGCAAGATTGCTGACCGAAGAATCTATCCAGCTATCGACATCAACAAGTCTGGCACACGCAAAGAAGACCTTCTTTTAGATGAGGCAACCCTCAACCGCGTCTGGATATTAAGAAAGTTTCTTAACCCTCTTAACGGAGTTGATGGCATGCAACTGCTCATTGAAAAACTTGCTAAAGCGCCAACCAATGCTGATTTCTTAAACGCCATGAATAAGTAGTCAAAATACGACACGCAAAACTATAAAAACGACCTAAAGTTTTGAAATTTTTACTTTTTTTTTGAAAGGGCTTTGTGATATCTTGAGGGCTGTAGCAATCAAATGTTAAGTAAGGAGGGTGTATGACAAAATCAGATCTTATTGAGACGCTGTCTATTCGTGCACGACTTCCTAAAAAACAAGCCGAGCTTGTCGTCAATCTCATTTTTGATTCTATGATGGAAGCCTTACGTGCTGACGATCGTATTGAGATCCGTGGCTTTGGCAGCTTTAAAGTAAAGTCATACAAGCCCTACACAGGTCGCAATCCCAAGACGGGTGAAAAAGTCGAAGTAGAGGCCAAGAAACTCCCTTTTTTCAAAGTGGGCAAGGCCCTAAAAGAGCGGGTCGATGAAGTGGCCAGACAAATGGACGAGCAAGCCCAAGCTGAAAAATTGGAACAAGATTAGGGCCTCAAGGGGCTATTAAATGACTATTTCAAAATTTTTTTGAGACACTTCTGCAAAAACATACAACAGCGCCATGCCAAAATACTGAGCATCATCTTGCATGCATCTAGTGACTTTTGGAAGTTTGGACGGGCAAAGGGTTGCCCAAGCCATCTGAGAAGGCGCGGTAGATTTCAAACGTTTGGTAAGACACCTTTTGGTCAAAGAGGGGCTTGAGTGATTGGAATAATGTGCTTTTGATACGATCATGTCCGCGATCAATGTTTTTATATGCTTGAGTAATCATTGGGAGGGTCAAGTCCTTTTCTGGAATAAGGCTCATGGATCTTGAAGCCCCAAGACAAGGCTGAGCCAACATTGAAAAAAGCTGCTGTTTCTCAGTTTGATCGCCTTTGTTGGCGTGCACTAGCACTGAAAACAAGACCTCAATATCCCCCTGTATTTCTGTTTCAAAAGCAATCAAGGGTTGTCTCAGGCCTCGTTTATGGAAGGTCATCAGATGTTTCTGGACGAGCTCAACAAAAACCCATTCAGAAAAAGTCATGCGTTGATCGGCAGCAATGAGCTGGTGTAAGCTCTTTAAAAAGTTATTGCAGGCATCCCACGACAAGCGCCTGAGCGAAGGCATGCACAAGTCAAAGAGCTCAATGCGATGTTGAAACAAGGTCGATGTCATCTTGGGTAAAATCTCATCCAAAACATGGGTGATGTAGGGGTCTGTTTGGCGTAGATGCTGTTTTAGTGCATGCGATTGCTCAGGGTTATCTGGTCTTTGAAGCAACGCATGAATGATGATTTTAGCCTTTTGAGGATGGTGGCAGGCTTGATAGATGACGGGATCCAGGTCTTGCAGAAAAAGATGCTCCTGGTTGAGGCCAAGCGCATTTTCAAAAGAAGGGCTGAAGGTTTTTTCATCAGGTCCTGCAAAATAGAGTGTGCCAGATGAGGGCTCAGGTTTTGACTGAGCTTGGTTTTGGTCCAAGTCCAAGTCAGAACTGATGTGTTGATGGCTCCAAAATGTTTCATAGATGTTTTGGAAATGAAAAGAGGTGTCGATGGCTTGAATGCGCTCTGTGATGGGCGGATGAGTCGCAAAAGCACCCCAAAAAAATGGGATGTTGGCCAGCGAAAAAGTCATATGATCAATTTGGCTGGTGTTGGGATGGTGCATGAGCGACCTGGAAGTTCTTGGGTTGACAAACCCGCCAATTTTAGAAAGGGCCTGTAAGATACCGTGGGGATTGCGTGTGTATTGGACAGCTGAGGCGTCGGCCAAGTACTCACGCTGTCTGGAAATAGCGCTTTGAATGACACGAGCTAAGAAAAACCCAACATAGCCCACAGCCATGAGGATGCCTCCAAGAACGAGGGCGTAAGGTTCAATACGTCTTTGCGGTGTTAAAGAGTCATAATGTGTATTGTATTGAATGAGGGATTGGCCGGAGGTATAAAAAAACAAAATACCATGCAAAAGTGACATCAAGTAAAGGTTGATCTTCATGTCGCCATGAAAAATATGACTGAATTCATGAGCAACAATACCTTGGAGTTCTTCGCGGTTGAGATGTTCAAGGGCGCCCTGGGTGATGCCAATCACAGCGTCATCTACGGTGTAGCCAGCCGCAAAGGCGTTAATGCCTTTTTCCCCCAAAAGGTAGACATCGGGAACAGGAATGCCTGAGGCCAGAGCCATTTCTTCCACAACCATCAGGGCACGCTTTTGAAGAAAATGTTGGGTCATGGGATCTATGGGGCGGCCTCCCATCATCAATGCCACGGATTTGCCACCCTCTTTGAGACTGTTTTTTTTAAAAAACGAGACGATTAAGATCACAGACATCGTAGGGATCAAGGTCCACAAAAATCGTGATGTGTCCCAAAAAGAAAATTGAATGGGGGAGGCAAAAGGGGAAGTGCCTCCAGAAGCCATGGCATAGCGCCACGCAGTCACCAGCCCGTAATTGATCAGGGCAATGCTTAAGACGCTAAGGGCAAAGAGGACGCAAAGTTTACGCGTGCGGCGTTTGGTTTTAAGTTGTTGCTCAAAAAAATTCATTGCTCCGCAAGCACGCCTACGCTTTTTTGCCCCAAACCACCTTGACTTGACCTCATGCTAGAACTTCTTGCTTTGGGCCTTGCATCATAAGCAGAAAATCATACCAAGAGTGCTTAGGAAAAACTCACTTTAGGAGGCTCGTTGATCTCTGTATTCTGCGCATCAAAGAGTTTGGCTTTCATAAATCCACAGAGACTGGCAATAATGCGCTGAGGAAATTTTTCTCGCTCGGTATTGTAAACCATCACTGCATCATTAAAGGCCTGGCGGGCAAAAGATATTTTGTTTTCCGTCGAGGAGAGTTCTTCAGAAAGTTGCATCATGGTTTGGTCGGCTTTAAGCTCCGGATAGGCTTCGCTTAAAGCAAAAAACTTACCCAAAAGACCTGCGAGCTGTCCCTCTGCCTGCATAAGACTTTCTATGGCACCTGCTTGACCAGGGTTTGCAGAGGCTGATTTCTGAGCGCTTACAGCTGAATTTCGTGCTTGGATCACCGCCTCAAGGGTTTCTTTTTCATGTGCGAGATAGGCCTTAGCCGTTTCGACCAAGTTGGGGATCAGATCATAGCGTCGAAGGAGTTGCACATCGATTTGGGCAAAGGCATTCTTGAAACGGTTTTTGAGCATGACCAGGCGGTTATAAATATTGATGCCAAAAAAAATGAGCAGGGCAACGAGGCCTAAAAAAATCAGCATGATAGTCAGGGCAGTCATAAAGTGTATCTCCTTTTGAAGAGGTTTGAAGTGCGTTTAGGGCACCAAAGTATATCAGCCGCTCTAGAATGTCTAGTGCCATTGGCTTTGGCCGCTGCCTGACAAACAATAAGCAGTCGCTAGTCTTTGTGAAAAAGCGACATCACCTGACCAACGTTTTGGATCGGTTTAAAGGTAACGTCTTTGAGTAAGTCCTTGGTAGGTTTCTTGGGGGTAGGTGCATAGATGCATTTGATACCCAGCTTAACAGCCTCTCGCACACGGGCGTCGAATTTTTGAGTAGGTCGAATCTCGCCCGATAGGCCTACTTCACCCATGGCCAAGGCTTTTGATGGGAAAGGCAGGTTTACAAGGCTGCTAATGACAGCAGCAATTATGGCAGTATCCAGAGCGGGCTCTGTGATTTTAAGTCCTCCCACAATGTTGATATAAAGATCTTTGGTAGAAAGAGGCAAGTTGCATCGCTTTTCAAGTACAGCCAAGAGCATGGTCAGGCGGTTTTTATCCATGCCCACAACATTTCGGATAGGTGTGCCATAGGTTGTAGGTGTGACCAACGCTTGAACTTCCACCATCCATACCCGTGAGCCTTCGATAGCAGGGAAGACGACGCTGCCGGAGGTTTGTGTTGTATTGTCTGGCAAAAAATATTGAGACGGGTTGGAGACTTCCACCAAACCCTGCTCAAGCATTTCAAAAATGCCAATTTCAAAAGTGGGACCAAAGCGGTTTTTAAGGGTGCGCAAGATGCGATGGGTTTGATCCACATTGCCGTCAAAGTGAAGCACAGTATCTACCAGGTGTTCCAGCATCATGGGGCCAGCGACCGAGCCATCTTTGGTGACATGGCCAACAATCAAAAAAGCAATGTTTTGATCTTTGGCAAATCGTACCAAACGGTCAGATGTCTCTCGGACTTGGCTTACACTGCCTGGAATAGACGCCAGGTTGGGGTGATACATGGTTTGAATGGAATCAATGATGACCACCAAGGGGCGCGTTTTCTCGATCAGCGGCAAGACCTTTTCAACATTGGTTTGGCAGATCAGACCGATGTGATCTGATGTGATGTTAAGGCGTTGCGCTCGCTTTTGGATTTGTGTTTGTGATTCCTCACCTGAAACATAGATCAAAGGTTTTTTTTGGGTTTTGGCCAAGTCGCCTAGAAGCTGTAGCAAAAGCGTGGATTTTCCAATACCGGGCATGCCTGAAATCAAGGTGACCGAGCCCTGGGTCAGCCCCCCACCAAACACGCGGTGAAGTTCTTGGTTGGGCAGGTCAATGCGTGGCTCCATATCATCAGAAAAGTCATTTAAAGCCACCAGCTTGGGCTCTCGATTGGTATAGGCTCTTTTGGACTTTTGGTCCGGTTCAGTGATGTCTTGCTCTACTAGGGTCCCCCATGCTTGACATTGGGGGCAGCGCCCAAACCACTGTGGTTGGATGCTTTGACATGATTGGCATATGAATTGTTTTTTCGATTTGGCCATAATCTTTGCACAGAATCATTGAATCGTTGGTTTGGCAAACTTTATAACCCCATAGAATGGTTGGAGGTAAATATGAATCATTTTAAATTATTGTCTTTGGTAGCTTGTGTGTTGGTAGGCTTTGTGTACGTGAACTGTAGCGAGAATGGAGACAAGACAAAGTCTCAGGTAAAGTTTAGTAATTTTATTGTTGTTGAAGGTGATGAAAATAATGGAAGCATTGATGCTTCGATAGATGCTGAAATACTAGGGGATGTTTTTGTTGATAATCTGGAGCTTGGTAAAGACTATTTCTTCAGTGGCGTGCCCGATGGCGTTCAAGTAAGGCTTGTACAAGAGGATAATCAAAATATTGAGATTAAGGTCGGCGGAAGTGCTGACTATCATGTGCGCTGTGACTATGACACGATTGCTTTTAGCTTGGCAGAGTCAGCAGTTCAAAGTGGTATTTTGCCTGCAAACAATGCTGTTGAATTTTATGTTGTTTACTTTGGGGGAACTATACCATTTCAAATAGCTCGTTTTTTGAAAAATCGGAGACCGATGAAGATATGAATTTAATAGCCGGCACTACTGGTGAACTAGAGGAAAGAGTCACGCTAATCTGTTTGGAGGCGCGCTTATTAAAAGTAGTGTTTCAACACTTGCCAAAGATCTTCACTATACACTCCAAGGTGATCTGCCAGAGGGGTTGGTCATCAATGCTGTAAAGACTTCAAGTGCATCTCTTGAAATCTCAATGCTTGGTGGCGCAAAAGAAAACTACATATCTGACTCTGCAACCGTTACTATGCTTATTAGTCTTGGGAGTGATTTATCAGCGGACCCTATTAAAATAACACCTTTTCTTTCTGAGGATCTTTGTAATTATAATTCGCTTGCCATTCCTCTTAGCATTACCTTTGAAGGCATTGCTCCTGATCCTGCAGAAGAGAAACCGGAAGAGGAAACGCCTGCAGAAGAGACCCTAGAAGAGGAAACGCCCGAGGGCCCATAGCAGTTCTTTTATATAGGGTCGTTGAGAATTCAAATACTTAGCGATAAGTCGCCGTGCCATAAGGTCACTAGGGCCTAAAGACGGGCTCTGTATTATTTTATTATTATCAAGGCTTTTGGCTTTTAAGGCTGGCTAGGTCAGCGGCGTATTGTTTAAGCTTGTTTTCGATAATGTTTTTATTGTCTTCTAGGGTCTGAGTATCACGGTTGTCTTTGCGCATAAGCACAATGAGTTGATAAACCTTGCCTTTGAGTTGCTTGGCGGTGCGGGTGCATTGTCTGTTTTGGTCTATCATTTCAGTGAGGTGGTTTTTTTTCATGATCATTAATTTTTTCTCTTGGGCGGCATGCTGTGAAACTGAGAGGTCGTCTATGCGCATACCTCTGACATGCCTGTTTATGTTATTCTGTTGGTCTCGGTGATAGTTATCCATGCGTGTGTTTAAGGTGTTGAGTTTTTGGGTCAGGTCTCGCACCTCCTTTTCAAGTGTGGTGGTATCGCTTCGGGCTGCTCTGTAGGCTTTTGTTTCAGGTGTGATCAATTTGTTGGGTGATGGTATGGAAAGATCAGGCTGAGCCGTCGAATTGGGGGCGCTCCTCTGGCGATTGTTTTGCGAGGCTTTGCTTAGCCAGGCCTGCATGCTGGCATTGGCTACAACTGTGGGTAAAATCCCTTTTAGAAACGGCTCTTGTCCCATGTATAAATAATTGACAGGGATGGCAAAATTCAAGCCTTCGGTTTGGCGCAGAATAAAATTATTGATGCCTATGACTTCTCCAGATTGATTGATCATAGGGCCACCAGAGTTTCCCGGATTGATGGCCACATCAGCTTGAATATAGGCATGCTTGCCAATAATGCGCCCCACATAACTTACAATCCCTTGGGTAACCGTAAATGACAGGCCGTGGGGCGCGCCAATAGTGATCACCCGCTCGCCTGGTTCAAGATTGGTTGCATCTCCCAGGGACATAGGAGCATAGGCTTGGCTGTCGATTTTAAGCAGGGCAAGGTCTTCCTCTTGACTGTAGCGCAGAACTTGTGCTGGGTGTTGGGCTTGATCATGGGTTTGAACATAGACCTTGCGCATGCTCTTGATCACATGATGGTTGGTAACCAAGTGGCCTTGGTCCGTGACAAAAAAAGCTGAGCCGGAACCTCGTTCCCCCACAACCGTTGCTGTGGATTTGATCAGAGCGCTGATCTTTTGTTTAGCTTGTTCTTGGGGCGTGTTTATTTGGTCTAAAGGTCCAGGAGATAGGTCGCCCTGCGCTTCAGGGTCGGAAGGGTTGCGGTCTGGGATGATGTTTGAAAGTTGTTCAAAAATATCTTGGGCGCGTTTTTGTGTTGGATCATGATCTGATGGTTTGAGCATATGCCATGTCAAAAAGCTCAAAAGCCCTCCCAAAACAATGGTGACCCCAAGTATAGAGAGCATAGGCTTAGCACCTGATGTATCCTTGCTTGATGCTTGGCGGGTTTCTACGTGCCCACCAAAGCCGTGTACAATTGTCTCTAATGTGGTGAGGTCTGCGCGGTTGAAACCAGAAATCCACTGTTGGCGTTGGGTCTCAATATACTTCCTAGCCTTGCCAAAGGTTGGGAAAAAAGAATCTGAGAAGGCCTCATGAAGGGCTTTGGCAACCATACCACGATCCTGAGCAGGGAGCGTGTGGGCAAAGCGCACCGACAATCGAGCATCAAAGTCGCAATAGCGACATAGGTATGCGTTGATCGAAATGCTTTCTCCACAGCTTGGGCAGAAATAGGTTTGGGATGTGCTGGTCGTCACAAGTGTTCAAAATATACAAAAAGCACGTTATGCTCAAGAAACCTCTGCAAAAGGGGCGCCCGCGAGACAAAACCACCAGAGGCGTTTTGGCTTTAGCCCCTAGCTGCGCGCCATATGGCGGGTGTGTTGCTAGATGTATTTTGGGCGATGTGAGCTGGGGGCCAACTTTTTTCGATTGAAGGCTTGCGTGTCGGATTCTGAACCAGAATACTTTTTTGCAAACTTTTGCAGAGGTTTCTTTAGAATATCAAAGATTTTGTTATAATATCTTTATGTATCTAAAAACGTCTCTTTTTGTCTGCGCTCTGGTTTGCCTGAGCGCCTCACTTTTTTCTGCATGCTCATCGAAGTCTTCAGGTGGTAACAAAGCCCAATCTGAAGCTGAGCAGATATGGGGAAGTGAGCGGGTGTGTTTGCCCTGTCATTTGTTTCAGCAGCCTATCGCGCGTCGGCATCACTATAAATGTCAGACCTGCCACCAAGGACAACCTTATGCAACCACTAAAGAAGAGGCCCACACCGGGCTGATTCCTACGCCTCAGGCGCCTGAGTATATTGGTCAAACCTGTGACAAGTGTCACCGGCGGGTATTGGGTCGGGATGTGCCCTATAATGCTGAATTTATCAAAGACGTTATTGTCTCACATAAAAGAGGTGAAGGAGAAAACTTAGAATGGCAAGAATAACAATTTTATCTTGGGCCTTGGCCCTTTTCTTGTGTGCTGAATCTGTTTGGGCCCAACCACGGGTGGTGACGGCATTGGTGCACTCAGATGAAACCTACGTGGTAGGCAAAAACAAGAAAGATGTTCAGCAGTACAGTGTGGGTGACACCATTTACTTGGTCCTCGATGGCGAAAAAAAACAAAAAAACAAATACCGCGTCACGTTTGATCCCACCAACCTCAAGGGCGATGGTTGGATCAGCCAATCCAGTGTTCGAATATTGAGCAACTATCATTCTTCCGATGGCAAATTGCCCAAAGAGTATAATAAGAAATACAAAGACCAAGGCCCTCAGATTGCGGCTACCTCTGGTGACGATGATTTTTTGAGCGGTGAGATGACTTTCATCGATGAGCTTGTGACTCAGGAGCAATCCTCAATTGACCAAGCATTCAGCGATGCAGCAATAACGCCTGATATGAGTACTTCTGAGCCAGTCGAAAGTATGGATGAAGCTAATAATCCATTTGACGAAGATTTAGAGTTTTTGTTCAACGATGACCCAGAGTTTAATGAGGCATTCACAACAGCCAAGAATGAAACCTTAGGTACAGGCCCACCCAATATTGCCATTTCTGGCTTCTTGCCTTCAGATGACAAAAGCAAGGCGTTTGCAGATGAGGTCTATGCCAAGTTTAAAAAAAGCCTGATGAGACACGCGAATCTCAGTCGCATTGACAAGGTTGAATATGCCAAGCAAATTGATACGCCAAGCGATGCAGCCAGCGTTTCTATTAACTCGGATGTGTCAGGGGCTTTCTTTGGCGTGCTCTCTAGCAAGGTTGGTAAAAATCGCATGTTTAAAATCAAATACTTTAACCCTTCAATTAAACAGTTTGAAAGTTTTGAGAAAGTTGTTAACCTCCCTTTGAAAGGTAACGATTCTGTGATTGAAAGCGTTGCAAAAGAGGCTGCACAATACTTGAACAAGTGACAAAGCATATGCGATTATTTTTGTGGGTTGTTACGCTATGTGTGTTTTTTTCAGATGGATTTGTTTTTGCACAGACAACGAGCATTTCATCTACAGACGTATCCGAAGGGTACTTTAGGACAGGTCATGCGCTATCAATGGGGGGTGCTTTTCGTGGATTGGCGGATTCAGCTCAATCTGTGCTTTACAACCCTGCTGGCATGAAACAGGTTGAGCAAAACCTTTCAACCACTGCAAACTATACCTATATAAGCTCCAATAGCGGCCATCAGTATGACATATCAGCTGTTGATACGGCTACATCTGAAGCTCTGGCTTATGGCGTGGGTTATTACCAATCTTACCCTAATGTATTAGGCGTGGAGGCTAAAAATCGTTCTTTGCTCCTATCAATGGCTTACGGAAAAGAAAAATTTTTTCTAGGCGCATCAGCCAAAGGGTATTTGGTAAGCGTTGATCACCCTACCATTGAAGGCCCCCGAGGCATTGATGCCGATGTTGGCTTGCTTTTTAAGCCTATAGATATGATTTCTATAGGGGTCGTTGGGTATAACTTAATTTTAGGACGCAGTATTGAGGAGTACCCTTTAAAGCTTGCGGGTGGACTTGCTCTCCAATTGATTCCGCAAGCAGTTTTGAGTTTCGACATGGTCAAGAATTTCAATACACCTGCAGCTAAGGATTTGAATTTTTATTTTGGGGGGCGGTATTTGATTCAAGATAAAGTCTATATCAGTGGAGGGTTTGCCATGGATCAGGTGCTTGAAAACAATTATTATACGGCTGGGTTGGGAGTCAAAGCCAAGCAAGCTGAAGTTTTTCTAACATTTTCTCAAACCATCGATGTGCCTTCAGAAATTTATGCATTGGGGTTGAGCTACTTCATGTAGCGCTATCTTAAATCATGTCCGATGATAACAAAAATATATTCGATGAGATTGAAGAGATCATTTTCAGTGATGAATTTGAGCAAGAAATTGAAAAATCTCTGAGTGAAAACAATGATGCTGATGTTTTTATAGAGCTTGAAGCTGGCAGCGACGAGCAATTGCCCGATGAAAAAACCATTGTCAAGGGGAGCCATTCAGATGAGGTTCAAGGGCATCAAGAGCCGATCTTTTCTGCGGCTGACACCGTGCCTATGCCTGACAGTGAGAAAGTAGCGTCTTTCGATTTAGATGAAACGCAACACGCATTGGAAGTTGATTTTTCAGACACTATATCACCTGCCACTGATATTGAAATGGGAGAGCATGATGTGGATGCCTTTTCTGCAGCTGATTCAGCCTTTGACTTGGACTTGGTAGATATTGCGCCACAAGGACAAGCTTTAGGTGAAACACAAGATGTTAACATTGATATGGGAGGCCTTGATTTTGAATCTGAGATGGCATCCATAGATTTGATTGAAGACCCGCCCTCTCAAGCACCCACTGAAGATGCCTCACAGGCGATGGTTGATACAAGTCCAGACATCAAGGAAAATGAAGTGACCAAAGCCAATATCCAAGATTTATTTATGGACATTGATCATGAACCTGTCAGAGCTTCAACAGAGCTTGAAACTGTTGGTGATTCAATCGAAGACGTCACCGAGTTTGTAGAATCCGAAGATCTATCCGGAGATGTCTCCAATTCAATTTCTGCTGAGGTAGACCTAAACTCACAGATGCCAGCGCCTCTCCCAGACCCCTCTCTCAATCATGCGGCTGATCAAAATAAAAGCGCAGGCGATGACCTGCATGCGCCTTCAAAGTCTTCGCAAGAGCAGTGGCCAGAGAAAAAAAGTCAGGGGTTAGGAGCTATTGCAAAAGTAGCCTTAATGCTTGGGCTACCATTGATTCTGGCAGGCTTGGCACTGATGGTTCTTTTTACCGAAGAAGGTCTATTTGGTTTGTCCTTGAAGCGTGAGGCCACAGCTACTGGCAATACCCAATCAAGCAGCGATGCCCCGCCAAAAGTTAAAATTACAGAAGAAGTTCTTGCTGGTCTGGACCAGCAGTACGATCAAGCCATGAGACTTTTTGAGGATGATGCGTATGTCTCTTATCAAAAAGCCAAAGGCATTATACAGGACATTCTGGACACATTTCCCAACTATGAGTATGGCCCCAGCGCGTATGCTGATTCAGTCTTATTGGCTCAAAACGGCATGCTAGATCCGCAGCAACTCAAAGATGTTCAAAACAAACTTAAACAATCTGATCAAATTAGCCCTAACACAGCGGAAACGTTGAGAGCTAAGATTCGCTTCCTCCTATCACAGTCGCAGTTGGACAAAGCTAAAGCTCGAGTAGATCAGCTGGTCAAAGTAGCTGATCAAAAAAACATGTGGCAGACCCATTTGATTGCGGCTGAATTTGCTCTTGAAACCAAAAACCTAGGAGAAGCAGATAGATATTTGGATCTTGCGCTTAGAGACAAAAAAAACCTAACTCGGGCAGCTTACCTTAGGGCATCTCTGGAAGTCCTAAAAGACAATAGCCAGGAGGCTATTGCAGGTTATCAAAAACTGGTTGATGACGTAGATCATATGCCATCTTTTATGGCCATACTTGAGAATCAGTATCACAACAATCAAGATGTTCAGACCCCTCTAGAGACGATGTTAACTGAGAAAAGCAAAGGCATGAGCCCCTATACCTATGCCAAAGGCTACCGCATGCTCTCTGATATTTTTGAAGCCAAAGGCAAGAAAGCAAAGAGCATTCAGATGCTCAAGCTTGCAGTTAAAAAAATGGCTCTTTCAGCAACCGATACGCATGCCCTAGGTCTCAAACTTGAGGGCGTTGCAAAGCACGGTGAGGCATTGGGTTTTTTCAAACAAGCCCACTTGCTCAAACCCAACGTTCCCATGTATCGCGTGTCTTATGCCAAAGCTTTGAGAAAAGATCGGCGCCCTAAAGAGGCAGAAGATGTGCTCAGTTCTATATTGAATCTTGATCCGATTGTAGAAGGCGCAGTAACCCAATATGCCGAGGCTCAAGCTGATATGGGGCGATATGAAGAAGCTATTGCCTATTTGGAGGGTGTCACACAAAAAAACAAGACCTTGATTGACGTGCCTGTAGTTCTGGGCAAACTGTATTTGGAACAAAATAAGCTGCAAGAGGCAAGTGCCATACTTCAAAAGGTACAAAAAAATGCCAAAACCTCACAAGATCGAAGCAACGTATTGAGTGTTCTGGGGCTACTCTATGCCAAGCAAGAAAACTACCCCCAGGCCATTGATGCGCTGACAGAGTCAAACAAGCTTCGTCCCGACCAAGCCCAGACCCTATTTGAACTTGGAAACGTGCACTATCTTAAACAAAATGCTTCTGAAGCTGAAAAGTATATTGTTCAGGCCTTAAATATTGACCATACACTAGATCAGGCACGCGAACGATTGGTCGAAATTTACTTTGATGGTGGCAAGGAAACAGAGGCGCAAGCTTTAGTCAATGAGGTCCTGGATGTGGATCCCAAAAACATTGATATGTTGCTGGCCCAGGGAAAAATTTTGTTCAAGCAAAAAGACTATCCCAAGGCCTATAAGACTTTTGATAAGGTGTATCTCTTGGATCCTGAAAATTTCGATATTCAATATTATCTTGGCATGACCTCCAGAGAGCTTGGCAGGCTTGATGATGCATTTCGTTTCTTCAAACGCGCGCTTGAGATTTGGCCAGGATCTTCCAAAGGTCATTATCAGCGCGGGCTGACCCACTTGGTTAACGAAGATGTTCGAAGTGCATCCCTGGACATGGACAAAGCTTTGAAGAATAATCCCAGTTGGGACAAGCCCAACAAAGCCATTGCAAGATATTACTTTGACCAAGGCAAGTACAAACAAGCTCTTGAGGTGTATCAAGAGATCGTCAAACGATTTCCTGGAGACGCTCAAGCAAGGTTGTATTTGGGGAAATCCTATTTCTCGGAGCAGATGCCAAAACAAGCTTTGAAGGAATTTCAAAAACTTGTCAGTGATCAGCCCAAAAACAGTCAGTTTCACTATGAGTTAGGCGTGGTGCATGAAGACATGGGGTCGTTTCAAAAGGCGTTAGGTAGTTTGCAACGCGCGCGCAACTTGAACAAGAGCAATGCGGACGTTGTCTATCACTTGGGCTTTGTCCTAAAAAACCTTAACCGTCGCAAAGAGGCAGCGAAGATGTTTCAGACCTACCTCAAAATGAAACCAGACTCTGTTGAGAAGCAAGCACTGGAAGACGAAATTTTTCGTCTCAAAAATCATTCATAGTCTGATTGATTATCTGATATCAAAAAAATATGGACTATGGTTTTTTAGAAGACAATCGCCAATTACTTAAGCAGTCGCTACGCGACCGTAGCGATGATACGGATCTCAACGCGCTTGACGCCCTTAACCAAGAGCGGAAAGCATTGCAGAAAAAGCATGATGAAGAAAAATCAGCTTTTAAGGAGCTCTCAAAACAAGTCGGCCAATGCTTTCAAAGTGGTGACATTGCGCAAGCCAATGCCCTCAAAGCGCAGTCGTTACAAGCCAAACAAAACATACAGCTTTTGGATGAAGGGCTCAAAGAGCTTGAGAAAACACTTAAAGAAAAATTATTGTATGTCCCCAATATTTTGCACCCGTCGGTGCCTCTGGGAAAAGATGAAACTGACAATGTTGTTGTTAAGACCATAGGCACCATACCCAACATGCCCTGGGCCAAAAGTCATGATCAGCTGGGCGTGGAGCTTGGTCTTATAGACTTTGAGCGAGCATCTAAGCTCTCTGGCAGTCGCTTTTCTTTTCTGTTGGGGTGGGGCGCTCGGCTTGAGCGAGCCCTGGCAAACTTTATGTTGGATGTTCATCAAGGCCATGGCTATCAAGAAATATCTGTACCGCTATTAGTCCACGAGAAAGCTATGCGGGGGACCGGTCAACTTCCCAAGTTTTCTGAGGATGCGTTTTGCACACGCGATACAGATCACTTTCTTATTCCTACTGCAGAGGTCCCAGTCACAAATTTTTTTGCAGATGAAGTATTGACCTTGGCGGACTTACCTTACAAGTTTGTATGTTATTCACCGTGCTTTCGAAAGGAAGCAGGCTCATATGGCAAAGATACCAAGGGGCTTATGCGCCAACACCAATTTCACAAAGTCGAGTTGGTTCAATTTGTTCACTGTGATCAAAGCTATGACGTACATGAAGCTTTGACGGGCCATGCAGAAAAAATTTTGGAACTCTTGGAGCTGCCCTACCGTAGGGTGTTGTTGTGTTCTGGTGATACAGGCTTTAGTGCGGCCAAGACTTATGATCTAGAAGTTTGGCTGCCCAGCCAAAATACGTATCGAGAGATTTCTTCATGCTCGAACTTTGAGGACTTCCAAGCTCAGCGGGCCAATATTAAATTCAAAGACGGAACATCTAAAAAAAATAAATTTGTTCACACGCTCAATGGCTCTGGCCTCGCCATTGGTAGGACATTGCTTGCGGTCATTGAAAACCATCAACAAGAAGATGGCAGCATCAAAGTCCCAACGGTGTTGCAGTCGTACGTGGGATGTACGTCAATTGGACCTGAAGCAAAACCTTAAATCTTGCGACTTTAACATTTGGGGTGGATCCATTTTTTTATGAGACAAGATTTCGGTGTATGCGAAAAACATATCCCTAAGGTGACGGGGCCGAGAAGTTTTTAATCAGCTGGCGCGCCGTTATTGATCCAGTTTAACAGTTGATCAGCTTGGGTGCTGCCAGGGGCAAAAACTTCTCCACCAGTGTGATTGTCAACAGCATCAGTATTGGTTGCTTGATGGTAAAGTCGGCTGGCCGGTGCCTCTCCAGGAACATCTACATACTCTAGCAGCGCGGTGTGGAAGGCTCTTGGGTTGGGATAATCGTCTGCTGTTAATTTCAGATCTTGTGATTCATGGCAGCCTGCACATGGTGTAAACAGGCCATAAATATCATCCCCAAAATTAAAATCACTGTCATCTAGATCATTGGCCATGCCGCCTTCGAGCCAGCAATAGAGTGCTCTAAACTCTGCGTCGCTAGCATCATTAAACCGTGCAACAGGATGACTGATGCCACCTGCAGCTTCGTCTAAAGGGGCTAAAATCAAGGCGCTCTGAAAGAAATTAATATTATCCACTGCTGGCGATGTCTGAAGTGCAGGCACCAAAGATGTTCCCGTGTAAGCGCCAGCTGTAATGTCTAAATCAATTCCAGCTGCAGGAGATGTTGTTGAGTGGCATCCACTTCCGGTGCACTTGGTGCTAAAAACAGGCTCAACGGCTGTAGAAAATGTTTCATCAACTGTCGCGCAATCAATGATAGCAAAAGGGTTTGAACTCGTTGGGTCATTCGGATCCATTGTAGGCGTTTGACCTTGATAACTGCTTGGATCCAAGCCATTCAGATCAACTGTGGCGCAGTTAAATATCGAAAGAGCAAAGCCAAACAAAAGTATTGAGATAAGAATTTGTTTCACTCTTAACATGATACCATATTTTCTGCGCATCCATAGGATCTCTAAGCAAAGGTGTAACCTAGAAGCACGATTGTTAGATTGTGTGTTTTTAGATCTGGTGTGTTGCATTGCCCACAACCTCTAATCAGCCGGAGCTCCGTTGTTGATCCAATTGATCAACGCTTCCTCTTGGGCATTGGTCCAGCGGCGCTGTACATGGTTTTCGCCATTGTCTCTGCCAAGCCCAAAATCACCACTGGGATTGAGCACAACAGGGCTCATATCACCGTTGTTGGGGATCACCGGGGTGAAACCATCATCATCTTGATCAAAGAGCAGGTGCTCATAAACCAAGCGTGGTGGAAAGTTTTCACCCAATGATATGCTGCCACTGTTTGGGTGGCACTGATCACAGAGGCGGATTCCAAACAGCGGGTAAATGTCCTGACCAAAGTTAAATGCATTGGTATCAGCGTCATTGGGTAGGCCTTCCTTGAGCCAGCAATAGAGTTTTTGAAAGTTTGGGTCATCAGCATTTTCAAAAAAAGTGCCTCCCGGATGCAATTGTCCCATGCCCCCAGCTTGTTCAGAAAGGGCTGCTAGCAAAAGGGAGCTTCTAAAGACATTGATATTGTCCAGAGCTGCATGTTTTTTCAGTCGGTAGGTCAGAGAGGTTAGGGTATCCGCCCCATTTTCAGATGTGTCCAGGGAAAGGTCGGCTTCAGGGGAGAACCCTGTGTGGCAGCCCAAACTTATGCATGTTTGGTTGGGCATTGGGTTTGAGGCAGCGTTTTGAGGCAGCGTCGAAAAAATATTGATGATATCGGTTGAGTAAGTGACAGGTATCGTGTCACAGTCAATGGCGGCAAAGGGATTGGGATTAACAAACGGATCAGTGATGTCTTGTTCAGACTGCTGATTAAAAGCGTTGGGGTCTAGGCCTCCCAAATCTACAACAGCGCATTGAAACATCAAAAGGGTGGTGCACCCAAAAAGGAGACACCACCCATAAACATGTGATTTATAGGCTTTGAGGTTAGCCACCCAAGACCTGTTTAACCTCTTCGTCATCGGTAGCTGATGGTGCGCCAGCAGCCTGAAGGTCTAATTTCATAAAGCGACTGACATGTCGAAGCAATGACTCGCGCGACCAATTGCCGTTGTTTTTTTCTACCAGTGTTCCAGAGGCATCAACAGCATAGAGGTCCTTAGGATTGAGGCCTTCCTCGTCAACAACCATGCCACCAAATGAACCGGGGTTAAACCCTTGGAAGGCAGAGGCATCAGATCCAAAAAGGACGGCGCCATTTTTTCCGCCATCAGGGTTGTCAGTACCCCTGAAGCGATTGCCACGGAAGAACTCACTTGTGCAAACAATGCGAATCTGAAATTTCTGACCTGTTTGAGGGTTATCAAAGACCCCGCCTTGGTCTAGAATATTACGTATGGTTTGGGCCATGTACTCCATGGTTGTGATTTGATCGGCATTGGTATCTTCACCGCGCCTTGAATTATCTTTGTGCCAGTCTCGGGCGTTTAGGCCGAAAAGTGTTGTATTGTTTGTAATCCCCGCTTGGGCTGCTTGGGCAAAGGCATAAAATGCGTCTACAGGGATAACACCCCTGACTCTGCTGGGCCGTGTTGGCAGGTTAGACCTTAAGCTGTCAATGATTGGATTGGCTACATTGGGATCAAGCAATTGCGAGTAGTCCACTTTGAGTGACTCCATGGCTTTTGAGTTACTGCCTACCGTAACGTCCTTGTTGGCAGTTGTTTTGATAGCGCGATCTACGTCCTGAGTAAATTTTTGTTGAATAAGGCCAAAGAGACCATCGCGTTCTGCATCGGTGAATGTATTATCAATGGCCGTATTGAGTGTCAGTTTTGAAAATTTGCTCGTGAGATCGTCGATCGACCTGTAAAAAGACGGATGGTAGGCAGACTTGCCAGGTGGCAAAGAACCCATTTCTGCTGTTGACGGGCCATCGTAAAAAGCAAAGGAATTGTCAGTGGTGGACGTCCCGTGCTGCTGCGCAGCCCAAATCAAAGGGTTGCCAGTCCCTCCGCCTGCAAGCGCTGCAATATCTAGGGCATCTGTATGCCCGGTGCTTCTGAAGGTATTGCAAAATTGGATAGTTTGCTGGTAGTCTTGGAGAATATTAGCACTTGTGTTGGGCATGACGAGCTTTGCGCCAGCCCCAACAGTAAATGGGACCATGTCTCCCAAGGCGTGTTGAATGTTGATATCTGCGTGATTACCATCGGCTTGGTCATCTGTGCTTAAGCTGATTAATTCACGAAATGGGGCCCCGCCTCGCAAGTTTATAATAACATTTAAGCAATTATCAGCACTGCCTTGTGCAAAAGCAGTTGCGCTGCCAAATATTTTTTTGGATACTTTCTCCATGGTTTCAAATCGCACCACGCTAGAGACTGAAAATGCGCCTAAGAAAAAACCTAGGTTTTTGATAAAATTCCTACGGGAGTCATCGTCCATTTTGTAAATGCTTTGGGGGTCTGTTTTTTTGTTCATGTTATTTTCCTCTGGGGGTTAGGTGTCGTTAATTAATTAATCAAACTTTTTTGAGAGTGCAGAAATGCTATACAAGGATGTAGCTGAAGCGAGGCAGTTTCCAAACGCAACGTAATCATCACCTTTGCTTCCAAGCTGCGCCTGAATATCTTGAGCAAGCTTGTCTTCCTCAGGTCCGGCTACAAGGCCAGTCATCAAATAATAAATGTCTTTAAAGCCCACGCTACCATCCATAGGAATAACATCTGGGCTTACTTCGGAACAAGCAGCCGCATACATTTTCATGACAACGTTAAGGTAGTTTGATGTAAGCTTTTGGTTGGCTAATGTTTGCTTGTTGTTTTCAAGAATTGACATCGCTTCACTGTTGCTAGAAAGTTGAAACGTGTCGGTTAGTTTAAGTTGGTGTGCGTAGTAATGAAGCCCTAGAATTTGTACAAGGTCGCTATTGATGGCTTTTTCGCCTCCAATACCGCCTACTGTAGAAGATCCTCCACAAGCGAACATGCACACTGCAAGTGCCAGGATCATGATAGATTTCAGTGTTTTCATTATACAACCTCCATTGTGTGTTTTATGCCTCACAGCCATGAACCAATGCGGCCAGGTAGTGAGGGTCTTTTAAAAATATTCTGATGAGCTCTTTAGGCGCTCTGCCGTTGTCCTCAAAGATTTGAGTCCACTGGTTTAGAAATTCTATCTGGCGTGGATTGTCTGAAAAAAAATCAGGTACAACCTTGCTCTCCCCTGCGCTTCCCTCAGGCAGATCAAGCATGATGGTCATAAATCTTTCTGTCCAAGCGCGCGGGAATTCTGCATGCTTTGTAAGCGCAAGCGCAAGGTCTTTGGGTGAGTTCAGTGAGGGGCCGTCTTCTGTAAGTTTTACAAAATTAAGAATATCTTCTTCGGGATATGGTTCATCAGAGGGGTTTCTAGGCTCCAGCGGTGATGGAGGATTAGGGTTTTCTGGTGTGGCCATAGGCACAGACTCGGTTGTGAACTGATTTCTACCTTGGCTAAGTGTTGGGCGGTAATTTGGCGAATTGATAAAACGATATTTGCGATAGACCAAGCGTGCCCAGTTGTTCACAACGTGACATGGTTGGCAGTCTATATCTTCAGGGTTTCCGGTGAATCTATAAATTTCAGAAAGCATGGAGGGATCCCAACGATAGATGTCAATGTCGGTATAAGGCGCAACGCTATTGAGGGCAAGGCCGAAGATCTCTCTGGTTATGTTAAATTTAAATTGCCCAATATTATAATCTAAATAGGCTTCCATAGTCAAAAGCCCTGATATTTCTTCTTGGGGAGGCCCGTCTTCGGAGTCTTCAAAGGCGGCGCTGACTTGGGCGTCATTATCGTCGATTGTATAATCAGCAAGAAAAAGCTCATCTATAGATTTGCCTGACAGGACAATATAGGTTGCCAAATTTACTGGATACCTCAATGGTTCTTCTCGAGGCGAATTAAAGTTGTCTGACCAGACGCCAAGCTGGATTTTAAAGTAGTTTTGCATGCGTTGTTTCATTTGCGATGAATCAACTATTGCATCAATGGCTTTAGTATAAACACGGCGCGCTGCTTGAGTGTCTGAAGCGTTACGGATTTCGTCCAGAACAGTATCGCTCGCAGGCAGATAAGTCATTCGCAGGGAAGTGGTTCGAATAGCCTCGGCGTAATGGTTTTTGGTAAAGCTTATGGCGCCCGGAAATACACAAATATCTCCATCTGAAGGGTTGATAACGCTTTCTTGTTTGCAATGGGCCAGGCTCAATGCAAGGGGAAATATAAGCAGTGCGTTTAAAGCGAATGTTTTGAGGCGAGAAAAGGTCATATCTTGATACACTATAGTATAGCAAGGCGTATGCCAAGCCGGACGGCTTAATAAATCAATAAATTCAGATAGATATGTTTTCTTTGCCTCTGAATCCTGCTCAAAATATGCAAATTTTGCGTATTTAAAAGAAACGCCTGACTCAGTAGTCTGGTTTGGGGGATGTGCTATGCTTAATCCGTGTCGAGCACGGATAGGAGTTAAGTGATGATTCGACCCATAAGGCGTCTGCCATATATGTGGCACGCCCTTTCTGAATATCAAAGATGGTGTATTCATATGATCTGATCGTGATTTTTGCATGCTTAGCCGGGGTATTTATAAAACTTTGCCAATATAGTCTTTGTCTTTGAGAAAGAGGCGTAAGAATTCTTTGATGACACGGTTTTCAGATTCAAATGTACCTGACCATTTCTCAATGAATTCAATCTGCGTGTCATTTTCTTGAAAAAATTGAGGCACTTCTTTGTTAGTTCCAGCAGTGCCCTCAGGCATCTCAAAAACAATGGTCAATATTCTTTCAGTCCAAGCCTTAGGAAACTTAGGGTGTTGTGTGAGGGCAAGCGCAAGATCTCGAGGAGTTCTCAAGGGTGATCCCTGCTCAGTTAATTTAACATAATTGTCCAAGTCTTCTTCTGGATATGGTGCATCGCTTGCGTTTCTAGGTTCAAGGGCCCCATCAGGCATGTCTGGATTAACCTCTTCTGCATCAAATTGCACATTCCCTTGGACGTTGTCCACACGGTATCTAAGTGTGTTTTGTGCTTCGTAGTTTCGAAATGCAAGCCGGCTCCAGTTGTATACAACGTGGCAGGTTTCACAATTGATGTCAGAGGTGTCTGGGTCATACCGATAAATATAGGAGAGCATTGAAGGATCCCAGCGATAGATATCAACATCTGTAAAGGGAGCGACTGTATTGAGTGCCAGGCCGAAAACTTCTCGAACAATATGAAATTTAAATTGATTGATATATCTTGTCGCATAAGCATCCAGCGTTATAAAGCCTGCAGCATCTTCGATTGGGGGTTGGTTGGTGTCTGGAATGTACGGATTGATCACATTATAGTCATCGTCGGTTGTGTAGTCTGCCAAAAAAAGCTCATCAATTGAAATGTCAGAAAGCGCAATATACACACCTAAATTAACTGGGTAACGCATGTAGGCTTGGTTCTCAGCAGTGCTGTCTGACCAAACATCAAATTGATTTTTAAAATAGTTTTGAAAACGTTTTTCCATCAAGCCTGTATCAACCAGCAGATCGATACCTCGTTCAAACTCTGACTTAGCTTCTTCGTCGGTGGCTGCGTTTTGAATATTTGATAATAGAAGGCTGTCTGGCAACTGGTAGGCAAGCTTAAGATAGGTCGACCGAAGGACTTCAGCGTACGCATCCTTGGTAAAGCCCGCAGAAGACAAAATAGACATGCTGGGAGCCCCGGACCCTTCTCCTGATGAACCTACGTTACTGGTATTGCAGTTGGTATAGCCTGCTGCCAGGATAATAAGAAAAAAAGAAAGCACGAAAGGTGCGTTCTGAGTACAAAGTTTAAGCCATTGGGTCATATCAAGAAATATTGTAGCACGTTTTGTTACATATAATATTTAATATATCTATAGTGTTAATATTGTTTACGTTTTTACCGCAACCTAATGAATTTAAACCAAAAAATAAGGGCCTATCTTAGCCCCGATGATGGATGTGTGACATTGCGTTTCGTTACAAAGGGAACTCAAGGGAAGTTTTGCCAGGATTGCAGAGCAATACCTGACCATAGAATGGCCACGCCTGTCTTTGGGCATAAGTTGATTTCCATGAGCGGTTAAAGGTGATATCTTTATGAGAGTGAGTCTCTTTCAGAAGAAAATCTTCGTACTTTTTGGAATGATGTCTTTGTCTGCCTGTTACTTTAGTGAGGACCAAGGGGGCAAAACAATTATTTCCTTTGAAAATCAGGTGGCACCTCTTTTGATGCAAAGTTGCGCCTCTCAAGGTTGCCATGACAGTGTGAGCACATTTGGGGCCTTGAATTTGGAGCTCAATACGATGCGCAGTGCTTCCGATGTCTATGCTGATTTGCAGAGCCTTTCACTATTAGATCTAACAAGTCCTGAGCAATCGTTGCTGCTTACACAAGCATCAAATTCAAATACTGCTGATCCACACGGGGGTGGACTGATTATTGATGTGGGTGATAGCGATTATCAACTCATTGTCGATTGGATCAACGCAGGCGTATTTAATGACGACTGTTCTGCCCTAGTCCACGGGTATGCCAATGACGTCTTGCCAGCCTTGAGCAGCTGCTCTGGGACAGGGTGCCATGATGTCAGCGCGGGTTTGAAATTAACTGGAGCGGATGCTTTTTCTTCTATGCAGGCGGCTATCAATCAAAGCGCCCCTTTTTATAGTGACATTTTGCAAAGTGGCTTAGGAGAAAATAGCCATCCCGGGGGAGCCGTATTTGGTTCCAATGCAGATCCGAATTTTAAAACGATCTATTGTTGGATCAAAGTTGATCAAGCCATACAAAACTAATCCCTTAACATGGGATCAAAAAAAATATTTGAACACGGATTGTTCTGGTTTCGAAGAGATCTTCGAGTCCGAGACAATGCCGGCTTTAGCTTGGCCCTAGAATCTTCTGAGCAAGTCACCTGTATTTTTATTTTTGATTGTCAGATTTTAAACGAACTTGTAGACAAAAAAGACCAACGAGTGGTCTACATCCACAACTCATTGCAAGAGATTGATCATTTCTTGCAAAAGCGGGGATCTAAATTGGTTGTGCAACAGGGGGATCCTCAAGACCTTGTGCCTGATTTAGCTAACAAGTTGAAAATAGACGCTTTGTTTTTTAATGAAGATTATGAACCTTATGCAAAAAAGCGTGACGGGGTTGTTCAAAAAAAACTTAAAGCAGTCGGTACTGTATGTCATGCGATTAAAGATCAAGTGGTTTTTGCTAAGCGTGAGATACTGAACGACCAAGGACAACCTTATAAGGTTTTTTCTCCTTACAAAAAAAAATGGCTATCACGCCTAACGCCAGACCTTATAAAAGATAGAAGCGTTACGCGTTTTTCTTTTACGTCATACAACGTATTAAAAAAACATATTAAGCCGTGGCGCCTAAAAGACATTGGGTTTGAAGCTGTTACACCTTTTGTTCAAGGTGGCCAAGAACATGCCTGGCAAAAATTAAAAGCATTTCACAAACACCTTCAAGGGTATCATGAGCATAGGAACTTCCCGGCACAAGATAATGGTACGTCAGGTCTATCAACATGTTTGCGCTTTGGGACCGTTTCAATTCGCGCTTGCGTTCGCGTGGCATGTCATGGTGAAAGTTTGGGGAACCAAACGTGGTTGAGTGAGCTCATATGGCGTGATTTTTATCACATGATCTTGGACCAATATCCACATGTGGCTTCCGAAACATTTAAACCCAAATACAAAAATTTAACATGGCCTGGTAACAGGTCCATGTTCAAGAAGTGGTGTGAAGGCAAGACAGGCTATCCATTGGTCGATGCAGCCATGCGGTGCCTGAATCAAAAAGGATGGATGCACAACCGTCTGCGCATGGTGGTTTCAATGTTTTTGACCAAAGATCTTCTTTGCAACTACACATGGGGAGAACATTACTTTGCCGAAAAATTGATCGACTTTGATTTGGCAGCCAACAATGGGGGTTGGCAATGGTCTGCCTCGACAGGCTGTGATGCCCAGCCATACTTTCGTGTATTTAACCCTTGGACACAATCCAAAAAATTCGACGGTCAAGGCACATTTATCCGGCGCTACTGCAAAGAGCTGCGGGATTACCCTGATAAATATATTCACGAACCTTTTAAAGCGCCAAAGGCCGTACAAGAAGCAGCAGGCTGTCTCATTGGTATAGATTATCCCAAGCCTATTGTTGACCATGCCCTTCAACGCCTTAAAGCCATTGACATGTTTAAACTAGAGATCCAAAACAATTAAGTAGCATGGGCGTTGACCCTCAGTGCTAAGGCGTCCATAAAACGCTGATGTGTCGATATGCTCATGGCTTAGAACGTCAAGGTCGCATAAGGTTTTTAAAAGCGTATGCATGCTTTCAACGGTATTGATGCACCCTGCAGTTGGCCGAAGATCAAGTTTTGTGTTTGGTGGGGTATATGTGTTTGGGAGTTTTGGGTCGAGGTTGTTGTCATGAATTCGAAACAGGTATCTTCCGAGCAGGTAGGACAAAACGAATTCATGAGTCCAAAAATCATTAAAACACAAGCGGGGTACCAGCTGAGAAAAAAGCGTTAGGTCAGGTTCTTCCAGGTTCAGAGGTTTTTTCATCCCGTCAATATCAATGCGAGGGACGGCGCCAAATTTTTTATCATCAGTAAAGAAAGTGCCATGGACTTGATAAATACCTTGTGGCGTATCTCCGTCTTTGGCAAGACGTAAACTTACCTTTGGGTCAAAGCGCTCTCGCCGAGATCGTCCTAATACGGGCCATTGATATAGACTGTTTTTTTTGTGCAACCATTGGCCATTGAACTTGACCTTAAGCATGCCCATTTGATTGCGATCATGTGGAAGGCATGCATACAAAAAAACAATGTCCTCTGGCGTTGCGTGATCCAAAATCATCTGCGTATCTACAGCTTGTTTTAATGGGTTAAGGCGTCCATGGTTTAGCGCAGCAGATGGCAGCAGGCCGTATTGGGCACGCTCTGCTTCGGCATCAATCTCTACAAAAGGTGTAAAAGCTTGTTGCACGCCATTGTAGAAAATCTGCAGTTCTTGGTTAGGCTTTAAGGTTAGCACTTGGCCAGCGCGCAGGGTGTGATGTGAAAAAAAAGGATGTCCTTTGGGGACCGTGAGGTCTTCCATCAATTTGCCCATTTCAATCAGATTTTTTTTTGTGGGCTCATAATCAAGCATCAAAAGATCTATGGGAGGATGCGCATCCTTAATCTGAAAGAGATGCGGGAGCGAAGGTGATGTGATCATAGGCAGTGAAGTCAAAAACTATTGTAAACGGTCATAGATTTTTTCGACAATGTGTTTTTCGAGCATCAGGTCAGAAGCAAATGTTTTCCACGTGCCATTGGCCATCTGCGCTTGAAGGACTTTGTGAAGTTTGATCATAGACTCTTGATTGTCAGAGGATACGTCTCCAGTGATTCTAAATCTGCGTTTGGGTGTTTGGTCATATTCTTTGATCATTGTTGTTGAGAAAAACCCTTTTGTTTTATCTTGGATTTCAATAGGGAGTAAGAGGTCGTACTGAATGACGTACATGACTGCATTCCAGGCGTCGTCGTATGTGGACATGACGTATGCAATATTAGGTGTACTTTTCTGCAATTGCGCTTGGCTTTGCGCTGTTGTGGGTGCTTTGGATTGGCATCCAAAAAAACAAAAAACTACGCATGAGAGTGCGAGGTATATATATAATTTAACCATTCCGGCTTATTGTATCCAGGCCCTTGCATTGCGCAAGCAAGAAAATTCATGCTTAATGTCTTTTGCATGAATTTGTAAACGCTCTACAATAGTTTTTTGATCAGCTCATTGACCATTGCCGGATTGGCTTTGCCTTGGGTGGCTTTCATGACTTGGCCTACAAAAAATCCAAAGAGTTTGTCTTTGCCCTTAAGATATTGCTCTCTTTGACCTGGGTTGTTTTCAATAATCTCTAGCACAATTTTTTTCAAAGCCTCGGGATCCGATTCTTGTTTCCAGCCTTTGGCCTCGACAATGTCTTGAGGGTCGTTGTTGGTTTTTATGATCTCTTCTAAAAGCTCCTTAGCCATTTTCCCGCTGATGGTGCCTTGGTCAATCATGGAAAGTGTTGTTGCTAATCTTTGTGGGGTAATGGCAATGTCCTGGATTTTGCTATGGTTTTCTTTGAGCAACCGCAAGACTTCAGAGGTAATCAGGTTGGAGAGTTTTTTGATTTTTTCTGGTGCGCTAACATTATAAGCTGCCAGCGTTTTTTCAAAATAATCAGCTGTCTCTTTTTCTGCAGTCAAGACGCCAGCATCATACTCGGACAACTGATACGTCTGGACGTACCTCTGTTTTCGCGCTTCAGGAAGCTCCGGCATCTCAGATCGGATATCTTCAATGAACGCGCTTTCCAAAATCAATGGTGCTAGGTCTGGCTCTGGAAAGTACCGATAGTCATTGGCATTTTCTTTGGACCGCATGGTTTTGGTGGTCATTTTATCCGTGTTAAACAACCGCGTTTCTTGCTCAATGTTGCCGCCTTGTTTGTAAGTTTCACTCTGACGGTGGATCTCATAATCAATGGCTTTGTGTACAAACCGAAATGAATTGATGTTTTTAACTTCAACGCGTTGGCGCAACTGCGTCTCACCAGCTGGCCTGACTGAAATATTAGCATCACAACGCAGAGATCCTTCTTCCATATTGCCATCGCAGACCTCAATGTACCTTAGAATACTGCGCAGTTTTTTCAAAAAAGCTACAGCATGCTCAGCGCTTTGTATGACAGGTTCGGTTACAATTTCAATCAGCGGAACGCCTGCGCGGTTTAGATCTACCAAGGATCCTGCGCTTTTATTAAGCGCGCTATCGGCATGCAAGAGCTTGCCGGCATCTTCTTCAATATGGATGCGGGTCAGCTCTACAAACCCATGTTCTGTTTCAATGCCACCACCCAAGCATACGGGTTTGTCAAATTGAGAAATTTGATAGCCTTTGGGAAGATCTGGATAAAAATAATTCTTCCTGGAAAAAACCGATGTGTTTTGAATATCACACCCCAACGCCAAGCCAGCACGCACCGCAAATGTGACGGCTTTTTCATTAAGGGTTGGCAGACCACCAGGCATGCCTAAACACACAGGGCACGTATGATGGTTAGGTTGACCACCAAATGCATTGATACATCGACAAAAAAGCTTGGTGTTGGAAGACAGCTGCGCATGGACTTCTAAACCAATCGTGGGAATAAATGTGGTCATATCACTGGAACCTTCTGATGATGGTCAAAGGCTTGTTCATGCGCACTGCCAAACGCAAACAGTCGAGCCTCGTCAAAGTGCTTGGCGGTGAGCTGCAACCCAAGGGGCAGGCTCTTATCTGTGAAGCCAGATGGAATGCTTATGGCGGGGTTGCCTGCAAGGGGTGTGGCGACTGTAAAAATATCTGCGTGGTACATGTCCATTGGATTTTTGGTTTTAGCGCCTAACGCAAAGGCTTGGGTAGGCGTTGTGGGGGTTGCAATGATATCGACATCTTCAAAAGCCTGATCAAAATCTTGGCGAATCAAGGCCCGCACTTTTCTGGCCTTGGTATAGTAGGCATCAAAGTATCCAGCAGACAGAACAAATGTCCCAAGAAGAATGCGTCGCTGCACTTCAAGCCCGAACCCTTCGGTTCGACTGTTGACAAAGATCGCTTCCAAACTTTCCTTGTCTTTGGTTTGATGGGTATAGCGAATGCCATCATAGCGCAAAAGATTGCTTGATGCTTCAGCAGGCGCAAGAATATAGTAGCATGCACTGGCAAACCTTTGGTGGGGAAGCTCGATGGTTTTGATCGTCACACCCTGCGAGGCATAAAAATCAATTTGTTTTTTGAAGTTTTCTAAAACATCTTCATTTGCATAGCCTTGAATAAAAGTCCAAGGCACACCTAAGGTTTGGCCTTTGATAGAAGCGCTTAGGTGGTCAGGATTATAACAATAGGGTTTGTGCTGATAGGTTGCATCTTTTGAGCAAGGACGACTGATAGCATCTAATGCAAGCGCTGCATCTTGTGTGCAGTGGGTCATTGGGCCTATTTGATCCAAGCTTGAGGCAAAAGCCATGCTACCAAAACGGCTCACCCGACCGTAGGTGGGCTTAAGACCCACGATCCCGCATAGCGCGGCCGGTTGGCGAATGGAACCCCCTGTATCGGTGCCTAAAGAAATAGGCGTTTGGCGGGCACTCACCGCTGCAGCCGAGCCACCACTACTGCCGCCAGGCACATGCTGCACATTCCATGGATTATGGCACGGTCTGTATGCTGAGTTTTCATTGCTAGAACCCATAGCAAACTCATCACAGTTGGTTTTGCCAATACGAACGCCACCAATGCTTCTGATGTGGGCAACAACGGTAGCGTCATAAGGCGGAATAAAGTCTTTGAGAATACGGCTTGCACCTGTCGTGGGTATGTCTTGTGTGCAGATAATGTCTTTGATGCCAATGGGGATGCCGCATAAAGGGTGCAGGTCTTTGGCTCCTTTTTGGCCAAGGAGTTGATCTGCATGGCGCGCATCTTCAAGCGCAGCTTCTGAACTAACATGCAAAAAAGACCCTAAAGCATCATTGCTGCTCTGGATGCTATCTAAAAAAGCACGGGTCAGTTCAACGGATGATATCTCCTTAGACACTAGTTTTTTGGACAATTCATGTGCAGGTACATGCGTTATGGCTTGGTTTGCACTCATGCAGGGCCCTTAGAGGTCATAAATTTTGGGATCGTAAAAAAAGGAGGTTGCGGGTCTGTGGCATTATCCAGAGCCTTATTGATCTGAAAGCTTTGGTGGGGTTGGTCAGGGTTCAGTGTTAAGCCAGCTATCGATGGGTTTTGGATCTGACTGACATCAGCTTGAGACAGTGTATCAATATGACTTAACACATCCTTAAATTCTTTGAGGCGTTGCTCGATGTCTTGATCAATTAAGCGAAGCTTAGACAATTGGGCTACTTTCTGAAGATCATCTTTGGTAAAATCTGGCATGACACTGCTGCCTACCACAATCACCTTAGAAATAAATTGAAAAGGGCCATCAAAATAGAAATTTTTTGCAGTGCCACTAGTGCCACTGGCTGTAACCCGACATGCTTAATGCAGGCCTTGTAGAAAAGAGTGGTGCTTTGGTGCCAAGCTTGCTCAAAAATAGCGTAATGGGACAAGCCTGTACCAGGCGCAAAAGCCTTTCTGTGCTTGTTTTAAGCATATACGTTGGCCAGGCGTATAAAAAATCAATGTTTTCGGATGCTTAAGGGGTATGC